>OFMG01000313.1_pt1 | contig 69370 bp, 57 predicted proteins | sample 1541751 | NCBI WGS metagenome assembly OFMG01 (sample SAMN04209232, study PRJEB22552) | human gut metagenome | biome: gut; material: feces | host: Homo sapiens | place: USA: Oklahoma
TTGCTTCCATCGAAAAACGTCCTAGACCTTATCATAAGAAAGCACGACAGACCACTGTGAGAGTGCCGTAAGGCGGAAAGGACACAAACATGAAGTACGATGCAAGAGCTTGCCATTTCAACATGGACACCAGCTGCGTGGAGCTGTTGCTCCGGGATGGCAGAAAGGTTTCTATCGACTGCACCGGGATCGAGGATGCGCTGGACGTTACCATGGCACAGCGGTCAGAACTAGACTATCTCATCTACAATGACCCACTGGGCTATGCGGATTTGATTCTGAATGGCAATCTAGAAGAATACTAGAAAAACGTAACCGGGAGCCATGGGCTAGAAGATTAAGAGAAATGCCGTTCCAAAAGCAACTGGAACGGCATTTCTTATCTTTCGATATTCGGCATCTTCTGTCCCCGAAGCTCCTGCCGGATGGCACGGAACTGCTCCGGCACATCCGCATCGGTCATCGCACTGGGGACATCCACCGTCCCAGCGGCTTTGGCGGTTTCATAGAACCAGCATTTATACTCCACGGTCTCCAGCGTATGCTGTAACTGCTGAATCTGCTGGGTGAGTACCTCCCGCTGATGCCGGAACATTTCCAGCCGGGTGTCAATGGTGTCGTCTCCCTGCATGGAAAGCTCAATATACTGCCGGATATCCTTGATGGACATTCCGGCTTTTTTCATGCAGCAGATGACCTGCAGCCACTCGAAGTCGCTTTCCCGGAACATCCGGATGCCGCCGGAGGAACGCTCCACAAAGGGAAGTAACCCTTCTTTGTCGTAGTAGCGCAGGGTGGAGGCAGGTACGCCCAGCTTCTGTGCCATTTCGCCTACGGTATAGATCATCTGAAACCTCCGGTTTTTCAAAAAGCCCTTGACTTAAAGTGCGCTTTAAGTTGTATGATAAAATCAAACTTTATCAACATCATAATGCGGATGCACTCCGCTGTCAAGGAGGTTCCTATGAGCAAGAAGGTATTGATTTTGTCTGCCAGTCCCCGGAAGGGCGGTAACTCTGATATTCTATGTGATGAATTTCTGCGCGGGGCGCAGGATGCCGGGCACAAAGCAGAAAAGATTCGGGTCGCTGAGAAAAATGTGGCTCCCTGTTCCGGCTGCTACTACTGCAGCACCCACGGCGGAGCCTGCGTCCACAAGGATGATATGGCAGACATCCTGCAAAAGATGATCGATGCCGATGTCATTGTGCTGGCAAGCCCGGTATACTTTTACTCCATCAGTGCCCAGTTGAAGGCAGTGATCGACCGTACCGTGGCACGGTGGCTTGAGGTCAAAGACAAGGAATTTTACTACATCACCACCATGGCAGACGAGGAAAAAGCCTCTGCGGACACTACGCTGACCTGCTTCCGGGGCTATGCAGACTGTGTGGAAGGTGCCGTGGAAAAGGGAGTCCTTGTAGCATGTGGCGTTTACGAGCCGGGTACAGTGTGCGGTACGCCTGCCATGGCACAGGCTTACGAGATGGGGAGGAATGTATAATGGCAGTGAAACAGACCGCAGGGCGGGATGCTCTGGGCGAATTTGCGCCAAAGTTTGCAGAACTTAACGATGAGGTACTATTCGGGCAGGTGTGGAGCCGAGAGGATAAACTCTCCCTCCGGGACCGCAGCCTTGTGACGGTGGTGGCACTGATGGCGCAGGGACTGACAGACTCCTCGTTTCGGTATCACCTGACGGCAGCGAAAAACAACGGTATTACCCGGACTGAGATTGCAGAGATCCTGACCCATGCGGCGTTTTATGTAGGTTGGCCCAAGGCGTGGGCGGCGTTCCGCATGGCCAAGGAAGTCTGGGCAGAGGAATCTGCAGAGGATGCCAAGGCAAAGCACCAGAGTGAAATGGTGTTCCCCATCGGTGCATCCAACGACGGTTTTGCACAATATTTCAGCGGAAAAAGCTATCTGGCCCCTCTGTCCACCGCACAGGTTGGCATTTACAACGTCACCTTTGAGCCGGGTTGCCGGAACAACTGGCACATCCATCATGCCGCAAAGGGTGGCGGGCAGATCCTTGTCTGCGTGGCAGGCCGGGGCTACTATCAGGAATGGGGCAAAGCTCCGCTGGAGCTGCATCCGGGCGATGTGGTGAATATCCCCCCGGAGGTCAAGCACTGGCACGGTGCTGCACCCGATTGCTGGTTCTCTCATCTGGCAGTGGAAGTACCCGGCGAAGGCACCTCTAACGAGTGGTGCGAGCCGATGCCGGAAGAAACCTATAAGGAGTTGCGGTGATGCGGTTTGATGTACACCCAACCATGATGAAACAAAAATAGGGTGCGCCCACCCGGACGCACCCTGAAAAATCCACATACGACAGAGATATGTACAACAGGGCGTTCCCCGTCGGGATCGCTCTGTTTTCTCTATAGTGGGAGGAATTGTGTCAAATTGACACAATTCCTCCTCGTCCGTTTTAAGCAGGGTTTGGGGTGGGACCGCATTTGCAAAGCGTAGCGCAGCAATAAAAGCCCCACTGGGGCTTTTAAGCGGCAGCGCGGTCTGCGACAGCAGATGGAGGGGCGTTGCCCCGACAAGTGACCGCTGGCCTTCTTCGCTGTTCCAGCAGGCAAGAATGGCCGGGTAGAATGCCCTCGCCAGACGGTCGATGACTTCATCGGGGTAAGGGGAAGTGTTTGTGGACTTTTTCTTTTTGTTCAAACGCACGCTCCTTTGGACATCGGTAAACAGCATACCATGTGCCTGTTGTTATGTTGTCTGGTCTTTAACATCGATGCTGTTATGGGCGTTGCAGATCTTGCCCACCTCGGCGGCAGCGGCTGCGGTATCCACAAAGGACCCTACCAGAGATTCGGATTTGGTCTGGTTGATCACGTCCTGCGTGATGATGCCGATGAACAGGATATGCATCCCGTCCATCTGCAGGATCTTGTAGGGGGTGAACAGCCGGGTGGGGGTGTTCTTGATATAGAGGTTTGCGTTGATAATGGGGAACCGGGCGCATTTTTCGATGAACAGCAGATGCGCGATGCCGTAGTCCACCTCGTGGTTGCCGATGGTGACCACGTCCGGGGCAAGGGCGTTCATGATCTCGATGGTGGAAAGCCCCTTGTATTCGGAATCAATGACCGAGCCCCGGAACATATCGCCTGCAATGGCGTAGATGGTGTTGGGCTGTTCTGCCCGCACCTTTTCAATGTAGCCGGACAGCATGGAAACGCCGCCCACCAGTTTTTCGTCCACCTGCTCTGCCAGAAAATCTCCGTGCAGGTCGTTGGAGTGGAGGATGGTGATCGTTTTGGTGTGTTTCATGGTGCATTCCTCCCGGTGTCGGGTCGCGCGCCGGTCAGCCCATGGCCTCCTGCCGCGCAAAGTAGACAGTGTTGACAAGGCTCAGGTAGCTCTCCTGGCCGTCCAGATAGACCTTCAGGGCAAGGGTGTCCTCGTCCTCCAGCGTGATGGCGTAGCGGTCGCCGTGGGACCCGGTAAAGGTGGCGTACCACTCCTGATTGGAGCGGAAGGGTACCTCCGGGGTGCCCTCCTGATAGAACAGGTCGGCTTCCTCCACGTTCAGCTCCGGGTAGGGGGTAATGTAGCTGGCGGTCAGGGGCAGCTGGCTGCCCTCGGTGTCGGCATCGGTGGGCAAAAAGCACATCCGGTCGGCGTCTGCGGGGTCGGTGTCAAAATAGCCCTCGTCGGTGTCGCGGCCGGTCTCCAGCCAGTTGCCTTCCAGCGACCATGGGCTGGTAGTAGTCTCCCAGTCGTCCCCTTCCGGGTAGATGGTAAAATCGCACACGCCCTCGGCTTCCACCACATGGCCGTTCTCGCCGGAAAGGAAGGGGCTGAATACCAGCTCTTCGCCGGTGCTGGGGTACAGCTCCACCTCGGTGTTGGGGGCGATATCGCTGATGTTGCACAGCAGCAGGATGGGCTGACCGTCCTCGCTGTAATAAAGCTGTTTGCCGCGCTGGAGCGGGTTTTCGGCATCGTCTGTCAGGCTCGTCTCGTAGACGAACAGGGTGGCATCCGGGTCCTGCGGGAAGATGCAGTACAAATCGCACCCGCCATCCGGTGCCACGACCCAGTGATCCTGCGGGATGTCGTAGACGAAGCTCCACAGATCCCGCAGATCGGTCTGGCTGTCCAGCACCTTCTGCACATCGGTGGTGATCTCATAGGAGCCGCCCAGATACAGCACACAGGCGCGGTATTCGTCCTCCCCTGCCAGAAGGCGCATATAGGTCACGTCCTCCGGCTCTTCGTATTCCTGCTTTTGGGTGTTGGGTGCGGTCATGTTGTCACCGTCCAGCATATTTTTGGATGCAGAGCTGGCGGGCCTGCTGCTGCCCTTGCCGCAGCCTGCCAGACCGATGGTCAGCGCCAGCAGGGCGGCCAGAAGTTTCAGGTTTTTCATAGGTTCTCCTTTCTCATGCCCTGCCGGGGCGCGTCTCAGGAGGCAGCGCCGGTCAGCGGGTAGTCGGAAAAATCATACACGCCCTCTGGCAGCACCGGCTGCCCGGTGCTGTCGGAAAGCTGCGGGTTCCAGTCCAGTGAGCGGCCGGTGCTGCAATAGACCGTTACCATGGTGTCGGTGTCCTCCTTACTGCCGTTGCACAGCAGCAGAATGGGCTGGCTACCCTGTTTGCCGTAAAGTTCCTTGCCCGTCTCGTTCGGGTACTGAGGATCCTGCTTTTCATAGACAAAAAGCGTATCCTCCCTGCGCACGGCAAAGATGCAGTACAGCTCCCGCCCGCCGCCCGCCGCTGCGACCCAGCGGTCTGCCGGGATGTCCGCAACGAACTGCCGCGGCTGTTCCGGTAAGCTGTCCAGTACGGCGTGCACATCGGTGGTGCGCTCCGGGACGCTGCCCAGATAGAGCACCCCGGCAAGGTCTCCGTTTCCCCCTGCCAGCTGCCGCATTGCGGCAAGCTGCTCCGGGTCAGCAGAATCGGCATCGAAAGCCGCTGTGCTGCTGCCCCGCCCGGCGCTGCCGGGAGCAGGGCGGACGGGGTCGCCGTCCACCCCGCCGCACCCTGCCAGACTGAAAGCCAGTGCAAGCAGCGCTGCAAAAGTTTTCATGGCTTTCATATCCGCTCCTTTGTCTTTATGCCCACGGGTCGGCAGATTTTGGCATCTGGATGCCGGTCATCAGGTACTGCTCCCACAAGAACCACTGCCCGTTGCCTTTGCGGCGCAGGGTGATGGGGCGGGGGCTGTCGGCACCGCCGCAGGGGATGAACAGCTTGCAATAGCCCTCCTCGGTGTTGGATGTGTGGTTGCTGCCCACCAGCAGGGTGAAGGGCTGGCGGGGGGTATAGTCGTTTTCCGGCGCAGCGCCTGCAAAGTAGGAGAACGGGATATAGCTCTTGCCGTCCCGGAAGCGGTCGTTCAGGAAGGAAATCTCCTGCCCGTTCATGGGGCGGGGGCCGCGCAGCCAGTTGAGCATCTCCAGCCCGATGTTTTTATCGGCACCGTAGGCGCACAGTGCGCAGACGGTGAGGGCTGCGGTCTTAAAGGGGGTGTCCAGACTGGCCTCCGGCAGTGCCTGCATCTGGGCAAGGCTTTCCGGCAGAGCCTGAAAGGTAAAGGTGACGGTCTGGTTGCCGGAAACATTTGCGGCGGCCTGCTTCATCTTATCAAAAAGTCCCATGAAAATACTCCTTTCTGTTTCAGCTGTGAGGGGTTCAGCTCCGGTTCGGGTCATGGCGGGGCACGGTCCGCCTGCGGACGATCTTCTGGTTCAGATCCAGACTGAGGTTTACAAAATAACCGTTTTCAAAATACCATGCAAGGTCCTTTGTGTCCATGCCAACGCTGTTGCACAGCCACCGCAGAGGCACCTCCGGCCCAGAGTAGCTCTCCACCCTGCGGGCGATGGTTCTTGCATGGTAGCGGCGTTTTTCGTTGCGTGCGAACAGAACAAGGGGCACTGCGCCCACCACGATCCAGAACACATACCCGACAACGTGGGAGGTGTCCTTGACCTGCAGGTCCAGGCAGAGGGTATACAGCCCGCCAAAGGCGCAGAACACGCAGAAGGCAAGCCCCGCGTTCCGCAGCCATTTGAGGACACGGGGAATCTCGCCGCGGGCTTTTTCCGAAAGATAAGGATTCATAAACATACTCCTTTCAGAACGAGCCGCCTCCACCGCCGTGGGTGGTGCCGCTGGAAGAGGTGTGGGTGGAGCTGCCGCCGGAATCGCTGGAGCTGGACTCCTTCGGCCGCTCGGTGCGGTGCACGTCACGGTACAGGAACAGCTCCCGGCTGTTGGTCAGATTCATGCTGCCCTCCCGCACATAGCTGGCGGCATTCTCCTGAAACGCCACGCTGCGCAGCTGGCTTTTCATCACATGGACGACGACCCATGCCAGCACAAGGCCGATGCCCAGCGCAAGGAACAGGTACATGAGAGACAGCGGCTCCCGGGGCAGGTTATTCACATCGTAGGGGTGGCCCGCCCGGGCAGCGTCAATGTAGGTATCCGACCATTGGACAAAGGTGCGGAATGCACCGGCATAGTCTCCATCGGCCATGAAGGGGGTCATCTGCTCGCCAAGGTACTGGATGCCGGCATCCGTAAAGGCGGTGATGCCGTAGCCGCAGGTGGAGATATGCCACTTGCGGTCGCCCACGCTCACCAGCAGCAGCACGCCGTCCATATCGGGGCCGTAGCCGTACTGGCAGTAGTCATACAGATCATCGGCAAACTGCTCCATGCTGTCGGCACCAACGCTTTCCATCGACTCGATGGTGGCAATGGTCACATCGAAGCTCTGGCGCAGGCTCAGCTCTTCCAGTGCGTCCTCCAGCTCGTTGTCCTCGTCCTCGGTCAGCACCTCAGCGTCGTCGAACATGCGGTAGTACAGGTCGGCAAAGCCGCCCTCTACCGCAAAGGCCGGAACAGCCAGCGCCGCCGCAAGAATCAGTGCTGCCAGCGCCGCAAAGAGGGAGTGCAGTCGGTTGGAAGTCTTTTTCATCGTTCGTCCCTCCTTTACAGGATCCGTGCCAGCCACAGCAGCCACATCACGCCGTAGGACGCGGCGGAAAGGGCAGCCGTAAGGCCCAGCATCCACTTGCGGGCAGCGCCCTTGTCCACGGGCAGGTCACCCACGAATTTGCCGGTCTGACCGTTCATGGCAAACAGATAGTTTTCGCCCCGCCAGCTGGTGCTCAGCAGCCAGACCGGGAACAGCGCGTACTTTGCCTTGCCGCCGTGCAGCTGGATGCTGCTGTTATCCACCTTGACCGAATCGTAGCCGGTAACGGTCTGTTGGAACGTCTCCTCAGTGGAGCGGCGGATGCGCTTGTTGGCCCGCTCGATGCTGTCCTCGGCGCTCACATCGTATTTGTCCGCCACATAGCCCGCCAGATAGGCGGTCTGGAACGGGATGGCGTCCTGCATGGCAAAGGGCTCGATGGATTCCATCAGGTCGTCCTCGATCTTGGACGAGCCGTCCACCGGCACTGCGTCAAAACCCAGCGTGCCGTCCCGCCGGACGGAGTAGTAGTTGGTCTCGGTATAGTCGTATTTGCTGTCCGACCAGCAGCGGGTCCGGGTGGCGGTGAACCGCAGCTGGGCGTCGGCGTCGCTGTCAAAGAGCCAGAAGGGCACATACACGCCCTTGATCTCATCGATGTGGTTCTGGCTGCGGAACACCCGGGGCAGCAGAGTCTTGCCCTTGAGATGCTCCTGCAGCTTTGCCTTGGCGGCCTTTTTGTCCAGCTTGAAGGGGATGATGAGGTCGGGCCGCAGGGCCCCGGCAAACTGTCCGGTGAGGACGATGGGGTTGCCGCAGAAGGGGCAGGCCGAGGCGGCCATGGTGTCATCGCCCACGATCTCGCCGCCGCAGCTCTTGCAGCTGTAAGTATGCAGACTGGCGGTCTCCCCTTCTGCCCAGCTGCCGCCGGGGGTGGTCCACTCCATCTCGCTGGGCTTTTCGTCCTTCAGCTCCTCGTCATAGCCCTTGAGGGTATCCACGTCGAACTCGGTGTCGCAGTAGGGGCATTTCATCTTCTGGGTGGCGCTGTCAAATTGGATGGCGCCATCGCAGCAGGGGCACTTATATTCCAGCATTCCTGCCATAGCGTTTCCTCCTGTTGTTCCAAAGGGGGCCGAGGGCTTTTCCCCGGCCCCGCTGTTTTTGCGTTGGTCTTCCCGCCGAAGCGGTCGGCTCAGAAATCCGTAGTGATGCGGAACACCACCGGCTCGTCCGGCTCGGTGGCTTTGCCGTGGTGGCCCACTGCCAGGAAAGCGTTTTCTTCCAGCGGCAGGAAAACATCAAAGGTGCAGAAGTCGCCGCACAGCTGGCACAGGGTCTCGCGCTCACCCACGGGAAGGGACTTTTCCAAAAAAGTGCCGTCCGGCGCGTACAGCTCCCACATATAGCCCGTGTCCAGCAGATAGCCGTTGGGGCGCTTCATCATCACGGCGTCAAAGCTGCCCACCGGCTGCGAGCTGCGGGCCAGCTCATCGCCGTCCAGATCAAAGGCGGCAAAGTAGTAGTCTCCGCTGGAGTCCGGCTCGCCCACCGTCAGCAACTCGTCTCCGCTGAGGTTCAGGGAGGGCATGCTGCAGAAGGGGCCGATCTCGTTGTCGCCCTCCAGCGTCAGCTCAGTGTACTCGCCGTCCTGCACCAGCACCGGTGCGGAGTCGGTCCAGTAGATCACGGTCAGATCCCGGTCCTTGGAGGAATAGCAGCTGCCCGAGTAGTCCAGTGCGTCGCTGGGCTCCTCCGGGTCGCTGCTGTTCAGATCGTAGCAGTAGACATCAAAGGGATCCATGGCGTACAGGATGCCATTGCGGTCGATGCTGAGGGCGTTGCTTCCGTCAATGTTGTACTCTGCCACCGGGGTCATCCGGTCGTCCTTGATGGCATACTCGAAGATTTTAGCAGACTGCTCTTCATCGTCCTCGTTGTAGAAGCTGAAGAAGTAATTGCCCCGGTAGCTGTCCGCATGGATGCAGTGATGCGCTCCGTCCAGTTCCCGGCGGACATCAAAGGGGATGTATTCTGCCTTAAAGGTATAGTCGCCGATCTTCAGTTCCCCGGTCTGGAACTGGGTCACAGGGGGCCCTGCAGGGGCGGCTTTGTCCACTGCTGATTCCGGCTGTGCCGAAGCGGACGGGGCACTGCTGCTGGAAGCCGGTGCACTGGAAACGCTGGATGCGCTGGCGGCACCGGAGCCGCCGCAGGCGGTCAGCCCGAGGGCGGCGGTGGCAAGGCCCATGGCCTTGAGGAAATCTCTGCGCTGGATCTTTCTCATATCCGTTCCTCCTTTTGGGGTCACTGCACTTTTGCAAAGGCTTCGTCAGCACGGCGGCTGTACAATGCCATGCCGCCGGTCTGGGCGTCGTTTGCCAGATTGATGTTCTCCACAAAGCGGGCCTTTTCCTGCTCAGAGAGCTGCCCGCCCTTCATGGCGGCAGATGCCACGGCACCCATGGCACCGATCATGCCCATCTGGCCCTTCAGCTCCCGTTCCTCGGCCTTGGACATCCGGCGGCCGAACAGGCTGGTCTCATTATCGTGGACCCCGAAGATGTGGTCCAGATGCTGCCGTGCGATGTGGGCATAGCCAATCTCCCGCCGGTCCCGCTTGCTGAAGCAGATGACCAGCTCCTGCTTGATGTAGGGGTGGGGACGCATACCCCGCTGGGTCTGGGCCTCGGTGATGCTGCGGGGCTGCACCAGACGGATCTTCAGTCCGCCGCCGTTGAGGGTGGGATTCTGGCCCGGCTCCTTGGCGGGGGTCTCGTCCAGATACTCCTCGTAGCTGGCGATCTGGTCGTAGCGGATCAGCTCCGGCATCTTGCCCCGGCCGCCGGTGCGATCGTCGATGTACAGCATTCCAAGCTCATCGCAGAACACCAGCCCCATTTGCGTCGGGGTGGAGGGGTATGCATTGACCCGGAACTCGGTCTTGTCGAACACCTCGTCGAACACCCGCTTCATCCGGGCCATATACTCCATGTGCTCCTTGGCCTCGTCCAGCGTCAGCTCGCTGAGCCGGATGTATTTGGAGCACTTGTTGCCGCAGTCGTCGCAGAGGAACTGTCCGTCCCGCAGCTTGGAGCGGTGCAGGGTGCCGCACTCCTTGCCGCAGACGGCGCAGTTCTGTTTTGCGAACAGGTTGGAAAAGAATCCCATCATGGTATGCTCCTTTCATTGCTCTGTATTGTCAGGTCTGGTCGCTGTCGTCAAAGGGGTCGCCGCACTCCGGGCAGAACTTGGGCGGGTGAGCGGGGTCTGCCGGCTCCCAGCCGCATTTGTCGCACTTATATTTGGGCGTACCGGCGGGCTTGGGTTTGCCGCACTCGGAGCAGAACTTGCCTTTGTTCACCGCGCCGCAGCTGCAAGTCCAGCCTTCTGCTGCCGCCGGGCGGGGCTTGCCGCACTCCAGGCAGAACTTGCCCGTAACGGTAGCACCACAGCTGCAGGTCCAGCTGTCCGCAGCGGGCTTCGGCTCCGGCTTTTTGCTGCCACATTCCGGGCAGAATTTGCCGGTAACGGTAGCACCGCAGCTGCACTTCCAGCTGTCTGCCGGGGCGGGTGCGGGGCGGCTGACCTGCTGGGGCGCGTCCACGCTGTCCGGACGGGCCTGCTGGCCCATAGCGAACAGGTTCTGGGCGCTCATGCCGCCCATACCGCCTGCACCGGCTGCCATGCCCATGCCCATAAAGCCGGTCATGGCACCGGCGGTGTTGCCGGCGGCGGTCTTCATGGCATCGATCTGACCGCCCACCAGACGGGCTGCGGCGGTGGTGGGATCGGTGGTCATGGCGTTCTCTTCCCACTCGGTAATCTTCTTCTGCTGCTCCTCTGGGATGGACAGGGAGTTGATGTTGAAGGAGAACACTTCAATACCCCGCTTCTTGCGCCAGACGTTGGACAGCTGCTCGTTGAGGGCGTCCGAGATCTCCAGCGTGTGGGCGGGGATCTCGTAATACTGCACCTTGTTGGCAGAAAGAGTAGCCAGCGCAGGCTGCAAAGCGTTCAGCAACTCACTCTTCAGGCGGGGAGCGATCTCGGATGCGTCATACTGGGTGGAGACGTTGCTGCACACGTTGGTGTAGAACAGCAGCGGGTCGCAGATGCGGCAGGTAAAGCTGCCGTTGCACCGCAGGTTCACCGAGAGCTTGTAGCCCCGCTCCTCGCTGACTACCACCCGGAACGGAATGGGGGTGGCGGTGCCGTACAGGATCTCGCCCAGCTCCTTGGTGTTGATGTAGTACACCCGCTGATCCTTGCCGGTGTCGCCGCCGTAGGTAAAGCGCTTGGCTACGGTCTGGAATGTGGCTGCCAGACTATCGCCGAAGTTGCCGGTGAACACGCTGGGCTCGGTGGATGCGTCAAAGGTGAATTCGCCCGGTTCGGCGCACACCTCCACCACCTTGCCCTGCTCCACGATGAGCATACACTGTCCGTCTGCCACGGCGATGCCGCTGCCGTTGGTGATGATGTTGTCCTCGCCGTTGTTGGAGCTGCGGCGGGAGGTGCGCTTCTGGCCCTTTACCATCAGCACATCTTTGTCCAGAGAATCGCAGTAGAAAAATTCTTTCCACTGGTCTGCAAGGGTTCCGCCCAGTGCGCCCATACCTGCTTTGATAAGACCCATAGTAATTTCCTCCTGTATGTTTTATTTGTGTAAACGATAACTTTCTGTTATCGCACGGTTTCCGGTTTTGGTCACGGTTCAAGGGTTAGATCTGGGGAGTCGTTTTTCCAGTAAATGGGACGCGTGTCCCGGTCAAACAGCACTTCTCCGGCGCGGTATTTCAGGCTGCAGCCGCTGGGGCTGCCGTCATCGTTCAGCAAAATGGCCCAGAACTCGCACGGTCTGCCATCCGTGTCGGTCAGCGTGAAGTACAGCTCGGTGCCGTCCTCGGTGCGGCCCTGTGTTCCCTCGGCGGTGCCGGTCAGAATGCCGCTCCACCCGTCCCATTCCACGCTCATGCAGCAGCTGCCGTCCGGCAGGAAGGTCATCCAGCGGATGCCTTTTGCGGTCTCGTCTCCGGCGCGGTAAGTGCCCCACAGCTTGCGGGGGATGGCGGTGTAGCCGATATCGTCCCACATCCCAGTACGCTGAAAAACATACCAGACCTCACTGCCCTTTTTGGGGCCGGTGGACTGCATCCGCAGCGAGCCGTCCTCCATCATGGAGATGGTCCAGCAGCTTCTGCTGTCCTCGTTGAGACATTTCAGGTTCCAGCCCTGACTTTTTTCCCCGTCCCAGCCGGTCACAGCGCCGGCATTCAGCTCTCCGGTGCGGGTCTCGGCAGCGGACTGGATCTGCGGGCTGACGTATGTTTCCCGGATGAAGGAGACGGTCACCGTGCCGGTGATCTCGGCCTTTTCCAGCCGCAGGGTAAAGCTTTCGTTGCGGTCGGCGGGGGCATAGCTTTCCCCCTGCGTCACCGCCGTGACTGCCATCCACTCGGCCAGCACCTGCTGCTCCCAGTCTTCCGGCAGGGCTGGAGGTTCTGCCACAGTCTGTTCGGTGCGCCGCCCGTCTGCCCCGGGCTTTTTTTGCGCCGGGCGGTCTTCCGGGGTGGAAGCAGCGGCGGAGACAGAGACCGGGGCGGCGGTACTTGCCGGGGGTGCAGGCTGTGCCCCGCAGCCTGCCAGCAGCGCTGCGGCCAGCAAAGCGGCCGGTATCCAGCGGAACGCTTTGTGTTTCATGGTGGTTCTCCTGTATTCTCGGTGGTCGTACCGGTGTCAGTCGGCTGTCAGCGGCACCCGCTGGGGCCATGTATCCGGGCAGCGGATCATTTGCAGCTGTGTCGCGCCCTCTTCAAAGGGGTTGGGACCGTCGATCATGGTAAGGGACAGGGTGTTGGTGAGCGGTTCATACTTCATCGCCGCCACAAAGGTGATGCCGGGTATCCCATCCGGGGTCTCGTTGGTAAAAATGCCCAGCACCATGCCCTCCGGTACCACGCCCAGATAGTCGGCGTAGCCCTGATAGAAAACGTTGTTGTCCTGAACACCCATCTGGAAATAACCGCCGCTTTCCACGTCCATCCAGTCAAATTGGTTGTTGGCCATGTCGTTGAAGGCACCGGTGACCTCAGAGGGGAGTTCCAGCTCGTTCCACTCTGCCGTCAGGGGAGCAAGCTCCAGCACAGAGCCATCCTCCTGATGCAGAATTACCTCTTTGCCGCTGCGTTCCAGCGCCACGCCCTGATTTGCAATATAGATAGGGTCCTGACAGACCAGAGCGCTGCCGAACATAAGGCAGTGCAGCACATCCACATATTCCACCACGCCGTCCTTGGTCAGCAGATAGACCACCGGGTGGAAGGATGCGCCGAGTTCTCCGATGCACACGTCGATATACTCATTATAGATGCCAAGGATGGGGAAAGTGCGGTCCTGTTCCAGCCGGATGCCGTAATCCGTGTCCCATGCGGTGGTCTCCGGCGTGCGGCGGAGGGTGATGGTGCCCTGCGTTCCTTCCAGCTGCACCGAAGCGCTACCGTAGGTATCGGTCAGCACCGTCTGCGGCTGCGGGTCAGCAGCCTGCAGCGGGATCTCTACATCCAGCTGCCGCCAGCCCCACCCGGCGGTGGAGCTGCACCCGCCCCGGAGCACCAGCCGGTCCTGTTCCGGCAGCAGCAGGCACAGGTCATCCAGCTGGTTGTTTTCCAGCGTGTTCAGCCGCATACTTGCCAGATTGCCGCCGCTGCGCAGGCCCTCGTAATAGCCGCCCTGCGCCATGTGCCGGTCAAAGGTCTGCATGGCCTGCCGCAGCATCTGCTGCTGCACGGTGTCCGGGTCCAGTCCCATGCGCTGCAGCATTTCCGTCACGGAGACCTGCTTTTCGGTGGCAAAATCGAAGCACCAGCCCCGGGAATACCCCGGGTCGGAGCCGCCGTCGTAGCGGAACACCACAAGGCTTACGCAGTCGCCGTACCAATAGGCGTCCCAGTTGATGTAGATCTGCGGGCACCATTCGTCCTGTTGGAGCTCGGCGTCCGGGCTGTCCTCATACTGCCGGAAGTCTGCCGCATACATGGCGGCAAGCTCATCGTTGAGATAGGCGGCGTCCGGGCTGTCGCACATAAGCTGCGGCACATGGACAGTCAGCTTCTGGGTGATGCCGTACTCGTCCCGTATGGTCTTTTCCAGCGTAAACTGCTCCGTGATGCGGTCTTTTTGCGCCGTCTGCACCGCTGTGTCTGCGGTGCTTTGGGCAGCTGTGCCGGAGCCCGCGGGGGCAGCGGGAGCCGCCGCGCCGCCGCAGCCGGTTAGCCAGAGAGCCGCCGCCAGCACTGCAGCGGCAAGGCGTTTGTGTTTCATGGTCGTTCTCCTGTGTTCTCAGCCGTAGCTGCGGGTCATTTGCAGCTGGGTCTCCCCCTCGGCAAAGGGGTTTTGTCCGGCGATCATGGTCAGGGTCAGGTTCTCGTTGTACAGGTCGTTCTTGAACGCCGCCACAAATCCGAGCTCCTTATCGGCAGCGATGCCCAGTACCACGCCCTCCGGCACCACGCCCAGATACGCGGCATCGCCCCGATAGATGCGGCTGTTGTCCTGCACGCCCAGCTGGGCGCTGCCGTCGCTGGTCAGGTCCATCCAGCTCCAGCCGGTTTCAGAGGTGTAGTTGTAGGAGCCGGTGACGGAATAGGGAATTTCCTGCGCGCTCCACTCTGCCGACAGGGGCGCCAGCTCCAGCACAGAGCCATCCGCCCGGCGCAGGTTCACCTCGCTGCCGCTGCGTTCCAGCGCCACGCCGTTGTTGGCAATGTAGATGGGGTCTTGGCAGACCATGGCATCCCCGTACAGCAGGCAGCGCAGCACGTCCACATACTCCACCACGCCGTCTTTGGTCAACAGATAGACCACCGGGCGGAAGAAGCCGTCCTCCTGCTCCCCGATGCACACGTCCACATATTCATTAAAAGAGCCAAGGATCGGGTAGGTGCGCTCCTGCTCCACCCAGACGTTGAGGTCTGTGCCCCACTGCTCGGTCTTGGGTGCGGGGCGGAGGGTGATGGTGGCCTGTGTTCCCTCCAGCTGCACCTGCACCCCGTCGTAGGCATCGGTCAGCACCGGGGTGTCGGCGGGGGGCAGCGAGAGCTCCACATCCAGCTGCTGCCAGCCTTCTTCACAGCTGTACTTTCCACGGATCACCAGCTGATCCTGCTGCGGCAAAAGCAGGCACAGGTTTTCCAGCTCATTGTATTCCAGCGTATCCATTCGCATTTGCGAAAGCTCTCCGCCGCTGCGCAGGCCCTCGTAGTAGCCGCCCAGCGCCATCTCCCGGTCAAAGGCCTGCATGACCTGCCGCTGCACCTGCTGCTGCACTTCGTCCGGGTCCAGCCCCATCCGCTGCAGCATCTCGGCCACGGTGAGCTGCCGGCCGCTGGCAAAATCGAAGCACCAGCCGCTGTAACGCCACGGGGCGGTGCCGCCGTAGCGGCTGCGCACCACCAGGCTGACGCAGTCGCCGTACCACCAGTCATCCCAGCCCACACCGATCAGCGGGGCATCGCCGCCCAGCTGTCCGGCCTCCTCGTAGGCCTCGAACTCCCGGAAATCCGCCGCATAGATGGCGTTCAGCTCATCGTTGATGTAGGCGGCATCCGGGCTGTCGCATTCCAGCTTGGGCACATGGACGGAAATGTACTGCACCGCGTCCTCCCCCCACACGCCCGAAACGTTCTTTTCCAGCGTGTACTGGTCGGTGATGCGGTCTTTTTGAGCGGCAAGCGCTGGAGTGTTCTGGCTGCTTTCGGTGTTCCGGATACTGCCAACGCTCTGGCCGGCAGCAGCAGAACCGGAGCTGCTTTCGGTTCCGCCGCACCCGGCCAGCAGCAGCGCCGATGCGCCGGAGAGCTTCAGGAAAGTCCGTCGGTCGTATCGTCTCATGGGGGTGCTCCTTTCTTCTTATAAAGCCCCGGACACAGGGGGAGTGTGCCCGGGGCAAACAGGGGGTTAAATGGGAATTGTTGTTTTTACGGCTTCACTTTGCCTTTGGCAGCTACCGCGACCCAGTATTTCACACCGCCATACTCGAACAACTGAATCGTAATCAGACTGGCCGATTTCAGATTTTCCTTAGCGCTCTCGTCCACCTGAAGCGGAAGATTTTGTGCCATCTTCTCTGCGTCCTCCGAGTATACACATACCGGCATCATATTGCCTGTATCCTTATCAAAAGCTATGCCGATCGGTCCGCCCGGTACATCATAGCCGGCTTCTGCCTTACCAAGCGCTTCCGCGGCTTTCTCGTCAAATGTCATTTCACCCTTTGCGATCTTCACCACAATTTCAGCTGCGGGCTTCAGGCCGTCATCCAGTGCGATCTGTTCCTTCACCCCGGCTGCTGCGCGGTATTTGTTGATGGCTTGCAGCACCTTGGCTTCTTCGCCGTTCGTGGGTACTGCGGGTGCAGAGGGTGCGTCGCCGCAGGCAGCCAGTGCCAGCAGGGCGACCGATGCGCCGGAGAGGGCGAGGAAGGTGCGTCGATTCATCTTTTTCATGGGGGTGCTCCTTTCTGTCTTTTCCCCCTGTTTTCTTTGGGGGGATTTTGGGTTGGGGGGGACTCTGCACTTGCAGACTGACGCATCTTGTGTTATCCTTATGGATAGAATCACGCTGCATCTGTTGAGCCGCTTTGTGCATAACGACGAGATATCTGCATCTGGTGCAGGAGATCTTCTGTTTGTACTGTATCATACTGCGGAAAAAATTGCCCCCCCAGAAAAGCCGTTTTTGGGGGGAGATTTAAAAATAAATTTTGGGGCTCTCGGGCCGTCCCCGTAAGGAATCCCCCCAAAAAGCCCAAAATTGGGGGGATTGGGGGGCGGTCTTCCGCCAAAGCAGGCCGCTGCGGCGCTTCTTTTGCCGGGTCTTCCCCTTGTTTGGCGTATTGCGGAAAGGAGTTACGAAGATGGAACGAAGGACATTTTTAAAGCTTGCGGCGCTCGTTCCCGGTCTGGCACTTGCGGGCTGCAGCGGCAGCAAGACCCTGCTCTCGCCCAAGGACCCCACCATGCTCAGCATCTGGCATGTGTACGGCGAACAGGCCGACTCGCCCATGAACCGCCTGCTGACCGAGTTCAACGACACGGTGGGCAGAGAGAAGGGCATCCTGCTCAACGTGACCAACATGACCAACAGCGCCGCCATCGGCGGCCAGCTGCAGGATGCCAAGGCCGGCAAGCCCGGCGCGCTGGACCTGCCGGACCTGTTCTCGGCGCACTCCTCGGATGCCAAAGCGCTGGGCATCGAGACCCTTGTGGACTGGAACGACTGGTTTACCGCCGAGGAAATGGCGGCCTATGTGCCCGGCTTTGTGCAGGACGGCATCATCGAGGGGCGGCAGGTGGTGTTCCCGGTGTCCAAATCCACCCAGCTCGTCTTTTTAAACGGCTCCCAGTACGCCCGGTTTGCGGCGGATACCAGGGCACAGCTTTCCACCCTTGCCACATGGGACGGCTTTTTTGCCATGGCCGCTGCCTACCGGCAATGGTCGCAGGGCAAGCCCTTCTGCGCGCTGGACTATCCGCTGCGTCTGGTGGAGCTGAACGCGCTGGAACAGGGCAGCGGCGCGCTGTACAAGGACAGCTGGTACGACCTGACCAACGAGACCTTCCGCGCTTCGTGGATGGAATTTGCCCGGGCACTGGTGCAGGGCGATATTCTGGTTTCGGATCTGTACTCCAACACGCAGGTGATGACCGGCGAAACGCTGGAGGCCCTGACCGCAGAGACATGGCAGCTGCTGTGTGACAATGCCTGAGCCTGCCGCTCAGCCGGAAAGGAGGGACTTTGATGCACTTTATTGACCGGCACCGTGAAAAGATCCGCCAAAGCCCCATGAGCAGCCGGCTGCTGTGGGCCTGTCTGCTGCTGGTGGTGCTGCTGGTGTTGACCTTTGGTGCGGCGCTGTTCCTGTTTGCCAGCCTGCACAACACCAAAAAGGACATCAGCCGCAGTCTGCAGATCCAGTTTTCGGTGTTCCAGAACGATATGGAGCGCTATTTTGACCAACTGGCGGTCATGGGCGTGAACCTGTCCGAGGACATGAGCGCAGAGGTGGACAAGGAGCTTGCTCTGCGGCAGATGTCCTTTGCCCAGCTGAACGACTCCCCCGAGGTGCTGAACGCGCTGGAGGAGGAAATGATCGAGCCGCTGTGCCGCCGTCTGCGCCAGACCGGCTGTTCCGGTGCTTTTGTGCTGCTGGATGCCACCGTCAACACCCGCATGGAGGGAGCAGAGCATTCCCGCGCCGGGCTGTATGTGCAGAAAAGCGGTGCCGACACCCCCACCGTGCCCCTGCTGCTGTACCGGGGCAGTGCGGAGGTGGGCAAGGCCCACAGCGTGATGCCCCACCGCAAGTGGCGCATGGAGTTCCAGACCGACCAGTTCCCTGACTACGACCGCTGGATGACCCCCGGCAGCGCCCCGCTGTACCAGTCTTATACGCTGACCGAGCGGTTCAGCATTCCCGGCACCTCAGAGGAAGTGCAGCTGTTTTTGCTGCCCCTGCGGGGACAGGACGGCACGATGTACGGGCTGTGCGGCTTTGAGATCAGCGAAAGCTACTTCAAGCAGAACTTTGCCCAGCCCACCGGGTTTGACCGCCTGATCTGCCTGCTTGCTCCGGCGGGCGATGGATTGAACGCCGGAGCAGCCCTTAGCAGCGGCACTACCGATGGCTACTACCACGCCCCCCGGGACGCGCTGGCGCTGCGCAGCATGGGTGGCAGACTGACCCAATTGATCGGTGCCGGCAGCGCCTATGCGGGCATTACGGAGCTTTGCCGTCTGAACGAGAACCAGGCCTACCGGCTGGCCGTCTGCATCCCCATGGCAGACTACCAGCGGCTGGTGTTTTCCGGCAACCTGCAAATGCTGCTGATCGGCCTGTTCATCGCCTTTTTCGTGGTGTTCTGCTGTATATACTTCCACCGGCACATCCTTTCGCCTGCGTTCCGGCAGTTCGAGGAGGACAAGCGGGAGTCCCGGCGGCGGATGGACGAGCTGCAGATGGAGCGCCAGCAGATGCAAACAGAGCTTTCCCGGCTGGCAGACGTGTGCCGCAACGAATCGGTGCCCGATGCATTCCAGACCTTTCTGGCGGGCATTCCCACCCTGACCAAGACCGAGCGCCGCATCTTTGACGGCTATGTGGCCGGGCTGCGCTCCCGGGAAATCGTGGAGCAACTGGACATCAAGGACAGTACCCTGCGCTTCCATAACAAGAACATCTACGAAAAACTGGGTGTAAGCTCCCTCAAGCAGTTGCAGCAGTTCGCGGCGATCCTGAATTCCGGTGGCAACAGCGTCCCGGACGACGGCACCCCCGGGAAGGGCTGCTGAACCGGCTGCTCCACCGTTCAATGATGTATAAATAGGAGGTGCCTGCCATGACCGACCTTCGGGATTGGTTAAAGGCGTACAACATCAAAAATTCTATGGGCGGGGAGATGGCATATAACACGATTCAGCGGATGCTGAGCAGCCGCTGGCTTTTCATCTTGCCGGGGCTTGAACATAGCCACTAACAATGTTAATACGTCCTAACATCGTCGAAAAATATTGAAAAACCCCGAAAGCGTGCTAAAATATAAAGATAAAGAGCCCGCCCTGCTCAAGGGTACGGGCGCTCAGATAGGAAAAACAGAAACGAGGGGTAAATATGTTTGATGCAAAAAAGCTTGCACTGTTTTTGGGCGGTGTGGTGTTCGGCTCTGCCGGTTTCAAGGTGCTGTCCAGCAAGGACGCCAAAAAGGTCTACACCCAGACCACCGCTGCGGTGCTGCGGATGAAGGACTGCACCATGCAGACCGTGAATAAGGTGCAGGAGGAGGCCGGTGACATCCTTGCCGATGCAAAGGCCATCAACGAGAGCCGCGCCGCCGAGGCTGCACAGGAGGTCATCGAGGATACGGCTGCAGAACAGGCCGAAGAGCAGACCGCACAGTGATATAGCGCAGCAGAGCCGCCGCTTCGGGCGGCTCTTTTTTACGCAGAGGGGTAAGAAAAACAATGAAATGTACGATCCTACATGAAGGAAAGGGGCGGATGCGGGTGCACGTCTGCGCCGTGCGCATGACCCTGCACCGGGCAGATGTGCTGGAAGCCTACCTGAACGGGCAGGACAACATCCAGAATGCCACCGTCTACGAGCGCACCGGAGATGTGGTGCTGACCTACCGGGGCAGTCGGAAGGACGCCGCCGCCCTGCTGGCAGCCTACCGCTTTGACAACGAAGAACTGGAGGTGCTGGTCACCTCCCACGACAGCCGGAAGATCAATCAGGAATATCAGGAAAAGATGGTCGGTCTTGTGGCGGGGCGGGCGTTCCGCAAGGTGTTCCTGCCCGCGCCCATCGCGGCGGCATATACGGTGTGGCGCTCCATCGCCTTTATCTGGAAGGGGATCCGCTGCCTGCTGCACCGCAAGCTGGAGGTAGAGGTGCTGGATGCGCTCAGCATCACCGCCTCCCTCCTGCGGGGAGATTACAACACCGCAGGGTCGGTGATGTTCCTGCTGACGGTGAGCAGCTTGCTGGAAGAGTGGACGCGGAAAAAGAGTTTGGACGACCTTGCCCGCAGCATGGCACTGAACGTGGATAAGGTCTGGGTGCGCACCCCGCAGGGCGAGGTGCTGGTGCCGTTGACCCGCGTCCACGCCGGGGACGAAGTAGTGGTGCGCTCCGGCAACATGATCCCGCTGGACGGCATGGTACTGGAGGGCGAAGCCATGGTGAACCAAGCCGCCCTCACCGGCGAGTCCATGCCGGTGCGCAAGACCACCGGTGCTACCGTCTATGCAGGCACGGTGGTGGAAGAGGGCGAATGCGTCCTTGTAGCCAAGGCAGAGGGCGGTGCCAACCGCTACGATAAGATCGTGGCGATGATCGAGGAATCGGAAAAGCTCAAGTCCGGCACCGAGAACCGGGCTTTGCAGCTGGCCGACCGTCTGGTGCCGTGGTGCCTTGCCGGTACAGTGGCTACCTACGCCTTTACCCGCAATGTCACCCGCGCCATCTCCATTTTGATGGTGGACTTCTCCTGTGCACTGAAGCTTTCCATGCCGCTGGCGGTGCTCTCTGCCATGCGGGAGTGCGGGGAATACCACATCACCGTAAAGGGCGGCAAGTATCTGGAAGCGCTGGCAAAGGCGGACACCATCGTGTTCGATAAGACCGGCACTCTCACCCGTGCCACCCCGCAGGTGGTGCAGGTAGTGCCTTTCTCCGGCTGTGAGGAGCAGGAGGTATTGCAGCTTGCCGCCTGTCTGGAAGAGCATTTCCCCCATTCCATGGCAAACGCCGTTGTCCGTGCTGCCAGAGAGCGGGGTATCTCCCACGAGGAGATGCACTCCGAGGTGGAGTACATCGTGGCGCACGGCATTGCCAGCCGGGTGGGCGGCACGCGGGTGGTCATCGGCAGCGCCCACTTCATTTTTGAGGACGAGGGCTGCACCATCCCGGCGGGGGAACAGGCAAAGTTCGATGCACTGGACCCGCAGTACTCCCACCTGTATCTGGCGGCTTCCGGGGTGCTGGCGGGGGTCATCTGCATCGCAGACCCCCTGCGCCCGGAGGCGGCACAGGTGCTGCATAAGCTCCGGAAGCTGGGCATTGTCCAGACCGTTATGATGACCGGCGACAGCGACCGCACTGCCCGCGCCATTGCGGCGCAGGTGGGGGTGGACCGCTGCTTTGCGGAGGTACTGCCGGAGGATAAAGCCGCCTTTGTCCGTGACGCCAAGGCCGAAGGGCACACCGTTGTGATGATCGGTGACGGCATCAACGATTCTCCCGCCCTGTCGGCGGCAGATATCGGCATCGCCATCCATTCCGGTGCCGCCATCGCCCGGGAAATTGCCGATGTGACCATCCGTGCAGACAGTCTGGAAGAACTGGTGACTTTAAAAGCCATTGCCAACGCCCTGCAAAAGCGGGTGGGCAGCAATTACCGCTTTGTCCTCAGCTTCAACTCCGCGCTCATCCTTCTGGGTGCTCTGGGCATTCTGCCCCCTGCCACCAGCGCGATGCTGCATAACCTTTCCACCCTTGGCATCAGCCTGCGCAGCATGACAGACCTGCTGGAGCAGAAGAACGAAGGATAAAAAACCGAAAATCTCGCATAAAACAAGAAAGCATCTGCAACATTCGCTTCTGAATTTCAGAACACAGCGAATTCGTTGCAGATGCTTTTACTTTTAGAGGGCGAGCCTGGTAAAGTGTGCAAATACAGTTTCCGGCCGCGCCCCTTCCCGTGAAAATGGTACGCCGGAGCGTCCGCAGACGCTCCGGCGTACCGAAATTATAAATAGTTTTTCCGCTGAAAATGCCCAGAGCATAGCGGAGGGCATTCAAAATCGTCCTAGTCAAAAAAGGAGACTGATGCACAAATACTGCGCAGCGGCTTCCTTTTTGTTTCAGATAAACCGGCAGAAGCCCAGCCAGCAGCCCAGCAGGAAAAAGAGCAGCGCCTTACCCAGCACCGGCAGCCACTGGTGCTTACACAAGGCGGTATCCCACCGGTGGATGTTCTGTTTGGGGCAGGTGCCCACGCAGGCTTCACAGGCAATGCACTCCCCGCTGCGCAGGCTGCTTTCCTCCAGCTTCAGGCACACCGGGCACTGCTGTTTGCAGGCATTGCAGCCCGGGATGCAACTCTCGCTCTGCCGGTGCAGCCGCGCAAAGGGCAGCACCGGCAGCAGGGCGAACACCGCGCCCATGGGGCAGAGGAACTGACAGAAGAACCGGGGCTGCACTGCCATGCCCAGCAAGATGAGCGCAAGCAACCCAATGCCCACGCCGAAGCCCTCCGGCGGCAGACGCAGTGCCGTCAGGCGGGAAAATACTTCCCACGGGCTTGCGCCGGTCAGCAGCTTTTCCTGCCGGGTCACATACAGCGCTACCAGCCCTGCCAGCAGCAGATATTTGACCTTCTGCCCCCAAAGCACCGCCCGCTCCGGCAGACGGAGCTGCTTTTTGCGGTGAAACAGCTTTTTCTGGAGTAGCCCGGACAGCGCCCAGACGGCATCGCCCAAGCTGCCAAAGGCGCAGGCGTACCCGCAGAAAAACCGGTCGAACAGCAACGTGAAGCCGCACAGCCCCAGCAGGGAAAGCGTAAAGCTGTCCGCCGAGAGCACCTCGCCCGCACCGATGTGCAGAAAGATTTGTTTTACCCCGGAAAACCCGGCCACGAATGCGCCCGGCATGGTCACAAAGAAAAACAGCTGTACCCCGGCGCGCAGCCATGTGCGGCGCTTTTTGTCCCGCTGACGCTGCTGCGCCGCAGTTAAAGGCTTTGCCTGTGTTTTTTCCATCATCCTGCCGCCTTTCCCAGTGCGTCCTCTACTGCACCGATAAGCCCTTCTGCCGTGAGGGTAGCACCGGAAACGGTATCCACCTCGGCAGACTGCACCGCCAGCATCTCGTCCAGCAAAGGCAGCGCCTGCTTATAGTAGGGCTTGTCCTCACCGGAAGCATCCAGCACCGATATATCGGTCATTTTTCCGTTCTGAATGGTTACCGACACCCGGATGACATCGCCAAAACCAAAGGCGCTGCCCTCGTAGGTGCCGTCCCGGTAGCCGCTTTGGCTCTGCTCCGCCTGCGCTGCGCTCTGCGCCTGCAAAACGGAAGCGTTGTAGGCTTCCACCTCGGCAATTTCCTGCTTGCGCTGGCTTACCGCTGCCGCCCGGACCAGCGCTACCTGCTGGTATTGCCACAGGATGCCAAGGATCAGCAGCAGGTTCACTGCCCGGAGGAGAAAATTCTTGTATTTCATTCCGCTGCTCCTTCCGTTTCAGGTTCGGTCCCGGTCTCTTCCGGCGGCAGCGCCGTCTCGGATGTCGGCAGCACTTCCTCAGAGGAAGCCGGTTCAGAATCGTCCGGTGCATCTGCCGGGAAAAGCTGCTGCCATACTTCCTTGAACCACGTGGAAACAGCGCTCTTTTCCTCCGGCTGCACCACCTCCACGGTGGGTACGGTGACCGGCGTTTCCTCGGGTTCTGCTGCTTCGGACGGTGCGGCTTCTTCCACCACTTCTTCCGATGCAGCCTGCTCCGGGTCGGCTTCCTCTGCCGGGGCAACCGCTGCCTTTGCCAGCGCCAGCTTGACCGCGTTCAGGATGCCGGTGGAGGAGTAGGTCGCACCGGAAACGGCATCCACATTGGGGCTTTGCCCCTCCAGAATGGCGGGGATGACCCGCTTTGCCCGGGAGAGATATTCTTCCTCATCCTCGGCGCTCAGAACTGTGATATCGGTGATCTTATCCTCTGCCACCGTGATCTGCACTGTAATTTTGCCCTCAAAGCCTATGGCTTCGGCGGTGTAGATGCCGTCAAGGTAAGTGGAGGGCGCTGTAAATTCCTCCACCACCAGCGGTGCGGCGGGCTTGGGCTGCGGCGGCAGGGGATTGTTGACCACCTCGCCGGTCAGGGCGTTCTGCACCGCGCCCAGAATGCCCCGGCTGGTGTAGGTGGCTTCGGAAACGGCATCCACCTCCCAGCTCTGGGCATCCACTACAGTAGTCAAAAGCCGCTTTGCGCGTCGCAGAAACTGCTTGGTCTCGTGGGAAGCATCCAGAATTTCAACCTCCGTGATGCTGCCGTTTTCCATGGTGACCTGCACCCGGACGGTACCGCCGTAGCCCCGGGAAGAGCCGACGTAAACGCCGTCAGCATAGGGCAGCTTGGGCAGCGCTTCTTCCTCCGCTTCGGAGGAAGCGGCTTCCACCGGCTGCTCCACCACGGCTGTCAGCCTTTCCGGCACGGCAGCCAGCACCGGCACAGTGCGCGGCAGGGCAAAAAGCACAGCCGCCGCTGCCGCCACCGCCGGGAGCAGCTGCACCAGCGGCAGCAGTGTGTTGCTTCGTTTTTTGTTCATTCCAAGTCCTCCTGACACGGAAAAGCAAGGCCGCCTGCATAAAGCGACCTTGCTTTTGGGGTGTTCTGTTTTTTGCCGGATCAGGCAGCTTTCAGGTTCTGCACGGCATCGGTCAGGTGGGTCACCTGCTCCAGTGCAGCGGCCTTATACAAGGTCTCGCGGCTCAGCAGTTCCACGCTCTCGGCCAGCTCGGTCTCCAGATTGGCGTAGCTGTCGGCGGTGTAAGCGGCCTTTGCCTTGCCCTGTGCTTCGGCGACCACAGCCTGCAGGGCGGCGCGGTCGGCATCGCTTGCCAGTTCGTGCTTGGCAAGGTTTTCGGCAGTGGTCTGGAACTTGACCACCGTGTCGGCATAGCCCAGTGCGCGGATGGTGATGGTCCAGTAGCCGGTGCCGTCCGTGCCTTCCGGCAGCTGGCAGCGGGCAGAATCGCTCAGACCCAGCTGGATGCCCATGGACTTGTGCATCCAGTTGTCGGCTGCAAACTTGGTGCCGTAGGAGGCCTTGGCGTGGGTGTAGGTGCTGTCATTGCCGTAGTAGGTCCACACCACAGACTGCATCCGGGAGCCCAGCTCGCCGTAGTTGCCGTTCAGGTCCACACGGATGAACTCGCCAAAGCTGCCCACATCGCTGCCGCTGCGCAGGTTCACGGTAAGACCATCAGCAGCTTTCTGGGCGGCTTCTGCCACGCCGGAACCGGTGCCGGTGTGTGCAGCAGAGAAGGTGTAGCCATCGCCGCTCTTGGTTGCATACTTCAGGCCGTTGGTGTTCTTGTCCACCGCAGCCGTCAGGGTGTAGGCGGTCAGGTTCTTTTCAGAGTAGCCGCCCACCAGCTGGCCGCCGTTTTCCACCACGGTGTACTTGGAGCAGAAATCTGCAAGGTCGCTGGTAGCCACGCGCACCGGCACATACTTGGTGCCCAGCACCTCGTAATGGTCCATCTGCACGGTAGAGCCATCGGCCTTAGTGATGGTGCCGCGGTTCCAGCCTACGGTAGTGCCATCGGCCAGATAGATGGTCTTGCCATCGTCCGACCAGTGGGAAACGGTGTAGGTGCTGCCGTCCTTGGCGTAGATGACAGCAGTGCTCTGGAAGCTGCCGCGGTGCAGACCATGGTTGGCGGTAGCGCGGGAAACGGCGTCAAATGCGCCAAGGTCGTGCTCCTCGTGGCTGTCCAGCTGCGCAGAAGCGGCAGTACTGCCGGCAGCATAGACCTTCTCGTTTGCCCAATACTCATCCCAAGTCAGGGCAGCGTAAAGGTAGGTGTACTTTTTGCCCAGCAGAAAATCGAAAAAGCCGTTTTCCTCCTCGGCGGGGGCTGCTGCAAAGGCGGTAGCGGTCAGCAGGCTGAGCGCCATAGCCGCCGACAGCAGCAGGGAAAGAAATTTCTTGGTTCTCATGAAAAAATGCTCCTTTCATCACACTGGCAGGGGATAGGGATCATGTAGTTAGCATCACCTAACATTGCGCGCAAAGAAAAACCCGCGGGGCAAAGCCCCTCAGATGGTTAGGATAAGCTAATTGACGAGACCTAAAATAGCACGCCTGCAAAGCGTTGTCAAGAAAAAACGGGGATGTTTACAGAGGTTAATTTGTGGGCAAAAGGTGCCGTTTACGCTCTTTATGCTGCAAGCCCTTGACCTTTTTGCCGGAGCGCAGTATACTTTTCATATGGTTAGTTATGAATAACCGCAAGGAGGTACTACATGATACAAGACGCATTCTGGGGGATCTTGATCCCGTTTCTGGGCACAAGCCTTGGAGCAGGCTGTGTATTCTTTTTAAAAAACTCTTTGCGTGACGGCATCCAGCGCGCCCTCACCGGCTTTGCCGCCGGGGTCATGGTGGCAGCATCGGTATGGAGCTTGCTGATCCCGGCCATGGAGCAGGCCGCAGATCTGGGCAGACTGGCGTTTTTCCCGGCGGCGGTGGGCTTCTGGCTGGGCATCCTGTTTTTGCTGCTGCTGGATCATCTCATCCCGCATCTGCACCAGAACAGTTTGCAGGCCGAAGGGCCAAAAAGCCAGCTCCAGCGCACCACCATGATGGTTCTGGCGGTAACACTGCACAACATCCCGGAGGGCATGGCGGTGGGCGTGGTCTATGCCGGGTATCTTGCCGGAACTGCTCAGATCACCGCCGCCGGGGCGTTGGCGCTTTCCCTTGGTATTGCCATCCAGAACTTCCCGGAGGGTGCCATCATCTCCATGCCGCTGCGGGCGGAAGGAATGAAGAAAGGCCGGGCGTTCTGGGGCGGCGTGCTGTCCGGCATCGTAGAGCCCATCGGGGCAGTGCTGACGATTCTGGCAGCAGGCATCGTGGTGCCCGCTTTGCCCTATCTGCTCAGCTTTGCCGCCGGAGCCATGCTGTATGTGGTGGTGGAGGAACTGATCCCGGAAATGTCGCAGGGACAGCACTCCAACGTTGGCACGGTGTTTTTTGCGGTAGGTTTCAGCGTGATGATGGTGCTGGATGTGGCACTGGGGTGACGGTTTGAGGGCTCCCGAAAGCGAAATTTTTTTCGAAATCTCCGAAAATGCCTAAACTTCTTGATAGAGGCAACAGCAGGGCGTATTCTTTTGCCAGAAGGACCGCTGAGAAGCGGCTTTTTGTATTTCTAAAACCACTCGCTAGGCGAGTGGTTCGATAAAGATTTTATAGCAGTTTGCGTTTTTAATGCACAAGCAACATCCGCAAACTGCATATCGCAAATATGCTGTTTTGATAGACACTATTTCTGAAAATTGCGATAAAATAATATTCCTTTAAATATGCCCAGAGCGCAAGCGGAGGGCATTAAAAAACGTTTTGTGCGGCTGCCTTTATTTATTGCTTTCCGGCAGTTTGAAGTAGGGGCGGTATTCGTCCGAGTAGATCTTGCTGCCCATGCGGCTTACGCCGCCGTACAAGTGGGTGCGCATCAGCGGCTCAATGGCGTCCAGATCCTTTTCCCGCAGAATACGCAGCATCTCGGCGTGCTCGCTGACAACGCTGGACACGTTGCGTGCGCCCACGATGTCCAGACGGATAAAGCGGGAATAGTCTGCCTGCGGGCGGGTCATCTGCTCCCAAAGGTATTCCTTGCTGGTTTTGCGGAACCAGTACGCGTGCATGGCAAGGTCGCAGCTGAGGAAGTGGTTGAAATCAAAATTTTCCGGGTCACTGCGCCCCGCAGCGGCCTCCAGCAGCATATTATAAAGGTGCTCCACAGCAAGGATCTCCATGGGCGAGCAGCTCTGCACAAAATCCCGGAACACCATGCCCTCCACGGCAACACGCTGGAAGATGAGCTGATCCACCACGCCGATGTCGATGGCGGTAACGATGGTGCCCTTGCAGGGGATGATCTGCACAAAGCGGTTCTGCTCCAGCCGCTGCAAAACGCTGCGGATGGGGGTGCGCGAAACACCGAACCGCTTGCACAGCTGGTTCTCGCTCAGCGCTTCCCCGGGCAGGATCTTCAGGGCACAGATCTCGTCCTCGAGAATATGATAAAGCTCATCCGTGTGCTGTAATGTAGCCATAGTCGTTCTCCATTTATCCGGTAAATTAAGCTTAATATCATTGTACCGTCCCGGCAAACGAATGTCAATGCTGGAACGGAACTTTATTTGACAGCTTGTATACAAGCTTTTGCGCTTGCGTACGGAGCTGCTCATGAAACGGGAAGATTGATATACCACTTCATAATGCGGGAAAAGTGCTGATGGAATGCCGTGATAAAGCGGATGTTGTACGGAATGTACAAAGAAAACAGAAAATAACTGTCAAATGCTATAATTGCAAAGCGCTGCGGTTTTATGGCGGCGGCACGGCGGGATAAAATGCTGTATACAAGGTTTTGCTAAAAAGGCTGAAAGGGGCCAAATACCCTGCATACACCGGAGCGTTACCGGAAAATACAGCAGGAAATGTGCTTTTTTGTGCATTGCGGAGGTACTGTACTGCTGCGGGCTTGCTTTGCTGTGCAAAAGGCGGTAAACTGAGGGTAGGCAAAACGCCCGAAAAGGAGAGACGATATGGCATATACAAAGGCTGACCTCAAGCACGACCTTGCAGCAATGGGGCTGACAGGAAACGAGACCATCCTGATCCATTCTTCCATGAAGTCCATCGGCACGGTGGAGGGTGGTGCGGACACAGTTCTGGACGCGCTGATGGAGTTTTTTGCGGAGGGCTTGCTGCTGCTGCCCACCCACACATGGCGGTTTATCAATGAGGAGAACCGGATGTTCGATGTGCGCCGCAGCCCGTGCTGTGTGGGTATTCTGCCGGAGCTGTTCCGGCAGCGCCCCGGGGTGGTGCGCTCGCTGCACCCCACCCACAGCATGGCGGCTTACGGCAAGGACGCGGCTGCTTACATAGAAGGGGAGCTGGACGCCAACACCCCCTGCACCCCCGGCGGCTGCTACGACCGGTTGCGGGCAGCTCACGGCAAGGTGCTGCTACTGGGGGTGACCCATGCCCGCAACACCTTTATCCACAGCGTGGAGGAGGTGCTGAACGTCCCGAACCGCCTGACCGACAAGCCCCTGCAGCTGACCGTGGCGGACGAAGCCGGGGCGCAGCACACCGTCTATATGCGCCGCCACTACAACGCGCAGCAGCCACACATCTCGGAGGATTTCGTCAAGCTGGAGCAGGCGTATCTGGACTGCGGCGCAGCCCGGAACACGAAATTCGGCGATGCAGCCTGCATTTTGTGCGATGCTGAGGGGCTTTTCCGGGTCACCCGCCATGTTCTTGCCCCAAATCCCGAAGCCTTTGTCACAGAGCCTGTCATCCCGGCGGAGCGCTGGCAGGCGCTTTGCACCGGCAAAACCTAAAACCCTCCCGGTCATTGCAGCACGATGCCGGAGCTGCCGCAAAGAAATCGGATACGCGTGGTTTTTATGGATAAATATGTGAAAATTTGTTGAAAAAATTTCCTGATAATGGTAAAATAATTGTATGTCTCTGTTGCGCTGTGCCTTTTCGCGGGAAAGGAAAAGTGCAAAACAGGAAGCACACAAAAAATTGCGGCATCATTTCCGTGGGCGGGTTTTAAAGCGCACACTCTTGCGGGCGGTGATGTACGATTGGTGAGCCATAGCAGCTTTGCCGCAAAAACGGCAGCTGCCCAAGAGTTGTGAGGAGTCTTTTAATGAACAAAAGAACATTGCGCCGCCTTATTTCCGTGCTTGCGGTACTGGCGCTGGGGCTGTCCCTGCTGACCGGCTGCGGCACAAAAAGCCCAGAAGAGGTGGAAAAGCAGGAGGACGCCCAGACCATTCAGGTGTATCTGTGGAGCAATAGCCTGTACGAAAGCTATGCTCCCTATGTCCAAGCGCAGCTGCCGGACGTGAATATTGAGTTCATCGTAGGCAACAACGATCTGGATTTTTACAAGTTTTTGCAGCAGAACGGCGGCCTGCCGGATATCATCACCTGCTGCCGGTTCTCGCTGCACGATGCTGCCCCGCTGAAAGACAGTCTGATGAACCTTGCCCTGACCAACGAGGCGGGCGCTGTGTACAACACCTACCTCAACAGCTTTAAAAACGAGGACGGCAGTGTGAACTGGCTGCCGGTGTGTGCGGATGCCCACGGCTTTGTGGTCAACCGCAGCCTTTTTGAGCAGTACGATATCCCGCTGCCTACCGATTACGCAAGCTTTGTGGCGGCCTGTCAGGCGTTTGAAGCGGTAGGCATCCGGGGTTTTACCGCTGACTATGCCTACGATTACAACTGCATGGAAACGCTGCAGGGGCTTTCCGCCGCCGAGCTTACCACTACGGAAGGGCGCAAGTGGCGCACCGCTTACAGCGACCCCGCCAGCACCGTGCGGGTGGGTCTGGACGATGCCGTGTGGCCGGGGGCCTTTGAGCGGATGGAGCAGTTCATTCAGGATACCCACCTTACGGCGGACGACCTTGCCCTGACCTACGACGACGTGACCGGGATGTTCCGGAACGGGGAAGTTGCCATGTACTTTGGCAGCTCTGCCGGCGTGAAGATGTTTCAGGATGAGGGCATCGACACCATTTTTATGCCCTTCTTCTGCCAGAACGGCGAAAAGTGGATCATGACCACCCCGTATTTCCAAGTTGCCCTGAACCGAGATCTCGAGCAGGACACCGCGCGCCGCGAAAAAGCCATGAAGGTGCTGAACGTCATGCTCTCCGAGGAGGCGCAGAACCGCATCGTTGCCGACGGACAGGACGTGCTGAGCTACAGCCAGAATGTCCCCCTGCGCCTGACCGATTACATGAAGGATGTGCGCGATGTGGTGGAAGAAAACCACATGTATATCCGCATTGCTTCCAACGATTTCTTTGCCATCTCTAAGGATGTGGTCTCCAGAATGATTGCGGGCGAGTACACGGCAAAACAGGCTTACCGGGCGTTCAATGCGCAGCTTCTTGCCGAAGAGGAGCCTGCTGCGGACGAGACCGTGCTGACCAGCGGAAAGAGCTACTCCAACGTGTTCCACGCAAACGGCGGCAACGCTGCCTTCTCGGTTATGGCAAACACGCTGCGCGGCGTTTACGGCACGGATGTGCTGCTTGCCACCGCAAACAGCTTTACCGGCAGTGTGCTGAAAGCAGACTATACCCAAAAAATGGCGGATTCCATGATCATGCCCAACGGCCTGATGTCCCGCCAACGCACCATGACCGGTGCTGAGCTGAAGGAAACTGTCCGCGCTTATGTGGAAGGCTGCGAGGGCGGCTTTGTGCCCTTCAATCGTGGCTCTCTGCCGATAGTCAGCGGTATTGCCGTGGAGGTAAAGGAGAATAACGGCAGCTATACCCTGACCGGTATCACCCGCAACGGGCAGCCGCTGCGGGATGACGACACCATTACTGTGACCTGTCTGGCAACGTCAAAGCAGATGGAAGCGCTGCTTGCGAGCAAGAGCGGCACGTTTGAGGACGGAGACGCGTGGGTGAAAAACACATGGCGCGATCACGTCTCCGGCGGCGGCGCAGCGCTTGCAGAACCTGAAAACTATATGACACTGAGGTGAGCGGAATGGCAGACGAAAAGCGTAAACCAAAACGGAGCTGCCATCCCCAGCAAAAGTGGCTCCCTGCTGCTGCCGCTATCCTTCTGCTGGTTTTACTGGCAGTTGGGCTCAGCGTGCGGTACATCTCGTTTGTGTCGCAGACCATCTATCAGGAAAGCACCTCGCATCTGGAAGAAGTGCTGCATAAATCCAACAATATGCTAAAAGAGATGGTGCGCAAAAATGTGACCTATCTGCATTTGTACAACGGCTTTTTGGAAAATACCTCGGACGAGGACGAAATTCAGGCGTATATCGAGCAAGCACAGAAGAATACCGGATTTGCCAACTTTTACTTTCTTACCTACGACGGCAACTACATCACCGTGACCGGGGAAACCGGCTATCTTGGCTTGCAGACCAATCTGGACGAAAAGCTTGCCCACGATGAGGATGTCGTTGTGAACACGGCGCTGCCCGGCAAGCCCCAGATGCTTGCGTTCATCTGTCCCGAAACCCATGGCAGCTACCGGGGCTTTGCCTACGATGCCATTGCCATCTCTTATTATAATGATGCGGTGCTGAGATTGCTGGACAACTCTGCCTTTGAGGGCAATGCCAGCAACTATGTCATCTACCCGGACGGGCGGGTGGTCATCGACAACTCCGTAAACCGCAAGGAGACCATTTACAATTTCATTGCGATGCTGCGCGACCATTCCGACCTTTCCGAGGAACAGATCACGGAGCTGTCCAATGCCTTTGCGCAGGGCAGCAGCGGAAACCTGAGGGTCAAACTGAGCGACACCAGCTATTATCTGGTCTACGAGGGCACTGCTGTCCAGAACTGGACGATGGTGGGGCTTGTGCCGGTCAGCATTGTCAATGCTAATCTGGACGAACTGTGGTTCCGCACGGCGCAGATCGTGGCGGGCATCGTTGCAGGTCTTGCGCTGCTGGTCATTCTGCTCATCGTGCGCAGAAGCCATACAACCCTGCGCCGGAAGAATACCGAGATCTTGTACCGGGATGAGCTGTTCCAGAAGCTTTCGCGTAACGTGGATGATGTTTTCCTGATGGTGGACGTAAAGACCACCAAGGCGGATTATGTCAGTCCGAACATCGAGCGGCTGCTGGGCATCCCGTGGAGAGAAGTCCGGCAGGATGCCCGTGTTTTGGCAGCGCTGCACCCGAATGGTTTCCCGGAGCTCGACAAAAACTATCTGAAAGGGCTGCTCAGCGGGCAGCAGCGCGAATGGGATTTCGAGTTTGAGCATCGGGAGACTAAGGAACGGCGCTGGTTCCACGTCATCGCCATAGGCAGCGAGGTGGAGGGCAGAGCCAAGTATATCCTTGTCTTGTCCGACCGCACCGCCGATAAGCAGGTGAATCAGGCGCTTTCCAACGCGGTTGCCGCCGCCGAGACCGCTAACCGCGCCAAGAGCACCTTCCTTTCTAATATGTCCCACGATATCCGCACCCCCATGAATGCCATCATCGGCTTTACCACGCTGGCGCTCAGCAATATCGACGATAAAGAGCGGGTGAAGGATTATCTTGGCAAGACCCTTGCATCCAGTAACCATCTGCTTTCCCTCATCAATGATGTGCTGGATATGAGCCGCATTGAAAGCGGAAAGATCCATCTGGAAGAGGTGGAGGTCAACCTTTCGGATGTGCTGCACGATTTGAAAACCATCGTCAGCGGGCAAATTTTTGCAAAGCAGCTGGAGCTTTACATGGACGTCATGGACGTGACCGACGAGGACGTCTACTGCGACAAGACCCGACTGAACCAGATTTTGCTGAACCTGCTGTCCAACGCCATCAAGTTTACCCCGGCGGGCGGCACGGTCTCGGTGCGGGTGCGGCAGCTTGCCGGTAAGGTGCATGGCTGCGGGCAGTACGAGTTCCGCATCAAGGATAACGGCATCGGCATGAGCCCGGAGTTTGCCAAAAAGATCTTTGAGCCCTTCGAGCGGGAGCGCACCTCCACGGTAAGCCGCATCCAAGGCACCGGCCTTGGCATGGCCATTACCAAAAACATCGTGGATATGATGGGCGGAACCATCGAGGTGCAGACAGCGCAGGGCAAGGGTACCGAGTTTACCGTCTGCGTGCCCATGCGCGCACAGACTGAGCAGCGCCCGGTGGAAAAGATCACCGAGCTGGAAGGCCTGAAAGCACTGGTGGTGGACGACGACTTCAACACCTGCGACAGCGTGACAAAGATGCTGGTCAAGGTGGGTATGCGCGCCGAGTGGACGCTTTCCGGCAAGGAAGCGGTGCTGCGTGCACGACAGTCTATCGAGATGAGCGATGCCTACCACGCCTATATCATCGACTGGCGCCTGCCGGATATGAACGGCATCGAGGTCACCCGCCGCATCCGCAGCCTGAACGATGATACGCCCATTATCATCCTGACCGCCTACGACTGGTCGGATATCGAGGTGGAGGCAAAAGCTGCCGGTGTGACCGCCTTCTGCTCCAAGCCCATGTTCATGTCCGACCTGCGCGAGACCCTGATGAGCGCCCTTGGTCAGAAGCAGACGGATGCGGCGCAGGGGCTTCTGCCGGAAAAGAACGCCGACTTCAAGGGCAAGCAGATCCTGCTGGTAGAGGACAATGAGCTGAACCGTGAGATCGCACAGGAGATCCTGCGGGAGTACGGCTTCCTTGTCGATACGGCTGAAAACGGTGCTGTGGCGGTGGAAAAGGTAAGCACCGCAGCGCCGGGCAGCTATGATCTGGTGCTGATGGATGTGCAGATGCCGATCATGGACGGCTATACCGCCACCCGGAAGATCCGCGCGTTGGACGACCCTGCCCGGGCAACGCTCCCGATCATTGCCATGACCGCCAACGCCTTTGACGAGGATCGCCGCAACGCGCTGGAAAGCGGCATGAACGGCTTTTTGTCCAAGCCCATCGTGATCGGCGACCTTGTGCAGGAGCTGCATAAAATTTTGTGACCCGAACGCCTGTCAGAAGCATAAATAATAAAGCACCCGCAGCAGTTTCCCGTTTTTTGCAATGAAATGCAGGGAGAATGCTGCGGGTGCTTTTTGCAGTTTGGCACCCGAAAAACGGGCGAAAAAAGAAATATCTTTTCATATTTGTGCGGTGGGTAGGATGAAATTTTGTCAGATGCGTAGAATATTGCGGAAAAATTTGTGAAAAGCAGCCAACGGATATCCCCAAAACGTGTTGATATTGAGAAAATAGACGGAAGATTGTTTACAAAAGGATTACAGGCTGGTATACTTTTTAGCGGTAGATCCCTATGAGATCCGCAAAGAAACAAGAAAGGAAATACCGAACCGTGAATACCACCGCACCGCACACCCTGAGAAAACGATTGCTGACCCTGATACTGAGCTTTGCCTTTCTGCTTACCTGTCTGCCCGCTGCACTGGCAGTGGATCTGAACGTGGACGCAGGCTTCTACTTCAAGCAGAGCCGGGGCGGCACCTGCACGCTGGCTTCCGCAGCCATGATGCTGCGCCGCCGTGCCTACTTTGACGGGCTGACCGATTGGACGAACGTGACCGAGAACAGTGTGCGCTCCACAGCATGGGCCAACGGCCTTGCGCACAGCTTTACATATAAGGAAATGCAGGTGGGCTACGCCACCCTGCCCTCCAGCCTGCAAAGCAAAACGGCGGTGCTGATCTCTCTGCTGGAGCAGCACCCGGAGGGCATCGTCCTTTACGACCGTACCCAGCCCCATGCGGTGCTGCTGACCGACTACACCAACGGTATTTTCTATTGCTCCGACCCGGCGGGGAACATCGGCTACGGCCGCATCCCTATTACAAGCTCCAGCGTGTCCATTGCAAGATCTTCCTGCTACTGGTACGTCACCGCAGATCATAACAGCGTGGCGGCACAGGCCGACGGCCTGCGGCTGGAAGGGGTGCGTTACCCGGTAAATCTTCGCACCGGCAGCGGCATGACGCTGACCGGTACAGCCAACAGCGCCACCGGTACTACCCTGACCAGTGTGCAGGTGGCGGTTCTGGACGCAGCTGACCAGACTGTGCAGAGCGCGGCGGCACAGGTGAATGCCGCCGCTTTCTCTCTGAACACGCTGGACAGCCAGATCCGCTTCGGGGAGCTGCCGGAGGGCAGCTACACCTATATGGTGCTGGTGACCGACTCTGCGGGCGAGAGCCTGTGCTTTGCATCGGACTTCACGGTGTCCGGCAGTGCAAGCAGCACCCAGACCTACTGGTCGCTCAAGGACGCCGAGGGCACCAAGCTGCAGCAGACGGTCCAGCAGGTGGAGACCACGGTAGAGACCGCCGCCGAGACCACCGTAAGCTGGTTTGCACAGCTGTTCGGCTGATAAAAATCTGAACATAATTCGGGGCTGCTGCACAAAGCGATGTGCAGCAGCCCTATTTGCATTACAGCAACACCTGTTTTTGAACTTTATAAAATCAGAAAGTCACTGCTGCAGATGCCGCTTTTGCTACGACCCTTTTCTGTGAAAAAGTGGTTCAGAACCGCCCGCAGGCGGTTTTGAACCACAAAATTTAAAATATTTCTTCCGCTGAATATGGTCAGAGCAGCGCGGAGACCATTCAAAATCGTCTTTGTTCTGCCGCTATTATTCCCGCAGTTCCGTGCCGGGGTAGTAGTGCGCCAGAATGGCGCGGTAGTCTGCACCCTGCTCCGCCAGCGCCTTTGCGCCCCACTGGCTCATGCCTACGCCGTGGCCGTAACCTTTTGTGGTAAAGGAGAAGGTGCCGCTTTGCCAGACCACCGTAAAGCAGGTGCTGCGCAGCCCCAGCGCCTTGCGCAGGGCGGTGCCCTGCACCGTCTGCCCGCAGACCGGCAGACTGTCCACATAGCCGGAGGGGGTGAGCACCGGCGTACCGAACCACTGCGCCTGCTGCGAAAGATCAGCGGCGATGCCCAGCCGTTCGGCCAGCAGCTGCTGTAATTGGGCGGCGGAAAGGTTCAGGGTGTATTCATAGTTGTCGGCGGCGGTGTCGGTGCTGCTGTCCACCGGTACAAGATAGGGCAGGGCAGTGCCCCAGACGTTCTCGCTGGCTTCGGTGCGGCCATTGGACATGGCAAAGTAGCTTGTCCCGGCGGGGGCGTCCCCGTAATACAGCACCTGCGTCTGTACCGCATCCACCAGCGCGGAAAGCCGGGCGTAGTTGGCCGCGTAGGCGGTGCCCCAGTAGCTGTGCAGCACCGCATCGGTCAGGCAGCCCTGCCGCCGGGCGGGGTCTGCGGTGAACCATGCGCCGTTTTCCTCCGTGCTGTGATCCCGGCGGTAAAGGGCATAGCTGTGCGCCGCCACCGCCTGTGCCTTCAGTGCTTCATCCGGCCAGCTGACCGGCATTTCAGCGGCAACCGCCCCCATGAGATACTCCCGCAGCGGCAGCTCCACCGCCTGCCCGGTGCTCTGATCCGTAAAGCAGACGGTATCGGCTGTGTCAGCAGGGGAGGTGGCCTGACCGCTGCCTTCTTCCGAAGCGGCAGAGGATGCTTCTGCTGCGGACGGAGCGGTGCTCTGCGCAAGGGTCATGCGGGCAAGGCGGTAGGCAGCACACGGCAGGGCGCAGCCCAGCACCAGCAGAACGGCGCACAGCAGCAAAAAGGAACGTTTCATACTAGACCTCCTCCCGGAACGCAGGTTTTGGGAACATCATACGCCCGGCGGCGTGCAAACCGGCGGGAAATGCGCAGAGAAAAACCTGCATTTTTGCGCTTTGCGGTGAGAAGTGCACACTTAGCGCTTGAATTTACTGCACAAAAGCGATATTATAAAAGTATGTCCATCAGAGCGTAGGATGGACGGGAACGGAAAGTATAAAAAGTAAGAGACGGAAAGGAGCACTCCTATGAACTTTGCACACGCAGAAGTGGCAACGCTGGACCCGACGACCATGCGTACCCTGTGCGAGGAGTACATCGCAAACAACTACATCGACCCGGAGACCAGCGAGCGGCTGGGGGTCAAGCGCGGCCTGCGCAACCCGGATGGCACCGGCGTGCTGGCCGGCCTGACCAACGTCTGTGACGTTGTGGGCTACAAAAAGGATCAGGAAGGTCATGTGATCCCCACCCCCGGCAAGCTGATCTACCGGGGCGTCAACATCAACGAGATCGTGGACGAGGCTTACCGCAACGACCGCTTCGTGTTTGAGGAAGTGATCTGGCTGCTGTTGTTCGGCAGCCTGCCCACCCGGGAGCAGCTGGACGATTTCTGCGAGATCTTGGCAGAATCCCGCGCACTGCCGGACGGCTTTATGGACACCATGAACGCTCCCTCGCCCAATATCATGAACAAGTTGCAGCGCTGTGTGCTGGGCCTGTACTCCTACGACGACCGCGCCGAGGATCTGAGCCTTGAGAACATCCTGAACCAGAGCATCAACCTGATCGCCAGTATGCCCACCATGATGGTGAACGCTTACCAGATGAAGCGCCGTTACTACGATAAACAGAGTATGTTCTTCCACCTGCCCAAGCCCGGCCAGAGCACGGCAGAGCACATCCTCAGCACCTACCGCCCGGATCAGAAGTTTACCCACGAGGAGGCAAAGCTGCTGGATATGTGCCTGCTGGTGCACGCAGACCACGGCGGCGGCAACTGCTCCACCTTTACCACCCGCGTACTGTCCTCCTCCGGCACGGACACCTACTCGGCTATCTCTGCGGCCATCGGTGCCCTGAAGGGCCCCAAGCACGGCGGCGCGAACCTGATGGTCAACCGCCAGCTGCAGGATATCCTCAAGCACGTTGAGAACCCGGAGGATGACGACGAGGTGCGCGAGTATCTGCGCCGCATCCTGCGCAAGCAGGTGGGTGACGGCTCCGGCCTGATCTATGGCATGGGTCATGCGGTGTACACCATCAGCGACCCCCGTGAGGTCATCCTGAAGCAGCGCGCAAAGCATCTGGCCTACGAAAAGGGCTTTGAGGAAGAGTACAATATGCTGTGCAGCATCGAGCGGCTGGCACCCGGCATCTTTGCCGAGGAAAAGGGCAGCTCCAAGCCGGTGTGCGCCAACGTGGACCTGTTCAGCGGCCTGATCTACAATATGCTGGGCATCTCGGAGGATCTGTACACCCCGCTGTTTGCCATCGCCCGTGTGCCGGGCTGGTGCGCACACCGGGTGGAAGAGGTGATCTTCGCCAACCGTATCATCCGCCCGGCCTACAAGTATCTGGGCGTGCGCCAGAAATATAAGCCCATCGAGGAGCGTTAATGAAACCGTTAGAGTTCGTTGTTATCCTGCTCTGCGTGCTGCTTGGCCTTGGCCGCGGCGCAGACCTTGCCTTTGCTACGGACGCCGCCACCGGTCTGTGCACCGCAGGCGCGGTGTGGTGGCGGTATCTTGCCTTGGGCGCTGTGGTGCTGGCCGCAGTGCTGGCTGGCCGCAGCCGCCCGCTGCCCCCGGAGCCGCTGCGCAGCCGCCGCCCGGCGGCAGGCGTGCTGGCCTTTGCCGGGGCAGTGTGTATGCTGGCTGCCGGCGCGGCGCAGTTCGTGTTCGCTGCCGGTACGGTAAGCACTTTTGTGCGCATTCTGCTGGAGGCAGCCTGTGCCGTGTGGTTGAGCAACCTCGGACGCAGCTGGCTGCGCGGGGACGGCTGGAAAACGCCTGCCGGAGGTCTGCCGCTGGCCATAGCGGGCAGTGCACTGTTTTACTGGAACGTGCTGATGCGCTTTATGGAGAACAGCTCCAGCTGGCACAGGGTGCAGCCCACAGCAGCGGTCTGGCAGGAGCTGGCGGCGCTGTTGTTTCTGGCGGCGCTGGCGCGCACGCTGTACCTGCCCCAGCCGGAAAACGGCCGCACCCTGCACGCTGCGGCGCTTGCAGCCTTCTGCCTGTGCCTGTGCTGGGAACTGCCCCGGGTATTTTTGCTGTTGGCAGCAGGCTTTAGCGGCAGCGCTGCGGCGGTGCTGCCGGAGCTGCTTTCCGGTCTTGCGCTGTGCTGCATCGGCGGCATGGGACTTGCCTGTACTGGGCAGGGAAAAACTGGAAACAACTGATAAAAATGGCTGTGCGCCCTTGGTGTAATTGAACAAAAGCTTTGTGGCAGGGTGCATAAAATCATACAAAAGCAAAAAAAGATAAAATTGTGTTGTTAATTTTTTAGCAGACACTTGAAAGTTTGCCGGTTTTGGTCTACAATAAAGATACCGTGATTTATCCGATTATGGGTAAAATAATTAGGAGGTACTATTACAATGGCTGTTAGAGTTGCTATCAATGGTTTCGGTCGTATTGGCCGTCTGGCTTTCCGTCAGATGTTTGATGCTGAGGGTTACGAGGTCGTCGCAATCAACGACCTGACCAGCCCCAAGATGCTGGCTCACCTGCTGAAGTACGATACTGCTCAGGGCTCTTTCTGCGGCAAGATCGGCGAGGGCAAGCACACTGTCGAGTCCACCGAGGATTCCATCATCGTCGACGGCAAGGAGATCAAGATCTACGCTGTTAAGGACGCAAAGGATGCTCCTTGGGGCGAGCTGAACGTTGACGTCGTTCTGGAGTGCACCGGCTTCTACACCAGCAAGGAGAAGAGCATGGCTCACATCCAGGCTGGCGCAAAGAAGGTCGTTATCTCTGCTCCCGCAGGCAACGATCTGAAGACCATCGTCTACTCCGTCAACGAGAAGACCCTGACCGCTGAGGATCAGGTCATCTCCGCTGCTTCCTGCACCACCAACTGCCTGGCTCCCATGGCTAACGCCCTGAACAAGACCTTCCCCATCGTTTCCGGTATCATGACCACCGTTCATGCTTACACCGGCGACCAGATGATCCTGGACGGTCCTCAGCGCAAGGGCGATCTGCGCCGTGCTCGTGCTGGCGCACAGAACATCGTTCCCAACACCACCGGTGCTGCTAAGGCTATCGGCCTGGTCATCCCCGAGCTGAACGGCAAGCTGATCGGCTCTGCTCAGCGCGTGCCCGTCCCCACCGGTTCTACCACCCTGCTGGTTGCCGTTGTCAAGGGCAAGGATGTCACCAAGGAAGCTATCAACGCTGCTATGAAGGCTGCTGCTTCTGAGTCCTTCGGCTACAACGAGGATCAGATCGTTTCTTCCGACGTCATCGGTATGCGTTACGGCTCTCTGTTCGACGCTACCCAGACCATGGTCGCTAAGATCGACGACGACACCTATCAGGTTCAGGTCGTGTCTTGGTACGACAACGAGAACTCCTACACCTCTCAGATGGTCCGTACCATTAAGTATTTCGCTGAGAACTGCTAATTACAGCTCTACGCTCAAAAGTGCTTGAGGTGCCGTGCTGAGTAACAGCTTGTGTTGACCTTTCTGGTACGAACATGCTGCGATTGGTACGACAACAGTAACTTGAGTTCTACACCCTTCCTTTTACGGGTCTCCGTGAGAGGAAGGGTGTTTTTATTATGCTGTTGAGAGAAGCAAGAGATGGTTTTTGTTTGATTGCGAGTGTCGCCATTTGACAAAAAGGTCAATTCGCAATTTATAAGGCTGAGCCCTGCTTTTTTGTGGAATATGGGGTTAAGTCTGCTGTATGATGATAAAACAAAGGCGACCAACTTTTTACAGTTGATCGCCTTGCTTATTGTCAATTATTCGGTTTTTGAAACTACTTCTTTGGTTGCTGCAATTTTTCGGTCACTGTAAAGAACAACTTCCTTGATAACCTGTTTATGAATGGCTGAAATCAGTATTTCCATATAAGCATAATCAGGTTTTCCGTTCTTTTCAGGGAGCATAATATCGAGGGCATCTGCATCTTTGGCATAGAAATTATGTTGATAGAATTTGCAATATTATTCTGGGATAACACAATTGATGTTTCCGACAGGTACTAAAACATTTGATGACTTGTTTTCTGAAAAGATAGAGGATACTATCCACACTATAGGGTAAGTTATCGGAAAAGTTGTCTCACCATTAATGGCAGATTTAGTAAAATTCCAAACAATCTTCTCCACAAGGCTGATTTCTTTCTGATCTTGTGATATACTGGAGCCACGGGGGACCGTGGCTTTCAGTCTATCTCAGAGACATCTTCTTGATCGCCGTCAGCTACTTGATTGGCACCCTCCTCATCTTCATCCTCATCCTTGTCTGGTCCGTCCCACCCTATGTACTTCACTTCTATCTCCTCAATTTACTCCAGTTCAGCCGTTGACCGCAGCGGTCACAGAAGCGTTGGTACTCACGTTCCATTGTGGTTCCGCATCGTGGACACCTTGGAAACTCAGCACCCCACTTAAACGAATACACTTCTTCCACTCGCATCGGCCACCGGTAAGTAGGGGAGAGCAGAAGTTCATACAGTACCCGTGTGGGCCGTACATCCCAATTCCAGTTATCATCGAACCAATCTAATTTATTCTTCATGTGATTTACACCTCCAAGAGTATTGTAGGATGTATCACATGTTGATGTGAACGAACTCACAACTTCTTGCTTTTTGATAAGTTGGAGAAAAATATGCAAACGACAAAACTGTATGTTGAATACATTGTAATTGGTATGGAGTCGTTGGTTTGGATAGTATTATTGGCTTTGCTGGCTTTAGGAAAATCGGCACTTGTGTTTTTTGATTACTGCATTCAAAATTTATTGACGTCCATATTTATGATTGGAGCTTGTTATGTTCTGGGATTGTTGACAGATCGTGTTGCCGATAAATTGACAGATAAAAAGAAAAGACGGATAAAAAATCGTTATCCGATTAAAGCGAGTACAAGCATTTTGGTGTGGGAGAAAGTTAAGCAGGACACATTTGCAGCATTTACATTGTCCCGTATTAGAATTCTAAGATCAACTATGGTAAACTCTGCAATAATTGGTGTCACTGGAATGCTAGTATCGTTTTGTGTGTACTGCAATGGTATACTAGGAATACTATCGTTAGTCTTTTTTGAAATAATGGCGTTGATTGCGTGGCAAGCGCATACAAGTCTTCTGATTAACTACTATAGAAAAACACAGAATCTTGAGCGGGACATGGCAAATGAAGAAGAAAAAATATAGAGATATTGTAGTGACAGTTGAGGAATAGGCATTAAAACTTGAATTGTGGGAGCGTGAGCTCCCATTGCTGCTCGAAACTTTGCACACCTCTCCGTGGTGAGCAGTAGGCAACACAGTATGTAGGATATTGTGGCTAAGAATGCAGAGACATACGGATTGATAGGGAAAAGACTATGTGTGATATCGAGAAGGAATCTCATACTGAAAAGAAATCGCATATACGGCCGACATTGTTATCGATTGTCATAATTTCAATTGCGGTGTTAGCTGTATTTGCAATTCTTGTTCATTGGCTTTCACCCAAAGTGCCATCACTGATTACAGCGGACGGAATGCTGTCATATATCGGATCGGGTATTTCATCTGTGGCCACAATCCTTTTGGCGATTATAGCATACCGTCAAACAGAACGAGCAAATTCTATGGCCGATAAGCTGGCGTTGCAATCCAATCGGTTTGCGGAGCAGGCGAATGAACTATCCAAACAAGCTAATAGGGCGGCAAATAAAGCTAATGATTTGGCAGAAGAGTCCTACAGGACGGCACAGCAATCCAACGATCTCGCTGCACAATCTAACGCAGCGGCTCAGAAATCAAATGAACTAGCAGCACAGGCGAATGAAGCTGCAAAGAAATCAAATGAATTGGCAGTGCGGTCACTTGAGATAGCAGCCAAATCAAATGAACTTGCAACGCAATCTAATAAGACTGCAGAACAATCAAATGAACTTGCTAGGTTGTCAATTCAGGCATCACAACAAGCTAATGAATTGACAAAACAGGCAAATGAAACATCTGATCGAGTGTTGAAGCTCGAAGAAGAACAGTTCAAAATGGAAATCCGGCCGTTTTTCCTTGTAACTGACTGGGGAGTATGCAAAACTGTTCCAGCAGAGTTTGAAGATAAGCATCGAACAATAGCTTATCAAGTTGGCACAGATACGGATCGAACTGATAATCGTGTGGTGCTAATCCTAGAGCTGACTAATACAACACAATCGTATGAAATGGTTCGCTATAGTAATGCAATAAGTTCAAATGGAAAACGATGGGGACTTTGCGTAAGTGATCGCAATGGCATTTCTCTCGGTATTCCGGCGGGAGAAAGTCGGAAATTTTGTTTTTATTCTGATGAGTCTTTCTTTTCTGACATTGAGGGTAAGACAGTTAGTTTTGAGTTTGTCTTGGAAAATCGTTTTGATGAACGCTATAAAGAATCCTTTGATTTGGTTGTCATTCGATTCAACTGGGAACGAAAGGACTGCAATATTAGCCCACAAAAGTATGAAATACAAGCCTTTACGAAAGACTGTGGACTTGTACCGGGTTAGTATTGATTGCGCAATTTCAGAGTGCTATACTAAAACCACAATACATAACAGAAAGGTTGATATCTCATGCCCAGAACTAAAGGAAGCAAGAATAAACCGAAAGTTACCAACGACTACGCATCCCAGATTGCAGAGAAGCAGGAATCTATCGCTTCCCTCACTTCAGAAATCGCATCCATCACCGCCAACATTGACACTTTGAAGGCTGACCTGAAAGTGAAGAAGACTGCTCTGAAGAAGGCCGAAAAAGAAGTGGCAATGCTGGAAGCGAAGAAGGCAAAGGCAGATGCCAAGGCTGCTGAAGAAGCGAAAAAGGCTGAAGCAGAATCTGTTCTGAAAAAACTGCTTGCCGAAGGCATGAGTGCCGATGAGATCCTCGCAAAACTGAAATAATCTTTTTAAACCTCAGACCGTGTGGGTGTGGTTACAAAATCCCATCCACGCGGTTTTATAACAGATAAATTGCTTCATATCGAACAATAATATACCTGTTTTTATTCCATAGTCCAAAATCACTTCCGGTGAAATTTCAGCAAAAGAACAGCAGGGGAGAGCACAGGCAAAGTAGTTACTGGGCAAATAAACAGCAATGAACATCACAGATAAAAAGTAATCGAATCCGTCAGCACTTCAAAACATCTTCAATCACTTCAAAAGTAACCTTCAAAAATCAGCAATAACCCATCACGCAATTCTGTCCATCAATACACCAATCAAAGCACTATACAACCCTATCATCACCCACCCTGAGGAGCGCATCTGGGCAGGGCGAACGCCCCGGCGGTAGCCCCGGGTCCCGGACGCTCCGAGGAGTGGCACACTAAGTCACATGAAAATATATGTGCATAGAAAGAAATAGAGTGAATATAATAATTCTAAAACACAAAATTGCGAAAGAACTTGAAAATAACGCCTAAACGTGGTATAATTTTGGTACGAACAAGCCGGTTTTGGTACGACAACGGTATGCTGTGGTACTGTAACTGTTGTTTCGAAATTATGAACGATCACAAAAAAATCGTGAAAATTTAGCGTAGCTACGACGACACCTATCAGGTTCAGGTCGTGTCTTGGTATGACAACGAGAACTCCTACACCTCTCAGATGGTCCGTACCATTAAGTACTTCGCTGAGAACTGCTAATCACAGCTCTACGCTCAAAAGTGCTTGAGGTGCCGTGCTGAATGACGGCTGGTACCGGCTTTGCTGGTACGAACATGCTGCGATTGGTACGACAACAGGATAATGAGTTCAACACCCTTCCTTTTGCGGGTTTCCGTGAGAGGAAGGGTGTTTTTGTGTGTCTGCAGGGAGAAAATCTGCAGAAAGGGTGATTTGCTTCAAGAATTGTGCTATACTAGATCCACAGTGTCCCTGATTCGATGCACTATGCGGATGACAATGCTTTTTTGTAGGTAGCATCGTGCGACGGGGAAAAGCATATACACTATTAAAAGTTCACTTTTGGGAACGAGGTAATCAAGAAATGGGAAAGTACTTTGGAACTGATGGCTTCCGTGGTGAAGCTGGTATTGATCTGACTGCCGACCACGCCTACAAGGTTGGCCGCTTCCTTGGCTGGTATTATAATATGCTCCGCAAGCGCAACGGCAACAGCGAGCCTGCCCGTATCGTTATCGGCAAGGACACCCGCCGCAGCTCCTATATGTTTGAATATAGTCTTGTCGCTGGCCTGACCGCTTCCGGCGCAGACGCCTACCTGCTGCACGTCACTACTACGCCGTCTGTGGCTTACATTGCCCGCGTGGACGATTTCGATTGCGGCATCATGATTTCTGCCAGCCACAACCCCTACTACGATAACGGTATCAAGCTGATCGACTGCTACGGCGAGAAGATGCCCGAGGAAACCTTGCTGTTGGTGGAGGACTACATCGACGGCAAGCTTCATGTGTTCGATAAGGACTGGCCTGAACTGCCCTTTGCTCACCGCGAGCACATTGGCTGCACCGTGGACTATGTGGCGGGCCGCAACCGCTACATGGGCTATCTGATCTCTCTGGGCATCTACTCCTTTAAGGGTATTAAGGTCGGTCTGGACTGCGCCAACGGCTCTAGCTGGAATATTGCTAAGAGCGTTTTCGATGCTCTGGGTGCAGATACCTATGTTATCAACAACAAGCCCAACGGCCTGAATATCAACAACAATGCTGGCTCTACCCATATTGAGGGTCTGCAGAAGTTTGTGGTGGAGAACGGTCTGGATGTCGGCTTTGCTTTCGACGGCGATGCTGACCGCTGCCTGTGCGTGGACGAGAAAGGCAATGTCGTCACCGGCGACCACATTCTGTACATCTACGGCTGCTACATGAAGGAGCACGGCGAGCTGATGAACAACACCGTAGTCACGACTGTTATGTCCAACTTTGGCTTGTACAAGGCGTTCGATGAGCAGGGCATTGGCTACGCTAAGACTGCTGTGGGTGACAAATATGTCTATGAGTACATGGCTAAGAACGGCTGCCGTATCGGCGGCGAGCAGAGCGGTCATATCATCTTCTCTAAGTACGCCAGCACCGGTGACGGCATCCTGACCAGTCTCAAGATGATGGAAGTTATGCTGGCCAAGAAGATGCCTATGAGCAAGCTGGCTGAGCCCCTGAAGATTTACCCGCAGGTTCTGGAGAATGTCCGCGTCACCGACAAAAAGGCCGCACAGAACGACCCGGCGGTGCAGGAGGCCGTCAAGGCCGTTGCAGAAGCACTGGGCGATACCGGCCGTATCCTCGTCCGTGAGTCCGGCACTGAGCCGCTTGTGCGCGTGATGGTGGAAGCCCCCGACCACGACACCTGCCAGAAGTACGTCTCTCAGGTCGTGGAGGTCATTAAGAACAAGGGTTACGCTGTTTAAGACTTATGCCTGTGCGTAAAAATGCACAATGCTATAAAATAAACCTATAAAAGATCAAACCGCGAGGAAGCGCTTTTATGAACGCATCCTCGCGGTTTTTTAATGGCGAAGCGTTTTGCATCAGACGGGATGCCTGCCCCTGCACGATGGGACGCCATTACCCGCAGAGCATGACCTTGGCGGAGAAAACGCCATCCTGATAGGTGAACGTACTTGCACCGCCGGTCTTTTCTGCAATATGCTGGACAGACTGGATGCCGATCCCGTTTTCTTTTCGCTTGGACGAGCGGAAAACTCCGCTTTTTTCGTTGACTTCACCGTCAAATGCGTTTTCCACCTCGACCAGAAGCAGCCGCTCGGCATGGACATACGCGGTGATCCTGATCTGCCGCCGGGCAGGTGCGGTGTGCAGGCTGGCTTCGAATGCATTCTCCAGAAGATTGGACAGCACCAGACACGTATCGATCTCGTCCACAGGAAGCGCCTGCGGCAAGTCGAGCTTGGCACGGAAGGGGATACCCTCGCGCTTTGCAAGGGTGCAGTAATAGCCAACGACGCTGTCTGCCGCACGGTTCTCGCAGAAACTCATATCCAGATTCGGGATCCGGGAGACGGTTTTTGCAAGGTAAGCTTTCAGGCCATCCAGATCGCCTGCTTCGGCCAGCGCAGAGATCTGATTCAGCTGGTGGCGCATATCGTGCCGCGCCTGCCGGACTTCTTCAATAGCGGCTTTCAGGCTTTCATAGCGCTGCTGCTGCATGGATAGAAACTGGTTCTCCTGCTGCAATCTCGCATTCCTGTTAAGGCTGTTTGCCATCAGCAGGAAGATCGCGTTGAACAGGAACATCAGAAACAAAAGGGCAATGCTCATAACAATGTAGACCTGCAGCACCCGCCCTGTCCGAAGCGTTATCTGGTAGCGCGGGATCATAAAAAGATTCAGCAGGATGAACACCAGCGGCAGCACCCAGAACACGTACCACGTCTGCGCAAAGTTTTCATCCTCGACCATGGTGCGCACTGCGTGGGTGGCGGGATAATACGCTGCTGCTGCGGTCAGCCAGCAGACCATATTATAAAAAATGCAGGCACTAAAGCAGAACCACGGCTTGTCCGACGGCAGCTGCAACAGGATCGTGATCGCCGCGCCGACGGCACGGGACAGACTGTTCAGGCACGCAAACACCGCGCAGACCGCCAGCGCGATCGTCCCGGATTTCCAGAGAGAGATCCGCAGCGTTTTGAGATACAGAAAAATTGCCGCAAGCGTGATGAGCAGCAGGGGGAACGCGGTGGAGAGACAGAAATGATAGCAGAGCAGTCCGCCGCCAAGGCAAAGCCCGAGCAGCAGCGGCACCGCCCATGCGGCAAGCCTTGCGGGAGACTGCTTCAGATAGGAGCGCACCGGAAAATACGCGAGCAGCAGGCCGGGAAACACAACGGTAAGCTCCAGGAGCGGGCGCAGAATGTCCTTCAACCCACACGCCCCCTTTGCAGCAGAAATTCCATAAACGCCTGCCGGGCTGCTTTCAAAAGCTCCTGACTGACATAGACACGGCTGCCGTCCGTCATGCAGAAGGCGGCATCCTGAAAATCGGCAGCATTCTCCATATTGATGATCGCACCGCGGCCGCAGACGAAAAAGCGCGGGTCTTTTTTGAGCGGCTCTGTGAATGCCTTGAAGCTTTGGCGTGTGGCAAGCGTTTTGCCGGCAGTGGTGCGGATGTTGATCATGTGGGCGAAATGCTCGGCAGATATGATGTCCCGATAGCGCAAACGGATGTCGCTACCATCCACCTTCACCGTCAGGATCGGCTCCGGGCGCGGGAGCTTTGAGAGCATTTCATCCAGCAGACCGGAAAGCTCGGTTTCGGAAAATGGCTTGACCAGATAATGAAATGCCCGCACCTGAAAGCCCTCAAGCGCATGGTCTGTCGAGGTGGTGGTAAAAACCAGAAGGCAGTCCGTATCTGTTTTCCGAAGCTCCCTTGCCGCGTCCATGCCGCTTAAGCCTTCCATGTAAATATCCAGAAATGCGGCGGTAAAGCGCCGCTCTTTTTCTGCCGCCAGAAAAGCTTCGCCGCTGTCAAATTCTAAAAGTTCTGCTTCTGTGCCGCGCTGGCGCAGCTGCCGCGCTAAGCGCTCCTTCAGCAGCGTGCGCTCGGTATCAAGGTCGTCAACGATCGCAAATCTCATGCTGTACCAAGAAGCCATTGTTATAGCTTCCAACCTCCTTTATAAACTCTTTCATCCTGATTATAGCACAGTTGCACGTTTCTGTCGCAGCAGAAAACGGGATTTCGTGACGGAAACAGTGCTTTCGTGCCAGATACCTTGAAAAGACCGCGCCTGTCCGTATACTGGAGACAGAAGCCCCCAATAAGGGAAGAAGAGAAAGGAGGAAAGCTGTGTACCGAATCGCCGTGCTGACAAACAGCAGGGCGCAGGAAGCTTTTCTGACAGAGCAGATCTTGCAGTTCTGCGCCGAGCATTGTTTGTTTCCCCAAATGGACTGTTACCACGATCAGGAAAGTTTTTTTGAAACCGCACGCAGCGAGCCGCTGACAAACGCCGTGATCGCCCTGCCGGGTGTCGACGGCTTGAATGCAGTAGAGCATCTGCGCGCGCTTTGTCCCCAAACACGTGTTATCTGGTGCAGCGATCTGGATTTTTCGCTCCATGCCTTCCGGCTGCGTGCAGACTACTTTCTGCTGGAGCCGGTGACCGAAGCCGCCCTGCGGCAGGGCTTTTGCAGCTGGCTGGATGGGAAAGATCGGGCAGAGCAGCGCCGGCCTGACCGCAACGAATACAACAAGGAGAACGGTTTATGAAAAAGAAAAGGATCATCCATTCTGCGTTAAGCTTGTCGCTGACCGCAGCATTGTGCCTGTCCATGGCCGCCTGCGGCGGTACGCAGACGCCCGCAGACAGCGGCGCAGCTTCGCAGCCCGCTGCATCGTCCGCTGCTGTGCAGCCCTCTTCTGCACAGACGACCTCTGCGGCGCTGCCGGTAAAGGCATTGAACCCCAAGCAGGTGGAGGAAAACCCCTATATGGCCAAGAGCGATGCAAACATTCATCACGACGGCTATAACACCGACTCGACGGATGAGATCCTGCCGCTGGGCATTTATCCCGAGATCAACGTTTCCTACGAGACAACGAATGCAAATGCTTCTCCCGCCATCTATTTTGACAGCTACGGCCATGCTGTTGTGCCGCTGCTGGGCGGCATTGCCATCCGCGACCTGAACGCCGAGGAGACAAAGACGCTCGGCTATTTCTCCCCGAAGAAGCATGACGGCGGCGGGTACGTCATCCAAAGCTCCTATACCTTCATGGATGCGTCCAACCGCATCGTCTGCCCCACGAGCAACAACCATGTGCTGATGCTCCGCGCAACGGACGAAAACGGCAATGTGCTGCCGGAATTTGAAAAGGTGCTGGACATTGATATCAAGGCGGCTGCCGAGGCTGCACTTGGAAAAGAACTGACGCAGAATCTTCTGTCCGTGGTCTTTGACTATGACGGAAACCTCTGGTTTGCAACGGGCGGCTTCCGCATTTACCCGCAGCGCCAGCAGCAGGGCGTCATCGGCTATATTGCCCGTTCTGCCATTGATGCCATCCTGAACGGTGAGCAGGCAGACCTTTCAAAGGCTGTCTTTGTCCACGAGCTGACCCCCGGCGAGGGTGCCGAGAACGGCATCGCCGCCTCCAAGGACGGTGCGGTGGTCCTGACCAACCAGAACTGCTATCTTCTGCGTGCAGAAGAAGGCGTAGACGTTGTGTGGTGCACGCCCTATGAGAGCGCAGGCGCAAAGGTGAGCGGCGAAGGCGATAAGACCACCGGCGGCGGTCTTGCATGGGGCGGCGGCTGCTCTCCCACACTGACACCGAACCTTGTGCTGTTCACCGATAATCAGGATACCGTAAACCTTCTTGCACTTGATATGAAGACCGGCGAGGTCGTGGCAAGCGCCCCGGTGCTGGATGACCTGCCCGAGGGCTATCAGGTGGCCGTTGAGAACTCTGCCATCGTCTATGATGACGGCAATGGAACCGTCAGCACCATCGTCTGCAACTGGTTTGGCGCGGGCAATGCAGGTCTGGCGGACCCCAACAACGACTCCTCCATCCAGAGCTACGCCAATATTTATGACCAGAACTGGCTCATGAAGGGCAACGTCATGATCGCCCCGGGCATTGAGCGCATGGACACCGTAAAGACCGCAAACGGCTACGAGATGAAGAGCATCTGGAGCCGGAACGACCTGAGCGATACTTCCATCATGAAGCTTTCCACCGCAACGGGCTATATCTACGGCTATGTGCAGGATGTGACCACCGGGATGTGGCAGTACATCATTCTGGACTTTGAAACCGGCGAGACTGTTTTCACGATGGATGTTTCCAACAAGTACGGCTACAACAACATGGCCATTGGAATGTATGCCGGCAACAGCGGCAACGCGCTCTACTGCCCGACAGGCTATCTGGAGCTGCTTCGTCTGCAGGACCGTTTCGTTTATCTGCCCGAAATGCCCTACCGCAAGGTCGATCTTGATCAGGCTGCAAGAAATGTCCTCTCGCAGGAGCAGTTTGCGCAGGACGGCGGCGAAGGCACCGTTGCAAGCTGGCGCAACACGGCGACAGTCCGCAACGTACATCCCAACACCACCGTGGCTTTCCGTATGAACAACCTGTCCGGCAGCACCTCCGGTCTGATCCTCTACGCCTATGGCGCGGACGGCAGGCTGGCAAAGGTCGATTCTGCACTGTGGTCGATCACAGACGAGGACGGCAATGCTGTGACGGAGCTTACCGCCGGTACGCTTTATGAGCTGCGTGTGACTGTTGCCGACGGCGGCGCTCTTGACCTGAGCGAGACGGAAAAGGAGATCAAACTCTCCGTTGTGCTTGGAAAATAAATCCGCTTTGGGCGGCTGAAAAGCATTACACAAACCCCGGAACCTTTTTCGGAGCCGTTATGGCTCAAAAAGGGCTCCGGGGTCCTGTTTTTGCGCGGGAGTGTCTCGTTAAATGATCTACTGGCGGAAAAAACTTGTATCTTCGATACGGCAGTGGGCGTGATCGTGGCGCTGTTGGTCAATTATTTCCTGCCGCGGGAGCGGGTGGTGGCCTGCTGGGAAAAGGTCAAGGGACTCTTCCGCCCGCTCGAGCACTCCTGATGGAACACCCCGCGCTGCGGCGGGTTTTTTACAAAATAGCAAAAGGCTGCTGTACAGTGAGATCCTGTGCGGCAGCCTTTTTTCAGGTCTGCTTCCGGTCTGTTACAGCGGTTTACTTTTGGCAGGAGAAATGCTATGATACATCTTAGAAAAAAGCAAGGAGGAACTACGATGGGCATCGCGGGAAATGAATGGGGTTTTCAGGTGGGCAAGCTGCCCAAAGGTGCGCTGGATAAGATCAGCGATGTGCCGGGCGTGACGGTGGGGCACTGCACGCTGGCAGACGGTGTGGTGCAGACCGGCGTAACGGCGCTGCTGCCGCACCCGGGAGATATTTTCCACGAAAAGGTGCTGGCGGCCAGCCATGTTATCAACGGCTTTGGCAAGACCACCGGCCTTGTGCAGATCGACGAGCTTGGCACGCTGGAAACGCCTATTCTGTTTACCAACACCCTCAGTGTGGGCACGGCGCAGACGGCACTGGTGAAGTATATGCTGGAAAAGAACCCCGATATCTGCGAGACCACCGGCAGCGTGAACCCGGTGGTCTGCGAGTGCAACGACTGCGGCCTGAACGACATCCGGGGACTTCATGTCACCGAACAGCACGTCTTTGCTGCGCTGGCGGACTGCAAGGCAGACTTTGCCGAGGGCGCCGTAGGCGCAGGGCGGGGAATGCGCTGTCATGGGCTCAAGGGCGGCATCGGCTCTGCCTCCCGGGTGGTGGAGCTGGACTGCAAGCAGTACACCATCGGTGCACTGGTGCTCTCCAACCACGCGCTGTTTGACGACCTCATCGTGGCGGGCAAACCCATCCATACGCTGCTGGACGACAGCATTCCGCCCCACGAGGACAAGGGCTCCATCATCACGGTGCTGGCTACGGATATCCCCCTGAGCGAGCGGCAGCTGCGGCGGCTGTGCCGCCGGGCGCTGGTGGGGCTTTCCCGCACCGGCTCCTACTGCGGCAACGGCAGCGGCGAGATCGTTATCGCCTTTACCACTGCCAACCGGGTGCCGCACTATTCGGACAAGGCGCTGCTGCCCATGACCCTGCTGCACGATGATGCCATCAACCCCTTGTTCCGGGCGGTGGCAGAGTGCGTGGAGGAAAGCGTTCTCAGCAGCCTGCTCCATGCCGAGACCGTCACCGGCAGCCATGGCAGGACCTTCCGCAGTCTGACGGAGCTGCTGAGACGGGACGTCTGACGCACCGAAATAAAAAAGCTGCTGTCCCAGCAAAAATGCCCCGGATGCCTTGACAGATGCAGCCGCAGGGCGTATTATTTGGGCGGGAAGGCCGCTGGATGGCGGCTTTTCTCAGAAACGAAAGTTAGCTAATTCTAACTATTGCTTCTGCCCTGCACAGAGGATGTGAAGGAAAAACGATGATCGTCATAAGAAACTGAAAGAAGGTACAAAAATGTTCCAGACAACCGTAGAAGTGGACGGCATGGCCTGTTCCATGTGCGAAGCGCATATCAATGACACGATCCGCAGTGAGTTCCCGGTGGAAAAGGTCTCGTCCTCGCATTCTAAGGGCAGGACCGTGATCCTTTCCAAGGAGCCGCTGGACGAAAAGGCACTCCGCGCTGCCATTGAGGGCACCGGATACCAGGTGGGCGAGATCTGCCGTGAGCCCTACGAAAAGAAGGGATTGTTCTCCTTCTTAAAAAAGTGATAGTTTACGCCTGCACCCCTGCGGGGCAAAAGCAACGGTCTGGCTGCCGGTAAAATAAAAATGCAAAGGGAGCTGCTGCACATTATCTGGTGCGGCAGCTTCCTTTTTGTGCGGAGCGCCTATCCCTGACTTTCCTACAAATAAAATAGGAAAATATGAATTTTCTATTGACAATTGCCCGGAAGGGGAGTATACTCCCTTCAAACAACAAAACATACATAACGTGTAGGTTTATAGAAATAGGAGAAAGTTATGAACAGACGAATGTGTTGTCAGACGAAAACGAAGTAAACCAACAAACAAAAGAAAGGGTAACGTTTTATGTCTGTCGAAATTTTGGATCTGGGCGCGCTGGCGCTCACCGCAGTATTTTTTGCATTGCTGTATTATCTGCACAAGAAAAAGCACGTTGATTTTGGTGTGCGCACCATCCTTGCCGTGGGTCTTGGCCTGATCGTGGGTCTTGCATTCAAGGGACACCACACTTACGTAGCAGCCGTAGGTACTATTTACGCCCATGTGGTCTCCGCTGTGGTCATTCCGCTGCTGATCTTCAGCATCATTTCCAGCATCACCAATCTGGGCAATTCCGTCCGTCTGAAGCAGATCGGTCTCAAGACCGTGTTCTTTCTGGTGCTGAACACCTTCATTGCCAGCCTGATCACCCTGATCGCCGGTGTGGCTACTAACATTGGCAGTGGGGTGCAGTATGAACTGGCCACCGATTACACCGCCAAGGAAGTGCCCACCTTTGTGGATACGGTCATCAGCCTGTTCCCGCAGAATCTGGCTGCGCACTGGTCCAACGGCGAGGTGGTGCCCATTGTGGTGTTCTGCATTCTGGTGGCTGTCAGCTATAACAAGATCGCAGCCAAGAAGCCCGAAGAGGTGGCACCCTTTAAAAAGTTCATTGACGCCGGCGACCTTGTGATGGGCCGCGTGGTCAGCTATGTGATCTCCTTTACCCCGTATGCAGTCCTTTCCCTGATCGCCCGTGCGGTCAGCCGTTCTTCTCCTGCGGATCTTATTCCGCTGCTCAGCGTTCTGGTGCTGGCGTATGTGCTGTGCGGCATTCAGGTCGTTGTTGTGGAAAGCGCCCTGATCAAGTTTGTGGGCAAGCTGAGCCCCGTCCGCTTCTTCAAGGGCATCTGGCCCGCGGCTACCGTTGCCTTTACCTCCCAGAGCAGTGTGGGTACTATCCCGGTCACGGTCAACCAGCTGACCCGGAAGCTGGGTGTGAATGAGGACGTTGCCGCCTTTGGCGCAAGTCTGGGTGCAAACCTTGGTATGCCGGGCTGCGCGGGCATCTGGCCCACTCTGCTGGCAGTGTTTACCATCCATCTGCTGGGCATCGAGTACACGCCTGTGCAGTACGCCTTCCTCGTAGTGCTGGCTGTGGTCGTTTCCATTGGTACGGTCGGTGTGCCCGGCACGGCGACCATTACCGCAACGGCGCTGTTTGCCGCTGCCGGTCTGCCGGTGGAAGCCATCATCCTGCTTTCTCCCATCTCCAGCATCGTGGATATGGCGCGTACCGCTACGAACGTTGTGGGTGCGGCTACCGCCACCACCCTTGTGGCCGCTACCGAAGAGCAGCTGGACACTGCCGTTTACAATGGTACGGTGGAGACGCTCGCGGCAGAAGCCTGAGAGTGACATCAAAAAAACTGTTTGCCACAAAAATACAATTTAAAAAGAGAAATCAAGAAAAGCACTGGTTTGCACATGAAAAAGCAAATCGGTGCTTTTTCTTAATAAAAGAAAGAAATAAGATGAAAATATACATCCAGAATTGAATTAAAAAAGACTTTCAATTGAAACGCTCTTTAAGTGAAATGTGCTCAAGGGTGAAAATTATACAAAAACCAAGAAAAACTTCCGGCAAAATGTTGGATAAACCGCAGAAATGTGCATTTGACGAGGACAAATTTTCAAAAAACTCTTTTCTTTCGGAAAACACGGATGTATAATGCGTCCATAGCACAAGGGCGTGCAAAGTTCCAGAAGGAGGAACGGACATCCCTTGTGTATTTTTAGAACGAAACGCTTTAGCAGAGTATAAAGCTAAAGCAGTGAAGAGAGGGGAAACATCTATGAGATTTGATCGTCGTATTTCGCGCCGTAGCTTCCTGGCAGCTGCCGGTGTCACCTCCGCAGCACTGGCTCTGACAGCCTGCGGCGGCTCTTCCAGCTCCGTGGCGGCTTCTTCCGCTTCCGGCACTGCTTCCTCTGCAGCTGGCACTGCACAGGGCGGCACCCTGAACATTATGCTGGAGACCGAGGTTCAGTCGCTGGACCCGCAGATCGCCACCGACGGCACCTCCTTTGAGGTCATCGCCGATTACACCGACGGCCTGATGCAGATGGATGCCGACGGCGCAGCAGTTCCCGCTATTGCAGAGACCTACGACATCAGTGAGGACGGCAAGACCTACACCTTCCACCTGCGCGATGCCAAGTGGTCCAACGGCGATGCCGTTACCGCTGCCGATTTCGTGTTTGGCTGGCAGCGTGCCGTAGACCCCGCCAACGCTTCCGAGTATTCCTATATGCTTTCTGATATCGGTCAGGTGGTCAACGCTGCCGAGATCATTGCCGGCGAAAAGCCTGTCACCGATCTGGGCGTCACCGCAGTGGACGACAAGACGCTGGAGGTCCAGCTGAATGTTCCTGTCAGCTACTTTTTGAGCCTGATGTATTTCCCCACCTTCTATCCGGTCAACGAGGCTTTCTTCAACACCTGCAAGGACACCTTCGGCACCAGCCCCGACACGGTGCTGTCCAACGGCGCTTTCAAGCTGACGGATTACCAGCCGGCTGCTACTGCCTTTACACTGGAAAAGAACCCCGATTACTACGATGCTGCTAAGGTCGCACTGGACGGTCTGGCCTATCAGGTCATCAAGGACAGCCAACAGGCACTGATGAGCTACCAGACCGGTGCTCTGGATATGACCCTGCTGAACGGCGAGCAGGTGGATCAGGTCAAGGATGACCCCGAATTTACCAGCGTGGGTGCCGGTTACCTGTGGTATATCAGCCCCAACATCGACGGTGTGCCGGAGCTTGCCAACGAGAACCTGCGCAAGGCCATCACCTTTGCACTGGATCGTGACGCCATTACCGGGGACGTGCTGAAGGATGGCTCTGCACCCTGCTACACCGCGGTTCCGCCGCAGTTTGCCACCGGCCCCGACGGCAGCGATTTCAGCGCCGACCAGACCAAGTTTGCAGAGTTCTGCGCTTATGATGCCGACAAGGCCAAGGAGTACTACGAGCAGGCCAAGACCGAGCTGGGCAAGGACTCCTTCACCTTCAACATGGTGGTGGATGCCGACGACGCACCCCAGAAGGTGGCACAGGTCGTCAAGGAGCAGCTGGAGACCACGCTGGCAGGCTTTACCCTGAACCTGACCGTGGAACCCAAGAAGCAGCGCGTGCAGGATTTGCAGGACGGCAACTTTGAGATCGGCCTGACCCGCTGGGGCCCCGACTACGCCGACCCCATGACCTATCTGGGTATGTGGGTGACCGGCAACTCCAACAACTACGGTCTGTGGAGCGATGCCGACTACGATGCCATCATTGACGAGTGCACCACCGGCGATCTGTGCACCGACCCCGAGGGCCGCTGGGCTGCTTTGTACGAGGCAGAGCAGATCGTTCTGGAGCAGGCAGTCATCTTCCCGCTGTACGGCCAGTGCAACGCCGAGATGGTCTCTTCTGCTGTTACCGGTGTGGAGTTCCACCCTGTGGCACTGAACCGCGTGTACAAGAACGCTGCTAAGAGCGTGTAAAACAAAAGCATACTGAATAAGGCCGCACAGTGGCCCGCAAAAAGCCACTGTGCGCCTTTTTGCCATTTAACCTGTACGCGGCAGACGAACGATTGACCGCGAAAAAACGCTTTTGACAAAGGGGGTCCAACCGACGTGAAAAAGTACACACTCAAGCGAATCCTGACATCGCTGTTCACGCTGCTGGCAATCCTGCTGGTGCTGTTCATCCTGATGCAGCTGATGCCCGGCTCGCCCTTCAATGATGAAAAGCTGACGCCCGATATGCGGGCAGCCCTATATGCAAAGTACGGCCTTGACCAGCCCATCTATATCCAGTTCTTCCGCTATGTGGGCAATATGCTCCGGGGCGATCTGGGTGTCAGCTACAATATCTCCAAAAATACGCCCATCTCTCAGCTCATCCAGTCCCGTCTGCCCATCTCCATTCAGGTGGGCGGCATGGCGGTCACGCTGGGTGCCATCGTAGGTCTGGTGCTGGGCATCCTCGCCGCCTTAAAGCGGGATACCGTGGTGGACACCATTGCTACCATCATCTCGGTCATCGGCGTATCGGTGCCGTCCTATGTGTTCGCACTGGCGCTGAGCTACACCTTCGGCTTCAAATTCCGCTGGTTCCCCATGCTGTTTTCCGCCAAGGACATCTTTGGCTCCAGCGTGCTGCCCAGCATTTCGCTTTCCATGTTCACCATGGCGTCCATTGCCCGCTTTACCCGCAGTGAGATGATCGAGGTGCTGGATTCCGATTATATGCTGCTGGCTGAGAGCAAGGGCATTTCCGGCCCGGCGCTGATCTTCCGCCACGCGCTGCGCAACGCCCTGATCCCCATCATCACGGTGCTGGCACCGCTGATCGTGGATCTGATGACCGGCTCGCTGGTGGTGGAAAAGATCTTTGCCATCCCCGGCGTGGGCAGCCTGCTGGTGACAGCCATCCAGTCCAACGATTACAACGTGGTCATTGGTCTGAGCTTTATTTACAGTGCCATGTACATTGGCATCATGCTGGTCGTTGACCTGCTGTACGGCATCATCGACCCGCGCATTCGTTTGGCAAAGGGGGACGACTAAATGGCAGAAAAAGCGATCCGGCTGGGCGGCGAATCCACCGCCGATGCCATTGTCAGCGCCGTGGATGCAATGTACACGGAGCACACCTTTGCGGAAAAGGATTTTGCCCTCAAGCACAATGAGGACGAAATCGCCGTGGATACCAACTTTGCGGCGCAGAACTTCTGGAAGGAAGCGCTCATCCGCTTTTTCAATAAAAAGAGCGCCGTGCTGGGGCTTGTCCTCATCGTTGTCATCGTGCTGCTGGCCGTATTTGGCCCGGGCATGAACAGCTACACCTACTCCGGGCAGGATCTGAGCCAGAAAAACTTTGCGCCCCGCGTGCCGGGCATTGAGCAGTTCGGCATTCTGGACGGCAGCGAGAAGATGAGCACCACCACCGGCTCCAAGCTGACCAACGCTTATCAGGAAAAAGACAAGCTGGACGTCTACTACTGGTTCGGCAGCGACCTGTATGGCCGCGACATCTGGACCCGCACATGGGAAGGCGCCCGCGTCTCCCTGATCATCGCGGTGGCGGCGGCCATCATTGATATGCTCATCGGCATGAGCTACGGCCTGATCTCCGGCTACTTTGGCGGCAGGGTGGATATGGTGATGCAGCGCTTTCTGGAAGTGGCCAACGGCATCCCGCGTCTGGTCATCGTCACGCTGCTGCTGCTGGTATTACAGCCCGGCATGGTGACCATCATCTTTGCCCTGATGCTGACCGAGTGGGTGGGCATGAGCCGCATCGCCCGCGCCGAGATGCTCAAGCTGAAGGATCAGGAGTTCGTTCTGGCGTCCCGCACGCTGGGCGCAGGCAGCTTCTTCATCATCTTCAAGGAAGTGCTGCCCAACATCATCGGACCCATCATCACGCAGGTCATGTTCAGTATCCCGACCGCTATCTTCACCGAGGCGTTCCTCTCCTTCGTGGGTCTGGGCATCCCGGTGCCGCAGTGCTCGCTGGGTTCTCTGATCAGCGAGCTGTACAACAGCTTTACCACCCATCCGTATCAGATCATCCCGCCCATCGTGGTCATGAGCCTGCTGATGCTCAGCTTCAACCTTGTGGCGGACGGCCTGCGCGAGGCGCTGGACCCCAAGATGAAGAGTATGTAAGGAGGAACACCCCATGCCTGAAACCAAAAAAGAACAGGTCTTGTCGGTGCGAGACCTTGATATCACCTTTAAGACCACCGCAGGCCCGGTGCACGCCATCCGCGGCGTGAACATCGACCTGTACAAGGGCGAGACGGTCGCGCTGGTAGGCGAGTCCGGTTCCGGCAAGTCCGTCACCATGAAAGCCGCCATGGGCATTCTGGCCAAGAACGCCACCGTGAACAGCGGCAGCATCCAGTTCAGCTACCACCATGCCGACGGCAGCCCGGAGACCGTGGACCTGCTGCAAAAGGATAAAAAGTGGATCCGCCGCCACATCAACGGCAAGCGCATCGCCATGGTGTTCCAGGATCCCATGACCAGCCTTGATCCCACCATGACCATCGGCAAGCAGATCATGGAGGGAATGCTCTGGCATTTCAAAATGCCCAAGGCAGAGGCCTATAAAAAAGCGCTGGAACTGCTGGAAGAGGTGGGCATCACCGATGCCGAAAAGCGGATGAAAAACTACCCGCACCAGCTGTCCGGCGGTATGCGCCAGCGCGTGGTCATTGCCATTGCGCTCTCCTGCGACCCCGACCTGCTGATCTGTGACGAGCCCACCACCGCGCTGGATGTGACCATTCAGGCAAAAATCCTGGAGCTGATCCGCCGTATCCAGAAGGAGCGCGGTATCTCGGTCATCTACATCACCCACGACCTTGGCGTTGTGGCAAAGGTGGCAGACTATGTGGACGTGATGTACGCCGGCAAGATCGTGGAGACCGGCACCATCGACGAAATTTTCTACGACCCCAAGCACCCCTACACATGGGGTCTGCTGTCGGCCATGCCCGACCTTGACACCGCCGACGACCGTCTGTATACCATTCCCGGCTCGCCGCCGAACCTGCTGCACGAGAAGCCCGGCGATGCCTTTGCACCCCGCAACCGCTTTGCGCTGAACATTGACGACGAGATCGACCCGCCCATGTTCAAGATCAGCGATACCCACTATGCGGCGACATGGCTGCTGGACCCCCGCGCCCCTAAGGTGGAGATGCCGCCGGAGCTCAAGGAGCGCATTGCCCGCATGAAAGCAGAAGCAAAAAAGATCGAGGAGGCGGAATAAATGGCAGCACAGAGCACGACCCCGCTGCTGAAGGTCGAGGGACTGAAGCAGTATTTCCGCGTCAACAAGAATTTTACAGTCAAGGCGGTGGATGATGTCAGTTTTGAGATCTACCCCGGCGAGACCTACGGTCTGGTGGGCGAGTCCGGCTCGGGCAAATCCACCATCGGCCGCAGCATCATCCGCCTGTACGACCCCACTGCGGGCAAGATCACCTTTGACGGGCAGGATATCAGTGGCCGTCTGACCCATGCGCAGAACAACACCCTGCGCACCCAGATGCAGATGATCTTCCAGGACCCCATGGCGTCCCTGAACCCCCGCAAGAAGGTGGAGGACATCATCGGCGAGGGGCTGGATATCCACCATCTATGCAAAACGCAGGCAGAGCGCCGCGAAAAAGTGGAAAAGATCCTTGCCAAGGTCGGCCTTGCCCCGGAGCACGCCGAGCGCTATCCCCACCAGTTCTCCGGCGGTCAGCGCCAGCGCGTGGGCATTGCCCGCGCCCTGATCATGAACCCCAAGCTCATTATTGCGGATGAGTGCATCTCGGCACTGGATGTGTCCATTCAGGCACAGGTGGTCAACCTGATGAAGGATATCCAGCAGGAAACCGGCACGGCGTATCTGTTCATCGCCCACGACCTGTCCATGGTCAAGTACATCTCCGACCGCATCGGTGTGCTGCATCTGGGCCACCTGCTGGAAACGGGCACCACCGAGGAGATCTTTGAGCACCCCATCCACCCCTACACCCGGAGCCTGCTGTCGGCCATTCCGCTGCCGAACCCGGTGGTGGAAAAGCGCCGCGTGGCGGAAACTTATGACTATGCCACCTCCGGCATCGACTATTCCAAGGGCACCAGCCACCATGTGGAGGGCAGCCATTACGTCAAGTGTACGGACGAAGAATTTGCCAAGTGGTGCAAATAAGACCTGACAGGCCGCAGAAAGCCGCCTGATCTCCCTACAAGCAGAACACCCCCGGCAGCGGCAGCCGCTGCCGGGGGTGTTCTGCTTGTAGCACAAAGCTCAGGTCTCGCTTTGCCGGTATACCTCCTTCAGGTGGGCAGAAAGCTTCATGTTTTCGCTGTAATCCACAGGGACTACGATCACGCTGGGCACCGTCTGCCGGAAGGCTTCTTCCAGCGTGGGGATGAGGTCGGCGGCTTTTTCCACCCGGTAGCCCTTGCAGTGCATGGCCTCGGCCAGCAGCTTTTTGCAGACTTCTGCAAGAGCCAATTTACACAAAAAGTGCGGGGCGCAACGGCGTTTCTTGTCTTGTTATGCTTCCTTGCTTTTATCCAGCGCATCGAACTGCTGCAGGATCTGGGGGTCTTTCAGCTTGATGACCTTGCCGGAAAGGTAGTGCAGGGTGTTTTCCTCCGGCACATCCAGAAAGCTGATGCGCACCGCGCACAGCGCCTGCGTTTTGGTGCCGGTGCGCTCGTTCATCTTGCGGTTGCCGTATTTGATATCGCCCAGCACCGGCTTGCCCAGATAGGCCAGATGTGCACGGATCTGATGGGTGCGCCCGGTGACAAGGCCGATCTTGCACAGGGCAAAAGGGCCTGCGGTGCGCAGCACGTCCACGTCCGTGATGATCTGCTTGCGGCGCTCGTCCTGCGATTGATGGGCGTGGATGCTGACCTTGTTGTTCTTCTCGTCGTGCTCCCACCATGCGGTGAACCGCCCGGACTGCGGGATGCCTACCGTGATGGTGTAGTACTCCTTTTTCAGCAGGTCGGTGCGGATGATCTCGTTCATGTCCCGCAGGGCGGCGTAGTTCTTGGCGGCGATCACCAGCCCCTCGGTGCCGCGGTCCAGCCGGTTGCAGATGCCGGGCTTGAAGCGGTTCTCGCCGTGGGGGTCGTATTCGCCCTTCTGGGTCAGGTATTGGGTAAAGGCGTCCACCAGATTGGCATCGCCGGTGCGGTCGCTGTGGCACAGCAGGTGAGTGGGCTTGTACAGCACCGCAAGGTTTTCGTCCTCATAGATGACCGTCACCTTGGGCTGATTGGGCTGCTTTTTGGGGGCAGCCTTCTGCACCGGCTTTGCGCCCTCGGGCGGGAAAAACTCGTCGTTGATGTACAGCTCGATCAGATCTCCCGCCTGCAAACGGTATTCCGGCGCGGCTTTTTTGCCGTTTACCTTCACCCGCTTGTTGCGGAAACTCTTGTACAGCAGGCTGGTGGGAAAATCGCGGGTCACGCTCTGCACAAAGCGCGAAAGACGCACGCCGTCATCGTTGGCGGTGGCAGTAAATTGTTTCATAAAGCTATCCTCATCGTTTTTGTCAGAATCATGCTTTTATAGTAATACAGGCGGGGCGGGAAGTCAACGCGCATTCCAGTGCAAAATCCGGGTTATTTTTGCAGAACGCTTGTGTTTGCGCCGCAAAATGGGTACTATAAGGAGAGAACATAGAAAAAGGAGTACCGCCATGGCAGAGAATAAACGGCACAAGGGACATCGCCAGCGGATGCGGGAGCGGGTGCAGAACTATGGGCTGGACAGCTTGGCCGAGCACGAGGCGCTGGAATATGTGCTTTACCTGACCAACGCCCAAAAGGATACCAACGGCATCGCCCACGACCTGATCGACCGGTTCGGAGATTTTGCGGCGGTGCTGGAAGCCAGCGAGGAAGAGCTGTGCACTGTAGAGGGCGTAGGCCCCTCTACTGCCCGGATGCTGCATCTGCTGCCCCAGATCAGCCGGTACTATGGGCGCAGCCGCACCAGCACCACCCGCTGCATCAAGACCACCGAGCAGATGGGCAGCTATCTGATGGCAAAGTTTGCGTGGTCGGACTACGAGCGCGCCATGCTGGTCAGTCTGGACAGCCGCAAGCGGGTGCGCGCCGCCGTCTGGCTGCGGGAGGGCACCTCCGACCGGGTCAGTCTGGATATCAAGAACGTGGTGGCTGCTGCCATCAAGGGCGGCACGGACGCCGTGGTGCTCTGCCACAACCACCCCAACGGGGTGGCGCTGCCCTCGCTGGAGGACATGGACGCTACCGGCAGCATTGCCCGGGCGCTGGGGCTGGTAAATGTGCACCTGCTGGATCACTTTATCCTGACCGACACCGAGTATTTTTCCATGCGGGACGCCAACCGCCTGCCCATCTACGATTTCAAGACCGGTACGCTGTTCTGGCCGTAAAACAAAAAACTGTTTACATTATAAAATGTGCGTGCTATAATACAACTTGAAACAACAACAGATTGTGGTTATACGTGCGGAAGGGAGAAAACGATGGCAGAGGAAAAATTTGAGCTGGTGTCGAACTATGCCCCCACCGGCGACCAGCCTCAGGCGATCGCGCAGCTGGTGGAGGGGGTGCAGCGGGGCGACCGCTGCCAGACCCTGCTGGGCGTGACCGGCAGCGGCAAGACCTTTACCATGGCCAACGTCATTGCCCAGTGCAACCGCCCCACGCTGGTGCTGGCACACAACAAAACGCTGGCAGCGCAGCTGTGCACCGAGTTCCGCTCGTTTTTCCCCAACAACGCGGTGGAGTACTTCGTCAGCTATTACGACTACTACCAGCCGGAAGCCTACATCCCCAGCACCGATACCTATATTGAAAAGGACAGCGCCATCAATGACGAGATCGACCGCCTGCGCCACTCGGCTACGGCGGCGCTTTCCGAGCGGCGGGACGTCATTATTGTGGCATCGGTGTCCTGCATCTACTCGCTGGGCGACCCCATCGACTACCGCAGCATGGTCATCAGTCTGCGCCCCGGGATGCAGATGGAGCGGGATGAGCTGTGCAAAAAGCTGGTCACCCTGCAATACGAGCGCAACGACGTGAATTTTGTGCGCAATAAGTTCCGGGTGCACGGCGACACGGTGGATATCTATCTGGCCTATATGAGCGAGCTTGCCATCCGGGTGGAGTTTTTCGGGGACGAGATCGACCGCATTACCGAGTTCAACCCCCTGACCGGCTCCAAGCAGAACGTGGTCAAGCACGTTGCCATCTTCCCGGCCAGCCACTATATCGTCAGCGCCGAAAAAAAGGCCGCTGCACTGGAAAAGATCCGCGCCGAGTGCGACGCACAGGTCAAGCAGTTCACCGCCGAAGGCAAGCTCATCGAAGCGCAGCGCATTGCCCAGCGCACCAACTACGATATCGAGATGCTGAACGAGGTGGGCATCTGCAAGGGCATCGAGAACTACTCGGCGGTGCTGTCCGGCCGTGCACCGGGCAGTATGCCCACCACGCTGCTGGATTATTTCCCGGAGGATTTTCTGCTCTTTGTGGACGAGAGCCACGTCACCCTGCCGCAGGTGCGCGCCATGTACGGCGGCGACTACGCCCGCAAAAAAACGCTGGTGGAGTACGGTTTCCGCCTGCCGTCCGCCTTCGACAACCGCCCCCTGAAATTTGAGGAGGTGGAGTCCAAGCTCAACCAGATGATCTTTGTCTCCGCCACTCCCGGCGAGTACGAGCGCCGGAATAGCTCACAGGTGGCGCAGCAGGTCATCCGCCCCACGGGTCTGTTGGACCCGGTCATCTCGGTGCGTCCGGTGGAAGGGCAGGTGGTGGATCTTCTGGGCGAGATCAACGCCCGCATCCAGCGGCAGGAGCGGGTACTGGTGACCACCCTGACCAAAAAAATGGCCGAGGATCTCACCGATTACCTCACCGAGCAGGGAATCAAGGTCAAGTATATGCACCACGAGGTGGATACCTTCGAGCGCATGGAGATCATCAAGGATCTGCGCTTGGGCAGCATCGATGTGGTGGTGGGCATCAACCTGCTGCGCGAGGGTCTGGACCTGCCGGAGGTGAGCCTTGTGGCCATTCTGGATGCCGACAAGGAGGGCTTTCTGCGCAGTGAGACCAGCCTGATCCAGACCATCGGCCGTGCCGCCCGCAATGCGGAGGGAATGGTCATCATGTATGCCGATGTGGTGACCGACAGCATGGAGCGCGCCATCACCGAGACCGAGCGCCGTCGTGCCATCCAGATGGCCTATAATGAGGAACACGGCATCGTGCCCAAGACTATCGTAAAAGCCATTGCGGACAGCATCGAGATCAGCGATAAGGCCGAAAACGCCAAGCGCAACACCCGCCGCATGGGCAAAATGGAGCGGGAAGCTGCCATTGAGCGCCTGACCCGGGAGATGAAGGAAGCCGCGAAGCTGCTGGAATTTGAGCACGCAGCCTTCCTGCGGGATCAGATCGACCGCCTGCGCCGGGGCGAAAACCCTACCGTGGACTCCGCCGCCGAGACCGAGCGCAAACAGAACCATGCACAGATACAACGAAAAGGGAGAAAATACCTTGGCAAACGATAAGATCATTATCAAGGGTGCCCGCGAGCACAACCTGAAAAATATTAACCTGACCCTCCCGCGGGAAAAGCTGATCGTCATGACCGGCCTTTCCGGTTCGGGCAAGTCCAGTCTGGCCTTCGATACTATCTACGCCGACGGTCAGCGCCGCTATGTGGAAAGCCTTTCCAGCTATGCCCGGATGTTTCTGGGCCGGATGGATAAGCCGGACGTGGACGAGATCACCGGTCTTTCGCCGGCTATCTCCATCGACCAAAAGACCACCAGCCACAACCCCCGCTCCACCGTGGGCACCGTGACTGAGATCTACGATTATCTGCGTCTGCTGTACGCCCGCATCGGCGTGCCGCACTGCCCGGTGTGCGGGCGGGTCATCAGCCAGCAGACCGTGGACGAGATGGTAGATGCCGTCCTCAAGCTGGAGGAGGGTACAAAGTTCCAGATTTTGGCTCCGGTGGTGCGTCAGCGCAAGGGCACCCAGCAAAAGGAGCTGGATGCCGCCCGCCGCGCCGGTTACGCCCGCGTAAAAATCGACGGAAACCTGTATGATCTGGACGAGGAGATCAGTCTGGAAAAGAACATCAAGCATACGGTGGAGATCGTGGTGGACCGTCTTGCCTTGCGCAAGGGCATCCGCAGCCGTCTGGCGGATTCGCTGGAAACGGCGCTGGCGCTCACCGGCGGCGTAGCCGAGGTGGACGTCATCGGCGGCGAGTGCATGACCTTCAGCCAGAACTTTGCCTGCCCGGAGCACGGCATTTCCATCAGCGACCTGTCGCCCCGGCTGTTCTCCTTCAATAACCCGCTGGGTGCCTGCGAAAAATGCACCGGCCTTGGCACCTTTATGCGGGTGGACGAGGACCGCATTCTGCCCAACCGCAGTCTTTCCATCCGGGAGGGTGCCATCAAGGCCAGCGGCTGGTACTACGCCGAAGGCTCGGTGAGCGAGATGTACTACCTTGGTCTTGGCAAAAAATACGGCTTTACGCTGGATACGCCCATCAAGGAGATGAGCACCGAGGCGGTGAATGCCCTGCTCTACGGCACCAACGGCGAAAAGATCGAGATGCACCGCACCAACGAGTTCGGCAGCGGGGTGTACTACAACACCTTCGAGGGCATCGTGGAAAATCTGGAGCGCCGCTTCCGCGAGACGAGCAGCGAGTGGATGAAGGAGGAGATCGGCAGCTTTATGTCCGGCGTGGAGTGTCCGGACTGCCACGGACAGCGCCTGAAGCCGGTGGTGCTTGCCGTGACCATCGGGGACAAGAACATCAGCCAGTTCTGCGAGATGTCCATCCGGGACGAGCTGGAATTTATCCGGCAAAACGAGCCGAACCTCACCGAAAAGCAGCAGCAGATCGGCGGCCAGATCATGAAGGAGATCAAAAACCGCCTGCAATTTTTGCAAAGCGTGGGTCTGGATTACCTCACGCTGGCCCGGGCGGCGGGTACGCTGTCCGGCGGCGAGAGCCAGCGCATCCGCCTGACCACCCAGATCGGCAGCGCCCTGTCCGGCGTGCTCTATGTGCTGGACGAGCCCTCCATCGGCCTGCATCAGCGGGACAACGATAAGCTCATTGCCACCCTGAAAAACCTGCGGGATCTGGGCAACACGGTCATCGTGGTAGAGCACGACGAGGACACCATGCGCAGCGCGGATTATATCGTGGACGTAGGCCCCGGTGCCGGTGTGCATGGCGGCGAGATCGTAGCCGCAGGCAGCGTAAAGGATATCTGCAAGGCCAAGCGCAGCATTACCGGCGACTACCTCTCCGGACGCAAGCGCATTGCAGTGCCCCAGACCCGCCGCACCGGCAACGGCCACTGCCTGACCGTAAAGGGCGCACGGGAAAATAACCTGCGCAACATCGATGTCAGCTTCCCGCTGGGGGAGTTCATCTGTGTCACTGGCATTTCCGGCTCGGGCAAGTCCAGCCTGATCAACGAGATCCTGTACAAAACGCTGGCCAGCGAGCTGAACGGTGCCCGCTCCCGTGCCGGCAAGTGCGATGGGGTAGAGGGGCTGGAGTTCGTGGATAAGGTCATCGGCATCGACCAGCAGCCCATCGGCCGCACCCCGCGCTCCAACCCCGCCACCTACACCGGCGTGTTCAATGATATCCGCACCGTGTTCTCCCAGACGCAGGACGCTAAAATGCGGGGCTACGGCCCGGGACGGTTCAGCTTTAACGTCAAGGGCGGCCGCTGCGAAGCCTGCGAGGGCAACGGCATTCTGCAGATCGAGATGCACTTTTTGCCGGACGTCTATGTGCCCTGTGAGGTGTGCAAGGGCGCGCGCTACAACCGCGAAACGCTGGAAGTGAAGTATAAGGAAAAAACCATTGCGGACGTGCTGAACATGACCGTGGAGGAAGCGGTGGTGTTCTTTGCCAACCAGCCCAAGATCGCCCGCAAGCTGCAAACCCTGCTGGACGTTGGCCTTGGCTATGTCACCTTGGGGCAGAGCGCCACCACCCTGTCCGGCGGCGAGGCGCAGCGCGTAAAACTGGCCAACGAGCTTGCCCGCCGCGGCACCGGCAAAACGGTGTATATTCTGGACGAGCCCACCACCGGTCTGCACATTGCAGACGTGCACCGCCTGATCGAGGTGCTGCAAAAGCTGGTGGACGTGGGCAACACGGTCATCGTCATTGAGCATAATCTGGATCTCATCAAGTGCGCCGACCATATCATCGACCTTGGCCCGGAGGGCGGCAGCGCAGGCGGCGAAATCGTAGCCGAGGGCACCCCGGAACAGGTGGCCGCCGTGTCCGGCAGCTTTACCGGCCAGTACCTGCGCCCGCTGCTGGAACGCGACCGCGCGCAGCGCGCCGCAGAAGCGGAAAAACACTGAAAAACAGCAAAAACGAAAAAGCGCGTATCCGTGTAAAAATCAGACTTTTCTCAGAAAAAACCAAAAATAATCAAAAAATCTGTTGACAAAACGGCCTTGCCTGAGTATAATACTTCTTGTCGCCACGCTTCGGTAGGGAAGCGGCGGTCGATATCCGGGTGTAGCGCAGTTTTGGTAGCGCGCTTGAATGGGGTTCAAGAGGCC
>OFMG01000338.1_pt1 | contig 65878 bp, 60 predicted proteins | sample 1541751 | NCBI WGS metagenome assembly OFMG01 (sample SAMN04209232, study PRJEB22552) | human gut metagenome | biome: gut; material: feces | host: Homo sapiens | place: USA: Oklahoma
TCTTCGGTAATAACTTTTTTACAGCATGGTCGTATCGCTTGAGAAGTTCCCAAATAGAAGGATGTAGGGCTACCCGATGTTGCGCCCATCCTTTGGTATGTTTGATATCAATTATGCCATTTTTAAGATCAATATCCTCACAGTCAAGCAAACGTGCTTCATTGGTACGCATGCCTGTACTAAGCAACAGTCTGAAGAAAACAGGTATTTGCATTCTTCTCAGCTTAAAGTCGAAATCCGAAATATTAACAGGTTTGTGAACCAATATGGTAGCATTGAAAAAATTGGCAAGTTCGTCTTCTGTGAAAATATGGGGTATGCGTGGCTTGTTTCCCCCTCTGGGCAAAAAAATGGGAACACTCACTTTAGTCCAGTTATGCCTGACTGCATACCTCAAGAATTGAGATATGGGAAGTACCCTTGTATTTCTTGATTTACACTTTTCCGAAAATCTCCGATCACACCACGAGCTGACGATTTCATCCGTTAAAACATTCGCTTCAGGATAAGTCCGAGCACAAAAATTGTTAAAACGTATAAGGTTCTTGTGTGTTGTATCACATATTTTGGGGGCAAGCATTTTTAAGTAAGAAATATATTTTTCAAGCATTTCAGAAACAACGGATTTTTGAATGGGCATTTCTGTCATAGGAATTTTCTTTCTTGGTTTCCTTTCTTCCGGTAGCAGTGATGGTATAGAAATTTTATAAGATTGTTCGCTGTTCGCATATTTAATAAAATTACGTAATTCTGCGATTCGATGGTTGGCGGAATTTATACTCTCCGTTGGGCGTTTTATACACCATTCATCAATTAATTCTTTCGACAGATAATTGCATCCTCTTTTCATGCAAAAAGAAATGAAGGTCTTCAATCGTGTAAATTTAAAAGGTTTCCCGTCATTTTTTAATTCAATTCGGTGTCTTCGATAAAGAACTTCCAGTTCGATTAAAGTAATCATACGTCAAACACCTCCTCTCCGACAGGGTAAATTGAAATGTCAATTCCACATTCACGCAAATGGACAATATCCGCATCTATGTATGGATTGAGGGACTCTGGTGAAATATGCCCCATTATCTCACTGATGTAGCGTGGGGTGATTCCATTGCTTAAGAGTTTGGTAGCCAGATAACGCCGAAACAGCCTGATACCATTCTGGCATTCTTCTTTCCTTATCCCTATCTTATCAAAAAAACGGCGGGCGATTTGTCCAATGATACTTGGACTTATCGGCTTTTCCGGATCATACAGATGAGTGAACAATTTCTGGGTCTTTATATCTTTCGGCCTTTCCTCTTTCAAGTATTCTATTATGGTATTTCCCACAACTGCTCTCAAAGGAAGAACCAATTTTTGATGTGTCTTGGATTGTTCAAGGGTAATAAGGTCCAGTTCAAAATCAATGTTTTCTATTGTCATTTTCGCAATATCACAGCCCCGTAAACCTGTATACATGGCTATGGTAATAACAGCTTTATCACGAAGGCTTAGTTTTAATTTATCATTCTCCAATGCGGAAGCTATTATAGCAATTTCATCATCTGATAGAATCTCAAAATTTTTGCGTATATTTTTCAATGGAGGCATTATATCGCAAATACGTTCACATTCTTCCTGGCAAGGTAACCCTTTGGTAGAATGCAGGACTCTGCTGATGCTTCTTTGGCAGCTATAGCCTCGAAGTTGTTTCCAACCGTCATAAAAATATGAAAGAATCAGTGGTTCTGTTATATCCTTTAATGTATATGCACCCTTGTCTTGCATAAATGCAAAAAATGAAGCAGCACTTTTGAGTTCTTTTATTATTGTACCTGTTGATTTTCCTGCTTGTGTTGCCTTTTCTTTATGATGTTCAATTATAGCCTTAAACATACCATTTAACCGGCTCATTGAACTGTCCTTGTGCAAGGTCGGAGTAAAGACAAACCGATCAGGTAGATGACCATATTCATCAAAAGCCTCAATTCTTCGTACAGATAACCGATAGTACTTCGAACGTTTATCACCTATGCCTATCCCTTTACTTTCCAAAAGTTTTTTGTAAAAGTCCTCATAGGACGCATAATGGCCTTCTTGTTCAAAAAGTTCTTTTAGCCTCACTTGAATACCTTCAATTGCGACTTTCCCGTACCCATGTTGCTGCATATAGTCAAGCAAAATAGGATACTCTTGTTTCAATTTTTTTATATCCATAATTGCGGTAACAGAGCATTAGTGCTCTGTTACCGCAAAAAATACAGAAAATTATTACAACTATGAAATTATTTATATGTTATATTTCAAGTATTTGCACCAAAAAGTTAGGATAATATTAAGGTTAGGATAACTGTGACCGTACCCCACATACGGGTGATGACGGGCCGAATGCCAGCCTTCAAAATGCTTGATAACGGTGACGGCCCTTTCAAATGGGGGCAGTTCCAGTATGTCCGGAGGAAGTTCTGCACGGAGCGCATGGCAAGTACAGGCAAGTAAAAGTAAGAATAAAATCTTTCTTACCACACCACCTCCACATCCAATACACAAAACGTATGCTGTTTCCCATAGCTCCAGGTTCTTTCGGAAACGGTAATCACACATTCGTTCAGGAACTCACCCAGACTTTGCTTTTCCGTAACCGCATTACGCTCAAAGCAATGGCAGGCGGGCGTATCCCTCAGCAGCCTGCGTGAACGGATACAACCGAGCGAATCCATATCTATATGCATACGGTCTCCCTTGCGGGGAACAAAGTCCGTATCGTCACATAGCAGGATATAGTCGGGCAATCCCGGAATAAATACAAACAGCCTGGTCATACCCGGTCCTCCTTTCCACTATCGGTCGTGTCCTGACCGGCCATATCCCCTTCATCTTCCACGCGGTCATTGTCCGCATTGAAATCGAAACTGAGCTTTTGCAGGCTTCCCCAATTGTTCTCAAAGTACAGGTCGATGGTCTGTGCCTCGTCCGCGCTTTCCGAAGTATAATACAGACGGAACTTCATTTCACCCAGCAGGTAGCGGTCATTCGGCTTCAGCACCGTGCCGTCTTCCATCTTGAGGAAGCCGTCCCCGTCGGGCTGGAAATAGCGCAGGGTATAGACCGTCCCGGTAAAGTCGCCTTCGGGAATGATTTCCAGGCGGATCTCCGCCGTTTCCCCATGCGCTATCTCGTCCGTTACCGGCATGGCTTCTACCGTAAAGGGATATTCCTGCCGGACATCCAGTTCGCTCTCACAAGAAGCAAAACAAAAGGTCGCCGCCGCCATGCAGCAACCGATTACCATAAAATCAAGAATCTTTCTCATAAACGTATGAATTAGGGAGAGTTAGAATATGTATTTGAATGAAATCCCGTATTGGGTGTGGAAGTGTCCGGCGGCACTGCCCCAAAGGACACGCTCGCGTAAACGGAAGCCCAGGGAGAAACAGTCCGTCAGGCAGGCTTCCGCCTCCAGTGTCACGGCGCCGCCATAGAGAAACGACTCGCTCCCGTACAGGGATGCGCCGTCGTCGAGCAGCCGGTTTCCACCGTTCACCGCCTCATAGCCCAGCATGCCGGACAGGCCGGCGTTCAGATAGACGATCTTCCGGGAACAGGAAAAGAAGTTATAATAATACCCGGCTTCTCCAGTATATTGCGTAAGCGGAATCCTCGTACTCCGGTACGGATGGTAACGCCGCATGATTTCACCGCCGTACACCCATTTATTTCCTCCTTTGGCGTATGTGAAGACGGCAAGCGAGAAGGCGTAGCCGGCATCCGTCCGGTTTCCCGCCGAATAAAATCCGTCCGCCATTTCTGCCGTGAACTGCACGCCCCTCATGCCCGGAAGGTTCCGCTGGGCCTTTGCCTGCCCTATGGCAAGGACAAGCAAGGCTATCATCAGGTAAAAGCGAGGCCGTTTCATCGTACTTTCAGTTCATTGATGGTTTCAGCGCGTACCAGATCTCCGTTTTCCAACTCGAAAGTCTGGTGACGTCCTCCTTGTTTCTCATACATTTCCACAACCAGCTTCTTGTCATCGGGTATCGTGAATTTGGGAAGGGCGAATACCGTACACTCCGAGTCTTTCCCGTCCACACGGGTCACATAGTTGTAGGCGCGGAGCGGGTAAATCACCTGCTCCTGCATGGCGGTACGTTTCACCACTTTCTTGTCCACGATCTTGAACGTCAGGAAATCCACGTCGAAAGGCACGTTCGACGAGTTCTTCACTTCGGTATGGAAGTAGAGCAGGTCGCCATGGGAGTACAACCCTTTCAACAGGAATTGCACCCCGAAACGCTTGCAGCCGATATGGCGGATACGGCGTTTGTCCCTCTCATGCACCGACTTCATTATCAGGCGTACCAGGCGGGGCGATTCATTGTCCAGCTCCGTCAGGTAGATTTCCATCGCGTTGTTCGGACGGTTCACCGTTTCCCCGTCATGGATGAAGTCGCACATCTCCACGTTCAGCAGCAGAGGCTCGTCGGCATACTTGACGTTAAACGTGTAAAAATTTCCATCCTCCGTGATTACGCCCATGTTTGTTTCTTCCCTGAAATGCTTCTTGGCGGCTTTCACGCGGATTACATTCTCCGCGCCGTCCGCCTTGCCTGCAATCAGGTTGGTCGAACCCAGGTCCACATACTTCACCGGTGCGGGGAAAATGATATGCACCGTCTTGTCATACGTGATTTCCAATCCATGAGGGGGAATCATCCGGCTGAAACCGATCTTGCGGCTCAGTCCTTCAAAATAATCTCCGCTGCTTTGCTGTGCCTGCACAGCCGTCACGCCCAAAAGGGCAAAAAACAAAAACAGAATCTTCTTCATCATACGCTTTTCTTGTAGGTTGAGTAATGGTTTTCTTTTCATTGTTCCGGGGAATGGAGCAACAGCTTATGCCCGGCCTTCAGGGTAATCTTTACGGTACGCATCTTCTTGGTGATGTACTGCGATACCCCCTGTATCACGCCTTTCCCCAAATCCGAAGCGATCTGCGCCCCGGCATCCGTCGAAATGTTGATGCTGCTGTTCATCGAGCTGCCCATGTTGGCGGCTATCTCGCGTGCGGCATCGTATTCCATCGAGTTCGGGACAAGAATGCCGGGCTGCCCGTCAGCGTCATACACTTCCAGTTCCACCGGCAGTACCGTCCCTTTATATTCCACGGCGGCAATCCGGATATCCAGCCGTTCCCCCTCGATGCGTGTGCCGCCGACAAGCACCGTCCCTCTCGGAATGAAGCGGTCGTCCACCACCATCGGTTCCAAAAGACGGATGCGCAACGCCTGTCCGTCCGATACGGTCTGCGTGCCGTATACACAGGCTCCGATGGTATTCTTGTCCGATGTGAGCGTCTTTCCGACCGGGGTATGGAAATCCGTGTTTCTTTCTCCAGTGAAGGCGGCAACAAACTCCTCGTCGCTTACCGGTCTTGAAAGAGAGGACACCACCTGGTGCCGCATCCGTTTCACGGGTTTGGCCGCCGTGCGTTCCCTGCCGTCCTTTACGGGGGAGGCGTGTGGAACGGAAGCCTTTCCGTTATACCGGGCCGCCAGTTCATAGGATTTCTCCATCAGCGCCATTTTCTCCTCCATCGTGTTTTCTTTCACCGGACCGGCCTGTTGTTTCCTCTCCAGTTCCTCGATACGTTTTAACAGTTCCTCTTTTTCCGGGTCTTGACTGGCGGGCGAATAAAAGCCGTCCAGCGTACGGTTCATATCCCGATAGGCATTTACCGAGGAACGGGGAGCATTGTGGGAGACAGACGTGCCGTCATGTCCGTTTCCCGGCTTCGGGAGTGTCCCGGGAAGACGTACCGTATCCTTTTCCTTCCGCTCAAGCAGCGAGGCCATCTCCTGGTAGGTTCCCTGCCGCTGTTTCTCTTTTTCTGCCATTTCCTCCTTCTCGTAGGCATCTATCTTGTTACCCTGTATTTTCCGGTCCTCGGGAGAAGGGATATCGGTATTGAATCCCTTGCCTTCCGCTTCCTTTCTCCGTTCTTTTTCGGAAGGGGAGTAAATCAGCCAAAGGCAACCGGCAAAGAGCAGGGCAAACAGCGGATAGATGACAAATCGGACGCGCTTGCGTTTCTGTTCTTCTGTCAGCGGTTTCATTCCTTCTTTGGGTTCAAAAGGAATCTTCAGCAGTTTTCTGATTCTCTGGATGTCCATTTTCATAAAATCGGGTTGAATGTTCATTGCTTTTTTCTTTTCTCAAATCCAGCGGCCGGATATGTCCGATATCCGGATCGCCGTCTTCATCACTTCCGAAATGACCCAATGATGTTCCGATGGCATAGATACAGCCCGCAAAAAAGGGCAGGAACATCGCCAGCAGGAGACACATCCGTTGCCGTTCCGTCAGCCGGTGGCAGAACAGCCGCAGCCGGCAGTCCGCCCGTTTCAAAAAATTTCTCTTTTCCTTCATCGTTCCATACTTCTTAAATCCTTGTTTTCCAATATCACCAGGTGTTCGATGATGAACCCGTTCGGATTGTCGTCCGAGCGCGAGGTATTCTGGAGCTCACAGCTTGTTACCAGCGAGCGTTCCGTCACGTTGCTCTCACGGATAATCATCTGCCGGGCATAGGTCACTGTCTTATAGGGATAGCCCGTAAAGTCGCACACCACGCTGTCCACCTGCAATACCTGGTTGATATTGCCCGAAATCAACCGGTTGTAATACCCTTTCTCGGCAAAGTCCACGTAGTAATGGTAGGCGCTCTTGTCGGCCAGTTGCAACGCGCGGTTGATGTTGTGCTCGATGGCATCCTTCTGCGGGGACAGCCCGAAAAAAAGCTCGTGGAAACGTCTGACATGTTCCCTCGCTTCAGCAGGCCGGTTCTGCGACAGGTCCTGAGAGAGGGCCAGCATAAGCGACTTGCCGCCGTCAAGCACATAGATTTTCTCCCGTTGCTTCTCGGCAAAGCGGTAGGAACTCCACAGGGCATAGCCTGTCACAAGCGTGCAACAGCCCACAAAGGCAAAGAGCATCAGGCGGATACGCCTGAAACTGCTCTCGATGTTCGTCAATGACTTGAATTCCATAAGTACTGATCCAACTTTTTCATTTTCCTCGCAGGCGACCGCCTATATTTCCCAGAACAGAACCGACAGTACCGGCTGCAAAGCCACCGGCACGTACCGCTTCACGGTTTAGATTACGGGTATAGTTCCCTGCACCTCCGGCCTGTACAATCCAGCCGGCAACCGTGGGGATAGTGAAGTAGCCTAAAATTCCGATAATCATAAAAATCAAATAAACACTGTCCGATGCGTCCAGGGAATAGTTAGGATTGTTTTGAAGCTCTACAATATCCTTCTGAAGCACCAACACCTGTATCTTGGCAAGCATACAGCTGAACAGGTCGCTTACCGGAAGCCATAGATAAACTGAGATGTACCTTGTAAACCATTGGGTCAGTGTGGACTGGAGGCCATCCCATACACTGAAGGCAAAGGCAACAGGACCTAATATCGAAAGGACTATCAGAAAGAAGGTCCTGACTGTGTCGATCAAGAGCGAGGCGGCGGCAAAAAGCAGTTCCAGAAGATTGCGGAGGGCGTCACGGAGAGCCTTTTCTCCCTGGTAGACAATCCATTCCGCATACATACCGACCTTCGTGGCCGCATCGCCTGGAGACCAGCCCAGTTCATCAATCTGCCGGTCGAATTCCTCGTCACTGACCAGATAGGCGGTGGCCGGATTGCTCATCTTTATCTCGTATTCCAGCTTGTCCTTCTGTTCACGGTAATGTTGCATATCCAGTGTCTGTTCTCCCAGCATCTTGTGCGTCCCTTCCACGACAAGCCCCAGAACGCTGTTCATTGTGCCCAATATCAGGGTCGGAAAAAACAGGATGCAGATGCCGATAGCGAAAGGACGCAACAGGGGATAAACGTCTACAGGCTCGGCCCTGGCCAATGACTGCCACACACGGACAGAGATATAAAACAATGCACCCAGACCGGCAAGTCCCTTGCCCACATCCATCATATCTCCACAAAGAGGGAGCATGTCATCATACAGGCTCTCCAGAATGCTATGGAGATTCGAAAAATCAATCGACAACAACATAAGCTACCAGTATTTGGAGGTTTCACTGCCGTAAAGCTTCAGTATACGATCCATATCATTTCTCTTACGGGCACGCAAGTAACTTACGGCGATGTTCTTGTTCGTATAATAATTCACCAGGTTACGGTAACGGCGCATCTCGCGGTAGCATTCATCCACCACGTCCATACGGTCCTTGTCCGTCATGGAGAGCGTGCTCACGTTAATCACCTGTTTCAGGTCCTGCAACACGCCGTTGCTTTCTTTCAAAAGCTGGGTGTAGCCGAAAGCGATGGCGTCCAGTTCCCTGGCGGAAAAATTCTCATCACTCATCATCTTCTGGAAATTCGTCACATAGATATCCGAGACGTCACCCACCATCAGGATGATTTCCTGTACCTTGCGGGCATCCCGAACCAGGTTGTTCACGGCCTTGAGCGCATCGTAATAACGCTTGGTCTGCTGGTAGATCTTGACCGTCTCGGCAAAGTTCTCCGCCGTATTGACTGCCGTTTTCGAGGTATGCGCGATATTGTCCGACATGTTGATGATGCTTTGTGCCAGGTTGCCGGGGTCGGTGACTACCCATTGCGCCCTTGCCTGCCCGGAGGCGAGCAGGAGACCGGCACAGGCGATAAGCGTTCTTATCCTCATGGCCGTTCCTCCTTCCGTACATAATCCCCGTTCGGGGAGAAGGTCAGCACGTCTGTCGCCTCGTTGTAGGCCACGTCGATACGGTAGCCGGTGTTAATGAACAGGTTGCCGTTCTCCTCCACCAACAGGTAAGTCTGCGGCTTCAAACGGCGTGTCTTGCCGCTTCGGGCAAACACCGTCACCTTGTAGGTGTCGCCCTCCCGGTAAATCAGCACGTCGGGCTTTCCTTCCACGCTCGTCCAGGAGCCGCACAGTTTGTCCGGGTCCGCTGTCTGCCTGTCCGCACAGCCTTGCAGCAGCAGGGAAACCGCACCGATCAGGCAGACGGCTAGTCTCAATAATTGTCTGTTTCCCATAATCGTTTTCATTTCAGGGGTTAATACTTGTCTTTTGTTTTCTCTCTCTTTCCCTCCGCCAGTCTCCTTACGGCAAGTTCCAGGTCTCCGCCCAGTTCTTCCGAAAGCCTCTGCACTTCCATCTTCTCGGTCTCTTCCGTCGTGAACACCAAATACTCTTCCGCGCTCACTTCTGTGGCATAGACGGCCGAATGCGTCCCGCCCAGGCCGATCCAGACCTCACGGTAAGGGGCGCCCGGACGGTTGGCCTGGTTGATGGAAAGGATTTGTCCCTTTTCCTTTTCCGTCAGTCCGAGCAGTTTCTGGATGTGCTCGAACTTGTTCATGTATTTCCGTTGGTCCAGAAGGATCTTGCAGTCCGAATTGTTGATGATGGCCTCCTTTACAATCGGCGAGCTGATGATGTCATCCACCTCCTGCGTCACGACCACAGCCTCACCGAAATACTTGCGGACGGTCTTGAAAAGATAGAGCAGGTAGGCACTCATATTGGCAGACATCAGCGCCTTCCAGCACTCCTCTATCAGCATGACCTTACGGATGCCTTTCAGCCTGCGCATCTTGGAAATGAAGGTTTCCATGATAATCAGCGTCACCACCGGAAGCAGCACCTTGTTGGAGGAGATGTTGTCCAGCTCGAAAACGATGAAACGTTTGTTTGCCAGGTCCAGTTCCTTGTCGGAGTTCAGCAGGAAATCATAGTCGCCTCCTTTGTAGAAAGGTTCCAGCACGTTCAGGAAACCGTCGATGTCGAAATCCTTCTCGCGTACTTTCTTTTCCTCCATCATACGCCGGTAATCGTCCCGGACAAACTCGTAGAAACCGTTGAAGTCGGGTTTGAGCGTCCTGTCCTCCGTTATCCTGCGGATATAGGCGTTCACCGCCCCTGACAGGGCCACCTCCTCCGAGCGTCTCGGAGCTTCGTCCTCACGTTTCCAGAGGGTCAGGATCAGCGTCTTGATGCTTTCGCGTTTCTCCACGTCGAACTGCCCCGAATCGGTATAGAACGGATTGAAAGTGATCGGACGGTTCTCTTCATACGTGATGTAAATCCCGTCTTCCCCGTGTGTCCGTTCATGGACCAGCCGGCACAGTCCCTGGTAGCTGTTTCCCGTATCCACCAGAAGCACATGGGCGCCCTGTTCGTAATAATTCCTTACCAGGTGGTTGGTGAAGAAGGACTTCCCGCTTCCCGACGGTCCCAGGATAAACTTGTTGCGGTTAGTGATGATGCCGCGCTTCATCGGCTCGTCGCTGATGTCCACATGCACGGGGATGCCGTTCTGGCGGTCGGCCAGACGGATGCCGAACGGACTGGGGGAACTGCGGTAGTTCGTTTCCTCCGTGAACAGGCAGACGGCCTGTTCCAGAAAGGTATGGAAACTTTCTTCCGCCGGAAAATCCCCGGCATTGCCCGGAATGCCCGCCCAGTAGAGCACGGGGGTATCCACCGTGTTGTGCCGGGGCGTGCATTCCATCATGGCGAGCTGGCTGCCCGTGTCGTTCTTCACCCGCCGCAGTTCCTCCGCGTCTTCGGCCCATGCCAGCACGTTGCAGTGGCAGCGTACCGGCAGCAACCCTTTCGTATGCGCCTCGTCCAGATACATTTCCACCCATTCCCGGTTGATCGCGTTGCTGCGGCTGTAACGGGAGAGGGCGAGCAGGTTGCGGGAGGTCTTTTCCATATCCAGCAACGTTTTCTTCGCGTCGTCGATGAAGACATACTGCGAATAGATGTGGTTGCAGGACAGGAGCAGCCCCACCGGTGCGGCGAAAGAGAGGCGGCAGTCGCTACGGTCGGTGGACATCCGTCCGTAGCGCATGTCGGTTCCCACTTTGCCGGGCAGGTCGCCCGCTTCCGAGAGGGTATGCAGGCAGAGCCGCTTGTCACCGATGCGCATTTCTCCCGGTTCGAGGTAAAGGTCTTCCAATACCGTACTCTTTTCATCCAGCGAAAGCGAGAAGTATTTTTCCACCAGTCCCGAATGTTCGGGAGTACCTGTGATTTCTTCGGTATCCATACGCCGGAGGGAGACCAGGCCGGAATCGTTCATGATGCGCTCGAACTGCTCCACCGCTTCCAGGAAACGGACGGCAGTGTCCTTGTCCGAGATTTCCTTGGGAAGGATGAGTCCCCGGCAGAGCGTGTTGAAGTCACTCCTTTGGCGGCTGCGCTCGCAGGTGGTTTTCGTCAGATAGAGGAAACAGCGGTGGCTCAGGTACGGGCGCTCGTTAAAATGGCGCTCGTAGCTCTTGGCAAGGAAACTTTGTCCCTCTTTCCCGAAGTCGGGGCGGTAGGCCTCCTTCACGAACCAGTCCTGCTTGCAGACCGCCGAATAGCCGGGAAGTACCCGGATGGCTTTTACCCATGCCGAATGGATGGCCTCGTACCCGGCTCCCGTCACCGTGTACAGTTCGGGAAGCCGTACCTCGAATACCGCCGTCAGGTCGGCATCCTTGCTCACGATGCAGCCGTGCTCCACGGCCAGCAAAGGAAACTTACGCTCCAGCGTCTCGGCTTTCAGTACATTTCTCATGATTCTTTTCTTTCGGTCAGTAATCGGAATACTCTCTTGCGGTGGATCAGGTAACGGGGATGGCGTTTTTCCGCCAGCTTCTTCATCAGGCCGTGCTCGCCGTACCTTGCGTTCAGCCGGAAGACCAGCCAGGCCAGCAGGCTGCCGGAGAAAAGGCCGGACGGGATGCACACCCACTGGCCTGCCCCGGCAAGGTAGAGCACGATGACCATGAGGAGGACGGCGGCAAGGCCGGCCACGAAGATAAACAGGTACATGGTGGTCAGGCCTTTGAACTCCACTCCCTTTCCCACGCCTTTGTTCATCGGATAATCCATAGGCTTAAAGGAAGAACGAACGCAGGATGGTAGCCGCCACAATCAGGAAAATGCAGGCGAAAAACCACGAGGCCGCCGTTTTCGAGGTGTCGGGATCTCCGCTTGAGAACTTTCCGTAAGTTTTGATACCGCCGACCAGACCGAGCACCGCGCCGATGGCATAGCACAGTTTCGTCGCCGGGTCGAAGTACGAGGTCATGAGGCTTGTCGCCTCGTTGATACCCGCAAGTCCTTCCCCTTGGGCAAAGGCACTTGCCGTTACTAACACGCTCAATACTGAAAAAAGGACTCTTTTTCTCATTGTCGAATCGTTTACAGGTGAAACATAAAATTGATTTCGACCACAAAAGTATAAGGTATAAACCGTTATGGTACAAATGTTTCATCACGTGTCATAACATGGCAGCAGATGTCTGCCACACAGGTATCCGGACAGACCGGAATATCCGAAACAGCTTATGGTCTCAACTTATAAGCTCAACTTATCATCGGAAATCCATATCGGTTAAAACAACCATACCGTAGCCGAATTCCCGTAACTCACAGGCAAAGGTAGCTCGTGTTCTTATCGTACAAGCAAGGTCAAGCCCTCCGGGTGTCGTGGAAAAATCATCCTCGCCCTTAAAAGGGCTTCGGTATTTTTCCCGACAGCCTTGCATGTACGGAACACGACCTTTTAAAGCCTGTAGTTACGGGAACTCCGGCCCCGAAAAGCCGGACTGACAAAAATCTGAATAATCAAAATATGAAAGTCATGAAAAAGTACGATGTAAAAGTAAGGTATACCTTCGAAGGCACTTACACGGTAGCGGCGGAAGACCGCGATAAAGCAAAAAGAATGGTATCGGAAGACTGCGGGCTGGTTCTTGGCGGCAATATCTACACGACACGCGATGACGAGGAGGTACTGGGATGGAATTTCGGTATCCACCCTGACATGCAGCTCCTCTCCGTGGTACAAAGAAATGAAAAGGAGACTCCGGTATCCATTGACTTTTGTGACAGGATAGAGGAACTGCGTGGGAATATAATGAATGAGATACGGCAGTTGCTACATTCCCACTGTATGAACGAGATACAGTTTCCCAAAGAAGATAGCGATCCGGTATGGGTGACATGGTTTGGCAAGAGCGGCGACCCGTATGAATGCAGGGTAACGGGGCTTCGGGTGACGGAGAACAGCCTGACCGTCCTTGCCGAAGAGAAAGAGAGCGGTGACGAAGTGGAATGTTGCAGCCCGTTTGAACTCGGCGCGAGGAACATTGACTGGCTCCACGAGATGTACGATGCCGTATGGCGGCAACTGGAAGGCGGAAAGAATGTCGAATCTGAAATTGAAAAGCCATGAAATACCATGCGGAAAATGCGGTCTCCAGTTTCTTCTACTATATGTGGAACACCTGGTGCAAAGAGGAATGTAAGGTCGTGTTCAGCGGCATGTACCTGCATTTTTTGGAAAAATGGAACGCACAGGCGGAAAAATCCGTCTATGGTGCGGCAGAGCGGTTTTATGCAGAGCTGTCGGAGAACAACCGGATTCTGCTGGTGGAACGGGCTGTTTCGCTTTATGACGGCAAGGCTCTCCGAAAAGAGCCGGATGATTCAGAAATTCCGGTGTGCGCGGAATGCGGCTCGAAACAAGCGGAGATTCCGGCTTGGACAGACAATCCGGAATACGATGGAAAACGAAGTGTCTGTAACGAATATAACTCTAACGATGAATGATATGGGAGAAAACATTATCACCTTGATCTGCAACTCATGCGGTTGCGACAAGACAGAAGCACAGGAACATCTGGATTTTGAGCTTCAGAACCTGCGCGAGTTGCAGGAACTGGATGATTTGAGGGAAGATGACATAGAGACTGCATGTCTCAACCTCGGTCTTGACCTCGATTATCAGGAATATTTCATCAACCGCCTCGCAGGGGCATAAAATTTACAGTCATGGCTTATTTTCAAGACATACACAGCCTGGCGGAACTGAAAAAGGAGTACCGCCGTCTGGCATTGCAACACCACCCCGACAAGGGCGGCGACACTGCCGTCATGCAACAGGTGAACATCGAGTTTGAAAAACTTTATGACAGGTGGAAGGATTCCACGGTTGTTTCCGCCGGTTCCACCGGATACGAATACGACTATTCCGGGGCTACGGCCAGGGAATACACCGAGTACGTGTATAACGAATACCGGTGGAAAGGCCGCAATTACAAGGGACAGCACGCTTCCGAAATTGTGGAGCTGGTACGGACATGGCTCAAGGAGACATATCCCAAATACAGGTTCTCCGTCAGGCGGGAGGACTACAATTCCATTTACATCAAACTGATGAGCGCGGATTTTGAAGCGTTCACCAAGGAATCCGGTAAGGTACAGGACACTATCAACCACTACAACATAGAGCGGAATCCCGACCTTACAGACCGTGCAAAGGAGGTGATGATGAATGTCTGTGACTTCGTCATGTCATATAACTTCAATGACAGCGACGCGATGATGGATTATTTCCATACCAATTTCTACCTGACATTGGGCATAGGCAGCTACCGGAAGCCCTACAAGGTGGAACTGCCGAAACTTGCCTGTAAGGGAAAGGACAGGCCGGAAGTGTTCAAACATCCCGAAGGAGCGGCTCACAAGGCGCTGCGCCAGGCACTGGGTACGGACCGTTTCAGCTTCATCGAACACGGGAAACATATCGGGGAGATGATCCTCGGAGAAGACCATTACGGCTCCCGGGGAGAGCATTACTTCTGGCCGAAGGAGTATTCAAGCGCCAAAACCGCCCAAAAGCGGATTGACAAGCTGAAACAGGCGGGAGTGCGATGCAAGCTCACGGGGTACAATGGCGGCTATATCCGGTTTCTCGGCTATACCCCGGAAACGGAGGCTTTGTTGGAACAGGAACGGAAGGAGGTCATTGCCGCACATCAGGCTTGGCAGGCAAAACAAGCGACAACCGATTAAAATTACAGATATGGAACCGAAGAATTTGAACGAATGGTGGGAGAAACAGCCCGACAGATTGAAACGGGCATTCTTGCTCTTTCCCGACAAGCGGTGGAAAGAGGCTGACCTCTTCCTGAGAATCAGTATCCGCAACTATTGCTGCCTGAAAAAGGACGGGCTGCTTCCCGAAGACAGGGAGCACACAATGCTCAGCGAAATAGTCTGCGAACTGGCTGATATGGAATTGTGTCGTATAACAGGAAAGCCCCTTGAAGACATGTGTGACGAAGAAGGATCCTTCCTGGAAGAATACCAGGACCGGTTCGACCGGATATACGATACTATCGAGAGGGAAATATCAGACTATATGTACGAACTGTCAAAACACGAATGATTTATGAAAACAAAAGTATTGAAATACAAATTCGACGGAAATACCGTCGTAGCTCCGTACATGGAGCTGGAGACGTATGCTGAAAACGTCTATCTTTCATTGGCAAAAAAGGATGAGTACGGAAATGAAAGTGAGGACTACTTCTATGTGGTCTGCAAGATTGAAAACGTCTATTTCTCCTGCGGACAATATTCGCGGAGAATCCTTGACAAGGAAGGATACAGGGAAAAAGCCGCCGGTTACTGCAAAAACTGGATTGCGGACACACTCCGGGACGCGGAAAACGGGAATCATGTCTCCCTTTTGTCCATCCGTGTTTTTGAAGGACTCGGACTTGACACTGCCCCTTTGCTGCAAGCCCGTGAAGCGTACCGGAAAAAGCAGGAACAAAGATGGCTGGAACAAAAAGAGAAAGAAGAAGAGAAGCGCAGGTTGGAGGAGGAAAAGTGGCAGCAGGAACTTGACGAGAACAAACGTAAATTTCTGGATGGAGAGAAAATCACGGCACAAATGTTCCTTGAAATCACCGGACGGGATGGTTTCGGGATACATATCAGGACCAAAGGGACATTCAACCGTCACGTGACAGGGGTCAACAAGGCAGGAACCATCAGTTATAGGAAATACAAGGGCTGCCGCACGCCCGATTTTTCGGGATGCCACAAGGCTATTGCCGCTTACCTGGCCTTTCTGGAAGCCGCTACCGACAAATAATCATTTCCCGACATGACACAGGAACGGATGGATGACTGGATGGAATATGCCAGGGAACTGGCACGTGCCGAGCGAGAATTGCGTGTTGAACGCTGGGTCTTTATATCCATCGAATGCAAGGATGAAGCCGGTAACCCGGTCCGGCTTCATTCGTATGACCTCCCAAGGGAACTGCATGAACGCTACCGTTGGGTGATCCGTTGGCGTGAAGCCCGGTTGCAATGCCTTTATCCCAAAAGGCGGATCAATACCTATTACAGCTATTATGACAAACGCACCGGACTCCGTACCGGTTTCAACTCCGGCCTGTCAAGACTGTCAGCCGCCAAAGCCCAAATCTCCATTGCGGAACGAAAAGAACGGGAATATATCCAATACCAGCGTGCAAACAACCTGTTTTTTGATGAAGGCACGGATGAGCAGTTGATACGGTTCCGTGAGAAACTCCGGATGAAAAAGGAAAAATATGCGGCGATGGAACATGAAATCCGCTCCGAAGTGGAAAACATGCGGGAAAACCAATATAATACATTCCAACAATACAACCGATTATGACAAATCAAGAATTGACAAGGCTGCTGCGGACAAAAGGCTACAAAAGAGTAACCCTTGAAACCGACAACGGAGAACCGAAAACATATTATACCTATCGTCGTGGACTGCATATCAATGCCACGAAAGACCTCTCTTTCCACATTGTGCCCCCATCGCAAAGTTTGGGATTGGGACGGTTTGCCGTATGCGCAACCAAAGACGGGGCAAGTTTCCAGACAGGAACGGATTGTCCCGGACTGTTTTTCCCGCGTCTGCTGCCATTCCTGCAAGGGGAAACAAGCGGGGAAGAGATAATAAATGATGTCGCTCCATGAACAAAAACAGCGACCTATATTATTTACCACCCTGCAAAGGTTGCGTAACAGAGATAATCAGCAGCAATCTTATCCTGCCGGCATGAACCGGTAGGATAGAAACTTGTCAGGAACTGCCATTTTACAGCAATTCCCGCCAGTCCCTATCGGAGACATCCGTCTTTCGGGAAAATTTATGCGGTCTCGGATTGCCGTCCTCGTCCATATACCTGTCCATAAGTTCCGTAAGGAATTCCTTGTTTTCCACTTGCGACTCAATGACGGCATACATTTCCGTTTCCCGGATGGCGTGCAGGGTGAGTGCCGCACGCTGTGACTTTCCTTCATCCCGGTTTGCGTCACCTACCCCGAAAAGCACGTCTCCCATGTTTTCAAGGTCAGCCAAGGTAACGGCTTGGGTGACTGCTTCCACCACCGGAGTGTTTTTATCCAATTCTTCCTGCTCCTCTTTCAGGAGACGTATTTCCTCCAAAGGAAGGTTGCACTCCACTTCCTCTTCTTCCGTACCTTTTTCCTCACCGATAAAATCGGTTTCCAAAGGCAGGCTCATGAACGGGGCCGCGCTCTTCCCGGCATTCTCGTCCAGATAGACAAACCGGGTACTTCCCATTATATCCGTTTCTTCTTCCACGGATAGAGCGGCCGGGACAGTATCTTCCGTTTTCTTTCGCTTGCGGGACGAGGCATTCCCGTATAGCAGGTCACACACTTTCCGGACCTGTCCCTTTACCTGCCATACCTTATACAATAGGTAGCAGGCACAGGCAATACGCACTGACAGATAAACTATTTCTTCCATTGTACGGGCTTCTTCACTGCTTGTTCATTATAAATTCCGTTTATGATCTCCTCGTATTGTTCCAGGTGGTCGGACAATACGTTGTTTACAAAAGTAGGCACGGACATCTCCGGGGCGATGACCGGAAGGACTCCGGCGATGACACGGTACAGCGAGTCATGGATATAGGTCTGCCGTCTGGTTCCCGTAAGCCGCTCTCTCAGAAAGCGTTCCCGGTATTCATCATACCCCGTCTGAAGATTCTTCGCGCCGGGTTCTTTGGACACAGCATGCGCTTTCCCCTTCTTTCCGCAAGACACGGTTTCCGAAGGTTGTTTTTCTGTGGAAAGAGGGGCCTGTTCCTTCATTTCTCCCAACGCGGACGTATCTCCGGCCACCACCCGTTTGAGCAAATCCTCGTCCACATTGTAAATCGTTCGGTTCTTGTTTTCCATAGCCGTCCGGATTAAATACCCAGTATCCGTTCCATTTCTTCGGCAAGCAAGTCGAGGTTGCTGCCTTTCAGCAGTCCCGGCGAGGGTGGGAACAGTGTGCTCCGGAAAACCTGGCCGTCCCGTCCGATTCCTCTGTTATAACGTTCGGCTTTGGGAAGCACTGTTTCCAGCACCTCAAGTTTCAGATGCCGGAAAATCTCCATGTAGGCATTATACAGTTCCTTGGATACACGGCGGTCCATCTGGTTCCAGAACAGGCGTACCTCATGCAGGGGAAACTCACGGTTACGGCTGAGAAGCTCGCGGATGGCGAGCACGAAATTCATGCTGCTTTGCATGACCATGCGGTTCTGCGTGACCGGGACGAAAAGGTGGTCCATATTGACGATGGAACGGAATACGCCCGTGGCATTGACGGTTCCGGGAAGGTCGACCAGGACGAGGTCGTAAGCCGTATCGGAACGGTCCAGAAAATCGAACGCCGTCTGTTTGGCTTCTTCCGGGGTGGAAGTCAGGATGTTGTAGGCTTTCCGCCCGCTTTCCCCGAATTGGGCCATTAAGCGGTTCTGGAGCGTTTCGCTCTTTTCCACGGCCTTGACATCCCACTCGCGGATATCCCGGATACTGTGTTGGGGGTAATCACAATCCACCACAAGCACGTTCTTTTCCTTGCGGTAGTGGAAATAACTGGCAAGAAGGATGGTCAGGGTGGATTTGCCGACTCCTCCTTTCTGGTTGCTCAAAGCAACGAATAAAGGTTCTTTCTCCATTTCTTGTATGAATTTGGGGTTACTGATTTTTTCTTCTCAATGTTATATCAAGTTCATATTTCATTACATTATTTGTCCGAATGTATGAATGCAAGACCGGCCAGGATGTATCCATGCATGATGAATGACCTTACATCCGTATAATGACCGGTACAATGCACTCATATAATACAGGATGCGGAGTATCATTACATTCCGCCATGCAAAGTATCATTGTAAATACCGCATGAGTACACTGTTTCATGACAGGCACCGCTTCATTGTATGCCGCAAAGCATCCGTGCGTCATGGCAGGAACTGTATCCATACATTACATGCCGTGGTGTACCGTTACAATGCCTGAAGCCTTGCGTCACGCCAAAAGTAGAATGATTTTCCCATTTATCCGTAAGCTTTACTTCCACTTGGCACCACGTGTCATCAGATGTCTTTACGTGTCTTATAATACACTGTTTTACAATAGTTTTAGCTGCCATAATTTTGCACTGTCGGAATGATGGCAAAGATATGACCGTGCTTCGTCGGAACACAGCCCGCCGCAAGCGCCGCGCAGCAATCCGACTTCAGGAGGATTCTCTGTTCAAGCGAACAGAGCAAGTTGTGTTTCGGTCCGACAAAAAGTATTTTGTCCGACCGAAACCAACTTGCCCTTCCTCACGGTCGGGGGAATTCCTCCAAAGTCGGAATTCCGGCAGAGAAAAAACAGGAAACAAAAATGTCAAAGGAAATGAGACAAGACACGGGAAAAAGAACGGGAAGAAAGCCCAAGAGTGATCCGGCGGATTACAAGTACAGTTTCCGTCTGAATGCCGAAGAGAACAGCCGGTTTGAAAAACTGCTGGCAGAATCCGGTGCCAAAGACCGCACGCTCTTTATCAAGAAAGCCCTTTTCGGGGGAACCGTCAGGGTCGTAAAAATCGACAAGGCGACAATGGACTATTACGTCCGGCTTACGGAATTCCATCGCCAGTTCCAGGCTGTCGGCAACAACTACAACCAGGTGGTACGGGCCGTCAAGAACAATTTCGGGGAAAAACGGGCGATGGCATTGCTCTACAGGCTGGAGAAATCCAACCTGGAAATGATGCTCGTCTGCAAGAAGGTCATGGCGCTCACCGAGGAATACGCACGGAAATGGTTGCAAAGATAAGTCACGGGGCAAACCTGTACGGCGCACTCGCCTACAATTATGAAAAGGTGAGGAAGGGCACGGCGGAGATCCTTTCGGGAAACCGCATGATTACCGACCGGCTGGGACAGCCGAGCGAGGATATGCGCCTTACGCTCCTCTCTTTCGAGAACTACCTGCTGGCAAACCGCAACACCGAAAAACCGGTCCTGCATATCGCTCTCAGCCCGGCACCGGAAGACCGTCTGACCGACACGCAGTTGGAGGAGATGGCGGCAAGGTACATGGAAAGGATGGGATATGGGAATCAGCCTTACATTGTCTATAAACACGGCGACACGCACAATACGCACATCCATATCGTAAGTGTATGCGTGGACGAGAACGGCCGGAAAATCAGCGACTCCTACGAGCACCGCCGCTCCATGGCCGCCTGTCGTGAACTGGAAACGGATTTCGGGCTCAGAAACGGGGCGGACATGGGGGAGCGGAACCTGAGAGCGGAACTGAAGAAGGTGGATGTTTCTGCGGGTGACGTACGCCACCAGATCGGCAACACGCTCAAGGCCGTGTTGGAAAGTTACCGTTTCCAGACCTTCGGCGAATACAGCGCGTTGCTTTCCACGCTCAACATCGAAGCCAGGCAGGTAAAAGGCGAGTACAAGGGAGAGCCTTATACGGGTATCGTCTATTCGGCCACCGATGACAGGGGCAGGGTGGTCAGCCCGCCTTTCAAAAGTTCCCGTTTCGGCAAACGCTTCGGCGGCGAACGGCTGGAGAAAAGGATGTCCGCGCATACGAAAGATTTCAAGGACGGTAAATGGGCACCGGCCATCCGGCGGCAGGTGGCAGAGGCCATGCGCCTCGCACGTTCACGGGACGAACTGGTAAGGATGCTGGAAAAAGACCGCATCGGAGTGGTATTCCGTAAAAATGAAACCGGGCGTATCTACGGGGTGACATTCATTGACCATAACCGGCGTGAGGCATTCAACGGCTCGCGCATGGGCAAGGAGTTTTCCGCCAACGTGTTTAACGAGCTTTTCCGCTGGTGGAACGGCATACCCGAAAAAGAACTCAGGGAACATACAGGTGGAGAACTCTGGCAGAGTTACCGGCACAAGGTGGAAAACGGCAGTGCGCTGGAACAGGCAGCCGGCATTCTTTCCATGGAAACAAATCCCGCTGTCGATTACGAGGAAGAGGCGTTCCGCCGCCGCATGAAGCGGAAAAAGAAACCGGCAAAACGCAAATCGCGCGGCATCTGAAAAACAAGTTTAACCCGGAATGCCTGTCCGTTTCTGTCCGGACCGGTATTCCACAAAAGAAATATTTTTATGCAACAGGAAGACGATTTGAGGGCGCTTGCCAAAATCATGGACTTTGGGCGTGCCGTAAGTATTTTCATTGTAGTGGTACATGTCTATGTATATTGTTATCCGAGCGTGACCGCCTGGCACCTGAACCTGGATGTCATCGACCGCATCCTGCTGAATTTCGACCGGACAACGGGCATATTCGGCTGTATTCTCTGGACCAAACTGATGGCGGTACTGCTGCTTGCCATCTCCTGCATGGGAACGATAGGTGTCAAAGGTGAGAAAATCACCTGGCCAAAAATCTGGGCATCACTGACCGGCGGGGCCGCCCTTTTCTTTCTCAACTGGTGGTTGCTGGACCTGCCGTTTCCGCACGAGGCGGTCACGTCGCTTTATATCGTGACGCTGGCAGCCGGTTATCTCTGCCTGCTCATGGCAGGATTGTGGATAAGCCGCCTGTATAAACACAACCTCATGGAAGACGTGTTCAACGAGGAAAACGAATCCTTCATGCAGGAAACACGGCTCATTGAAAACGAATATTCCGTGAACCTGCCCACCCGTTTCCAATACGGAGGAAAACTCAACGACGGATGGATCAATGTGGTGAATCCCTTCAGGGCTTCCATCGTCCTTGGAACGCCCGGCTCAGGAAAGTCCTACGCTGTCGTGAATAACTATATTAAACAGATGATTTCCAAAGGATTCAGTGTTTACATTTATGATTATAAATTCGATGACCTATCTACGATTGCCTATAATACGCTGCTCCACAACACGGACAAATACAGGGTCAAGCCGAAATTCTATGTCATCAACTTCGATGACCCGCGCCGTTCGCACCGCTGCAATCCCATCAATCCGAAGTTCATGACGGACATTTCCGATGCCTACGAAGCGAGCTACACCATTATGTTAAATTTGAATAAGACCTGGATCGAAAAACAGGGAGATTTCTTTGTCGAATCCCCGATTATCCTGCTGGCTGCTATCATCTGGTACCTTAAAATTTTCAAGGACGGCATCTATTGTACCTTTCCCCATGCAGTGGAACTGCTGAACAAACCCTATTCGGACTTGTTTATGATCCTGACCTCTTATCCGGAACTGGAAAACTACCTTTCTCCCTTTATGGATGCGTGGAAAGGTGGAGCACAAGACCAGCTCCAAGGCCAAATCGCTTCGGCCAAAATACCCCTTACCCGTATGATTTCCCCACAACTCTACTGGGTAATGACCGGTAATGACTTTTCACTGGACATCAACAATCCGGAAGAGCCGAAAATCCTGTGCGTGGGTAACAATCCCGACCGACAGAACATCTATTCCGCAGCGCTCGGACTATACAACTCGCGTATCGTGAAGCTCATCAACAAGAAGGGGCAGCTCAAAAGCACGGTCATCATCGACGAGCTGCCGACGATTTATTTTCGCGGGCTCGACAACCTGATCGCCACGGCCCGAAGCAACAAGGTGGCGGTGTGTCTCGGCTTTCAGGATTTCTCCCAGCTCAACCGTGACTACGGCGAAAAAGAGTCCAAGGTCATCCAGAACACGGTGGGCAACGTGTTCAGCGGACAGGTGGTGGGTGAGACCGCCAAGACGCTTTCCGAGCGCTTCGGCAAGATACTCCAGAAACGCCAGTCCGTTTCCATCAACCGGCAGGACGTTTCCACCTCCATCAACACGCAGCTCGACGCGCTCATTCCGGCCTCCAAGATTTCCAACCTTTCACAGGGTACGTTTGTCGGTTCCGTGTCGGATAATTTCGGGGAGAAGATAGACCAGAAGATTTTCCATGCCGAGATTGTCGTGGACCATGCAAAAGTAAGCGTGGAGGAGAAAGCCTATAAGAAAATACCGGTCATCAACGACTTCAGAGACGAGGACGGCAACGACATCATGCTCCAGCAGATACAGCGCAATTACGACCAGATCAAGGCGGACGCGCAGGCCATCATCAACGAGGAGATGGAACGTATCAAAAGCGACCCCGAACTGTGTGAACGGTTGGGATTGAAAACAAAGGACGAGGAAGCGGACGAAGAGGATAAAGAAAATTAATCCGGAACAGGGTCAGCCGTTCGGAAATAATTCATATATTGTAAATAATTTTAATTCCACCTTTTTTCCCTTACAGTTTAACAACTTCAAGTAGTTTGATAAGGCTCTGGCTTTTTTGACAAACTTATACTCCGCCCTATTCAAGAATGGTTTTACTAACATTTTGATCAACGGGAACATCTTGAAAAACATACTGTTACACAGAGCATCTCACACAAAGGCCTGCCTTAACAACATAATGGTTGAGAATTGCTTCTTTTTTATGTAGGGAAGGTTGAGCTGGAAAATGTTAAAAATAAAGAGTCCGATACAATACCGGACTCTTTTATCTTGTTAATTTTTAACCTGTCTATTAGAAGCATTTCAATCTAATATAGCAAAACTGTCCAACTTAAAGGCTAGTTACAGAATCTTCGTGGAAAGTTAAAAAACAATCGGTCTTTCTCCTAATTACATATGTCATCTATACCAATAGTTAAAATGCAAGAATCCAACGATAGGTTCCAGTATCTTTATAGCCGCGTGCATAGATTTTATTGTCAGAGACAATGCCTGTATAACACCAACCTGAACTTCCACTTCGTAAATCTGTTGTCCAGTATCCGGGCTTAGAAGCTGGAAAAATCAACTCTTTACCACTAACGTTATTAATACTCGTTGTGACATCGCTACCAGCTTCTTGTACATCCATCCAATCACGAACTGATGGTAAGAACCATGAGGTAGATGCTAATGGTGTAGGCACATCATTCTGTTGGCTGTCATATATAGAATTAAAAACGGAAGTGTAATCTAATTCATATCCACCTATGGCGAGCGGTTCAGTAACTTTTCTCCAAGCTAATGTACTTTCGTATCCTGTAGCAGTTAGCAAATCAAGGTTTATATTTTTAGCGTCTGTTGTACCAAGATCGGAAAATCCGAAAGAAGTATACCATGTTTTCCAGCCTGCGTTGTTTTGCTCTGAAGTCGGGCTGCCTGAATTTCCCCATTTTGAACTTTTAGAAGTAAGACCAATCACCATTGCATGAGTCCAATTTCTATTAGCCTTTTCAATAGCGTCAGTAGTTCCAAGTTTATAAACAACACCAATAATTTTATTTTTTTGCTCAACGGTCAATTTTGTTTCTTTACTAACAATATTACCATCGGATAAAAAATAGTCCCCCACCTGCAGTAGCATTTTGTGGAGTTGTGCCCCGCCGTCAACAATAAAATTTGCATACTCTCCTTCATTGATTTGTGAGAGTTCTTGAATGTCTACGCTCTGTGTTCTCCCGTTGTTTGTATAATTAATTTTCATTTGAGTGGAATGACCGGGCTTAAGGATCAATCTATATGATTGAGTCTCGGAGTCGAAATACGGACTTACATTTTCTCTGTCTACCAAAAAATTAACATTTTCCGCTTTGGCCATGACATAAGGATCTATGGCAGGATTATCATTATCAAAGATATAAGATGAATTAGGAAGTTCTACAGTCACCAACGCTCCTACATGTTCCATAGGTAAAGTAATACAATGAAAGTCTTTATCCACAAAACATTCAGCTGTCAACATCAGATCTGCTTGGTTAAATTGTTCCCTTGAAGATTGATCACGTATAAACTCATAATTTGCCACAGCAGTTGCAAAAGGTTTATCAGAACCTGCATCAAAGACAAAATTGGCATCGTATGGAAAATAGGCATAGTAAATCAGACTAGCTATTTCTTCATTATACACTATCGGTTGGGAAGGTTCCCACATACCATTGGCATTATATGTCAATTCAAGATTATTGAAACCTTCAACAATCTGACCGTTGTATACGGCAAAAACCCCCGCTTTGTCGCCTATTTCGAATTGTGTTCTCATGGTAGTATTATCTATCAATGACCGACTGTCTGGTCGATCTTTTTCTGAAATCACAAATGAAAGTGTATGGCTTATGCAATTGCTTTCATCAAAGGAATTGTTGCAGGATGCAAGTAAAGTAATACAGCCAATAATGAGCGTCACTCGTAAAGCTAAGTATATATTGTTCATATTTTTTTAAGTTTATCAATAAAAAAATTACTGGGCATCAATATTCCCACCTATATTTGAGTCGTTCCACTGTCCACCTTCTGACACAAATTCTACCGTACCCATACCGTTACGAAGATCAATGTTTGCTACTAAACATTTGTCAGATTCAAGAACAAAAGAATCAAGAGCAACAAGATATGAACGCTTTTTGCCTACGAATGCAATCTCTGCCTTATCTTCTTTTGTGATTTGCTGAGGTATCAGTGTAAGTATAAGTTGTGTTCCGTTAACATCACCTTTAATATCTGTTGTTATCTCACCGAATTCTATGTCATGACTGAATGCTTTCATGCGCCCTTCGTGATGAACACCGGAAAGACGAAAAGATGACACCGTTTCTCCTTCGGGTAATATGAGATTCATCTGTAGTTGGGCATAAGCATACACCAATGACAAATTTACAACAGCTTCGTCTGCCGGAGATATTTCTTTGCTTCTAGCAATAAATAAATCTTCTACAGATGTTTGGTTACAAGTGTTCAGAGATAGCTCGGGATCACTTCCTTCTATTCCCTGAAATGGATAGTAGCCTAACAAACAGGTGGTAGCTTTTACATAAATCGGGTATCCATTTTTTTGTACGTAACTTTCTCCGTCTTGGTTGCACACATACATACGGTTCAATGATGTGTTGTCTTCATAACCCGTACTAACACTTATTAGTTCGTTGGGAGAAATAATTGCATCAGGCTTAAGTTCGGAGTCTATAGATGCTTTAAGAACGACCTGTGTTCCACATCCTTCTTCTGTACTATGCCCGCCCAAGTAATTTTCATTAAAGCAAGATGAAGCCAAAATCATCAACATACTGAAGAAAATAGTAGGCAGCACGTTGTTTTTTGTAAAAAAATTATTCATATTCATCATTTTTATCATTATTAATATCCATCATTCTGAGTGTAAAGACCAGCAGAAATCTGCATCTGAGAAAGTGGAATAGGATATACATGGTACCTTTGATCCACACGCGTAGCATAAGCCTTATAGGTTGTTGCATTTGCAGGGTCAATGTTTTCAGCATAATAGTTGAATGTTGATTGAATATCTTTTACAAAAGTATTTTGGCGAATTTGATCAAACCAACGGTGGCCCTCTCCCAATAGTTCGTATCTTCGCTCCATAGTAACCGCTTCCTGAAATTGTTCAGGACTAAGATTACTATAAGTACGCCCAGTAGCACGTTCATGAATTTTGTTAAGCATATCATATCCCTCCTCGGTATTGCCTACAAGTTCTGCATATAGCAACATGACATCCTCAATACGCAATATTGGAAAATTTTGTGGCCAATAAGTTTGGTCAATTACAGACGCGTCAATACTTTGATATCCCACAGACAGACGACGGTAGTTGTGTTCCAAAAACTTAGAGATAGGATTATCATTTTCTGCCGTACCAGTAACTTCCCAAAGTGAAGTTTCTTCATTCAAGGTAGCACCAATAAAGACGGTATATTTCGCTCTCTGATCGATATAACGAGGTATTTGATAATCATCTGTGACTTGCTCATAATCTCCTTCGTTAAAAGCAAGGAACGAATTTGCAAGTTGCCGCTCTATGTATGTGTGATACCCACCTGTTTTGTTCGCACCCACATATTTGTCACCGGTAGCACTCCCCCCGCGTGAAAGTGGAGTGTAGGTATTACCCTGATCTTTTTCATTGGCATACTGAATTTCGAAAATGAAGGTCTGATTATCCCCCTCACTAAAGAATTGTTTGCCCCAATCTTCCACTGTATGGGTCCAATATTTTCCGCTTTGCACAGAATAATCAATAACTTCTTTCAAACACTTTTTGGCTGCATCGGTTGTATTGCCCACACCCTCCGGTGTTCTGGCTTCTTCAATGTAGTATGGATACCCCGCCATCTGAAGATATACTTTACCTAAAAGAGCTTTAGCAGCTACAACCGAAACCCGTTCTTTTTTCACATTTCCTGCATAATCAACAGCTGTCGTCTGCAGATTTTGATATGCATAGATAAGATCATCCACAATGGCGGCATACACCTCCTGTGGCTCACTCTGTTTAAGGGAAAAAGCTCCCTCGACAAAAAGTGTGTTCAAGGAAAGCGGAATACGACCATAAAAGCGGACAAGGTCAAAGTATGCAAGCGCCCGCAAGAAACGGGCTTCTGCTTCGTACTGCTTTTTTATTATCTCCGTAGCAAATGCTACATGCTGCATTTTATCAATGAGTACATTGGCCGCAGAAATAAGGGTGTAATGTTCGTCCCAGCATTTTTTGATCAACCCGTTATCTACAAGATTGGAATTGTCGAACTGGGCACATTCGCAGAAATCATTACTCCGGGCTTCCTTTATTTCGAACATGTTATCAGAACGCAATTCGGACATTCCGAAATAATATTTGGCAAACGGCTTGAGTGCTCCATATACTCCTATCAAGGCTTGATCAACTTCCTTAGGGGAATTGTAGAAATTCTCAGTACTCATCTGACTTTTGGATGGGGTAGTCAAAAAATCTTCGCATGAACTCATCAGCATGACTGCCGAAAGAATTAAAACTGAATATTTAATAAAATGTTTCATATTTGTTATAATCGGTTAGAATTGCAGATTAACACCAAGAGAAAAAGTGCGAGCCAAAGGATAGGCTCCATAGTCGTATGCACGCAGTTGGTTGCTACCGTTATTGTTAGTCTCAGGAGAAAAACCGTTGTCATACTTGTCAAGCATGAACAGGTTTTCGGCGCTCATGGTGAAACGAATTACTTTGAGATAATATTTCTTGGGCAATCTCCAACGATATCCGACTGTTACGTTTTTCAGCTTGATGAAATCGGTAGAATATAGCCAGCGGGTTGAAAACTTTTCATAAGAACCGCCGTTCGCACGTGGAGCAAGACCGTCACCCGGTTGAGTTTCACTAATCCACATATTGCCCATACGCTGTAACAGATTATGATCAACACCACCAGCCTGATACTCGATGGCACGTCCGAGAGCTGACCATATTTTACCGCCAGTCTGGGCTGTAATAAGAAATGAAGCATCCCAATTACCCCAATGAAATGAATTGGTCATACCGAAGATCCAATCGGGTTGTGGTTTGCCTACATATGTACGATCGCTTTCCGTGATAATTCCATCACCGTTGACATCACGATAACGTACTGTTCCTACTTCTGAAGTCGATTCTTTAGGGTAACGTGCAAGGTCTTCAGAGTTTTTATAGATTCCATCAGCTATGTACATGTAGTATTCACCGACCGAATGACCTACTTCAACAATTTGCGTCTGATCATCGTACCCACAAAACAACTGTTTATTATGCCCCAAATCGGTTACTTTATTCTTGGTGTACCCTACACTGAGCTTGGTAGTCCATTCAAGGGGGGCTGTAAGATTTACAGAACGGAGTTCTAACTCAACACCTTGCGTTCGTATATTTCCAATGTTACTCCATCCCTTAGAATAACCTATCACGGTAGGCAAATTTACCTGATAGAGCATATCCTTAATGTCTTTGATGTAGTAATCCGCAGATAAAGACAGGCGATTACGGAAAAATGAGAAGTCAGCTCCAAAGTTCCAAGAATTTGTCTTTTGCCATCCAAGGTCAGGATTTGATGTTGATACGGGAATATAGCCAGTAATAAGTTTACCTGATTCAGAATAATAAGAGTTACCTAACATTCCGTCTGCAGCGTTGAGTGAAATGGAATTACTTCCATTTGAACCATAACTAATACGAAATTTAGCCTGATTCCATAGCCAAGAAGGATCCCAAAATTGCTCATCACTGAGGCGCCAAGCAACACTGACAGCCGGAAATGTACCCCATTTTCGATTAGTTCCAAAGCGGCTGGAACCATCCCGACGGATAGAGGCATTAATGAGATAACGATTGTCATATCCATATTCTACACGAGCAAAATAGGAGACCAGGTGGTCTTCTGTTGTATATTTAAAATCATTTTTCGTAACCGTGACACTTGAATTTTCCCATCCTTGAATAATATTATTAGGATAGTTTGAATTCTGCTGTTCATAAGTATATGCATCTTGACTGGATTCAATAGACCATCCAGCTACAATATTCAAATCATGCTTTTGCACGAAAGTGTGATTATAGGTAATCGTAGCTTGAAGAAGATATTTATGAGAACGTGAAGTGACAAAACGTCCGGTTGAATAATAACCCTCTTTAGCACTGTTCCAACGGTTGGTTACACTCGATGGAGTAAAGACATGACGGTCTTGATTATTAAAAATCCATGCACCCATCACTTCTCCTTTAAAATCTTTGTGGAAGTTGTAACGGACAAAAGCATTGGAGTTGATACGAAGGTTTTCATCCCGATAGGTACGTTTTTCCATCAGTGCATATGGTGATGCGGTATTCCCGGCCCAAAGATAACGATAGTGGGGTTCGGTGTTGGTATACAGTTCTGCTACGTTTTCTGTAATAGGTACAGTAGTCAGAGCTCCTTGGGCTGCATTGTCTTTTCCATCTACATTACCACCCGTCGTAACCATCATCTGAGGAGCAATGTTTACTCCAAGCTGAATTTTCTCTGCAATGGTGGTCAGACTGTTTACTCGCAGATTCAATCGATTAAATCCCGTATTCTTGACGATACCATCCTGATTGATATAAGCTGCCGATACACGGTAGTTATTCTTTTTATTTCCATGTGAAACAGACAAATTATAATTTTGACTTAACCCGTTTTTAAACATAGCTTTTTGCCAGTCAATGATATTCAAGCCACCATATCCAGGCATGGTCCACCGGGGATCATTAACACTGGAAGTACCGGCTCCGCCACCAATGGCGATACGCATGGCGTAAGAGTCATCAGCTGTAGCACCACGGTTAGCATTGTTATTCAAGTAGTTATAGTTGTTACTAACAGAGCGCATAGCTATCCATTCGTTGGTCGACATCACCGGCATATATCGTTCGGGAGTAGAAAGTGAAAAATTGGCACTGACACGAATATCTGTTTTACCATCGGCAGTTCCACCGTTCTTTGAAGTAATCAAAATAACGCCATTCGCTCCGCGTGAACCATAGATAGCAGATGAAGATGCATCTTTAAGTACTTCTATAGACTGTATATCCTGAGGATTAATCTGCGTAAGGTCAAAATTTTCGTCCATAGGTACTCCGTCAACGACATAAAGCGGATTAGACGAACCTTCTTCATTAATGGAAGTGGCTCCACGTACCTTAATAGTGACAGCAGATCCCGGCGCTCCTGAAGTAGATTGAACTTCTACACCGGCTAACTCTCCTTGAAGGGCAGATGCAACATTGACAACGGGACGTTCAGCGATGTCTTCTCCCTTTATCTGTGCTATTGCATTCGTAATATTCCCTTTCTTAACAGCTCCGTAACCAATAACTACAACTTCATTCAGTATATCGGTACTTTCGTCAAGGCGGGCAATTACCTGTCCATTTTTTACCTGAATCCTTGCAGTTTTATAGCCTACATAACTTATCTCAACTTCTTTAGCATTGGTTTTCAATACAAACTTACCATTAATGTCTGTTATCGTACCTTGGGTATCACCGATGGCTTTGACCGATGCACCAATTAGTGGTTCATCATGCGTGTCAGTGACACTTCCTGTAATGGTTTGCTGCGCAAAAGCAAACGAAACGGTCATTACGACCAGTAATGTCATTATTATTTTTTTCATGGCATTAATATTCTATGATTTGTAATTCTTTCCAGCCGTCCGCAGCTTTGTATACTTCAAGTGAACCAGCAGGAACGTGGATAATGGGATTTACATTTGCTGCATTATTCTTAAATAAAACACCTTCCAATATTGGAGGAGTGGAAGAGAGCATGTAGTAATCCTTGACATTACAGTAGGTTTCACCTTCTCCCCCAAAAGCCATGTCCCCTATTCTTTTTATGGAAGCAGGTATGGTTATTTCAACAAGTTTCGGGCAAAAGAAGAATGCGATACTACTTATTTCTTCTAATCCATCGGGTAATGTAACTGTAGATAAATCGGAGCAGTTATAAAAAGCTGCACGGCCTATCCTTGTAATTCCATCCGGTAAGTCAATACCGGTAAGCTTAATACAACGGCCAAAACATGCATCTGGAATCTCACGAACTTTGTTTGGAATGTTCACTTGTTCCATAGACTTACAATCCGTAAAGGCTCCCTCTCCTATCTCTGTGATTGTTTCAGGCAGAGAAAGACTTACCAAATCATGGCAGCCAAGAAATGCCTCGTTACCGATTTCCTTTACCACTAAGTTGTTTGCTTTTTCAGGAATAACGACATCACCTGCGTATGTATTGACATACACTGTGGCAGAAGTCGGATCCATCTGATGAAGAGGATAACGACCGTCAAATGTAACAGTGGCTGTTCCGTTCTTGTTGTCGAGGAAATAGAGTATTTTTCCTTCATCCGTGGTCGTTGTGAATTGACCGCGCGAAGTGGTCCAGTAATTTGGATCACCTTTTTCTATCCCATCATCATCACAGGAGAAAAACAATGCAGTTATAGACAAAAGCATTGCAAATTTCAAATAGTTTCTTTTCATATTATTCGTTTATTTTGATTATTTTATGCTGTGGCCAAGGTGCTTTACGCAAATCCATAAGACTGAAGCCCAAATGAGGTGGCTGATTATATCCTACGTTTTGCCAAGCAATTCCCATACGATATGTCTGATCATCCATCAGAGTATACATACGATAATCCGTAAGTTTGGTTGTCGTATAAACACGCAATTTAGTACTGTCTCCCTTCACACGCATCACCAACTCTTCCCTCCAGTCTCCGAAGAGGTCTGCCTGAAGAAAGGGGGTCTGTTTGGTACCGTTAGCTTGTTCTGTTCCAGGCATTTTATGACAAATATCTAAGCGTTGAAGCTTATAATTCCACTTATATATATTGTTACCTTGATATAATTCATCAAGCAGATCTCCATCCCAATAGATGCGGAATGTCATGTGTTTAGGCTTGTCTTTACAAATTTTTTTTCCACGACAATCATAAATTCCGTCAGTGAAATAACTCCACGACTCTTTACCTTTATAAGTAGGATCAATATCTGCCGATATACCTTTTCCGTTATCATCGGATGCAGGAATCTTCCAAATAATCTCTCCGGTTCGTGCATCGTGCATCTCCATTCCGGCTGTGGGATATATATTTTTCTCTTCGTGAACAACCATGACTTCCATACCAGGACGAGAAGGATCAAGATCACTTAAATGCATTGCATCGCCATGCCCCAGCTGTGTGTTGTACATTACAGAACCATCATCGTCAATTCCACATGCACCGTGAATAATTTCATCTTTACCATCGTTGTCCACATCCCCCACACTGATATTGTGATTTCCTGCAGCATAAATGGTTTTCCCCTTATGTTCGTTGCCGTACATGTCGAACCATGATTCTTTATCTGAAGATATTGTTTGCCATTGTCTGATGAGTTGTTTGCCATCAAACTTCCATGCTGTTACTGCCGATTTCTTATAATAGCCACGGAGTTGTATGATACTTGGGTGAACACCATCTAAATAAGCTACACAAGCAAGCAACCTGTCGGCTCGATTACCATAATCATCTCCCCACGTATTTACATCACCACGTTCGGGAGAAAAAGGAGCTGAACATATCTGCGCACCATCAACACCACGAAATACAGTAAGATATTCCGGTCCGGTATTTATCAGCCCCACGCGCCCCCTTTTTTGTGCAAGCGTTACACGATAATCATCGATTATTTTATCATCGCCCATCAAGACTGGTTTACCTGAACCGTCTATCGTACCAGGAGCAGTACGGACAACAATTTCTGCTTTACCATCACAGTCAAAATCATAAGCCAATATTTGGGTATAATGAGCACCTGACCGAATATTGTGTCCCAAATTAATTCTCCACAACTTGCTGCCATCTATTTTATACGCATCAATGATGCAGGGGGGGGTCATACCAATACGACCGTTATCCTTGTCCTGAGTTGATTCCCATTTGACAATGATCTCATATTCACCGTCTCCGTCAAGATCTGCGCAGGCTCCTTCGCCGGGAAAGTATTCATATGGAAGACCTTCATGAACTTCCATTCCTCCCTTTTGTTTGGCCTGAGCTTCTTTAGATAAGTCCAAAGTGGGTGCAGTATGCCCACCCTTGGGTCTGTCTAATTCGATATCAAAATAATCGGTAAGCTGCGCTATAGTCCCGTAGGATTGGCGCGTTTCCTTACCATCAATCACGGTAGTGACATAATATACATCTCTAAATGTCCCAGACGGATCAATAAGATTTGTCGGAGACTTAGCAGATACAGTCTTATATTTTTTACCGTTTTTATATACTTTGAACGAGGCATTCTTTTCATTCGAGCGCAAGCGCCACGACAAAAAGATTCCGTCGGAAGTTTTGACAGCAACTATACCATGATCCAAATTCTCCACCATGCGTTGTGCCTGCATTTCTAAGTTGAAACACAGCAGTAACAGTATCATATGAACAGATACTAATGTATTTTTCATAATACTAATTTTTTATTAGTTTGTAGTTAATACGATAGAAGCATTCTTTATACCCGGAACAGAGGCTCTAACTTGAATCTTCCCGCTTTTACAGGTAGAACGAAGAATAAGCAAAGCACTTCCACGATACAGTGAAGTAGTGGTATTTTCCAAATTCCGGTCAGTAAAGTGATCTCCATTGTCAAGAGCTAATAACTTCGCTTCACCTGTAAGTTCTACCGTAAGGTCACCCTCATAGTTTTCCACCGGATTACCTTTGCTGTCTACAACTGTTATACGGACGAATTGCAAATCCATTCCATCAGCATTCCAATCATTAGAAGTCTCAACATCCATGCGCAACCGTTTGGCTTTTTCAGGAGATTGTAGTTCATGACGTACAACTTCTTTACCATTGTTTTTAGCGATAGCTACTATTCTACCCGGCTGCCACGATATTTTTCTCCATAGAAATTTATTTTGAACCTTATCATCAGTATAATCATTTTTCTTGACACCTAAGCTCTTCCCATTTTGTATTAATTCTACTTCGTTACAGTTCGAAGAGACTTCAAGAGTTATGCTATCTCCACGATTGGGTTTCCAGTAAAAATGACTCATTTCAGCACGTCCAGATAATACATCATTCCAAATAATACTTTTCTGTTCACCATCCAGTACTCCTATATGCACTTGAGGTTCATTTTCTACAAAACACGAACGTAACAACCAAGCACGGGGATAAGGCTTAAGTGTATGATCAAAAAATGAATAATTCCAACCCTTTTTAGGCCAACCGTCACTTTCACCCCAATATTCAATAGCTCCCCAATAGCATAACCCAACCGTTGAAGACTTATCCATTCTTAAAAATGGCGTAATCAAATCATTTACACTGGCTTCGCTTTGAAAGATAATCAAATTGGGATTACACGCCTTGTAGCGAGGATAATCCGCATATTCGTAATTGTAAGAGGCAATCTCCGTGATACAAGATAGTTCCGGCGGAATGATATTGGACTTCTCGCGAAATCCCAGATCCGCACGTCGGATTCCGTTGGCACGAGCAGGGTACATAGCTGCTGTTGATGGACGTGTTTTATCGTAACGTTTCAAATACGTATCAAGAATGCGAAACGTAGTTACTCCCCAATCTCCTGTCATGTAACCAGAAGCATTTTCACGATGTTGCATCTCATTTCCTAAACTCCACATAATCACACAAGGATGATTTCTGTCCCGTTTAACCCATTCAGTTAGCAATTCCGGCCACAAATGCATAAAAGACTCACGTCCACCCCAACAATTTCCATCATTACTCCATTTGTCTACAAATTCGTCTATAACAACAAATCCCATTTCGTCACACAAATCATAAAAAACTTCAGGATAAGGGTTATGAGAACAGCGGACAGCATTAAATCCAAACGATTTCAACAGTTTAAGTTGTCTTTCTATTGCTCGGCGGTAAGTAGCTACCCCTACCCCACCAAAATCGGTATGGTTGGCAATACCTTGAAGAAATACTTTCCTTCCGTTCAGCCGAAAACCAAAATCAGGGCCGAACTCAATGGTACGGAAGCCAAAGCGTTCACTCACCTTGTCGGTCACCTTACCATCTACATACATAGTCACTTCACAAGTATATAGATTACGAGTCTGGTCATCGTTATAAGGTGTCACAATATCCCATAAACGAGGTGATGTTACAATTATGGAATCTATCGACACTTCATATAAATGAAGGCGGGACTTGGAAGGAGCCAACGTTTTGTCCGAAGAACCAACTTTCTTTCCATCAGCATCATATATATCAGCAGTAAACTCAATTTTGCCCTTTTCAAGAAAGGCTCCACGAAGTTCTGCCTGTGCATGCACAGTCCAAGTATTAGTATTGTTTTTTACAGCAGTGACATATACACCGTGACGAGCCATTGACATCGGATTTTTTACAATAATGCGCACATCCCGATTAATACCTCCTCCTGTATACCAACGTGAACCTCCCTCAACGCCAGTATTAGTATATACAGCGAGAAGATTATTCTGGCCATATTTCAATTTTTTTGTCACATCACATTCAAATCCACAATAGCCATACTCCGTAGAACCTATTTTTTCGCCATTTAGATAGACATCACCATAATACATCATTCCTTCAAAATCAATAAGTACCTGACGACCTTTCCACGCATCGTCTGGATGGAATGTCTTACGGAACCATGCGCCAGACATATCTTTGAAAGCACGGGAACGGTTTGCCGTTTCTTTCCATGGCATATTCAATTGATAGTCATACGGCAAATCAAGCTGTCTCCATTGGCTATCGTCCAATTCCGGTTTTTCTCCGTTCTTCACTTCTCCTAATTGAAATTTCCACCCGAAGTTCATAAGAATCACTTCCCTCTCTGTTGCTGATATTGTTTGTATAATAAACAACAGCATTATACAAACAATTGTACTCTTTTTCATAAACATCACTTTCTATTTTTATTGTGCAATAATAAATACGCTTTCGTAAGGCTTTAAACTAAGTACGCCATTAAAAGGCTTACGTTCCAAAGACAATGGATTCCATTGTTCCATATTTTTGTTTCTGGAGCGTAACATAACATTTTGAACGTAGTCATGACCACTATGGTTATACACAAAGTAAATGTCTGCGCCCTTTACCTGACGATGATAAAAATACGTTTTGTCCGTTGGTTTGTCAGCGCTTTTATAATTTATATCAGGTTCTATACCCGCCTTATTCAGGCCATCGGCAATCGTTTCCCCCTTGTCACAGCGTATGATGGTCATACCATGCTTCTGTAGTTTTACGAACCACTCCTCTGCCTCCGGAGAAAGATAAGTGCGGTCCTGCACTATCAGCGCTTTATATTGTGGACAACAAGCCGATCCGCTGAATAATGAAGACTCTTTTAATGAACGCAACGTACATACATCATACTGATACCCTTCCGGAATAAGCGGAAGTTTATAAGTCATGGTCTTCAGCGGAACATCTTCACCTATATATATAAGAAGATCGACAATGGGGCGTCCTGCTTGCAACAGTCCGGAACAACGCGCTTGATATTCCCAAAAATGGGTACGACTTACCGGCCATGCCGGATTGAAACGGTGGAAAATATAAGGATGTTTACTCTTTGAATCATCATACTTCCTGTCCAACCAAGGCTGATAGCTCCCAGAACAAGCGACAAACTCATTAATACCTTTACAATATGCAAGATTAGCGATTCGTAACAGCTTGTGCCAGCCGCTGATGCAGTTCTCTTGAGATGCAGCTTCGTCATTAACAAAATAGGGGGAGTCAGCAAATGCCTCGGCGGAAGAAACACGTTTACCATAAAGATGGGCGGAAGAAGTACAATCAAGGCAGTCGTAATTGCCATTCACCTGATACCCCCAAAACTCTCCCTGTGGTTTGTCTGCATGTCCGCGCGAAGCAATATTGTCATTTACACCCCCCAACATTGCTTGACAAGTAAAAGTTACACTATCGCGTTTACAAAGGCGCGCGAATGTTCCATAAAACTGGTCGCTAATTGTTTCAGCAATTGTTTGGCGAAAATCACGCAAAAATTGTTCTGTCTTCTCACGGTTGTCAATGATGTATCCACACAGTGCCACCAGCCACGGCCGGATGTCATAACCTGCTACACGTTTGAAATGAGCCGGCATTTCTGATGTCCAATTGGCAATACCTGCTTCATGACTATCCATGTGCATACCTTGTGGTGTACATCCGATGACAGAAAGTGTATCATAAATAGCTTTAAAATAGCTGTTATAGTGCAATTCCGCGGCTTTTGCATTCATCACGTCTGCTTCCAACCATGTTTTCGCATATAATTCCTTGCCATTCCATACCACACGGCTTCGTCCATGTTTGGTATGCCCACCTGTGTGAATATAGCCAATACGTATCATACGGTATTCCCCTTTCTTGATATTTTTCAACCGATTCATGTCTATATGGCCTTCATTATCAACCAAAGATGTAATATCTATGATATCGTCCGCTTTCAATGCCCCCCGATTATTACCCGTCGCATGAGGATAAGTAACCTCTGAACGTAAACCGGTCTTGACTTCCCAGTTATCAATCATGTCACGTCCACTAAGCCATACATCCTCGATTTCCAACTTACAAAACTTAGACGCCGCATCAGTCCAATCATGTAAACGCACGCGAAAATAACGTGCCTTTACTGCAGGAAAGTTAATAGTACGACGACTGCTTTTGTGACCGATAATATTCTCAACAGTCAATAATCGTGTCGCTGATTTCCATGTCTTGCCATCATTACTGTATTCAAAATCACCAATAGGTGGAAAATCAACATATCCAGCACCCCAAAAACGTTCTTGTGGTTTACCCGGTAAATTCATCGAGCCATACGAGCCCTTTCCACGGGGATTTGTCCGATAAGTGATGGTACTCATGACAACGGTTTTTCCGGCATCATACTCAATAATAAGTTCAGCACAATCCTTCACAATTAACCGTTCTTTCTGTATACAAACAGGAGTATATGCTGCAGGAGAAGGAATCAAGAACGTAGCAATATCCTTGAAACCCTCGCGATGAAATAAAGGTAAAGAAAGCACCTCTCCTTCCTTCAACGGAAGTTGCAGAGGAATTTCAGCGCTCACCACTTGTTGCATTCCCATATCAGGCGTTATCCATGGGCCACCAGCTACATATCCGTTAGAAGCAGCTAACTCGAAGCTCAGTCCCAATTCTTTGGCACGACGAGCCGCATACTTCAACATATCCCACCATTCGGGTGACATAGAAGCAAAAGCCCCTTCCTCTGAACCATGAGTCTGGTCATAATAGACAACACCGCCCAGACCGGCATCCTTGAACGCTCTCAAATCAGCATCTATACCTTCTTTTGTAGTAGTTGTCTCACCATGAAACCACCACACTTTTGTACGTGCACCGTGGCACGGATTGCAGAACAGCTCCCATAAAGTTTCTTGCGCCTCTACTTTCAACATCGAAAGGACTGAAAGAAGCATAAATATAAAAAATTTCATTGTCTATAAGTTTTTGACAAAAATAGACCTATTCATTATCAACACAAGTCCAATTTTATCCATTTACCAACATTTTTGTCTCATACACTATAGTAACAACAAAATTAAAGGTACACTTTTATTTCATCATAGACTCTTTCATTCCATTTTACACATTTCCATCCTTTTACAATCAGATAACTTATAAAAATCTTTATCTTTGTGACAGAATCTATCAAACTGTCATAAAATGAGAATAATTCACTCAATACAACTGTTACGAACTTGTTATTTGTTGATATTCTCTGTGCTGTGTACAAAAGGATATGGCATGGGGGAACTGAAAATTATACCTCACCAACTGAACAAGATAAACGCTTTGCCCAATAATAATATCAGATGCATAACACAAGATGAAGAGGGATATTTATGGTTGGGAACACTAAATGGACTCTACCGCTTTGATGGATACCGAGTACAGAAGTTCACGAGAACTTCCACAGGCAACAAGTCATTAATGAAAAACAGTCGAATTAGCAGGTTGGAACAATGGAAAGACGGGCAAATAGCAGTAACCTTTCCAGGCAGGGAAGTCATTGGGTTCAACACACGAAACGGTCTATTCGAACCATTAAAGGATTCATTAGCATATGCCCGAAATTTCTGTTTAAAACAAAATATGATAATTGATAACCGCGGAAATTACATCACAGTAATGAACAATAAGGAAGACATAGTGTATCAGAATGTAAAAACAAACAGCACATTAACATTAAAAGCCATTCCTTTATTCTTATGGAAGCTAAGTTCGGACATAAAGCTGAAAGTGGTGACGGACAGGCGAGGTCTGATATGGATTTCAACGGCTGGTGGAGGTATTACTGTATATGATAATAATGGCAATATGCTAAAACGCATTACAACCAGCACATCAGAACACCTGATTCCATCAAATTATATAACAGACATGATTGAAGACAGGAATGGACGTATACTAGTATGTGAGCAATGGCATGGAATAACTATATTGTCACTTGAGGAGAAGAATATGAATGTAGTTACCCTCGGTAGTAAAAGCGATATAACTAACGCAAAGGAAATAAAAGTCCTGACCAACACACCTAAAGGGGACATCATTGTTGCCAACGACCTAGGCAAAGTGTTTACAATGAACACTAACGGAGAGTTGGAAACAGTAATGTCACTACCCACTGGAGTAGAATATCTGTGTATAACAACAGACGAAAAGGGGCGTTTCATAGCCGGAACAAGAAACAACGGGCTCTATACCGAAAAAGGATTTCTAACTCACTCTTCCAACTCGCCTTCAATAGCAAGTAACCGCATAGACTGTATTCTTACAGACCGAAAGGGAAGAATATGGATATGCAACATTAACGGCATGGTCGATATGTTGGAACGTAAAGGGGAGAAATGGATGTTTAAACATTTCTTTACCCAATTTCACGGATTGGAAGTAAAGTCAATGATCTGCGACCATAATGGCAAAATATGGATGGCAACGAACATTGGAATATTCTGTTTTAATCCGGAAATCCTTATCAAAGACAGCGAATCTTACACAAGGTATCCTTTGAGCATAGATGATGAAGAAATAAGGGTAACTTGTCTGATGGAAGACTCAAGGCATGCGATATGGGCTGGAACATCTGGATGGGGCGTGTTCGTACGTGCTGATGGCAAAGACTTCGTACCATTCAGTAAACAAAGCGGAGTGGCCCGTACTATCAATGCCATCATTGAAGATGCGGAACATAATATATGGCTGGCGGGCGATGAAGGGGCATTATGTTATTCACTTGATTGCGGCTCAACATTCAAGCTATATTCACAAACTACCCCACTCAGGAATATTTTTAATTCACATTGTGCTGCAGCAATGAGCAATGGACGGGTTGTATTGGGCTCACTCGCCGGTGCATTGATAACCAGTAAAAAAATGCTTCAGCAGACAGGCGTAGAACAAACTTTGCGAATTTCGGAGATAAAGGTCAATGATACACCATTATTATATAGTGATGAAATAAAACTGAAGCATAACCAAAACACTCTAACATTTTTCTTTTCCGACTTATCATTTAACCCTAATCGTTCAACATATTATTCCTACCTGTTGGAAGGATTGGCAATGCGATGGAGTGAACCGTCAACGGCAAATTTTGCAAATTTCAATGCTTTGCAGCCAGGACATTACATTTTCCGTGTGAAGATAGTTGACAGTAATGTAAAGGCACATGAGCAATCGATAGCATTTACAATCCTTTTACCATGGTGGCAGACATGGTGGTTCCGTTTATTTATATTGCTAATTCTAATAGCAATAGCTACACAGTTCTATGTACATTACCGCCGTGAAGCCAAGCTGAAACAAACAGTACGCGATGAACGGCTGCTGACAGAGTATAGAGTAAAGTTTTTTACAAACATTTCACATGAATTCCGTACCCCACTAACATTGATTCAGGGGGCAATGGACAAAATAATATTATCAGAGAAAAAGTCTGAACAACTACAACCGTCGTTATATGTGATGCAACGTAACGTTACACGGATGAAAAGGCTGATAGACCAGTTTTTGGAATTCAGAAAAATGGAAACGGGTAACATGGAACTGCATTTAGAACAAGTAGATATAGTGGAGATGTTGAAAGAAATATTCTTGTCATTTCATGAACTCAGCGACCGTCGACGTATCAACTACAAATTCTTTACTACACACAAACAATTGATAATGTATGCTGACCGAAGCTATATAGACAAAATAGCCTACAATCTGTTAAGCAATGCTTTCAAATATACACCTGTAGAAGGAGAAATCTCCATGAAGCTATCCGTAGAAGGGGAAACATTGGTAGTAACCGTACAAGATACAGGCATCGGTGTACCCGAAAAGAAGCGTGAAAAACTCTTTGAAAGATATAATTGTTCAAAAGTAAATACCAGTTCTATTGGAATTGGGTTAAACCTAACTGCCGAGTTGGTAAAGAAACATCAGGGCACGATAATTTACAAACCGGGAGAAAAAAGCGGTTCCATATTCCAATTCACATTACCTATAAACAAAACAACATACAAAGCAGAAGACTTCTTACAATATTCAGAATTAATGCCGCAACAAGAACGTCTAAATAGTTCTAAGATACAAATATCACACCCTATGCCAGCACGGCCAATGAATAACAAGACGGTTCTTATTGTAGAAGATGACTATGATATACAAGACTTCTTACAGCAAGAACTTTTGAACTATTTCCATGTGGAGGTAGCAAATGATGGCGCAGAAGCCATTGAACTAATTGAAGAAAACATGCCTGACCTTATGATAACAGACATTCGCATGCCACACATGAATGGCTTCCAACTGTTAACACATATACGAAAAAGTAATTACCGATATTTGCCAATAATAATGCTTACAGCTGTCGACACAGCAGAAACTGAACTAAAAAGTATAAAATATGGAGCTGACATTTATCTGTCCAAACCTTTCGATATGCGTATTCTTGTTGCCCACTGTGCAGCATTAATGCAAAAGTTTAATGATAGCGAAAGAACTTCTACAATAAAACAAACCACACAAAAATTACAACAAGACACGAATATAACAAAGGAGGCACCCCCAACAACAAAAATGATAATAACAAACGAACATGACCGTAAGTTCCTCGATCACTTCAATGCATACATTCAGAACCACATTGATGATAAAAATCTAAATATTGATTGCCTATCTGAAACCATGGGCTATGGACGCTCTAGTTTCTATCGCAAAGTGACCACGCTCATCGGATATTCACCCAAAGAGTATATACGTAAACTACGTATAGAACGTGCGGCAGAGTTACTACGTTCATCGGACACAATAACAGTCGCAGAAGTAGCATATATGACAGGGTTTAATACCCCACAATATTTCAGTACCGTCTTCCGTGCTTACTATAATATGCTTCCTTCTGAATATCAGAAATCAACAGGATCATGTTGTTCAATATCGACAATAGAGTAAATCTGAAGGAAAACACAGAAAAAAGAAAAAGCGGACAATAAGTATTTACACATACATTTAGATAAGACAAACTACAAAGTATCATACTTCGGACTGATAACGGATTGAATGAAAAAAGAGGGTGACTAAAGCCTCTACCTGAAATTGCATGAGCTTCATGCTTTCAATTAAAAAGTGGTATGGCTAAAATTCAAGTTGTCTTACCTCTCACACTCAATGGTTTTATCCCTCTAAAAAAAATGAACACTTATACTGTGGATAAAAAAATATCCGACACAGCTTTCCCCTTTGGCAAAGGAAGGCTTCGTTTAGCATCTATCCCCAATACACTCTAATAGTTCTGTTGAACATAGCGAATAAATATAACAAGAAGTGTATTTATCTGACAGAGATACGTAACAAAGACAGCACGGAATCTCTGATGAACTGTCGCGTTACAACTTTATGGATGAATCGCGCTTTATCTGCTGCCCTTCTCATACAGAAAAGGAATATCCCTTATGGAAGGCTTTCAACCTAGTCAGTATAAGCTCCAAATTTGTAAATACTTTTTCTACAATATTTGCAGGTTTGTCTATAAAAGGAAAAGGTAAGTAGACTATTTCAGCCCGTATTTTTTCATCTTTTTATACAAGGTAGGACGACTTATCCCCAAGGTTTCCGCTACACGGCTGAGATTCCAATGATTCTCTTCCAATGCCTTGCCGATCCGTTCTTTCTCGTCGCTTTCATCCGATAGCTTTTTCTTTTTGGCATGTCCGGCTCCAAGGGAAGAAACATCGAATCCCAAATCCTTTGGGTTCAACAGTAATGACTCCGCAAGTAATACGGCACGTCTCACTCGGTTACCAAGTTCCCGTACATTGCCCGGCCATGCGTAAGAAAGGAGGGAGGTTTTGGCATCCTCTGTGAAGCCATCGGTTTCCAGTCTCATTTCTTCGGAATACTGTTTACGGAAAAAATCAGCCAGTGTCATAATATCTTCCGGGCATTCTGCAAGCGAGGGTTGTCGTACCTCGAACTCCGCAAGACGGTGATAGAGGTCTTCACGGAAACGCCCTTCCCGCATGGCACGTTCCAGGTTCTCGTTGGTGGCGGACACAATCCGCACATCGGCTTCCTGTTCCTTACGGCTGCCTACGGGAGCATACACCTTTTCTTGCAAGACCCGGAGCAACAATGCCTGCATTCCAAGGGGCATGTTCCCGACCTCGTCCAGAAAAAGCGTACCGCCTCGTGCCGCTCCGAAATACCCTTCGCTGTCCTTTTCCGCTCCGGTAAACGCTCCTTTCACATGGCCGAAAAATTCCGAAGCGGCCAGTTCTTTCGGTACGCAGCCGCAATTGACGGCCACAAACGGTTTGTCCTTACGTTTGCTACACTGGTGGATGGTACGGGCCACGGACTCTTTGCCGCTACCGTTCGGACCGAGAATCATCACGGCACAGTCCGAAAGGGCCGCACGCCGGGCGATCCGTTCGGTTTCCCGTGCAGCTGCACTGTGGCGTTCCAGCAGTTTTTTGTCCCGTGTCACGGCAACGGGCGGTTTCAACAATCCGCGCAGCAACTCCAGCAGTTGTTCCTCATATACAGGCTTGGGCAGGTAATCTTTCGCACCCAGTTTGACGGCACGAACGGCATCGGCTATCGAACCATATTCGGTCACCACCACGAAGGGGATGGACAACTTCTGACGTACGCTCCATTCCAACAGACTGATACCGTCGCCTTCGGGCAGGCGCACATCAGTCAGCACCAGCGCTGTTTCATGTTCCTTTATCTTCCGGCGTGCCGAAGGCTCGTCCGTGGCTGTCGTCACCTCGTAACCGGCTTTCAGCAGCCATTTCTCAAGTATGTCGCAAAGAATCAGATTATCCTCTACTACCAATATTTTCTTTTTCATCTTTTTACTTCAGTTTTTTCTGAACTTCATCTATCAACTGTTTTATCCGTTCTATAATTTGTCGGGTATGTTTCTGAATAAGAATATCACCGGCATCCTTGTCATGCAGGACGCCACGATAAGCCTCCAATATATCATCCGCTCCAAGCAGTTCCCATACAGGCATCATCCGATGTATGGTTTTCCGCATGGACATACGATCAGTTTCCTTTAAAGCATATTCCAGCTCTGACAGATCTTTTTGGGACTCTTTAATCACAAGGTCGAACATATGTCTTTTATCGTCTGTATTTTCCATCAGCCGGTCATAATCGAAAGACGGTTTGTTGTTGGTGTCCGCTGTCACTACAGAAGAGATAAAAGACAGCAGCCCTTTCATGGAAAACGGCTTGTGGATACATCCGCAAAAACCGGATTTTACATAAATTCCCGAATCACCGTCGCCCCGTGCTGTCATGACAGCAATCGGAACTGTACGCGAGTTGCCTATATTTGAACTGCGAAGCAGTTTCAGCAAACCGAAACCGTCTGTCAATGGCATCTGAATGTCGGTCAGTACCAAATCGTAATCAGATTTGCGGAGAGCTGAAACAGCCTCCGTTACACTCCCGCAGGTCGTACATTCCACCCCGTTACGTCCAAGCATGTCCTCGGCGATTTTAAGCAGAATGGAATCGTCATCCACAACAAGTACTTTCTTAGGGAACACTGTGGGAAGCAGAGAAGAGATTTCCTCTGTTTCTTCCTTTGCTGTGGTTTCGGGGAGTGGAAAAACAAGCCGGAAAATGGAACCTTTTCCTGGTTGGCTTTCCACATTTACTGTTCCATCCAATACCTTTACCAGCCCTTTGGTAATGAACAGTCCCAACCCGAAACCGTCAGAGTTTACATTCTGTGCCGCCCGCTCGAAAGGACGGAACACACGCTCCATCGTTTCTTCATCCATGCCGATACCCGTATCGCTGATTTCCACATGCAGTTTCCCCTCGGCATAGCGGGACAAGAAACGAATGGTTCCAGTTTGGGTAAACTTGATGGCATTTGTCAGCAGATTATCCAATATCTGCTCAATTTTATCTGTGTCCCCTCTGACCGTTACCCTTGTACCTTCATGTTCAGACTCGAATATTAAGGCTTTGTCATTAGCCTTCCGGGAATACTCGGCTGAGACACTGTCAAGTAGTTTATCCAAACGAAAAGGAAGTTCATTCCGGATGTCCCGTGCTTCATTGATTTTATAGACATCCATCAGGTCGTTAACCAAACGAAGAATGTGACGGCAGGAGCGGCGGATGTTTTCCAGATAACCCTCCCGTTTCTTCTTCTCACGGGTGTCCAAGGCCAATTCTGCGCAGTTGTTGATGTTTCCTAACGGACCTCGTATATCATGTGATACGGTCAAAATAATCTGCTTGCGCATTTCCAACAGCTCCCCATTCTCCTGAATAATTTGCTGGAGGTGAGACTTGTTTCTTTTTTCTTTTTCGATGTCATGCCGGATAATAATGAATGAGCCGATCAGCAGGATAGATGCCAAAACGATTACAATTGCAAATAGCCTGTATGAAAGTTCTTGCGCCTCCGTTATCTTTGCCTCCCGACTTTTAAACGCGATCCGCGCCTGCCCGTCAAGGGAATTAATGAACCTGTATAACTTTTTATTCAGTTCCTTATTCTGTTTCCGCAAACTGTCCGCATAAGCGTCTAACCGATTATCTCGCTCCTGCTGCATGGCTACTAATGTATCGTTCAGCGCCTGCAAATCTTTGGAAGGTATTACCACCTGAACAGCCTTTTTACCCCCAAACCATCCGGCAATACCTTTCTTCTTTTGAACGACTGTCCGGGAACGTGCTGGTTGTCTGGTCATAGCAGGCAGGCATTTTGTCAACAAACTATCAGCTTCTTCCTGACGTAAAACGGTTTCCATAATATGCAACAGATGTGTTTCTTTAGCCTCCAACAAACAGCGCAAAGTATCTATTTGCTCGGAATGGACAAATGCCTTGCAACTGCTTCTCATTGTTTGCAACAAACTGTCCATATTCAGACGGTTCTCACGATATTCACAGTAATCAGCCTTTTCCCATGCGATAACCGATTCGCCCCTCGTGGCAAGTTCTGTAATATGACGGTGCACAGTATTGATGTCGTGACGTACTTGATGGATTTCCTTTGTTTCCGCCTCTATTTCCCGCATATATTGTTTTTCATGTAACAAAATACCCGCCATGCAACCAGCAACTATCAAGACTATCAAATATCCAAACAAAATCTTTAAATGTAACGGTGTCTGTCTTTGCATTATCAAATCACTTTATTATATCCTAGAAAACTACATGGTTAACTCTTAGGACACACATATTATCTATTTATATAAATAATCTTACTTTCTCTTTTCCATATCCGCCAGTTTTCTACTAATCCACTCTTCATTACAGTTAACTTCATAACAAAGAAAATACGCGGTAACAGCAAAACAATAGGAAATGTAAAATAGGGATTATCGTTACCATTCAAAAGTAAAAACATAAGAAGAATGATGCCTATGGCAAGCAAGCACAAAGACAAACAGTTGAGGTATTTGTCCCGCTTCCGGCTATCCTCTGATATGGTATACCAGAAATAAACTTTCATGTAGAACAACCAACGGTTCGTCCATAGCAATATCAGAGCACAAAAGATACAGCCAACCAACAAAGTGGTGCTAATTTTCATATAAATCGCATGCTCATTCATTATATTACCATATTTAACCTAAAACAAAACCTATGTCAACGAGAGTTTAAATAAGAAGTCATTCACGATATTGATTATTATATACATAGAAATAAAGACATCAAATCTGTAGTGTCCAATATAACATTTAAATAATTTTCACTATATTTTTCAGAGTCTGAAATTACGGAGATTATTGTATGGTGAATGTTCTTTTTGCAAAAGATTTGTCGCTCAATAAGAAAATATATGCCTATACAAGAGAAAGTCAAACATCATAATAAGTCCAACCGCAAATAACCGTGATATTATGATTATCATTACCTTGCTCTATCCGGACAAATTCAGATATTTCGAACATTACTACAAGGAATATGCCCACATTTAATAACACATCTCCCTAAAATCAAACTTTTATGAACCGATTACTATACCTTTATTAGACAACAGCCATTTCCAAATAGGTATTATTTCTACTGCGTGATTGTCTTCAACCTCCAATGATTGTTCTTCGTCATAGGTAATGACCAATAAACGTCGGCATTCAAATATGCTGGAAAACTTTATCAATGCTTGTATTTCTCGTTTAAATGTGTCGTTCGAAGAAAAAATTGAATAGCTTACTTGCATGGCTGTCGCCACATCAGGAAGGTAAAAATCTACTTCCACGTTTCTGTTATAAAAGAAAACGGAATCTTCCAAACCATAAAGCCTAAGCAGGGTCATAGCTACCAGATTTTCAAGTAAAGCGGTATTGGCATCCAATAGCAGTAATCCTAAAATGCCGTTATCTATAAAGTAGAATTTGGGATTTGTTTCCCGTTGAGCCAACTTGTCTGCAATATTTTGGATAGGAAACAATAAAAAGCTTCTTTTACATATTCCATATAATTAATAACCGTAGTCTTGGCTATTTTGACTCCAGCAGAAGCTAAAATCTATCCCAACCCTTGATATTTTGAATTTCATCAAGAAATAGTGTCGGTCTTTGAGAAGGAACCATGTACTTCCAGTATCAGATTTAAATCCTCCGCTTCCATCCCAATTAGCCGTTCATCCTCAAAATTAACATATAAAAGTTGATCCCAAGTATATCCTTTATTCAACAACTCTTGAATCTTTTGATAGAGCAGGAAAGATTTACCCGCACGGCGAATGCCCACGAGAACATAATTCCCAAAATCTTCAAAATGGAAATCACGCCGAATTACCTCTTGTTTGGAAACCTCAATACGATTATCCAAAAGAACTTCTTTCAATACATTCTTTCTAATCATAAAACATACTGTTTGATTTACTGGACAAATATACAGAATTATTGTCTAATTAATCAAACAAAATGTTTTTAAAATATCTTTCTATAAGTTCTATACACATTCCCCCCTTCCATCAAAGGAAAACCCCTCTCCATTTGCCAGCCGCGTTTTCTTCTATTTTCAAAAGAATTTTCCTTACGGCTCTGCCGGAGAAAATTCTTTTGAAAAAGAACGCGACGGCAAATAGAGAAGAGTTTGGGACGAAGATTACAGGGGCAAACAGTGACCGACGCGACGCATAGCCGTCGAATGGTAGCATCTTCTCCTTATACCCAATAGCCCAATCGGACCGTACGGAATATTGCCCCCATAATTTCCTATGACAAAAAAGACTGACCCCAATAAAAGATAGGGGCTTCAGTTCCCTCTGCTCTGCATAGTCTAAGGCTAGCGCACAGTCTCCCTTCCCATCCCCCTTTATGCTTCTCCCTTTATCATCAGTTTTATATCGTCATGCGTTTTCTCTTGCATCATCAATGCTTTGTACCTTCATACGTTTTCTCCCATATTACCAATGTTCCCACTTCCTATACTTACCTTCTTTTTACCTTTTTATCTTTATTTTTACTGTAAGCACCTCCGCGACGACATATAGCCATCTCAAAAAATGACTTTTATTTTTGCATAAATAAAAAAACGAATTATGGTAATAGAAAGTCTCACTCCGATCCCTTTAGAATATCCTAGATTATAAGAAATCCCTAAAAAGAACCGTCTCTGGAATCTAAAAAGTCCTTGGTATCATTTTGCGAGATACATTCAATCAATCACGATCATTTCAACAGATGGGATGGCTCCGAACCACCAGAAGAAACTTCACCAAGCGATGTAATGAAGTACGCCTAAAGGCTGATCGGCCTCAAAATCCAAATGAATTGTACTTAAACAGCCTCGAACTCTTGCAGACCGAACCAAATAATGATATTAATTTACGTTTCGTTGATTTTTATGAAAGGCGCAATATCAGTTATAAGGGAATGGCGAATTGGCCGGCAACCAACAATATGGATTTTTCATCCATACGGGCGCAAATATGCGCCGCCAAAAACATAGAGGTTCTCAAAGGTAGCAAACAACCTTATATCCCTCATCCTTCCAACGGGGACAAGTCACAAGCAAAACTCGGGAGGACACTGGATACATACTGGAAAGAGCTGGATTCCAATCCATGTTATTCGCTGAAAGTCCATTGCGCCAGATTGGGAACAAGTTATTATGACATGTTACGCTGGATGAAATTCATGAAGGTCAGCGTCAGGCAATTGTAAAAGACCGCAAGCCTCAATACGAAGATTCTCCGGCAGACTTCCATGGTTCAGTTCCAGCCCAATGGAGGAACCTGCTCAGATATGTTCAAAGAATTGACTATCAGCTGTCCTGATGGGAAGAACATCCATGTACAGGAATGTTCCGTCATAGAATTCTGTACATTCCTATACACTTATGATAAGGAGCAAAGACGGAAATAAACACTCCCGACCATGTTTGAACTATCAGAAAACAACCAGTACTTTTTCTTTCCAGAACCGGTCAATATGTGATGTGGCATTAACGGCCTTTCCAAACAGGTTTGTGTCCTTCCTACACTTTCATCGGTTTCAAGAGGCATATTTGTGTTCTTTTCCTGTGACCGGAAATTGTGGGTGGTATGGTTACGGTAAAGTCCTATTTTCGGAATAGATGGTAATAGAATATATCACACATCCGTCCATTTGGGAATATTATTTGACAAGGTTTTCTATGATAACGGAACAAATAGAGGAAGGTTGTATGCCTTGTACGAATCTTTGTTTCGAAAATGATTTCTACCTCAACGCAAGTATTGCAAGTCTTGGGTATCATGTCGCTTTTTAGGTTACAAAAAGTAGAACAAACTGTTCAAAAAAAGTTTATCTTTGTACTCTGAAAGTTGAATATAGTTTAGAATCTATGAATACACTTAAACATCCAAAAATGAGATATATTATCACTTTACTAACCTTTTTCTGTGCTTACACTTTGGCCTTCTCGCAAGAAGAGATGTTTTTTTCTTCAGATGAGCACTTGACCAGTAGTCTCATCAATCAAATTTATCAAGACCGTGAGGGCATGATTTGGGTGGCTACCGAAAATGGACTGAACCGTTACGACGGAGCGAAATTCACCCACTATAAGAATAACCCTCAAGACCCACATTCTTTATTGTATAATTATGTGCGCTGTGTTTTTCAAGACAACGACGGACACCTTTGGATTGGAACCAGCAGAGGAGTGCAACTTTACGACCCTACTAATGACAATTTCTCCCTGCCTGCCACGCTACCTGATGGTAGCCATTACGACACGAACGTGGTGAATATTTTCCAACGATCCAATGGCGATGTATGGGCATCAGGGCGGCTATTGAGGCGACTTGAAGTGTGCGGTGACCGTATCATTGCTTTACCTACGGGTACCAACCTTCCCGACCAATATACAGACTATGTTATAGAAGATTGTATGAAAAACATATGGATGATTAAGGAAGGGGGACGATTTTTACGCTTATCTCCTTCTGGTGATATCACTTCGTTTAACGATTTTGCGCAAACTGCCACGGGTATTACGCTTTGTACTGACTATAATGGAAACGTCTATGTCGGTACTATTGGCAAGGGAGTACTATGCTTCGATTTACAAACCGATACATTTCGTCCCATTCCCTATCAAGGATACAAGCATCTGCCTATCCAATCCCTCTACCTAACAGCAGACAACCGATTACTGGTGGGTACGGATGGATATGGATTGAAAACTTACGTACCGGATAGGAAAGAAATGGAAGATCTCCCATTCGACAGTCGTTACTTCAATTCAAGGACCTCCAAGGTACATTCCTGTCTTTATGATAATGCGGGAAATCTTTGGCTTGCCATTTACCAAAAAGGTGTAATAATGATTCCTGCCCGAAAGACAGAATTCCATTACATTGGCTACCAGACCACCGACAGGAATCTCGTTGGTTCAAACAGTATTACTTCATTTGCACCAGCAGAAGACGGACAACTATGGGTTGGGACGGACAGTGATGGGCTTTACTTACTAAATGCCGAAAGGAATAAAAGTCGACACTTCGCACACAACTTGAACACCCAGTTTTCCGCACCTTCCACCCCGCTCTGTATCTACCGTGACAGTTACGGGACGACATGGGTAGGATCTTATTCCGAAGGTCTTTTCACAGTGGATGTCAGTGCTGGACGGTTTACTCCCCGGACTGACTTCGTCACCGAAGAAGGAATTCACATACCGCATGTCTACAATATTATTGAAGACGGTTTTAACCGGCTGTGGATAGCAACTATGGGCAACGGTGTACTGTATCTGGACCGCCGGACTGGCCGTTGGGAACACTGTAGGACTATCAATAAACAAATCAATCGCTGGGTGAACTGCCTATTTTACGATACCTACTCACAATTCCTCTACGTAGGTACTTATTATGGTGCATATGCTATCGACCTTCGTCCTGGTAAACAGATGGAAGTGAAAACCTTGCTTACAGAAAGAGTCGTATATGCCTTCGAACAGACTGATTCGGAAGCCCTTTGGATAGCAACTTCTACAGGTGTAATACGAATAAACCCTCGCAACCCCATTAAACTACGTGTTTATGACACAAAACAGGGACTACCTTCTGACATGGTGTATGCTTTGGAAAACGACCATGCGAATAACTTGTGGGTTTCCACTGACAATGGATTGTGTCGTCTGAAACCTGATGGGAGTACCGACTGTTTTTATCGCAGTGATGGACTACAAGGCAATGAATTTAGTAAGAACGCCTCAATGACCGATGCAGATGGGTGTATTTGGTTGGGAGGTACGCAGGGTATCACCTATTTTCAACCGGAGCGGATAACACCTCAGATACGCAAAGCTACAGTACGCTTGGTGGGATGTTACGCCAATGGTGAACCATTGCGGACGGGTAAGCCTATATGGCAGGAGCAGTTATTCCACTTGCGTCACGACCAACATAACTTTTCGCTTGAACTTGCTACTGAAGAGTTTCATGTCCCTGCTCATACCACTTACCTATAACAATAATTGAATATATCATGTATTTAGGTTTTATACTTTGGGCTATTGTCCTGGTTGTGATATTGTGGAACATCAGCCCGGCGCTGGTTATTACATCCGCATTAACCGGTATTGTACTTGCAATCGGAAAGACAAAAAAGGATAAGTAGTATTAATGTATAAGCTATTTTTCTACAATAGTATTCAAAACACACGTTACCCCCCCTATTATTTGTAATGATAGACGATGTAGTCACCTCCTCTAAAAAAAATTTCTCCCATTTCTCATATTTAACCTTACTGATTTAGCACAGAATTTTATATATCAGACAAAAGTATTTATTTGTTACCGTTTTCTGTATAGATATGCTACATCTTATTCTTTCATAAGTCGTTTTAATGTTTTATTTTTGGCAAATAAAGAAGTAAGATCGAAAAATACGAATACACCAAAAGTGGCTTGAAATCTATTTGGAAACAAGTTCTCTAACTAAAACAGCCATATTATGTGGTATAGTACGTTCCATATTATATCGTTGGATAAAGCGAGAAAAAACATGGCAAATCAGGATTATTAGATAAACCTAGGCGTTTTCTCAGACTGACGAAATCTAAAATAACCCTTGAAATAGAAGATGTTATACTTGATATGCGTAAAAAGTAAGAAAAAGGGAATGATCGTATGGCCAATTATCTATTGGGAAAGAACATTAGAATTTTGGCAATAGCGGTGTGGCGTGTGTTACATAATAGGTTGAATCAGCTGTAAAGCATCGTAAGAAATCTGAATATTTACTCATAGTAAAGAAGTTTCGGGGGGGGGGGAGTACCACTAAATGTTACAAAAATGCGGAATAGAGCTTGCCAATTTACAGCGATAGATGACTACACGCGTTTGAAAACCATTCGCATTTATCCAAATAAAAAAGGCTGAGAGTACAATCTATTTCTTAGGAAAGATACTAAACACATTTCCATTTTCCTTCCAAAGAGTATAGACTAATTAGGGAATGAAGTTTTTCAATTATAATTTCCAATATGAACTTCATGACCACTTTATCAATTTAGACCTATAAAACCGGCGATTTCACGTTTAAATGGCAAAGCAGAGAGGACACAACAGATTGATAAGACAGAATTTAGAGTCTCATAGATCTATCTATCAGAAAAGTTCTCAATCTAAATGAAATGGCTATCGAATGGTAAAATTTCTACAATAGAAAACATCCTCATTTTTCGTTGAATAGTAAGGCTCCTTGGCACAGAAACTGAAATATGTAGAACATTTGTTTCCCATTCAACCGAATGTCTCTGAGAAATTTTGGGAATCAAAAGAAGAAATCCTACCATGGAATTATCAGTATCTTAAATTTATAAAACGTAAGAACAAAAAAGTTACTGTTCGGTAAACGATGGAAATATGTTGTGGTATATTTTATCTTAAACTAATCGGTCAGAGGGGCGGCTGGCACCAAAAGACAGGGCCACCCGTCCCAATGAACGTAAAGTTATAACAATTTGAATCGGTTTCCAAATTTTGTCACCAGTTACCTGGCAATGTCTCCCCTTTCAAGGAGAAGAAGACGATTAATGTCTTTTTCATAATCCGAACCGTTTTTACCTGTCTGTCAACAATGCAAAGGTAAGACAGAAAATGACAATGTGGTTATCTTGTGTCATAAAATTTACCTGGACAACCGTTAATAAAATTATATGGCTATAGTTTTCGTATATTTACACTTATAATAATGACGGAAGGATAAGGATAAAAAAATATACGGGTCAGTCGGAGCCAAGAGCCTGTACGAAGTATAAGTATGGTACATAACCGTCAAAACAGATGTTATAAAAAAAGATATATCACTTATGCGGTACAATTCACAGTTCTTCGAAAACCATGTCGGGGCAAACCGGGTGGTAACTTATTATTCACTGGCATGTTCATGCCGCCAAAGAGGGATAAACTTTTTCGAGTATATCTCTGATATTATGAATCGTGTGGCAACATTACCACCCACCGTATCCGTTGAAGCTTATCGGGAACTTTTGCCTAACAAGTGGTATAAATCATAACTATATTTTTCAATATTAATTCTTGCCAGATCTGATTGTACCTGATAACATCAATGTTATCAAGTGCTTCTGTGTGTCTTAACAAGGATTTTAACATTGTCTTGCGTCATCGCGGGACGCTTACCTTTTTTGCCCTTCCCCGAAGACATCTCACGCCATCTTATGACGCGTAACGACAACCACCTATCAATCAGATGATTATTTAAAAATAAGCACATACTTTTGGAGCGTAAACAAATCATATAACTCCTAAAAGTGACAAGTATGGCACAAGAAAAGGACATGAAAGAAAAACCGAAGCGGAAACGTAAAACGACAAGTAAAGCCGCAGAAGAAAAGCCGTATGTGGAGCAAGTCAGCGAATTGCTGATGGTCCACAACAAGAATGACCCGAAAGCCGGTGTCGGAGTAGTCAGCCAGGCAGATGAAAAGGGAAACTACAAGACCGTACCTCCGGATGAAAAGCATGAAAACTCTTTTATGAAATTCGACAAGAATTCAAACATCTTTGAAAATTTCATAAAGAATTTCTGGAGCCAATTCAAGGAGCCGACCCATTTCCGCCTGATCCGTATGACCTACAACGATTACAAACGGAACAAGCAGGCAATCAAAGACCTGGCGGAAGGGAAACAGACGGACGCAGTGAAGGAGTTCCTCAAGCACTACGAAATCCGTCCGAGAAAACAGGAGGAACAAAAGAGTACAAACGAAAAAGAAGACGCAAGTATGGCAAAGAAACAAGCACAACAGCCACAAGTGCAGACACAACCGGAACAACATTCACAGGTACAACAGGCCGCACAAGGCATGGAAGGGGTGCAAGCACCAGAAAACCAAGCTCCGGCCTATCGCTACAATGAGCACATGATCGACTGGGAAGCCCTGAACAAAATCGGCGTATCCAAAGAGATGCTGGAACAGTCGGGAGTACTGGACGGAATGCTGAAAGGTTACAAGACAAACAAGACCATCCCGCTGACACTCAACATCGACGGAGTAATGACCGCCAAACTGGATGCACGCCTCTCCTTCATCCCCAATGACGGGCAGGTGGTGTTGGGAGTACACGGCATACGCAAGGAACCGGAACTGGGAAGACCCTACTTCGGACACAATTTCACCGAAGAAGAAAAGAAGAACCTGCGGGAAACCGGTAATCTGGGACATCCCGTCGACTTGAACCTGCGGGGAAACACTTATGACCCCTGTCTGGTATCCATTGACAGGAATACGAACGAGCTAGTAGCTGTCCGGGCGGAACATGTATATATTCCGAACGAGATCAAAGGCGTGACACTCGACCCGAATGAAATTAGCAAACTGAAAAACGGTGAACCGGTCTTTGTAGAAGGAATGGTTTCTGCCAAAGGAAAGGAATTCAGCGCGACACTCCAGTACAGCGCCGAGCGCAGGGGTATCGAATTTATTTTCCCGAAAGAGCAGACTTTCAACCAGCAGACACTGGGAGGAGTACAGCTCACTCCCAACCAGATAAAGATGCTCGGAGAAGGGCATACCATTCTGGTGGAGGATATGAAACGCACCAACGGGGAAACGTTCTCCGCATTTGTCACGCTGGACAGCGTAACGGGAAGGCCGACCTACACGCGCAGCAATCCCGAAACGGGAGAAATCTATGTGCCCAAGGAAATCTGCAAGACACCGCTGACACACGAGGACAGGGAAACACTCCGCAACGGCGGCACGGTGTATCTGGAAAACATGATCAACCGCAGGGGAGAGGAATTCTCTTCTTTCGTACGCCTGAACATGACAACGGGCAATCCGCAATATTCCCGCACACCGGACGGCTTCAACGAACAACAGGCACCGAAAATACCGGCAGAGGTTTACGGCCATGTGTTCACGGCACAGGAAAAGGCGAACCTCCAGGACGGAAAGGCCATCCTCGTTTCCGGATTGAAGGGACGCGGCGGAAAAGAATTCTCCACCTACATGAAAATAAGCCCGAATACGGGAGCGTTGAACTTCTTCCAGGAGAATCCGGACAAACCCCGGAACACCCAACAGAGGGCACAGGCCGACAATGCCCCAAACCGGCAACAGGAACAGAAAAAAGGAGCGAAACAGGCGGTATGACGGCATCCGAACCCGCCAAGAGAAAATTACTTATTCACGGACATTTCAAGACAAGAACGACAATGGAACAACAACCGAATCACATATTCAAGGAAGAACAGATCGACTGGGCATGGCTGGCTAAAGCCGGCATTGACAAGGAACGATTGGAAAAAGAGGGAAACCTCGACCAACTCCTGCAAGGGAAAGAAACTGGCATCCTGTCCCTGCGGCTGAAAACGACCGTCATCGAACTGGCCATGGATGCCACGCTCCGCATCGTAAAGAATGCGGAGGGCAATCCGATAGTGGAAATCAACGGTATCAACCTTGAAAATCAATAAACAGAAAATTAAAGTATAACCGTTTTTCCCATACCGGCAAACCGTATGGGAAAACTTAAAGAAACAAGAATCATGATCGCTATATTGACTGACAAACCCAACGTAGGTAAAGAAATAGCAAGAATCGTAGGTGCACACAAATTTGAGAAGGGATACATGGCCGGGAACGGCTATCTGGTCACATGGACATTCGGCAACATGCTTTCGCTGGCCATGCCGAAAGATTACGGGAACGCCAGACTGGAAAGGGAAGATTTTCCACTGCTTCCCGAAGACTTCCGCCTGATGGTAAAACACACGAAAACGGATGAAGGATGGATTCCCGATATCAACGCCGTGATGCAGCTCAAGACAATAGAGAAAGTGTTCGCGCAATGCGATACCATCATTGCCGCCACCGATGCCTCGCGAGAAGGAGAAATGGTGTTCCGCTATCTCTATTCCTACCTGGGATGCAAGCAACCCGTACTGCGGCTCTGGATTTCATCACTCACGGACGAGGCCGTGCGCAAGGGCATGGAAAACCTGTTGCCCGTCAGAATGTTCGACAACCTGTTCCTCGCCTCCGACAGCCGGAACAAGGCGGACTGGCTGCTGGGAGTAAACGCGAGCTACGCCGTATGCAAGGCCACCGGACTGGGCAACAATTCGCTCGGACGGGTACAGACACCCGTACTCGCCGCCATCAGCAGCCGTTACAGGGAACGTGAAAACCATATCGGAATGGATTCATGGCCGGTTTATATCCAGATATACAAAGGAGACACATTGCTGAAAATGCGTTGTACCGACGAGTTACACGACCGGAAAACCGCCCTGTGGTTTTACAACGACTGCAAACATGCCGGGCAGGCTCGTATCACGGCTGTCAGCCACCGGACAAAGGAGATACAGCCGCCTGCCCTGTACAACCTGACCGAACTCCAGAAGGATGCCAGCCGTTATTACGGCCTTACGGCAGGACAGGTACACGACATCGCCCAAAGCCTCTATGAAAAGAAACTGATATCCTATCCGCGTACCGCCGGACGGCACATCTCCCGGGATGTGTACGACACGCTGCCAGTTGTCATGGAAAGGGCGCTGGCCTGGAAGGAGTTACGTCCTTATGTAAAATCATTGGGAATCGACCTTTCCCGTCTGCCAGAACACGTCATTGACAATGACCGCCCGAGGGAACATCCTGCCATCATCATCACGGGAGTATGCCCCGAAAGGCTCGAAAAGATGGAAATGCAGGTATATATGCTTGTCATCGGCCGGATGCTGGAGGCGTTCATGCCCCCCTGCCGGGTGGAATACACGACGGTGGAAGCCGTATGTGCGGCAAGAAAATTCAGGGTGCAGACCGGTCACATCCTTGAAAAAGGCTGGCACGCCATCTTCGAGCGTGAAAGCGCCGTAATCCCGCAAGACTGCACGCCGATAAAATTGCCTGAAATACAGATTGGGGAAACACTTCCCATGGCGGCCTACAACCTGGTGCACAAAAAGGACTTGCCTGTCAACCCGTTCACAGACGCGGAGCTGATCGACTACATGGACACGGCCGGATTGGGAACCGTCGCCACACGGTCAAACATCATCCAGACGCTTATCGACCGCAAGTACATCCGCTATTCGGGACGTTACATCATCCCCACACGCAAGGGGCTGTACATCTACGAAACCGTCCGGGGAATGAAAATCGCAAACGCCGCGCTTACTTCAGGCTGGGAAGCCCGGCTGGCACGCATGGAACGGGGAGAACTTACCCCACAGGCATTCCTTGACGGGGCAAAAAGGCTGGCTAAAGAGGTGACTGACGATATTTTCCGTATCTACGGGCCCGACAAATAGGAAATGACGGGGCAAACGGACAGATGAAGTAAGGATGCAGACTAAAGGTTTGCATCCTTACTTTTTTTTCATCGAAGCGCTTGAAAGATGCTTTTCCGTTTTTACAAGGCAAAGGTATTGGATTGCGCCCTTTTGGTGCAAGGCGGTCCTTCGGATCGGTTGGCTGGAAAAAAATCATCCTCGCTGCGCTCCGGTATTTTTTTCCGCCAAGCCTTGCCACCAAAATGCGCCAATCCAAAATGGGAAGCCTGTAAAATCGGGAAAAACCATCCCGATGGGATTTATTCATTCTTAAAAATTAAAAATATGAAACTTCTGTTCATCAAAAACATCGCCAGGCTGGCAGTGACAGGATTCCTGCTCATAGGAATTATACTGCTCTGGAATAAAGGGATAGTCCCGGTATATACCATTGCACTCCTGCTTACGGCAGGAGGTCTAATCAGCTGGCTGTTCCGTATCATCAGACTGGCAATCAAGCTGTTGGCTATCGCAGCGATTCTGGCAATACTTGTGTAAAACTTCAAAACAGAAACGATATGGAAACAAGAACCTGTAATGCCTCCGCACCGGCCATGCCGGCCCTGTGGCCCTCCGTCCATTCCATCAGGCCGGTCAAAAGACGCTTCCCGAACACCGTGGACGAACCGAAAAGAATCGGCTATTACCTGGAACCGCTCAAAGGCATTGCCTCAAATCCCGAAAAGGCCGAAATACTGAAACGTTACCTGAACGGAACGATTGTCTAATAATTAAATACAAAATTCTATGTTTTTTCAGACCATTTATCCGATGCTGTCCGCAGGTACGGATTTAAGCATCAACATCAGACGAGTGAACAATACCCTCAGCGTGGCGGTCATGCCCCGACATGCGGGAGTGAAAGACGAAGCCGGAGGGAACCTTGTCCCGCTTATCCTCAGCGGGGCTCCCGAAGAATTGGATGCGGAGTTCCTGAAAGCCATCACGTTACCGGTCAGCCGGACACTGGGTATGCTGACCAACCTGGAAACTTTCGAGAAACAAGCGGAAAAGGCCTACGCACAGAGCAAGGCGGGCAAAACGGCCGTTGAAAAGGAAACGAAGGAAGCCAGGGAAAAGCGGGAAAAGATGGAAAAGCTTCTGAAAAAGGCCGATGAAGCCCGTGCGGCGCGCAAGTACTCCGATGCCGTCACCTGGTTGAAACAGGCACGGGCGCTGGCTCCGGCTGACAGGCAAAAAGAGATTGATACCCGGATGCAGGAAATACAGAAACAGGCCGATGCCGAAAGTCTGTTCGCCGTACAGCCGGAAGCTCAACCGCAGCCGCAACCACGACCCGCCGCACAGCCGCAACCGGTATTTCAGCCACAGCCTGCACCGGCAGGGAACGGCCCCATGCCACAGCCACAGGACGGACAGATGCAGATGTTCCCCCGGCAACCGGCAACCACACCCTCTTCTGCCGGAACAGAACCTGCACCGATACCCCAACCCGTTTTGCCGGAAATGGGAAGCATGCCCGGAGGATACCCGCCCATGCAACCGGGATATGTACAACCCGGACAATACACGGGACAGCCTTCCATGTATCCACCGCAGGCGCAGCCCCTAAACGGCCAGACTTTTTATTACCGGCAACCTGTACCGGTACAACGGCAACCGCTTCCGGTACAGAACGCTTCCACCGGCGGCCGCGAATACCACACTCCGCCACAGGGCGCACCGGAAGCATACAGTTTTGACAAGGACGATGAAAATGACAGGGAACTGCTAAAGGAAGACCCGTATGCGGAATACATCGACTTTCCGGAAGAATGCAGGGTAAAGGACGAGGCACAACAGGAGCTTGTATATTGCTGACCGGATGTGCACGGAATCCCGTTTTTTCCCCTTATCTCCTCAAACCAAGAAGAGGAAAAGAGAATCATAAAAATAATTTTGTAAAACGACATAAAAATCATACGACTATGGTACTTGAGATTAAAGGACTCAAAAGAGTATTCAAACTGAAAAAAGGAAACAACACGCTCCGTCTGGACGATCCGAATCCGGATATGTCCCCCACCGAGGTCATGGATTTCTATTCCATGACTTATCCGGAACTGACAACCGCCACGACGCACGGGCCTGTCATCGAAGATGATTGCGCGGTATATGAGTTCAAAACGACTATCGGGACGAAAGGATGAAAGCAGGGAATAAAAGACAACCGCTAAAAAAAGAAAAGACATGCAGACACTTACCGGAACGGGAAATACAGGATTTGGCCCGTTATATTATAGGCGAGATGGAAACCGCCACCGACATCAGCCGGGGGACACTCCGGAGAAGAAAGAGGTTCCTTCCACCGCCCGCAAGCGTGATGATTTTCTGACGGGGAGGTTTCTCCCCGTTTCTTCCGATTTCTATCTGGAAGATGCGGAGGCGGAAATACGTACCAACCTGACCACGCAGGAAAGCTTCGACTACCTCTACCGTTCGGCTGCAAACTATGCCGGCCTGCTGGGACTGTCCCTGCCGTTCCCTAAAAAGAAAAGGCCAGCCTATCCGAGAAGCGATATAACACGCCTGTATGAGGTCATGGAAAACCTGTTGCCGCAAAACGTCAACCTGGAATTTGTGGATGGCAGGCTCATGTTCTGTCTTTACCACTTCCACAAATGGCCGGACTACGAACTGTTGTGGCTTCCCCTGGATTTCACCGAACGGCTCGACCGCCCGCTCAGGCGCATCGCGCTGGAGTTCATACGCCGGTTTGCACGGCATCACGGAATCGGGGATATAACCGACACATACTATTATCAGATAGCGGAGGACTATCTGCCATCGCGCCTTGATGAGGAACGCGATGACCTTACCCCGAAGGAGAAGAAACGGATCAGACAGCTGGTGGAGTCCTACAGTAAAGGAAAAATCGACCGGCTCTTCAAACGGATGTACGGCAAGCCGTTCTGTACGGACCTGGAAAAAAGGTTGGATACGTACAAACCGGAAAAGGAAAGCGAAAAGAGGCTGATGGAACTTCTTGGGGAAGGCATGGCACTCATGGGTAAGAACGTGCCCCGTATCATGGATTACCAGTACGACTGGATCAATGAGAAAGAGCCGGATTTCACGCCCGCCACGCTGGAGGCGCAAATCGCACTGGCATATTCACTGGACGATGAAATAACGGAAGATATGGAGAACTCGTTCAATATCGATATGCAGGAGTCTTACAACCTCACTCCGGTCACCACGCTTTTCCTGACCCCGGAAACCGACCGGGTCTTCAAAGCGGACGACTTCCCGGAAAGGTTTGCCGACTGGTTCGACCGGTTTGTCTACCACGTCACGCATGAACTTTAAAAAAAGAAATATAATGAATGAATTAACCAAAAAATTACAACAGGCATTAATCCCCAAGGCGGCATTGATAGCCTACCGGCATGACGGTAACTCTTACGGCAATGAGCAATATTATCTGGAGCTCCGCCCGATTAACGAAAAAGGCAAAATGGAAGCGGCCATTCCCGTTTCCTATGAATTTATGAACATGCTTACGGAAAACTATTCCATAAATATGACCGGCATGCCCTACGGGAAAATCCCCCCGAACCTGCTTTGGTGCAATCCCCGGAGAGGACATGAAAAATACGTCTGGTATAATCCGCCGGGAAGAAGGCGGATGTTTTTCAGGGAAAGCCTGAACATAGAAAACGGGGAGTTCAACCTGCCGGGAATCATCTACGTGGTGGAAAGGAACGGGATGAACGTCTATGCCTTCAAGGGAGAAACGCTCCATGAAACGGACAGGCTCTACTTTGCCCCGTATTTCAATGTGACCAGAGGCAGCGTCTGTCTGGGAAGCTCTTCCCTGCCGGTTCCGCAAAATCCCACTTTCGACGAATGGCTGGGATATTGGGAAAAACGCTTCTGGATGAGTGAATTTTCCCATTTGGGAGGAGGAGTGAATCCTACAAAGAACAATCTCGTACTCGTTACGGAAAACGCACGGAGCCGTCCGTTCGATTATGAAGAACTTAAAATATCAGACAAACGATTAAAAGACCTGTTCACATGAAAAAGATCCATTATACAGACCCTTACCTGCTCTCTCCCCGTCACCCGGTAAGCGTATTCGTCATCGGGGCCGGAGGAACCGGATCGCAGGTCGTGACCAACCTGGCACGCATGGATACCGCTTTACGCGCCCTCGGCCATCCGGGGCTGTACGTTACCGTATTTGACCCTGATACCGTATCCGAAGCCAACATCGGAAGGCAGCTTTTCAGTGAATCGGAAATCGGCCTGAACAAGGCGGTCGCACTGGTCACGCGAATCAACCGCTTCTTCGGCCATTCATGGATGGCGGAAAGCCGTCATTATCCGCTCCGTGCGACAGATAACCCCGACAACGGAAAGCTGGCCAACATCATCATCACCTGTACGGACAATACCCGTTCACGGCTTGACCTCTGGCGTTTCCTGAAAAAACACCGGAGCATAAGTACCGACAATGAAAAGACACCGCTGTACTGGATGGATTTCGGCAACGCGCAATCCACAGGGCAGGTATTGGTCGGGACCATACGCAATAAAATCACACAGCCCGTCTCAAAAGAATACCTTGCCATACCGGGAATGAATACCGTTACCGAAGAGGTCAGCTATTCCATGCTCCGTGATACCGATTCCGGACCGAGCTGTTCACTGGCGGAAGCATTGAGGAAACAGGACCTTTTTATCAATTCCATGCTGGCGCAAGCCGGATGTGAAATCCTGTGGAAGATGATACGAGAAGGCTGTACCCTCTACCGGGGCGTCTACCTGAACATGAAAACCTTGCGGCTGACTCCCATACCGGTATGACCGTAAGCCCAACGGCGCTTTCCGTTCTCCCATGACGGGTACGAAAAGCGCCGTTTCATAAAAAGTACAGGCTATAACCATCAGTGTTTTTCCTTGCAGTTACAATTCCGTATCTGCCGCCATATCCCAGCCAGATAACGATTACCGTTTCAGACTTTTCCTTTTCCCCGTTGTTTGAGGAATTCCTGTATCTCCGAAGCCAGATAAAGATTCTTCCCGTTGTCATCCATGCAATAATAACGGATAATCCCTTTTTCACGATAACGGGCCAGCGTACGCTGCGAAACGCCGAGCAGTTCCGCAAGATCCACATTATCCAACAGTTTGTCTCCGTTCAGGCACTCTTTCAGATGGTTCATGTGGTCCAGTTTCTTTTCGATACGGGCAAAGCCTTCCACCATCGTGGCAATCAGTCTTTCAAGTATTTCATTATCTATATACGACATAATTCTTCCATGTTTAAGTGAATACTTCATACCCTCATTTTTGTGCGCACATGAAGAGCATATGTGTACTACAATGAAAAAATGATGCCGGAATAGAACATTTCAGGACCAAACAGACATAAACAGCTATATATCAAACAAATAACAAAGCATGATAATTATAATGCAAACATAAAGAGTAAAGTTTTCAAGTGTAAACACTGTAAACCGTTTACAGTAAATTTACACGTTGGAAAATAATATTTTCGCCCGACAAACAATATGGAGGCCTATGTACTGCGAAAAAGACACCTGATGAAATCCGGTGCCATCCTCATCCATACTTTTGGAAAGGAGGTGTTTTTATCCCTATTTTTGTAACAAACAAAAAGATTATGTCTATGGAAATTGTAAGTATCGAAGCCGGAACATTCCACAAAATGAACCAGGCATTGGAAAATATCATCCAAAAACTGCGAAAAGGGGACAAAACCGGATACGGGAAAGGATTGGAAGAATGGCTGGACAACCAGGATGTATGTGTATTGCTGGATATATCCCCCAGCAAATTGCTTACCTTACGGCGGAACGGCTCTATCGCATACAGCCGTATAGACCGCAAGATTTATTATAGAAGAAAAGACATCCTGGCTTTCATGGAACATGAACTGAAAAAACAAGAAACGGAATAACCATGACACATACATTACTCAATCAGGAAAGCCCCGAAGTCACCCGGTATTTCCAGCATTTGGAATACCTATCGGTATTATTAGAAAAGGACAATCACGAATACCGTCCCATATTGAATGGAGAGCGTTACCTTACGGAAGCAGAATTATCCAAGCTTCTCAAAGTAACGCAAAGAACCCTGATAGAACACAGGAATAACGGGAAGCTACCTTACTATAAATTCGGAGGCAGAATCTTATACAAAGAAAACGACATCATACAAATTTTAGAGAAGAACAGAATGGAAGCCTTCAAGACCGATTAAAAGGGTAGATGTTATTATGCTTATTTTCAGCGACAAAAAATTTATTCTATAATACTGATTAAAAATACTTCTACCTATATTTGGAGGAATTGAACCTTTTGCTTACCTTTGCAAAGTCAAAAAGATGACAATACAAAGTTATTGAAATAAGAAGAAGCTTGTGTAAGGCTGATTCAGTGGTTTCAATAATTTCAAGATAAAGAAACAATTTGGTAGTCAACGGATTATGAGCATAAAAATAAAGAAGTTCATTTCCTGGTGGCACCACTTTTCGAAAAAGGTATCGGAATGTAGCGCAGTTGGTAGCGCACTACGTTCGGGACGTAGGGGTCGGGCGTT
>OFMG01000361.1_pt1 | contig 63561 bp, 60 predicted proteins | sample 1541751 | NCBI WGS metagenome assembly OFMG01 (sample SAMN04209232, study PRJEB22552) | human gut metagenome | biome: gut; material: feces | host: Homo sapiens | place: USA: Oklahoma
CTACCAGGGTATCTAATCCTGTTTGCTCCCCACGCTTTCGAGCCTCAGCGTCAGTTTCAGTCCAGAAAGCCGCCTTCGCCACTGGTGTTCTTCCTAATATCTACGCATTTCACCGCTACACTAGGAATTCCGCTTTCCTCTCCTGTACTCTAGCTTGATAGTTCCAAATGCAATCCTCGGGTTAAGCCCAAGGCTTTCACATCTGGCTTACCATGCCGCCTACGCTCCCTTTACACCCAGTAATTCCGGATAACGCTTGCCCCCTACGTATTACCGCGGCTGCTGGCACGTAGTTAGCCGGGGCTTCTTATTTAGGTACCGTCATTTGTTTCTTCCCTATTGATAGAAGTTTACGAGCCGAAACCCTTCATCCTTCACGCGGCGTTGCTGCATCAGGCTTTCGCCCATTGTGCAATATTCCCCACTGCTGCCTCCCGTAGGAGTTTGGGCCGTGTCTCAGTCCCAATGTGGCCGGTCACCCTCTCAGGTCGGCTACTGATCGTCGCCTTGGTGGGCTGTTATCTCACCAACTAGCTAATCAGATGCGGGCCCATCCTGTACCGAATAAATCCTTTCTTCCTCAGAAGATGCCTTCCGAGGACCACATGCGGTATTAGTCATCGTTTCCAATGATTATTCCCCAGTACAGGGCAGGTTGCCCACACGTTACTCACCCGTCCGCCACTAAGATGGAAAGAAATCCTGCCGAAGCTCTCATTCTAACCTTCTTCGTTCGACTTGCATGTGTTAAGCACGCCGCCAGCGTTCATCCTGAGCCAGGATCAAACTCTTATATTAAAGTTTAATGCCTAGCCAGTTAATCTGGCTATCCTCCGGTTTTTTCGAAACCGGCAAACTCTTGTCATTTATCAGCGACTTCGTCGCTGTTGAATTGACTATGGGTTGTAAGTTTATTTCTGCTGTTTAGTTTTCAAGGATCAGTCTTGTTTGCCCCCGCTTTTTCAGCGGCGAGTGATATTTTATCACATCGCTTCAGGCTTGTCAAGTATTTTTTCATCTTTTTTCGAAGTTTTTTCCAACTTCGAATTTGATAAAAATGGCGGAGAAGGAGGGATTTGAACCCTCGCGCCGCTATTAACGACCTATCCGCTTTCCAGGCGAACCCCTTCAACCACTTGGGTACTTCTCCATATGCTCTCTGATGAAAAAAATATTTAATTGGCGGAGAGAGTGGGATTCGAACCCACGGCCCCTCTCGGAGTCACTGGTTTTCAAGACCAGCTCCTTAAACCACTCGGACACCTCTCCATACTGATTTAGTTTGCTTTTCTTGAGCAGCGAAACCTTTGTTATTATACTTCGCAGCGTTTTGTTTGTCAACACTTTTTTGAAGTTTTTTTATTTTTTTCTTTCGTCTGTTTCGTGTTTTCCGAAGCAGTGGTATTAGTATATCTTAAAATAATTCTCCTGTCAACACCTTTTTTTGAATTTTTTTCATTTTTTTCTTATTTTTCCAAAAACCCTTGAAAATCCGGTCTTTTTTCCACTTTCTGCAAACTTTTCTATACTTTATGGTTTTTCTCGCTTAAGAATGGTACAATAATAGAAATGGTTTTACAGTTCCTTTATACTGTCAAAACATTTCCCAAACAAAGAAAGGAGTTCTTCTATATTATGAAGTCAGTTAGCGAACGTTTTTTAACATATATCAAACAACCCACAACCTCTGATGAGAATTCTTCTTCCGTCCCCAGCACAAAGCAGCAGCTTCTCTTTGGTGATTTTCTGGTAAAGGAATGCCAGGCCATCGGTCTGCCTGATGCCTCTATGGATCGTCACGGTTATGTTATGGCTACTCTGCCTGCAACAGATCCCAACGCTCCCACCATCGGCTTTATCGCCCATATGGATACCAGCCCCGACGCCAAAGGCGATGGCATCATGCCCCATATCGTTCATCACTATGACGGTGAAACCATTCGGCTCAATGGCATCTCCCTTTCTCCCGATGAATTTCCCGAATTGAACAATTATATTGGAGATACCTTAATTACTACCGACGGCACCACTCTTCTTGGAGCCGATGACAAAGCCGGTATTGCAGAAATCCTCTCTGCCATGGAATATCTGATCACCCATCCCGAAATCCCCCACGGCAAAATCCGTATTGCCTTTACACCAGATGAAGAAATTGGCGCTGGGGCAGATCATTTTGATGTGAAAAAATTTGGTGCTGACTTTGCCTACACACTGGACGGCGGCAAAATCGGCGAATTGGAATACGAAAACTTCAATGCCGCACAGGCAGTCATTCATATCAAAGGCCGCAGCGTTCATCCCGGCACAGCAAAGAACATCATGCAAAATGCCGCTCTGATCGGTACGGAAATCGCTTCTCTGCTGCCGGAAAAAGAAATTCCTTCCAAAACAGAAGGCTATGAAGGCTTCTTCCATCTTTGCTCTTTTGAAGGCAATGTATCTGAAGCCACTCTGACTTATATCATCCGTGATTTCAATTCAGAAACTTTTGCCCACAGAAAAAATCTCGTTCAGCTCATTGTAGAACGGAAAAACATTCAGTATCCCAATGCCATCACATTGGAACTGAAAGATCAGTACTATAATATGGCATCTAAAATTGCTGACTGCATGGAAATCGTGGATCTGGCAAAACAAGCTATGGAAGCCTGCGGCATTACACCCATCGTTCAGCCCATCCGCGGTGGTACCGATGGTGCGCGCCTGTCCTTTATGGGACTTCCCTGCCCCAACCTCTTTGCCGGCGGGCATAATTTCCATGGGCCTTATGAATATATTCCCGTTTCCTCTATGGAAAAAGCAGTGGAAATGATTGTAAAAATTGCAGAATTAAGTTGCGGGGTTGACTTTCAAAAAAAGTTGTGATAGGATAGGCTCATAAATAAGCAAAACAGCGATGATTGAGTATATGGGCAAAGCTGGTTACAGCCGCAGAGAGCAGTCCGGTTGGTGAAAGGATTGCAGTACAGTATTTGTAAATTACGCCTCATGAGCTTTGTGCAGGAAATGGCACAACGGTTGTCTACCGTTACCCAGACCGAAAGATGTTTGTCTTTTCGTTATGATAAACATGAATTAAGGTGGTACCACGGGTTCTCTCGTCCTTTCGACGATAGAACCCTTTTTTATTTGCAGAAAGCCTTCGCTGAAATACAAACCAATAAAGAAAGGGTGTTTTCTCATGAATGCTTACGAAGTTCTGAAAGAAAGAGGCTTTATCGAACAGCTGACACACGAAGATGAAATCAAAGAATTGTTTGAAAAAGGCGGCGTGACATTTTATATCGGCATCGACCCTACCGCAGACAGCCTCCATGTAGGTCACTTCCTGACCGTTATGGCAATGGCGCACATGCAGCGCTGCGGCAACCGTCCTATCTGTCTGATGGGCGGCGGCACAGGCATGATCGGTGACCCCTCCGGCAAAGCTGATATGCGTAAAATGATGACCGTAGAAACCATCGACCACAACGTTGCCTGCATAAAAAATCAGCTGTCCCACTTCATCAAATTTGACGAAGAAAACGGCGGTGCTATCATTGCAAACAACGCAGACTGGCTGAGAAACCTGAACTATATCGAATTCCTTCGTGACATTGGCGTACACTTCTCCGTAAACCGTATGCTGGCTGCTGACTGCTTCAAAATCCGTATGGAAAAAGAAGCTGGTCTGTCCTTCCTGGAATTCAACTACATGATCATGCAGGGCTACGACTTCTACGAACTGAACAGAAGATACGACTGCGTACTGCAGATGGGTGGTAACGACCAGTGGTCTAACATCATTGCCGGTGTTGAACTGATCCGTCGTAAAACAGGCAAACCCGCTTACGGCATGACATTCAAACTCCTGACAAACAGTGAAGGCGTAAAAATGGGCAAAACCGTCAGCGGTGCTGTATGGCTTGACCCCGAAAAAACATCTCCTTACGAATTCTACCAGTACTGGAGAAACGTGGGCGATAAAGACGTTGAAAAATGTCTGGCTCTGCTGACATTCCTGCCTATGGATGAAGTACGTCGTCTGGGCGCACTGGAAGGCAGCGAAATCAACAAAGCAAAAGAAGTTCTGGCATTCGAACTGACTAAGATCGTTCACGGTGAAGAAGAAGCAACCAAAGCACAGGAAGCTGCAAGAGCTCTGTTCGGCAAAGGTTCCGCTGCTGGTTCCGCACCTACCACAGAACTGCCCGCTGCTGACTTTGCAGAAGGCATGGATATTCTGACACTGCTGACCACCATCGGTGTTGTTCCTTCCCGTTCCGAAGGCAGACGTGCAGTACAGCAGGGCGGCGTAAAACTGGCCGAAAAACCCGTAACAGACGTTGACTTCAAAGTAACAGCAGATCTGTTCACAGACGGCAAACTGCTGGTACAGAAAGGCAAAAAAACATTCCACAATGTTGTTTTGAAATAAACGTTCATACTTCCATTCCAATAAAGCAAAAACGTCGGAAATGTTTCTTTCATAGAAACATTTTCCGACGTTTTTGTTTTTAATCAATCATATATCCCGCTTTCCGCAGAGCTTCCAATCCTTTCTCCAATTGATACCCTTTTAATAGGATATAATCCGTCTGATATGTAGACACTGCAAAAATCCCCACACCAGCCTCTGCCAGCACACCGGAAATCCGGGATAGTATCCCAATCAACGAAAATTCCAATGTTCCAGCAATGCGGAATGCCCGCCATCCATCTTCTCTTTCCAAAGTTTCTTCCGGCACATGCTCTGTTAAACACACCAGAGAAAATTCTCTGTCCGTTTTTGCCGCAAAACAAAAAGGCTGTGTCCAGTCCACTTTTACCTCATCACTGATACGACATACAGAAAATGCATATGGCAGCACTTCCAGCCGTTCTGCAACTTTTTCTGCCAATAAATACTGTTCCAATTCTTCCACGCTGTCAACCAGATAAGTTGCTCCTGCTTCTTTCAACTGCTCCTCTGTGCGGAATCCCCATGTGACGCTGACACAATCCATGCCTGCCGCCTTTGCAGTAGCCAAATCCACCTCTGTATCCCCCACATACAGACAATCTATCAAAGATACCTCCAGCTGTTCCGCTGCCGCTTCCACCATATCTCCTGCCGGTTTTGGACGCAGATCATTTCCTTCCCCCAATGCCAGATCAACAGCATCTCCAAAGTATTTTTCACACAAGCCTTTGACTGCTCCATCGAATTTATTGGATACCACCGCTGTTTTCACACCTGCCTGTCGTAAATCCCGCAGCAGCTGCAAAACGCCGTCAAAAGGCTTTGTTTTGATTTCCATATGTTCCTTATAATAAGCCTTATATTCCTCCAGACAAGTTTCAAAATCTTCCAGCGGTTCTCCTGCCGCCAATTTCAGATACACAGCACTGCCGTTCCCCAAAAAAGCAGCCGCTTCCTCTCTTGTCCGTCCTTTTCTTCCATATCTGCGTAAAATCTCGTTCATGCTGTCTGTCAAATCATCCAGTGTATCCAACAGTGTGCCGTCCAGATCAAAAATCACTGCTTGATATTTCATCTTCATTCGCCTTCTCCCTTTCAAAGATTTTTGCAACAAAAAAAGCCCCCGCGTTTGCGAGGGCGAAAAGCTACTGACGGGACTTGAACCCGTGACCTCCGCCTTACCAAGGCGACGCTCTACCTACTGAGCCACAGTAGCATAGGAAGAATAGATTTCTTCCGTCAGCTTTTATATACTATCACACAGATTCTATTCCGTCAAGATTTTTTTTTAAAACAAATTTCTCCAGCTTTTTCTTCACCCGCTGAAGGGCATTGTCAATGGATTTTTCCGGTTTATCCAGCATATTGGCGATTTCGAAATAGCTTCTGCCCTGTAAATATAATGTCAGTACACGGCTTTCGAAACTGCTGAGATTCTTTTCCATCTGGTTTTCCAGAAAATTTTTATTCTCCTGTCCAATGAGCAGAGCTTCTGGGTTCAGAAGTTCCCCTTCCTGAAGCAAATCCAGATAGGTTTCTTCGGAATCCTCCTCAAACACAGGCTTATTCAATGAGATATAAGAATTCAGTGGCTGATGCTTCTGTCTGGTTGCCGCCTTAATGGCTGTAATCATCTGACGATTGATGCACAGCTCCGCAAAACTGCGGAAAGAAGCATTCTTTTCCTTATCATAATCCCGAATGGCTTTATACAGTCCGATCATGCCCTCCTGTATGATGTCCTCTGTATCCGCGCCAATGAGAAAATAAGCCCGCGACTTTGCCTTCACCAGGGGTTTATATTTGTCCAACAGGCGTGCTTCCGCCTCGTTATCGCCGCTCTGCGCCTGACGCACCAGCAGTTCATCCTGTTGGGTGTTTGCAGTTTGTTCTGTTCTTTCACTTATCATATAAATCCTCTGTTCTCCTTACTTCTGCCGTCGTAAATTCTCCAGCCAATTGAGGGCTTCCTCATCCAGATTATCGGCGAGCATATTGTTTTTAGGCGGTCTGTTTTCGATGTACTGCCGACGCAGTTCTGTTTCCGCCTGATGCACCTGATTATGCAGTTCTTTGGCACTCATGCGCACAGCTCCCTGACCGGAAATGATGATCTGTTCCAGTCCGTCGGTGGTTGCCACCCTTACCCGATAATGCTTCGGCATAGATGTTACCACTCTTTCGATGTAATGATCCGCCGTTTCTGCTTCTTTTGTATACACCACATAAATATTATGATACTTCGATACAGAGCCAGGATTGCCCTTGACCAGATATGCGTCAAAAACAACGATAATGGTTGCTTTCTGTACACCTTTATAATTGGAAAGGGTATCAATAAGCTTTACCCTTGCACTTTCCAGACTGACATCTTCCATCAATTCCCGCAGCTCGTCCCATGCGTGGATGATGTTATAGCCGTCCACCAGCAAAAAATCCTCCTGCAACGGCAATCCCCTCCCTTCTCATCGTAACATCATATCATATAACCTTAAAAATTGCAAAAGATTCTTCTTTTCCGCCAAATCCGTCAAATCTTAAAATCTTCTCTGTCTTACCACTTCATACATAAGCAGCGCTGCCGCTACGGAAGCATTCAAAGAAGAAATTTTTCCATACATCGGAATAGATGCTGTAAAGTCACAATTTTCTTTTACCAGACGGCTGACGCCATCGCCTTCACTGCCAATAACCAATGCCAGAGGGCCTTTCATGTTTGTATCAAAATGATCCAGACCTTTCATGTCGGCGCAAGCAATCCACAAACCTTCTTTTTTCAGATATTCCATAGTCTGTACGATATTTGTCACTCTTGCCACAGGCATATATTCAATGGCACCAGCAGATGTTTTCCCAACAGTAGCGTTCAGACCAACAGAGCGGCGTTTGGGAATGATAACCCCATGAACACCGGCACATTCTGCTGTACGCAAAATAGCGCCCAAGTTATGAGGGTCAGTGATACCATCCAGCAGCAGCACAAAAGGATCTTCCCCTTTTTCTTTTGCCGCAGCCAGAATATCTTCTACTTCCACATAGTCATGAGCAGAAACCAGCGCAATCACGCCCTGATGGTTTTTCGTCTGGGAAATTTCGTCCAGTTTCTGGCGGCTCACTTCCTGAATGACGACACCTTTTTCCACAGCCATAGCAATGATCCGTTTGATAGTCCCCTCCACATTGCCTTTTGCCACCATGATTTTTTCAATATCTCTGCCGCTTCTAAGCACTTCCAGAATGGCATTTCTGCCTTCCAGCTGGTTTTCATTGATTTCTCTGTCCATTTCCCGTTCTTCTCTGGCAGTATGGAAAGGCTTGCGACCTTTGCGTTCTTCTCCGTTTCTGCCGCCGGGTCTTTTTTCTTTCCATTCCCGTTCGTTTCGTCTTTTTTCCACGGAATAACCTCCTGTTTTTCTCTTTTTTCCAACACAGCAAAAAGCCGATGTGCAAAATCAGTGCATCGGCTTCTATTTTTATTTCTCTATTAATTCTGCCATACCCAGACGGAATAAGTCAATGGCTCTTTCCATTTTTCCATCCAGATACAGATAACCGAATACCGCTTCTACCCCCGTTGCATGGCGGTAGTCCATCAAATCGGCGTTCTTCGGTGTGGTGTAGGATTTTGCGTTGCGTCCTCTGCGGAACACAGCCGTTTCCTCCTCTGTCAATTCCTCAGCCACACGGAAATAAAATTCCGCCTGTGCTTTGGCATTGACCATATCTCTTGCGGTTTTATGCAAACGGTTCACCGGCGCATTCCCTCCTGTCAAAACAGTGGTACGCACCAGTATTTCATAAACCGCATCTCCAATATAAGCCAGCGCCAAAGGGGACAGCTCCTTTGGATTCACTGTCCCCTTCTGACCCAGCATTAAGTCCAATGCCTGTAAGTTCATAATTAACCTCTGAACCACTGTACGCCCTGACGGGTATCTTTGATGGTGATGCCCATAGCTGCCAGTTCGTCACGGATTGCGTCTGCTGTTGCAAAGTCTTTTGCCTTCTTAGCTTCTGCTCTCTTTGCGATGAGTTCTTCGATTTTTGCTGTTTCTTCATCAGATACAGCGTCTTCTTTCAGTTCTGCTACACCCAGTACGCCGCACAGGTGATCCAGCATATCCTGAATTTTTTCTGCGTATTCTTTGGAAACGCCTGCTTTGACTGCAATATTGCTGAAACGAACCAGTTCGTAGATTACGGAAATAGCATCCGCTGTGTTAAAGTCGTCGTCCATAGCTGCTTCGAACTGTTCTTTGTATTTTTCCAGTTCTGCTGCCTGTGTATTTTCTTCTGCTGTCATCTTTGTGTCAGCGCTGTTTTTGATATAGAAATCCAGTTCTTTTCTTGCGTTTTTGATTCTTTCCAGACCATTCTGGCAAGCCTGCATCAGATCTCTGCTGAAGTTGATGGGGCTTCTGTAATGACCGTTGAGAATAAAGAAACGGATAACTTCATAAGGGAACTGTGCCGCAATATCTCTAACGGTAAAGAAGTTACCCAGAGATTTGGACATTTTTTCGTTGTCAACAGTAATGAAACCGTTGTGCAGCCAATATTTTGCGAACTGGCAGCCGTTTGCAGCTTCACTCTGTGCGATTTCGTTTTCATGGTGAGGGAAAATCAGGTCTTCGCCGCCGGCATGGATGTCGATGGTGTCGCCCAGATGATGTTTTGCCATAACGGAGCATTCAATGTGCCAACCAGGTCTGCCTTCGCCCCAAGGAGATGTCCAGCTGGGTTCGCCTTCTTTTTTGGGTTTCCACAGTACGAAGTCTGTGGGATTTTTCTTTGCGTCGTCGATGGTTACACGTTCGCTGGCACCGGCAATCAGTTCATCCAGATTCTTTCTGGACAGTTTGCCGTATTCAGGGAATTTCTTTGTATCATAGTAAACAGTGCCATTGTCTTCATAAGCAAAACCTTTGTCGATCAGTTCCTGAACCATAGCAATGATACCGTCCATTTCCTGTGTAACACGAGGATGCACAGTAGCACGTTTTACGTTCAGACCGTCAGCATCATGGAATGCTTCTTCAATATAACGATTGGAGATTGCTTCCATTGTGCTGTTTTCTTTGTTTGCACGGTTGATGATTTTGTCGTCAACGTCTGTGAAGTTCTGTACATAAGTAACGTCATAACCTTTGTATTCCAGGTATCTTCTTACGGTGTCAAATACAACGTAAGGGCGTGCGTTACCGATATGGATATAGTCATATACGGTAGGGCCGCAAACGTACATTTTTACTTTGCCTTCCTCGCGAGGAATGAATTCTTCTTTCTGTCTTGTCAGTGTATTATATACTTTCATGGTCGTTCATCCTTCCTTTTTTGAACCATATTTTTCTAAGTTACATTATATCACAAAAACGGGTTCTGCAAGCATATTTTCCACAATTCTTCCCGTTTTCTTTTCTGTTTCTCAGACTGCGTGTTTTTTCGCCTTTGTAAATTCAGAAGGATCTGTGGGTTTGATGCGCATACCGTCTTTTCTCACAATCTTTGTGGGAGAGCCAACAGCAGTTACGTTAGCGGGAATGTCTTCCAGTACAACGGAACCTGCACCAATTTTTGTGTTAGAGCCAATGTTGATGGGGCCCAGTACGATGGTTTCCGCACCGATCAGTACGTTATCCCCAACAGTCGGATGGCGTTTGATCTTGTCTTTACCGGTACCGCCCAGTGTTACACCATGGTACAGCATAACATTGTCGCCGATTTCCGCTGTTTCCCCAATGACAACACCCATACCGTGGTCAATGAAGAAACGTTTGCCGATCTGTGCGCCGGGATGGATTTCAATGCCTGTCAAACCTCTGGAAATCTGAGAAATGGCTCTGGCAATGAAAAAGTGTTTCTTTTTGTAGAAGCTGTGGGCAATTCTGTGGTTGATCACCGCCCAGAAACTGGGGTAGAGAATCACTTCGATGTTGCTTCTGATGGCAGGATCTTTTTCCTTAATGACATCAATCATTTCTTCAATTCTTGCTTTGAGTTCTCTTGTGTTCATGTTCGGTTTCTCCTCTCGATACTGATATTCTTTTTTATGATATTACAGCACGAAATAAGGTGTTCCTGCGCTTTTCTTCTCTGTTTCCCCAAAAAGAAAAAGCCCCGTCTTTACAAACACTGTAAAGACGAAGCTGTTATACTCCGTGGTTCCACTTTACTTAGACGGTCTGTTTTTCCGCAGAAAAAAGATACCGCCTCACTTTATCGACTGTAACGTTGTCATCGGAATCAGGCTACTGCAAATAAAAATGGTTCGCCCGTTCAGTTCAGGAACGCACTTCATCCTCCTCATTCTGTAAACGGCTCTCACCCATGTATCTTAAGACGGTGCCACTCAAACCCCCAGTTTCCTGGAAGCTCAAATTTCATCGCCTTTCACCACGGCCGTTATTCTCTGGCAGGTGATAAAAGGACTACTCTTTTCCATCATCACTTTTGGCTTATTTCGTTTTTTCCAGAAGACATACAGCCGAAGCGGCAATGCCTTCTCCTGCGCCGGTAAATCCCAGCCCCTCCTCTGTTGTTGCCTTTACATTGACCTGATCTATATCTATGTGAAGAATCTCAGCGATATTCTTCCGCATTTCAGGAATATAAGGTTTCAACTTTGGACGCTGCGCGATTACTGTTGCGTCGATGTTCATTATACAATATTCTTTCTGGGAAATCAAGTCCCAAACGCAGGATAATAATTTTTTGCTGTCAGCACCTTTGTACGCCGGATCTGTATCGGGAAAATGTCCGCCAATATCCCCCAGTGCCGCCGCTCCCAACAGGGCATCCATAATGGCATGAAGCAGAACATCCGCGTCAGAATGTCCCAGCAATCCTTTTTCATAAGGAATGTTGACACCGCCCAATATCAGATCTCTGTTTTCCACCAGTTTATGTACGTCATATCCTGAACCAATTCTCATGAAGCATTTCTCCTTTTAGTGTCCACGATGTTTTTCGCGTTTCTTCTGTTGTTTCTGCAAAAACCGTTCTTTTTTCTCCGCCAGCTTATCTTCCTTTCGGATGATGCGCTTTTGGATTTTTCGCTCTTCCCGCTGTGCCTGTATGGCTTGCTGGGCGCGGGTTCCTGTTCCCCCTTCTCTTGTCTGCTTACGGATTTCCCGCTGCATCCGTTTAGGGTTCTTGCGGGTCTGCCTGTCAGAAAGCCGGCTTTTTTTTCCGGTACCAAAAGAAAGCCGATACACATTTTTCAGCAAATACTCCTGCACTTCCAGCCCCTTTGGCTCTGCACCAAAAAGGATCTTTGTCGCCTGATAGCTTTCTCCATCCTCCCGCTCGTAAATACCGATCCAGAAAGGCTCCTCAAAAAGTACGGTCATTGTCACTTTGACCTTTTCCATGGTCATTCCTCCTTTTGTATTTTACTGCACAAAGAAGGGACAACCAAGGAGGCAGGTTACTGACGGCTTCTTGCCGCATCCGGACTACCAACCGGATCGTGTTTTTATCTCTGCAAGACCATAGTATGCTTTTTTCTTCCTGCTGTCAATGACGCTATTTTGTCTGACATCGCTATGTATCTTTTTGGTATACAGTGTTTTTTTGTGAATTTTTCATCAAACTCTTGCATTTTTCTGACAACAGGTTTATACTGTATTTATAGAAATACATAACATATATTCACATAGAAATATATGTGCCCTTCGGGCAACAAAGGAGGAGATTACAATGGGAAAGAAAGTTTTAATGTTGGCTGGAGATTTTACGGAAGATTATGAAACCATGGTACCTTTTCAGGCTTTGCAGGTTCTGGGTTATCAGGTTGATGTAGTTTGCCCCGAAAAAAAAGCAGGTGACATTATTCGTACCGCAATTCACGACTTCGAAGGAGAACAGACATACTCCGAAAAAAGAGGTCATAACTTCGCTTTGACAGCAGATTTCGACGCTGTTAACACAGCTGATTATGCTGGCTTATTCATCACCGGCGGACGTTCTCCCGAATACCTGAGATTGACACCGAGAGTAATTGAAATTGTACAGGAATTCTTCGCTGCAAATAAACCAGTTGCTGCAATCTGCCATGGTCCTCAGATCTTGACTGCTGCCAACGTACTCAAAGGTAAAAAAGCAACTGCTTATCCCGCTGTTGGTCCTGACATCACACTGGCAGGCGGCGAATATGTAGCTGTTGACGCTGACAAAGCAGTTGTAGACGGCAATCTGGTTACTGCACCCGCATGGCCCGGCGACGCTGCTATCGTTGCTGAATTTGCGAAACTCATGGGGGCAAAGATTGAGATCTAAAAGATCTGCAAGTATATATCAAATTTGATATAGATGTGCAACTTACAAGAGAGGATTTTAAAAATCCTCTCTTGTTTTGCACAAAAATAAAAAGCTGAAATCTTTGCAGTTCCAAAGATTTCAGCTTTCATTTTTATGTACTTAAGCCCGTGGATGGGCTTTTGCATACACACTTTTGATTTTTGTATTGTTCAGTTTTGTATAAATCTGGGTTGTGGAAATATCGGAATGTCCCAGCATCTCCTGGACAGAACGCAGATCTGCCCCATTTTCCAGCAGATGTACCGCAAAGGAATGACGCAGAATATGTGGTGTAATCTCTCCGGGAATCCCCGCTTCTTCCGCATAATTCTTAACAATCTTCCAGAACCCCTGTCTTGTCATTTTCTTGCCGCCATAATTCAGAAACAACACCGTTTCTTCCGGGTTATGTATGAGCTGTACCCGCCCTTTTTTCAGATATTCCCAAAGAGCCTCTTTGGCTTTTGTACCAATGGGAATCATACGGCTTTTGCTGCCTGTTGTGCAGCGGATATATTCAAAAGGCAGATTCACATCATCCACATGCAGGGAAACCAGCTCCGATACACGGATACCTGTGGCATAAAGCACTTCCAGCATGGCCTTATCCCGCAGACCTTTGGCATCGCTGGTCTTAGGCTGTTCCAACAGTTTTTCCACCTGCTCCAAAGTCATAATCTTCGGCACTTTTCGTTCTTCTCTGGGCAGTTCCAGATCCACAGCAGGGTTTTCCTTTACAACACCCTGCCCCATAAGGAAATAAAAAAACGCACGGATAGACGCTAAATTCCGAAAAATCGTTGTGGACGCCTTATGTTGATTTTGCAGTTCATACACATACGCCATAATGTTGGTGCGGTTGATTTTGGAAACCTCACATACGCCCAAGCCTTCCATAAAACCGCAGAATCCCCGCAGATCCCGTAAATATGACAATATGGTATTTTCAGATGACTTTTTCACATTTTGCAGGTACATGCGAAAAGCAGCCAGATTTTCTTCCATATTCATAACCCCTTCAAATCAAAAAGACATAGTCTTTCATAAATTATAAATACTTTTTTCATAATTGTCGACATTTTTTTCATAATTTTCCACTGTTCCTGCAAAATTCTCCATTCTGACCTTTTTTCTCGTACATTTTTAGGTTAAATACGCCATAAAAGCTGGAATCAGCCCCACTTCCACACCACTTGCCACCACAATAGGCAAAATGGACGCCACTAATAATATACAGTATTCTGTCTGCCGACGCCGTTTTTCTCGCTTACTGACACCTTTTCTGCTACCTTCTTCTCCCCATGCAAAGAGGTAATACACCGCCACTGTTGTCATGGCAACATACGCCGGAATCAACAGCAGATTCTGGGGCAAAATCCCTAATATGGTCAACCATACCCCTTTGCCGCCATAGCTTGCCATGAGCATTGCCGCCGTAAACCCCAGAGAAATTCCCCTGAACAGACAGACACAGCCGGAAATAAATACCCCCATAGAAAGCCATCCCCCCGCCCAGATGAGCAGATCATACTTCATGTATTTCCAGAAGGTATACCAGAAAGAGGAATCTCCACCTGCCGTCAAATGCTCCTGCAAAAAACGCACCAGCGTTTCCTCACCGCTCCGTCCTGCCAAATTGGCGGCCACCGCACCGCCAATGGTTCCCAACAAAAAAGAAAGGCAAACAATCATAAAAATCATTTGCCCTCTTTCTGCCGGTGTTTTCTTTTTTGGATACATAGCCTCACCTCATCACATTTTTTCTCCTGTTACAAGGTTATGGCTCGTCTTTTTTATTTATGTCTGGTCATATACGCAAAAATTGCCGCAACGGTCTTTGCATCCTTGATTTCACCTTTGTAGATCATTTCCATGGCTTCTTCCGGTGTATACCGTTCCACTTCAATGAACTCATCCTCATCGAAACAACAAGGACAGGGGGTCAAATCAGAAGCAAAATACAGGAAGATCTTCTCTGTGCAGAATCCAACTGTTGGGTAGATTTCACAGATAAATTCCATATTGCCTGCCAGATTGCCAGTTTCTTCTGCCAGTTCCCGTTTGATGCCTTCGCTGGGTTCTTCCCCTTCTTCCAGCACTCCCGCAGGGATTTCCAGCAGCATTTCTTTAAAAGCATGACGATACTGTCTTACAAAAATGATCTTGCCTTCTGCGTCTACTGCCAGCGCTGCCGCCGCGTTTTTGCCACGGATAACTGTTTCACGGTAAGCCGCTTTGCCATCAGGCATCTGCAGCTTATCCACTGTTACCTTTACAATCTTGCCTTCATAAGTCAGTTTACTTTCCAACACTTCATAGCTCATATTGCCATCTCCTTATGGATTTATGCCAGTGCTTTTACCATTTCTTCGATGCGATCCATGCCTTTTTTGATCTGTTCCATATCTGTTGCGTAGGACAGACGGATATAATCAGGCATACCAAAGTCTGCGCAAGGTACCACTGCCACATATTTTTCCGCAATCAGAATTGCAGCAAAATCTGCCGCAGAATGGATTTCTGTGCCTTCATAGCTTTTCCCGTAAGTGCCGGATACATCCACAAACAGATAGAATGCGCCTTCCGGTTTCAGTGCGGAAATCATAGGAATGGCTTCTTCTCTTTCATAGATGTAGTCTCTTCTTTTCTTGAATTCTTTGCACATTTCAGCTACACAGTCCTGAGGGCCTTCCAGCGCAGCCAGTGTTGCTTCCTGTGCGATGGAGTTGGGGTTGGAAGCCATGTGGGACTGCAGAGAAGCCATGAGTTTTGCCACTTCCAGAGGCGCAGCCGCAAAACCAATTCTCCAGCCTGTCATGGCATAGCTTTTGGAAACACCGTTGATGACGATGGTTCTGTCATAAATTTCTTTGCCCAAAGAAGCAATGCTGATATGTTTTTTGCCTTCATCGTAAATAAGTTTTTCATAAATTTCATCGGAAATCACGAAAATATCATGAGCTACCGCAAAGTCAGCCACCATCTGCAAATCTTCCAGAGAGGAGATCATGCCGGTGGGATTGGAAGGACTAGTCAGGATCAGTGCTTTTGTTTTTGCTGTGTAAGCGCCTTCCAGTTCTTCTTTTGTCAGCATAAAGTTGTTTTCTTTCTTTGTGTGTACCACCACAGGCACACCGCCGGCGATTTTAACCATTTCCGCATAGCTCAGCCAAAAAGGTGCGGGAATGATGACTTCATCACCTTCGTTCAGAATTGCCATAAACGCGTTCATGAGGGAGTGTTTTGCGCCGTTGCTGATGACTACCTGTGCAGGTTCATAGTCCAGACCGTTGTCTTTTTTCAGCTTGTCGCAAACAGCTTTCCGCAGTGCAGGCGTACCTGCCGCAGGTGTATATCTTGTTTTGCCTTCATCAATGGCTTTTTTCGCTGCTTCTCTAATATGTGCAGGGGTGTCAAAATCAGGTTCCCCTACGCCAAATGTAACCATATCCTTGCCCTGTGCTTTCAGTTCTGCCGCTTTTGCGGAGATTGCCAGGGTGCTGGATGCTTTGATGCTTTGTGCTCTTCTTGATACTTCCATTTCTCTTACCTCATTTCTTTTGTTTAATCAAATTTGCTTTTTCTGGCACCATTCAGCACCAGATTTGCAAGAATTACCATAATACCAAAACTCATGGACAGCATTTTCAAAGACAGTACAGACTGTGCTTTTTCAGAGCCTTCAATAGAAAGATCTCCATCAAAAGACACAGTGATGTCATATTTCATAATGCCGTCGTTTACCATATAAGTATAAGGACTGCCTTCCACCAGATTCATCTGATCTGTGTAAAAATCATAAGATTTATACTTTTCTGTCAGTGGTGTCATTACATAGGTTCCCCACGCATGATTGCCGTTGACATCTTCCATCAGATAAGTCATGCTGTTGGCATGTTTTTTCTCAACTACTTCATAGCCTTCTTCCAAAGAAAGGCCATTTTCCTCAGCCTTTTCCAGAAAGACTGTTTCCAGCTCCGCCTCTGTATAAGGATGCGGTCTAACGCCATTGATGCTCACAAGGAACAATCCGGCAATGACAAAAAGCAGCACAACGCTGATAATAACCCGTTTCATGTTACCTCCTTATTTCCATACCCTTTCTGCCACCCGCAGGAAATTTTTCTCTCTTATTTTTTCCGCCAGATGGCTCCCAAATTTCTGTTCCATCCGTTCCAGAAAAAGTGCCATATCTTCCACTGCACGCAGGTCTGTGGGCGTTACGTCAATGCCGTCAAAATCACTGCCTAGTCCCACAGCGTCCTCACCAGCCATGTCCAGCATGTGTGTCAGCTGCCGCAGCAGATCATCCTGTGTCACTGTGTCTTTCTCTCCTACAAAAGGTGGGAAAAAATTCAGTCCCACAAAACCATCCATTTCGCCAATGATTTTCAATTGATCGTCTGTCAGATTCCGTGGATGAGGACAAATCGCCCGTGCATTGGAATGGCTTGCCACAAAAGGCTGTTCCGCCATTTTTGCCACATCGTAAAACCCGGCGTCTGTCAAATGGGATACATCCACCAGCATACCCAGTCGTTCCATTTCTTTCACAACTGCTTTGCCAAAGGTGGTCAATCCACCGCCAGTGCCTCTTTCCGCTACACCATCTGCCAGAGCATTTCTGTGATTCCACGTCAGTGTCATGAGCCTTACACCCATACGATGATACATCCGCAGAGCAGCGATTTCTCCTTCCAGGGCTTCGCCGCCTTCCAGAGATAATATAGCAGAGAGCCTGCCCTGTTTTTTATTTTCCAGAATATCCGAAAATCGTTTCACCATGCCCACACGGTCTTTGTACCGCTCCATCTGTTCCAGATAATAGTCCAGATATTTCACGGTCTGCCGCATGGCAATGGAATAGTACTTCGGTTCCAGCCAAATGGCAAAAATCTGCACTGCCGAACCATAGGCAGCAAGTTTTTCCAGATTCAGCTGTCCCGAAAATTCCAGCATATTCTCTCCCGCTTCCATGGCTTTCACCACAGTATCACAATGGGCATCTGCATAGCTTTTCATAGGCTCCTCCTTTTTCTGTACTTCTTTTCCATTTTATATGTTTATGCCAAAAAATACAATACAAAACAAAAATCCTGCCGAAATATTGCGTCTTCCCTTCGGATGTCCTATGATGGGAGATAGAAAAATCATGCAGCCACCAGAAAGGAGAATAGATATGTTTCCCTGTGATCTTGTGAAAGAAAAAGCCCTTGCCTTCGGACTTCATCCAAAACTGAAGGGCAAAATATTTCTTGCGGGAGGTCTGGCACCTTGGGTGATTTCCGGCGAAAATTCCAATCGGCTCCACAGCGATATTGATTTCGTGGTTCCTCTTTCAGAAATGGAAACCGTCCGCACTTTTCTCAAAGAACAGGGACTTTATGACCAAACCCATGATTCTCTTTTCCTCTCCTGCAATCAAGAAAAGATAGATTTTGGCACAGAAGTCTTTCTGGATGGTCTGCCTGTCAGCTTTACGCCTTTTTTTGAGGAAAACAACAACCTTTACCAACGGGATTTTACCACTGCTGATTTCAGCACCAAAGACAGCCTTGTAACTCTCTGCCTGCCGAATCTTTCACCAGAAGATTACATCACTGCCTACGCCCTATCTGATGGGCAAAAGCTGTATTGTACCTCTCTGGAATTTGTTTATGCCAAAAAGAGCCGAAAGAACCGACCCAAAGACCAAGGGGATTTACAGAAAATGAAGCAAATCGGATTAAACGAAAACCTTCTCAAACACATTACCGACTCCTTTTCCAGTGCTGTTCTGGAAATCAAACCATAAAATCATCTCATCCGAGATGATTTTTTTATGCCGAAATTTATCTCTGCAAAACAAAAAGGGGCTGTCGTCTGTGTTTACAAACAACAAGCCCCTTTGCCTGCTTACATATTCATATTTCCTTACGCTTCTTCTGTTTCTGCCGCAGCCGCTTTCAGAATTTCTTCGTTGAAGCAGATTGCCAGTTCATCCAGCTGTTTCTGGTCTACCACGTTAGGCGCATCTGTCATAGGGCAGGAAGCATCCTTTACCTTAGGGAATGCGATAACGTCACGAATGCTAGGCGCATTGCTCATGAGCATGATAATTCTGTCCAGACCGAATGCCAGACCGCCATGAGGGGGTACGCCGTATTTGAAGGCATCCAACAGGAAACCGAAACGTTCCTGAGCGTCTTCCTGTGTGAAGCCCAGCAGTTCGAACATTTTCTGCTGGATATCTCTGCGGTGGATTCTGATGGAGCCGCCGCCCAGTTCGTAACCGTTCAGTACGATGTCGTATGCTTTCGCACGAACAGCGCCGGGGTTTGTATCCAGCAGTTCCAGGTCTTCATCCATAGGTGCTGTGAACGGATGGTGTACTGCCACAAATCTGTTTTCTTCTTCGTCCCATTCCAACATAGGGAATTCTGTGATCCACAGGAAACGGAAGTCGTCAGGTCTGGTCAGTTCCAGCATCTTGGACAGTTCCAGACGCAGAGCACCCAGAGAGTCGAATACTACTTTGTCCTGATCTGCGCAAATCAGAATCAAGTCGCCGGGTTTACCTTCCATTTTATCCACGATTTCCTGCAGTTTTTCAGGTGTGAAGAATTTTGCAATCTGGGATTTCAGACTGCCATCTTCGTTGACAACAATCCAAGCCAGACCTTTTGCACGATATGTTTTTACAAATTCAACCAGAGAGTCGATTTTCTTTCTGGGGAAAGAGCCGCAGCCTTTTGCGTTGATGGCACGCACACTGCCGCCAGCTTCCAGTGCGGATTTGAATACCACAAAGTCTGTGCCGGCTACTACATCGGAAATGTTTACCAGTTCCATGCCAAAACGTACGTCGGGCTTATCGGAACCGAAGCGTTCCATAGCTTCTTTATAAGTCATGCGCTGCAAAGGCAGCTGCACGTCTACATTCATGATGTCTTTGAATACTTTCTGCATCAGTCTTTCGTTGATGTCGATGATATCGTCCACATCAATGAAGGACAGTTCCATGTCCACCTGTGTGAATTCAGGCTGTCTGTCTGCACGCAGGTCTTCGTCACGGAAGCATTTTGCAATCTGGTAATAACGATCCATACCAGAAACCATCAGCAGCTGTTTGTAGAGCTGAGGGGACTGAGGCAGACCGTAGAAGTTACCGGGATGCACACGGCTGGGAACCAGATAGTCTCTGGCGCCTTCAGGTGTGGATTTGCCCAGAATAGGTGTTTCGATTTCCAGGAAGCCTTCGTTGTTCAGGAAGGCACGGAGAGCCTGTACCACCTGATGACGCAGAACGATGTTCTTCAGCTGGCAAGGTCTTCTCAGATCCAGATATCTGTATTTCAGACGCAGATCATCTTTGACTGTGATGTTGTCTTCAATCTGGAAAGGTGTTGTTTCAGATTCGGACAGGATACGCAGTTCAGAAGCAATGATTTCGATTTTCCCTGTTTTCATGTTAGGGTTGATATTGCCTTCTGTTCTAGCGGTTACAATACCGCGTACAGCCAGTGTGTACTCACTGCGAACGGTTTCAGCTTTTTCAAAAATTTCTTTGGGTGCGGTATTACCATCGATGGCAATCTGTACCAGACCTGTTCTGTCACGCAGAGCGATGAAGATCAGCTGACCCAGGTCACGGCGACGCTGTACCCAACCCATAACGGTCACTTCCTGACCAATCATGGTTTCATTGACATGGCAACACATGTGGCTTCTTTTCAAGCCGGTAATTGATTCTCCCATATTGATAAATCTCCTTACAGATAAAAATTTTCCTCTATTATCATACCATTTTTGCGGAAAAAGTAAAGTTTAACCGCAAAAAAACATGGCTTTTCTGCGAAAAGGAGTTAAAGTGTGTTCTTTTCCACCTTCTGAACGAAATCTACCAACAATTTTGCACAGTCTTCCACGCCGCAAAGGGAGCTGTCCACAGATAAATGATAGTTTTCCGCACTGCCCCAGCTGCCGCCTGTGTATTTTTTGTAATATCTCGCCCGTTCTTCATTGATGGTACGGACTTTTTCCCCCGCTTCCCCTTCTGCCAGGCCATAGCTGGTCACTGCCCGTTGTCTGCGGAATCCTTCCGGCGCATGGATGAAAAGACGGATGGTATGGGGACGATGACGCAGGATGACATCCGCACAACGCCCTATAATGACACAGCTTCCTTTTGCCGCGATTTCGGAAATCACTTTCCATTCTGCCGGAAACAGTCTGTCTGCCGGCGGCACATCCTCACCGGAATAAACATAGAACTGCGCCAGCACTTTCTGCAGCACGGGATTATGTACTGCCTGTTCGTTTTTCTCTACAAAATCTCTGGAAAAGCCGCCTTCCTTTGCTGTCATGTCAATGATGCTTCTGTCATAGAAAGGAATGCCCAATTCTTTTGCCAGTGCTTTGCCAATGTCATGTCCGCCGCTGCCATATTCTCTGGCAATGGTGATAACCAGACCGTTTTCCGGTTCTGTCTGTTCTTTTTCTTCATCGGATTTCTTTTCCCCAAAAAGCAATCCGGGAAGGAAAGAAAGCTTTCTGCCATAAAATCCAGCAATGGTACCAATGAGCAAAGCAGAAATGATGGTACCTTCTCTAACACCTTCCATGTGATGGAACAATACCAGAGAAATCACTGCTGCACCAATGGACATACTTGCGTCAAAGCATACTTTCGTTTTACCAAATTCCCGGTTGAAAGCTGTGCAAACTGCTTTTACAAAACCTTCGCCGGGCAGCATAACTACGTTTGCCAGCACTTCTGTATAAACACCAAAGCCCAGAATCAAACAGCCGATGAGCAAAGAAACCAATTTTGTGGAGTAACTCTGTGGCGCCAAAAAGAACAGCAGATTCATGGTAAAGTCGATGAAATACCCAAAAATCAAAGATACAGGTATCTGCAATAACTGTATCTTTTCAAATCTGCTCCGCAGCAGCAAAATCTGTAACAGAATCAACAATACACTGAACGCCACCGTAAATTCCCCTAACGTAAAGGGGAAATACAAACTCAATGTGTATGGGATACTGGAAATGGGAGATGTCCCCAAATCTGCCTTTGTAATAAAGCTGATCCCCAGCGCATTGATAAATAACCCAATAAAAAATACGATATACCGTTTTGCTTTCTCCATTATCTTTTGCTCCCCTTCGTCATATTCTCGTATATTTTTTGCAGCCCTTTCAAAAGAATGGCTTTTTCTTCTTCTGTAATTCCATCCAAAGCCCGTTCTTCACAGGATTTCATAATGGGTCGTACCGTTTCGGCAGCCATCTTCCTACCTTTTTCTGTCAAAAATACATATTGGGATTTTCGGTTGCCTTCTTTTACATGTTTTTCGATGAGCCTAGCCTCATCCATCCTGCGCAGAATTCCCGTCACGGTTGCCGCTTCCAGATGGAAAGCTTCTCCCAACGCTTTCTGTTCGCAGCCGTCATGGCTGAGCAAATAATCCAATATTTTTGACTGTCCCGGCAAAAGCCCCTGCTCTGCCGCTTCCAATACCACCTGTTTTTGAAACACTGTCTGTGCCAAAAGCAGGCAGTGATGAAAACTGTTGTCCATAAAACATACACCTCTTTTTATTTAGCTTGCTAAATATATTATGAACCTTTTTGTGCCTTTGGTCAAGTCACATTTCCCAATTTCGGTTGTAAGTTTTTTGTATTTATTGTATAATAAAAGTAATAAAATTTTGGAAGAACCGCCCCATACTTTGGCTGTGCGGTACTTCGGAGGGGGAGTCATTATGGACTACAAAATCATCACCATCAGCCGTCAATATGGCAGCGGCGGCAGAATCATCGGGAAAAAACTTGCAGAAGCTCTGAACATTCCATTTTACGACAACGAACTGATCAATCTGGCAGCAGAAAAGACTGGTCTGTCCAAAGAATGCTTCAAAGAAGCAGAATCCGTTTCCACAGGCAATCTGCTCCTTTCTTTAACCACTTTGACACCTACCGTAGATTCCTATGGTCTGCCTTTGAACGAAAAAATCTTCCTGGTACAGTCCCAGGTTATCAAAGAAGTAGCAGAACAGGGCAGCTGCGTCATCGTTGGACGTTCCGCAGACTATGTTCTGTCTGAAAATCCCAATTGCATCAACGTATTCATCCACGCAGAACTGGAAGACCGTGTAAAACGAGCTGTTGAACTGTATGGATTGGACGCAAAAAATGTAGAAAGCGCCGTTTTGAAAACTGACAAAAAGCGTGCCGGATACTACAACTATTTTACAGGCAGAAAATGGGGCAAACTGGAAAACTATGACCTGTCCATCAACACCTCCAAAATCAGTCTGGATGATGTGGTAGAGATTCTGAAATCCTACGTAGAAAAAAGATAATTGACAGAAAACAGCATGGAAAAATCCATGCTGTTTTTTACAGAAAGGAAACCCTATATGTTTGAATCTAAAATTGATGTGCAGCAGGCAGTAGCAGGACTACGAAAAAGAGAAAAAGGGCTGATTACATATGAAAAAATCATGACCTCCTATAAAAATACAAATCTTTCTAATGATATGACTTTCCAACGAACATTTAATGGCTTTTACCGCATCCGCCGCAACGAAGATTGGCGAAAGTTTTACTATGAGAATTTCGAAAAATGGAAAAACGAAAGCACTCCTACCTTTCCTTTGATTCTGGAAACGCTTTACCGCCATACTGGACGAGTAGAGTGTTCCTTCTCCAGTAAAATGCTGGCAACTTTGTGTCCCGATTTTCCTATCTGGGACAGCATTGTTTTGGATCGCCTGCAATTGCGTCTGCGTGGTACAAACTGCGAAACAAAATTCCAAAACGCCCTTCCTTTATACGAAAATATTCTCCAATGGTATCAGGAATTTTTGCCTACCCGAACAGCAAAATCATACATAGATGCTTTTGATGACGCATTTCCTCAATACAAACACTTTACCCCCACAAAGAAAATTGACTTTCTTCTTTGGGCAAGCCCCAAAACGAGGTAAATTAAAAAGGGATAAAACCTTAGGGGCATCTTCAGAAGAAAACAAAGAAAGCCGAAATCCTTATCATGACAAAGGATTTCGGCTTTCTTATGATATTGAGATTTTATTTGATCTGTTTTCTTCTGAAGACAGCCGTCGCAATTCCTCTTAAGAAATCAAAGAAGCAAAAATCAATGTTTTCTTAAGAGGAAGTTGCTTTTCGGTTTTATCCCTTTTTTTGTATCTCATTATTTCTGAAGCTGTGCCAGACGTTCTTCCACCTGTGCCAGTGTCGCTTTGTATTTTTCTTCTTTTGCCTTTTCTTCGTCGATGACTTTCTGAGGCGCTTTGGATACAAAGCCCTGGTTTGCCAGTTTCTTTTCTACTCTTTCGATTTCTTTGAGCATCTTTTCTTTTTCTTTTGTCAGACGCTCTACTTCTTTTTCAATGTCAACCAGTTCTGCCAGAGGCATGTAAATGGTTGCGTTGCTGGTCACTACGGAAACAGCATCTTCACCGATACCTGCTTTGTCAGCCTGTACAGTTACTTCGCTGGCATGACCCAGTGTTTTGAAGAATACTTTGCTGTGTTCAAAGATCGCTCTTACTTCTTCCTTATCGGAAACAACAAATACCTGAACCTTCTTGGAAGGTGCAACGTTCATTTCCGCACGGATGTTACGGATGTTACGAACTGCTTCTTTGATAGTATCGATTTCTTCTTCGTTTTCTTTGTAGTTCCATTCTTCTTTATAAACAGTCCAATCGGAAATCATGATGCTTTCTTCTTCGTCCTGAATATGCTGGAACAGTTCTTCTGTGATATAAGGCATGAAAGGATGCAGCATCTTCAGTGCGTTGATGAGAACTGTTTTCAGTGTCCACAGTGCTGCTTCTCTTGTGTTGTCGTCTTTGTTGTACAGACGAGGTTTTACCATTTCGATATACCAGTCACAGAATTCATCCCACAGGAAATCGTAAATCTTCTGTGCAGCCAGACCCAGTTCGTAGTGTTCCAGATTTTCGGAAACATCTTTTGCCAGTGTGTTGACTTTGGACAGGATCCATTTATCTGCGGATGTGAGCATCAGCAGTTTTGTTTCCTGTTTTTCGTCCATGTTCATCATCACGAAACGGCTTGCGTTCCAGATCTTGTTGCAGAAGTTACGGCAGTTGTCCAGTCTTTCCCAATAGAAACGCATGTCGTTGCCGGGTGCGTTACCAGTGATCAGCATCAGACGCAGAGGGTCTGCGCCGTAGTTTGCGATAACTTCCAGAGGATCGATACCGTTGCCCAGAGATTTAGAGAACTTTCTGCCCTGATCGTCACGGATCAGACCATGGATCAATACATCGTGGAAAGGTACTTCGTGCATATTTTCCATACCGGAGAATACCATACGAACAACCCAGAAGAAGATGATGTCATAGCCAGTAATCAGTGTGCTTGTAGGATAGAAGTGTTTCAGATCTTCTGTTTCATTGGGCCAGCCCAGTGTAGAGAAAGGCCACAGCGCGGAGCTGAACCATGTATCCAGAGTATCTTCATCCTGATGCAGTTTTGTGCTGCCGCATTTTTCACATTTATCAGGAGCTGTTTTGCTTACAGTAATATGACCGCATTCTTCACAGTAGTAAGCAGGAATACGGTGGCCCCACCACAGCTGACGGGAGATACACCAGTCACGGATATTTTCCAGCCAGTGCATGTATACTTTACCGAAACGATCGGGAACAAAACGCAGTTTCTGCTGTTCATATACTTCCATAGCAGGTTTTGCCAGTTCGTCCATGCGTACAAACCACTGCAGTTTGATCAGGGGTTCGATGGGAACATTACATCTTTCATGGCAGCCTACTGCATGAGTGATGTCTTCGATTTCTACCAGATAGCCCTGTTCTTTCAGGTCTGCTACTACTGCTTTTCTGGCTTCCATACGATCCATGCCTGCGTATTTGCCTGCTTTTTCGTTCATAGTACCATCGTCGTTCATTACGTTGATACGAGGCAGGTTATGACGTACACCAACTTCAAAGTCGTTAGGGTCGTGAGCAGGTGTAATTTTTACAACACCAGTACCGAATTCACGGTCAACATATTCATCGCCTACGATGGGGATTTCTTTATCCATCAAAGGCAGGATACATGTTTTGCCGATGAGGTGCTGATAACGTTCGTCATCAGGATGAACCGCAACAGCAACGTCGCCCATCATTGTTTCGGGACGTGTGGTTGCCAGACGCAGTCTTTCATCGGAGCCTACAATGGGATATTCAATGTGGTAGAAATGACCTGCTGTTTCCACATGGTTAACTTCCGCGTCAGAAATGGTAGTCTGACATTCGGGGCACCAGTTGATGATCTTTTCACCACGATAGATATAGCCTTTTTCATACAAACGGCAGAATACTTCCAGAACGGCGTCGGAGCAGCCTTCGTCCATGGTGAAGCGTACTCTTTCCCAGTCACAGGAGCAGCCCAGTTTCCGCAGCTGATTCAGAATGATGCCGCCGTATTCTTCTTTCCAAGCCCAAGCACGTTCCAGGAAACCATCACGGCCTACATCGTCTTTTGTCAGGCCTTCGGAAGCCATTTTCTGTACAACTTTCAGTTCTGTGGAAATACTTGCGTGGTCAATGCCGGGAACCCACAGTGCATTGTAGCCAGCCATTCTTTTCCAACGGATCAGAATATCCTGCATGGTGTTGTCCAGTGCATGGCCCATATGCAGCTGCCCAGTGATGTTCGGGGGCGGCATTACGATACAATAAGGTTTTTTGCTTTTATCGATTTTTGTGTGGAAATATTTCTTTTCCATCCACATAGCATAGAGTCTGTCCTCTACTGCTGTGGGATCAAAATTCTTTGCCAGTTCTCTCACGTTTTCTCCTCCTTCGTTTCATAAAAAAAGAGCTTTCCTCCCAAAGGACGAAAGCTCGCGGTACCACCTTATTTCCCGTCAAAAAAAATTGACGGACACTCACGGTCTGTAACGGAACCACCCGTTTCCGCCTACTCTTTTTTTTCAGCGGAACAGCTCCAAAGCTACCTTCTGCGTGCCTGCTCCCGAAAAATCTCTCAGCCCATGGATTTTTCTCTCTGCCGGGACGGAATCCGCATACTCCTCTTTTTCTTTGCTTTTGCTGTATGGAATCTTATACTTTAGCATTTTATTCAATACGAACAAATTTGTCAATAGCTTTTTGTAAATTATTCTGTATTCTTCATATCCTTTGGATATTTTGATATGTTTAGCAATATCCCCATCATACCCATCAAAAATACCAGTGCTGTACCGCCGTAACTGATGAACGGCAGTGGCTGCCCTGTATTTGGAATGGTATTGGTTACAACGCCGATGTTAATCAGTGACTGAAACGCCACCACAGATGTAATGCCTGTTGCCACCAGCATGCCGTAATTATCCCTTGCGTTCATGGCAATACGGATACCACGCCACACCACCACCGCAAAGAGGATAATGACCAATCCCGCGCCAATCAGCCCCAATTCTTCACAAATAATGGCGAAGATAATATCGTTATGGGCTTCTGGGATGAAGGATTTCTGACGGCTCTGTCCAAGTCCCAGACCAAAGAGCCCGCCGGATGCCACAGCATACAAAGACTGAATGGTCTGATAACCCGCGTCTGTTGAATCCGCCCATGGATCCAGCCATGTGGTGATACGTGTCAGACGATAGCGGAACTGGGGCAGAATGACCATGACTGCCGCAAAGGGAACCAGTGCGCCAATGCCTGCCACAAAGTACCAGATTCTTGGGCTGGCAACAAACAGAATGGTCACACCAACCATAAGCAGCAAAAGGGCTGATGAAAAGTTGGTCATGGCGATGAGCAGCACCGGAAGTGCCAGAAATCCAGCCGCTTTGGCAAAGCCCTTCAGGTTGCCCAATTCCTTGCGATGGTTAATGACATAGTAGGACAGATACAAAATAACCGCAACCTTGGTAAATTCCGAAGGCTGGAACTGCAAAGAGCCAATTTCAATCCAACGGGTCTGCCCTTTTACATTTTTCCCGACAAAAGGCAGGATTGCCAGCAGACCATTGGAAATCCAATACAGTGTTGGAGAAAGCTTTTTCCAGAATTGGTAAGGCACATTCATGGCAACGATCATACCTACTGTACCCACAACGGCCCACATGCCCTGTCGCTTCAAATAATAAAACATATCATATCCATATTCCTTGCTGGACATGGTTTCATAATAACTGGCGCTGAAAATCATGACAACGCCGAACAATACCAGCGTCAGTACCACGAAAAACAGCCCGAAGTCATAGGTATCCGCTTTCACTCTTTTTTTATGCGGTTTTCTTCCTGCCTTTCCCTGTCTGGTCTGTTCCATGTTACCACCTCGCTTTGTTTATTTCTGCAAATAGGAGCGAACCTGTTCTTTGAACATTTCGCCGCGCTGTTCGTAGTTATCAAACATGCCCCAGCTTGCACATGCGGGAGAAAGGAGCACACAATCTCCTGGTTCCGCCTTTTCCCTGCACAGATCTACGGCTTCCGCAAAGGTTTCACAGTCTGTCATTGCCGTAAAGCCGAATTTTTCCGCAGACACACGAATCTGCGGTGCTGTTACACCAATGAGCACCAGATGTTTGACTCTGCCGGGGAACAGCTTTGTCCAGTCGTCAAAAGAAACACCTTTGTCATAGCCACCGCCAATGAGTACAATGGGTTTCTGCATAGCCAAAACGGCACGGATGGACGCGTCTGTATTAGTACCCTTAGAATCATTATAGTAATCTACGCCATCTACGGTTGCCACATACTCAATGCGGTGTTCTACGCCCGCAAAGGATTTCAATACCTGACGGATGGTATCCAGCGCCACACCAGCGCAAATGCCCATAGCTGCCGCTGCCATAACGTTTTCATAGTTATGAACCCCCAAAATCTGCAGTTCATCCACAGAAATAAGTTTTTCATCAATGTCCTGCCATTTTACGAAAATATCTTTGTCCTGCAGGTAAATGCCTTCTGCCAGAGCCTGTGCGCTGCTGAAGAAAAATACCTTAGCCGCAGTCTTGTCTGCCATTTTCCGGCAAGCTTCATCTTCATAATTCAAAATGCAGAAATCTTCTGCTGTCTGTTTCGCAAAAACACGTTCTTTCATGGCAATGTAAACTTCCATGGTTTTGTGTCTGTTCAGATGGTCAGGGGTGATATTCAGCACCGCACTGATGTGAGGATGGAATTCTTTTGCTTTTTCCATCTGGAAGCTGCTGATTTCCGCAACGACCCAATCCTGCTCAGTCAAGCCCTGTACCTTTTCGCTGTAAGGCACACCGATGTTACCTACCACTGCTGTGTTCGGGCGAACAGCTTTCATGATTTCACCAGTCAGGGTTGTGGTTGTTGTTTTCCCATTGGTGCCTGTGATAGCTGTAATGGGGCAAGTGGTTTCTCTATAAGCCAGTTCCACTTCGCTGATGACTTCCACGCCAGCTGCTTCTGCCGCAATAATAAAAGGCAGGTCGCAAGGGATACCGGGGCTGAGTACAATCAGATCCTGTTCACATGCAATATCATCAGGATTTTTTCCTGTGTAAAGTGCAACGCCTTCTTTTTCCAATTCCAGTGCTGCTGCGGGAACGGCGTCACGTTCTTTCATATCCTGCAATGTAACCACTGCACCCAGTTTCTGCAGCAGAGCCGCTGCTGCAATACCGCTTTTTGCCATGCCGCACACCAGGGCACGTTTTCCTGTATATTTCATGGATTTTTTCCTTCTTTCCGTTAAAACATTGCTTTACTGCCCAAGAAGCCCAGCAGGCACAGCAGAGCAGTTACTACATAGAACAAAGTCACAACCTTTGTTTCTCTCCATCCGCACTGTTCCAGATGATGATGGAAAGGCGCCATTTTGAACAGGCGTCTGCCTTCGCCATATTTGCGTTTTGTAATCTTGAACCAGCCTACCTGCAACATAACTGTAATAGATTCCCACAGATAAACAAAGCCAACGATGACAATGAAAATAGGCATTTTCAGCACAAAAGCCGTTGCAGCCACAAAACCGCCCAACGCCAGAGAACCTGTATCCCCCATGAACACTTTGGCGGGATAGCAGTTAAAGAGCAAAAATGCCAGCAGTGCGCCAACGATTGCCCCGCAGACAGGAGAAATCATGCTACCTGCCGCCCAGGACACAATCATAAAGAACGCCGCTACAATGAGGGTTACGCCGCCAGCCAGACCATCCAAACCGTCTGTCAGGTTGACGCCATTGACAGTACCCAATACCGCAATAAAGAGGAAAGGTACAAACAAAATACCCAGATCCAGTTCCATACCATTGGTAAAGGGAATGTAAATAGCTGTGCCGATACCGCTTTTCATCATCACATACCAGCAGAATACAGCTGTTACAATGAGCTGCAATGCCAGTTTCTGCCATGCACGCAGACCCAGAGAACGTTTTTTCACAACTTTGATATAGTCATCCAAAAAGCCGATGATGCCATAACACAGTGTCATCAGTACCACCGCAATGCCGTCGGTATTCCCCTTCAAAAAGAAGAAGGATGCCACCACGAAGGCAATCAAAAAGGCAATACCGCCCATGGTAGGCGTACCCTGTTTCTGCAAATGTGTCTGAGGGCCGTCATCCCGGACATTCTGGCCGAACTTCATTTTATGCAGTATCGGAATCAGAATGGGACACAAAATCACCCCAATGACAAAGGCTATCAATATGGCGTAAACCGCCTGTTCCAAAGAACCCACTTTATTTCACTCCTTGCAATTTCTCTACTGTTTTTTCGAATCCCATGCTGCGGGATGCTTTCAACAAAATTGTATCTCCTTTTTTCAGCAAATCCAAACCGTTTTCCCAGAATTCTTCCTGTGTGTCAAAACGATACACTTCCAGCATGCCGGCATCTTTTGCGCCAGCCGCCATCTGGTCGGAATGGTTGCCAATACAGATCAAAAGGTCAATGCCTTTTTCTGCCGCGTAAGCTCCAACTTCCCGGTGCATCTGGGGGGCAAATTCGCCCAGTTCTCCCATGAAGCCCAAGAACGCCACGCTTCTGCCTTCCACATCTTTGAGAATATCCAAAGAAGCCTTGGCAGAAACAGGATTGGAGTTGTATACATCATTCAGCAGTGTCAGACCGTTTTCCAGACGCATGATGGTCATACGGTCTTTGGTAGGCACGAAGTTTTCAATGCCCCCTTTGATCTCATCCAGTGTAAAGTCCATTTCCAGTCCTACTGTCACCGCAGAAAGAGCATTCAGCACCATGTGTGCGCCTGGCATAGGAATCACCACGTCCATGCTGCCCTCAGGTGTGTGAATGGTGCATCTGGTATGTTCCAGACCAACGGCTTCGATGTTGTCCGCGTAAACATCCCGTTTGTTTTCCACACCAAACCAGCGTACTTTCTGGGACAGTTTGCCGTCCAGTGTCGCCAGCATATCGTTATCACCGTTCAGCACAGCAACATCCTTTTCATCCATAAAATCGAACAATTCACATTTTGCTTTCAAAATGCCTTCCCGACTGCCCAGATGTTCAATATGCGCAACGCCAACATTGGAAATGACGCCGATATGAGGACGTACCGCATCCACCAGACGATGGATTTCACCAAAATGGTTCATGCCCATTTCAATGACAGCCGCTTCATGACTTTCTTCCAGACGGAACAGTGTCAGAGGCACACCGAGGTCATTATTGAAATTTCCCAGTGTCCACAAAGTATTGTATTTCTGAGAAAGGACAGAAGCAATCATATCCTTTGTGGTAGTCTTGCCCACACTGCCGGTGATGCCCACAACGGGAATATCAAACAGGCTGCGGTAATATTTTGCCAACTGCAACATAGCCGCTCTCGCGTTTTCCACCAGAAGCAGCACACAGCCATTTTCCGGTGTCATTTCACGCTCTGTAAAACATGCGGCAACGCCTTTTTCCATACAGCTTTTCAGGTAATCATGGCCGTCGGAATTTTTGCCTTTCAAAGGCACAAAGAGGCTTTCTTCCCCTGCCTGACGGGAATCCTGTGTCACATGGCAGATGGTTTTCTGCTGTGCCTCTTCTAAGTTTGCTGCCAGAATCCGTGCATGGGTGGCATTGGCAATTTCCTGAATGGTCAGTTTTTTCATAAGCAATCATCTCCAAACGCGTTTCGCACTTCTTCTACATCGTCAAAATGAATGGTTTTATCCGGGAAGATCTGATAAGTTTCATGACCCTTGCCGGCAATGAGAATGACATCTCCAGCCTGTGCCAATTCTACGGCACGAACAATGGCTTTTCTGCGGTCAACCTGTTTTTCGTAAGCACATCCTGTTTCCTGTGTGCCGGCTTCCACTTCCCGTAAAATCTGTTCCGGGTCTTCTGTACGGGGATTATCAGATGTGATGATGCAGTAATCCGCATATTGTCCGCCGATACGTCCCATGATGGGGCGTTTTGTCTTATCTCTGTCCCCACCGCAGCCAAAGACTGCAATCAGCTTGCCTTTGGTGAATTCTTTGGCTGTTTTCAGCACATTTTCCAGTCCATCAGGTGTATGGGCATAGTCCACTACTGCCTGACAGCCTTTTTTGCTGCGTACTGTCTGGAAACGACCTGCCACACCGGGATTTTCTGCCAGACCAGCCAGAATATCTTCCATTTCCACACCCAAACACAGGCAAGCGCCAATGGCACCCAGTCCATTATATACACTGAATCTGCCGGGTGTATGCAATTTCACACCATAGCGTTTTCCTTCATATACCACCGTAAAGGCAGTGCCTTCCGCTGTAATGGAAATATCCTCCGCCTTCAGGTCTGCGGCTTTGTCAATGGCATAAGTCAGTACTTCCCCAGCAGATTTTTCCACCATAAAATCACCTGCGGCATCGTCAATATTGATGACACTCTGTTTGCTCCGTTCAAAGAGCATGCTCTTGGCGATTTTATAATTTTCCATAGTTTTATGATAATCCAGATGATCCTGTGTCAGGTTGGTAAACACTGCCACATCATAAGCAATGCCGTCCACACGATGCAGATCCAGAGAATGGGAAGAAACTTCCATCATCACATCTGTCACATCTTCCTGACGCATCTGTTCCATCAATGCCTGCAATTCCAAAGATTCCGGCGTTGTCCGTTCTGTTGGAATGACTTTATCTCCAATGCGGTTTTCGATGGTGCCGATGACGCCAGTTTTTCTTCCTACCTGTTCCAGCACAGAACGCACCAGATAGGTGATGGTGGTTTTGCCGTTAGTGCCGGTCACCCCTGTCACCCGCATTTTCTGTGTGGGATGGTCATAAAAATTGGCAGACAGCGTCGCCAACGCCTGACGGTTGTTTTCTGTCTGAATCACTGTGATGTTTTGCGGTACATCTTCCACAGCGTGTTCTACCAAAAGGGCTGCCGCACCTTTTTCCAACGCCATAGGAATATAGCGGTGACCGTCTGTCTGAAAACCTGTGATGCAGACAAACAGATCCCCTGGCTGTACTTTTCTGGAATCGTAAACAGGCATTTTGATTTCTGCCTGATCGGTTCCCTGTAACATTTTATAAGGAATACCCTCTAACAGTTTTTGCAATAACACTGTGTTTTCCTCCTTTGGGTGTTGCTTTTTTTGCATCTGTTTATTATATCATAAAAAATTGGAAGGAACGGAAAAAGTATAATTTTTTTTCGATTCTTCCGCATTTTTATCCCATTTTTCGCTTATGTCCCGTAGAGCAGAACTTTTGTCCCCCTGTTGACTTCCTGTCCTGCCGGAGGGAGCTGAGAAACCACCGTTTCCCCCTCATCCGTCTGGGCTGTCAGTCCTGCCTGCCAAAGAGCGTTTTTCGCCTCCGCCATGGTCATACCTGTCACATCAGGCACAGTCACCACAGCATCCTCCGGTATTTCCCCTTCTTTGGGAATCCCCAGATAAGGCAGAATATTCTCCAACATTTCTTTCATAGCAGGGCCGCCTACGGTACCACCGTAGTACACCCCCTGTGGTTCATCAATCATCAGGAACACCATAACCTGAGGATCATCCACTGGGGCAAATGTCATGAAAGAAGCGATATATTTTCCGCTTCTGCGGGGAAGTTTTTCTGATGTAGCCGTTTTGCCACCAATGCGGTAACCTTCCACCGCCGCCTTGGTGGCAGTACCCTCTGCCACAACGCTTTCTAATATGGTTTTCATAGTTTCAGAAGTTTTCTCGGAAAGCACCTGTTCCCCTTTTTCATAGGAAAATGTTTCTGTCAAATTGCCATTTTCATCGGCAATGCCATAACCAATATGAGGCGTTACCAGATAGCCGCCGTTTACTGTGGCGGAAATGGCCCGCATCAATTGCAGCGGTGTAATCTGGAAAGACTGGCCAAAAGACATGGTAGCAAGCTCCACAGGGCCTACGTTTTTCAGTTCATGGATGATTCCCGTAGCTTCCCCTGCCAAGTCAATGCCTGTTTTTTCCCGGAAGCCAAGTTTTTCCACATAATCCAAAAAGGTTTCCGCACCCAGCCGCTCTGCAATTTCCATAAACACCGGGTTACAGGAATTCTGTACACCTTCCGCAAAAGTTTCCGCCCCATGGGTTCTGGGATACCGCCAACATTTGATCTGCCGATCTCCTGCCACATGGAATCCCCGGCAATAAAAAGTAGATTCCGGCGTGACAACGCCTTCTTCCAGACCTGCCACAGAAGTAATGATCTTAAAAATACTCCCCGGCTCATATGTATCGTTGATGGCGGAATTGCGCCACATGGTATTGAGGGCGTCACTTTGCTCCTTGGAAGAAAGTCCTTCCCATGCCGCCGCCAATTCCGGGTTGTTGATGGTAAAGGGCTCATTCAAGTCAAAAGAGGGATAATTCGCCATGGCATAAATCTCCCCGTTTTGTGGGTTCATCACAATGAGAGAGCCTTTTTTCGCCTGTTTGGACTCTACGGTTTTTGCCAATGTCTGTTCCGCATACTGCTGTATGGTTACATCCAGTGTCGTCACCAGATTTCCACCATCCACTGGCGGAATCCGTTCCTGTTCCTGAGATAATTCCTTTCCTTTGGCATCTGTCAGGGTCAATATTTTTCCCTGCTCCCCTTCCAGCACATCATCATATTTGGCTTCCAGCCCGATGATACCCTGATTATCCTTTCCCACAAAGCCAACCACCTGAGCCGCCAGTTCTCCAAAAGGATAGATCCGCTGGACATCTTCGTCCACTTTTACTCCAGGCAGATCCGCCTGCCGGATGGCCTGCGCCGTTTCCGTATCCACTTTCGACTGAATCCGCACCAGCGCCACTTTCTGCTGGACTTTCTCCAACACATCATCATAATCCAGTTCCAGTGTATCTGCCAGAAACTTTGCGGTTTCTTCTTTTTCTTTCACCTCTGCCGGAACAACGCTGACTGCCGCAACCGTTTGGGTTTCGGCAATACCGACACCGTTTCTGTCCAGAATATCTCCTCGTCTGGCAGTAATCAGACGATCTCTTGTCTGCTGCTCATAGGCCATTTCCTGCCATTGGGACGAGCGGAACAAACCAATATAAGCCAATCTTCCAATCAGCACCAGAAACGCCAGCATACAGCAAAGCAGATAAATCAAAAGCCGGCGTTTTTCACCGACCGTTGGTCTTTCCATAGAAAACTCCCTGCCTTTTCCAATGTCCTTATTAGCAAATATATGGAAAAAGCAAGGAGTCTATGCGTTTTCTTTGGGTCTGGTTATTGTGTCGTTTGTGTACCCGTTGTATCCGTAGATGTGTCCGTTTTTTCCGGAATTTCAAGGGTCAGCATGACTTCGCTTCCCTTGGCTACGGATACGCCATACTTGGGATCCTGTGCCGTTACGGTACCGGCCTGATCCCCTTCAAATGCCACTGTAAAGCCCGCATTTGTCAAAGTTGTTTCCGCCTGTTCATAGTTCTTGCCGACGACGTTCGGCACGCTGACAGTGCCAGCATCTTCTTCTGAGCGCTCTACGTACAAGATTACTTCACTGCCTACATCCATAGTGGTTCCGCCTTTGGGCACCTGATTCACAACAGTATTGCCATTGCCAACCACTTTGTAAGTCAGTTCTCTTGCGTCCAGATCCTCGATGGCGCCAAAGATGACACTATCAGTGTAATCTGGCACAGTAACGGTTTTATTCTTGGACAGGTTTGCCTCATCTTCCACTGGCTGTGTAGGTTCCAGATTATCGTATTTGATGATGCCCTCAATGAGCTTTTTGGTCATAGGTGTAGGTGTCTGCACGCCTTCCACATAGTCACTGGGCTGGTTGATAACAGTGAACACAATGTATTTAGGATTTTCCGCAGGGAAATACGACATATTACTCAGTGTCCACAATTTATTATCCGCACGAGAACCCTGCTGTGCGGTACCTGTTTTACTACCGATAGAGTAACCATCAATCTGCAATTTCTTTGCCAGACCATTTTCTACTGTGGCTTTCAGAGCTGTCCGCATATAAGCGGATGTTTTTTCGGAAATAACTCGGCGTACTACTTCTGTATCGTTTTGCATGACCACATTCCCATCTGCATCCACAATCTGAGATACCACATGGGGTTTCACCAGATTACCGCCGTTGATCAACACGGAAAATGCCGCAATTGCCTGAATGCTGGTGCAGTTGAATGTCTGACCAAAGGACATGGTTGCCAATTCTGTGGGGCCAATGGCTTCTTTCGCATGGAGCTGACCTGTGGCTTCCCCAGGCAGGTCAATGCCTGTATAATCCCCGAAACCAAATTCTCTCTGGTATTCATAGAATTTATCTGCGCCCAGTAGATTTGCAATCTGGATAACACCCATATTACAAGACTGAGCCATGATCTGCTCGATATTGATATTACCATGACCACTATGCAGATGACACCAGATACGATATCCGCCGATATCCGCATAACCATTACACTGGAAGCTAGAATTTGGTGTAATGACACCCTCTTCCAAACCTGCTGCCACAATAATCGGTTTAAAGATGGAACCTGGTTCATAGGTATCGCTGACACAGAAGTTCTTCCACATGGTATTCAGGTAATTCAGCTGTTCCTCATTGCTGAGCTGATCCCAGTTTTCTGTGTAAGTCGTATCTGTTTCCCATTCTGGAATTTCATTGGGATTATTCAAATCGAAGGAGTGGGATTCTGCCATGGCATATACTTCCCCGGTATAAGGGTCCATAACCATAGCCGCCACGTTTTTGGCGGGCCATTCCGCCGCTGTTTCCGCTACCACTTCTTCTGCAATCTTCTGGATATTATAATCGATGGTGGTGATGATGGTATCCCCGTCTTTGGCATCATAATCCTGATGCACAACGGAGTCCGCACCGTTATAAAGAATGAAAGAACGCCCCGGTGTTCCTTCCATATAGCTATTGTAATAGCCTTCCAGTCCCCACTGAGCGTCACCACGGGTAAAACCAACCAGATGACAAGCGGAGCTGTTCAAAGGATAAGAGCGTTTACTGCTTTTTTCAAAATATACGCCCTTTAGGTTCATAGCTTCCAGTTCTTCTTTCACACTGCGTTCAATACCCTTCACCAGGTACTTCCAGTGGTTGTTCATATAAAGCTCTCCAGTTTCCGGATTGACAGTCACATACTGTTTCAGTGTGTTGTAATCCAGTTCCGGGAAATACTCACAAAGAGTTGTCAATGTCTTTTCCTGTTCCTCAGGATATTGCTGTGCAACCTCTGCCAGCTGCAAGGAGTCCAGCGCCACGTTGTAAACCGTGGTACTGATGGCAAGCACCTGATTGTTTCTGTCCAGAATGCTTCCTCTGTTTGGCGGAATGGTAATGTCGTAGCGGTTGATCTGCTGGTTCTTCGCTGCCGCTTCATACTCCGCGCCATGGACAACTTTCATATACAATACTCTGCCAAGCATGAGCGCAAATGCCGCAAAAAAGGCAAAGAGAATAAAAGCAAATCTTCCATTTGCCTTTATTCCCCCGTTAGATTTTCTCATTTACATCAATCCTTTTTAAATAAATTCAATATGGATGCAATGAAGGAAGGTTCCTCCTCCACCACTTCATCAGCTGCATACTGAATGGTATAGCTGTCTTTTGGAACATCAATATATACAATCTGATAAGGCTGCGGTTCTGCCATCCCCAGTCGATTGATGGCTTCCTGCTTGATGTATTCCAGATCTATCTGTTCCGCAAGTTCCGCTTCTAAAATCGCGTTCTGCGATTTCAGCGTTGCCAGCTCGTCTTTCTTTTCTCGAATCTGCACCTCTTGATTTTTTACGATAACCGTTGCGCCCATAATAGCGATGCATCCCGCAAAGATCAGCAGCATAACCATGCAGACATGTGCCGCATGCACGCGGTTTTCTCTGCGTTCCGCCGCTGCCTGCCGAATCGCCTCTTTGGCTTCCTGCTGTTTTTTATCGTCTTCGTAATAGGGTGCATAATCCGGCTGCAGTTCATATGCTACGTTGCCATATGTATAGTAAGAGCCTTTGTAGGCATTTCTTTTATTCTCTTTTCCCGGTTTTGCTGCCATAGCCGACACCTCTGTTTTTTATTCTCCCAATCCTTCCAAAATACGCAGTTTCGCACTTCTGGAGCGATGGTTTTCTGCCAGTTCCTCTTTGGATGGCACAATTGGCTTTCTTGTGATCACCTTGCCAACAGGTTTCCGCCCGCAGACACAAACAGGAAACTGCGGCGGACAGATGCAGGGATTTTCCTGTCTGCGATATGCTTCTTTTACAATACGGTCTTCCAGAGAATGGAATGTAATGATGCAGAGTCTGCCGCCTTCTGTCAAGCGGTGTGCCGCCTGGTCGATGGCTCTCTCCAGCACATCCAGTTCTCCATTGACTTCAATACGAATTGCCTGGAACGTACGCTTTGCCGGATGGGGGCCGTCTTTTCTGGCACCCTTTGGCACAGCCTTTTTGATGACATCCACCAGTTCTCCGGTGGTTTCGATGGGCTCGTTAGCACGCTCTGCCACAATAAACTGCGCAATGCGTTTTGCCCAACGTTCTTCACCATAAGTAAAAATGATGCGATCCAAATCGGCTTCGCTGTATGTATTGACCACATCATAAGCGCTGAAAGGCTTTGTGGCATCCATACGCATGTCCAAAGGCGCGTCCTGCTGATAGGAGAAACCACGTTCCGCCTCATCCAGCTGATGAGAAGATACGCCAATATCCATAAGCATGCCATCGATACGGTCAATGCCAAGCTCGTCCAATATAGAACCGATATTTCCAAAATTGTCATGTACAAAAGTGATCTTGTCCAAATGATCTTTCAGTCGCTCTTTTGCAGCCGCATGGGCATTGAGATCCTGATCGATACAGATCAGTCTGCCGGTGGTGATCCGCTTTGCGATTTCCAGCGAATGACCGCCGCCGCCAGTGGTACCGTCTACATAAATGCCATCAGGTCGAATACAAAGTCCGTCGATACATTCCTGCAGCAGAACGGAAACATGATGAAATTCCAATAATAACACTCCTTTTTTTCTGCCGCATCAAATGCCCAGATTTTCCATTTCAAAAGCCAGATCGTTGCTGATGAAATTTTCTTCTTCGTTATATTCTTTCCAATTTTCCTTGTTCCAAATTTCAATACGGTTGTTGACACCGATGGAAACGATGTCTTTTTTCAGTCCGGCATATTCCCGCAGATTGGAAGGAAGAATGATACGCCCCTGGTTATCCAGATCACATTCCACAGCTCCCGCGAAGAAAAAGCGGACAAACTTTCTGGCACCGGTGCTGGTCAGAGGAAGCTGTTTGAGTTTTTCCTCAAAGATCTTCCATTCTTCCTGAGGATAAGCAAACAGGCAGTTATCCAGGCCTTTGGTGACCACAAAATGTTCGCCCAGTCCGTCACGGAACTTGGCAGGTACGATCAATCTTCCTTTTGCATCAATGGAATGCTGGTATTCCCCCATGAACATCTTGTCTCACCACCTTTCACCCTTCACTATGCCAATTCGCAAATTTTGCTCCCTTTTCAGCCACTTTTCGCCACTACTAACCACATTGTAATATAACCGTCATAAAAAAACAAGTCCTACGGCCTCTTTTTTTCTTCTTTTTTTCTTCAGAAAATGCCGATTTTTCAAGGTTTTTTCACATATTCGCCTTCCACCGTTACCACATTTTTCTTTCCTCCACCCCATTTGGGCCGCTCCACCCACCACCAGCCTCCACTGATGGCAAAAAACCCCTTCAAAACGAAAACAGAAACGCCCCCGCCTTCCTTTTGCACAAAAAAAAGATACTGTCCGAAAACAGTATCTTTCACAAAAATGATTTTTATTTTTTATATGATTCTGCCAATGCCTTAAATGACGGCAGGGAATTTTCAATGGTTTCCCGTGACACGCAATAGGAAATCCGCACATATCCTTTGCAGCCAAAGGCGCTTCCCGGTGTCACCAGCAAACGGTATTCTTTCGCCTTTTCGCAGAAAGCCTTGTCATCGTCCTCCAAAGCCTTCACAAACAGATAAAATGCCCCCTGGGGTTTCGCACAGGTATAGCCGTATTCCTGCAAAGCATTATACAGCACTTCTCTGTTTGCATTGTAAAACGCCACATCTGTGGTTTCCTCACAGCATTTTGCCACCACCATCTGCTGCAACGCAGGTGCGTTGACAAAGCCCAAAACACGGTTTGCAATAGCAGCCCCCATGGAAACTTCCACAAAATCCGATACAGTGGAGGGAATGACCAGATATCCGATACGATCCCCCGGCAATGACAGAGATTTGGAGAAAGAGTATGCCACGATAGTATTTTCATAGAAATTGGGGATATAAGGCACTTCTACGCCATCATAAGCCAACTCCCTGTATGGTTCATCGGCAATGATATAAATGTCGGTACCGTATTCCGCAGCTTTCTGTCGCAAAACCGCCGCAATCTTCTCAAGAGTTTCCGCGTCATAAATAACCCCAGTGGGATTGTTAGGAGAGTTGATGATGATTGCCTTTGTTTTCGCTGTGATGCAGGCAGACAGTGCATCTACATCCGGCAGAAAATCCGGTGGATTTGGTGGAACCGGGTGGAGTACGCCGCCCACATTCATCACGTAATTGTCATATTCTCCAAAGTAAGGCGCAAAGGTCAGCACTTCATCCCCTGCATCCAAAAGGACTTTCAAAATTACATTCAGCCCACCAGCTGCCCCTACGGTCATGACCAGATTGTTTTCATCATAATTCGTACCAAAACGGCGATTCAAACTTTCCGCAATGGCTTTTCGCGCAGCAGGGATGCCACTGCTGTCTGTATAACTATGTACCTTCAGAGAATCCATATTCTGCAAAATTTCAATGGCTGTTGCATTGACAGAGGCAGGCGCTTTTACATTGGGATTGCCAATGCCAAAGTCGTATACATTTTCCGCCCCATAAATAGCCGCCAGCCGTTTGCCTTCTGTAAACATGGCACTCATAGCCGCACTCTGTTCTACCATCTGTTTCATTTTCTGAGAAATCATAACATCTCTCCCTTCTGGAATTTTCCGATGCTTTCGCATCCATCTTTTGTAATGCGTTATTGTTATTTCTGGTATTTTTCTTTTAAGTATACCAGTGCTTCAATATACCCCTGAAATCCTTTCCCGGTAATTGTCTTTTCACAAGCCATACCCGCATAGGAAATCTGGCGGAAGTCTTCCCGGCTGCACACATCAGACAGATGCACTTCAACTGCTGGCAGATTGACTGCTTTCAAAGCGTCTAAAATTGCCACACTGGTATGGGTATAGGCCGCCGGATTGATAACAATGGCATCGGTTCCATTGAAATAAGCTGTCTGGATATGATCCACCAGCGCACCTTCATGGTTGGACTGGAAAATATCCACTTCAATGCCTTCCTTTTGGCAATAGTCATTGATCATATTCTTCAGATCCATATAGGTTTCTGTGCCATATATATGTTTTTCACGAATCCCCAACATATTCAGATTGGGGCCGTTGATAACCAATACTTTCATCGCAATGCCTCCTTAAACGATTTCAGAATAGCAGCCCAGGAAAGAGAACTGTTCCGCAGAGAAATCCATATCTTTCAAGAGGGTAATGACATCTTTGGAATAGACAGAGGCTTCCATGTCGAAATAGAAACGGAATTCGAAATCTTTTCCGGGAATTGGTCTGCTTTCCAGTTTGGACAAATTGATGCCTTTTGCCGCGATTTTACCCAGCATTCGATACAGAGAACCGGGATGATGAGAAACGGACAGCATCAGGCTGATTTTATTGGAACCGGCGTAGATTTCCATATCTTTTGCGATACAGATGAAGCGTGTGTAGTTGTTCTGGTTGTTCTGGATGTCATTTTTCATCACCTGTAAGCCATACAGTTTCGCGCATTCAGGAGAGGAAATGGCTGCAATATCATCCCGATCACATTCTGCCACATATTTTGCCGCTGTGGCTGTATTTTCAAATACAGTCACTTTCACATGAGGAAGGGATTTCAAAAATTCACTGCACTGGCTCAAAGCCTGTTCGTGGGAAATGATTTCTTTGACGTTGGAGAAATCCGCGCCGTGTTTTCCCAACAGCGCATGATTGATGTGGAGTTTCAAACTTCTGACAATATGGAATTTATGACGCATCATCTGGTCATAAACTTCTGTCACAGAGCCTGCGGAGCTGTTTTCAATGGGCAGCACCCCATAACGGCACAGACCGCTTTCCACCGCATTGAATACATGCTCAAAGCTTTTGAAGAACATGGTATTGGGCATGGTGAACAGTCTGCTGCAAGCGCGATCCGCATAGGAACCTTCTGTTCCCTGACATGCTACCACTGCTTTTTTGGGAAATTCCATGAGCGGATTTTCGATGCTTGCCATGATTTCTTTGGACAAAGGTGTTTCCTGCATCAAAATCCCTGCCTGGTAGCTTTTGCTCACATCAAACATGGTGCGGTAAAGGGTATTGGCATAGAGTTCAAATTCTTCCCCTGCCTTTTCCATAATTTTCTGCAATACAGCATTTTCTCTGCGCATATCCAGTACGGGCAGATTCTTTTCCGCCTTTGCTCCCGCGATTTCAGAAGCCACTTTCATACGTTCTACGAATAACTCCACAATTTTATCATCAATATCGTTGATCTGATTTCTCAATTCGTCCAAATACATACATTTACCCCTCCTGGTTATTTCTTCTGCTGTAATTCATATAAATCCAAAATTGCCACCGCCATTGCCGCCTCCACACAAGGTACCGCTCTTGGTACAATACAGGGATCGTGACGGCCAATGACACGAACGGTTTCATTCTGCCCAGATTCCATGCCAATGGTATTCTGTTCTCTGGAAATAGACGGTGTGGGCTTAAATGCCGCCCGAAGCACCAATGGCATTCCACTGGAAATGCCACCCAAAGAACCGCCATGGTGGTTGGTAGTTGTTTTTACATTGCCATTTTCATCAAAATAAAATGGATCGTTATTTTCGGAGCCAAAAAGCTCTGCCACACCAAAACCATCGCCAAATTCCACGCCTTTCACTGCTGGAATGGCATATAAAATAGAAGCCAGCTTGCTTTCCAATCCATCAAACATAGGCTCGCCTAAGCCAACGGGAAGCCCTACCACTGCCGCTTCCACCACACCGCCGACGGAATCCTGATTCAGCCGTGCATCCTCAATGACTTCCTGCATCCGCAGACCAGCTTCATCGGAAAAGACAGGGAATGTTTTGCCTGTCACTTCTGCCAGTTCTTCCGCTGTAATTTCCACCGGATTCATGGGCGTATCCGCAATGCCATGAATGGAATGGATATGAGCGCCAAAGTGGATTCCCCTTCTTTCCAGAATCTGCATACATACCGCCCCAGCGAAGCAAAGAGGCGCTGTCAGTCTGCCGGAAAAATGTCCGCCGCCCCGATAGTCCTGAAAACCACCGTACTTTACTGCCGCCGTATAGTCCGCATGACCGGGACGGGGTGTTTTCACCAGGTTGCTGTAATCTTTAGAATGGGCGTTTGTATTGTGTATCATGGCGCATAATGGCGCGCCGCATGTTTTTCCTTCAAATAGACCGGACACCACTTCCGGGATATCTCCCTCTTTTCTTGTGGTGGAATATTTATGCTGACCAGGTGCCCGCCGTTTCATAAATGCCTGCACCTTTTCCAGATCAATTTCTTCTCCTGCCGGCAGTCCGTCAATGACTACCCCAATGGCTTCGGAATGGGACTGTCCAAAAATAGAAATCTTGATTCGTTCTCCAAAATTAGAGGACATCTGCGCCACCTCCTAAACGAATAAATTCTGCGAAAAATGCCGGATAAGACTTTGCCACGGCTTCCGCACCTTCAATGACAGCTTCTCTTCCAAGCAAAGCCGCACCGACTGCCGCCGACATAACGATACGGTGATCGCCGTAAGCATCTATACGAATTTCTCCTTGCTGTTCTGTCAATGTCCCGCCATGGATGACTAAACCGTCCTGTTTTTCCTCCACTGGAACACCCAGCCGCTTCAAACAGTCCGCCATAGCCGTCAGGCGGTCACTTTCTTTGATCCGCAGCCTGCCGGCATTTCGGATTTCTGTTTTTCCTTCTGCCGCCGCTGCCGCCATGCACAATATGGGTACCAGATCGGGAATCTGTGCCGCGTCAATGACGCAGCCTCTCAGTTTCCCATGAGAAACCATCACTCGATCTTCTTCCACTTCCACATGTGCACCAAACTGTTTCAATATATCTAAAATGGCTTTGTCTCCCTGGGGAGAATCCATTTGTAGTCCACAACATGTCACCGGCTGACCCATGGCACCAGCTGTAAGCCAGAATGCACCATTAGACCAATCGCCGTCTGCCTGCATCACACCGGGGGAATGGTACTGCTGTCTGCCGGGGATGCGAAATCCCCTTTCCCCTTCCTCCACCTCAATACCAAAGCGCTTGAGCGTATACAGTGTCATATCAATATATCCACGGGATTCCACTTCTGTGGTCAATATAATTTCACTATCTTCTTCTAACAAAGGCAATGCAAAGAGCAGGCCCGTAATAAACTGAGAACTTACATTGCCCGGCAGAGAAAATGTACCGCCCTTGAGCTGTCCAGACATTTCCAAGGGCAGCTGGTCACTGCTGACAAAACAGCCATGCTCTCTGAGCAATTCTGTCAAAATACCGATGGGACGCTGAGGCAGTCTGCCTTTGCCTTCTACCAATACATTTCTGCCCAATGCCGCCGCCACTGGCAACAAAAAACGCAAGGTTGAACCGCTTTCTCCGCAGTCCATCACAGCCAGATCTTCTTTTTTCTCCACTGGGAACATTTTGATTTTATCCCCCTGACGGAGAAAATCTGCACCTAATGCCTGTAAACACTGAAGGGTGGCTTCCAAATCCTCGGAGCTGCCATTAATCATCATTTCCGTTGGCTGATCAGCCAGCGCCGCGCCAATGAACAGACGATGGGCATCAGACTTGGAGGAGATCATCTGCACTGTTCCCCGCAGGGCTCCTCTGGATATTTTGATGTTCATAGCCTCCCTCCTTTACGATTCCATAGCTGTTCTTGCTAATTCTTCCACTTCTTCCACTGGTATTTTTACGATTTCACAAGCACCGATTTTCTTGGGAAATACAAAACTGATGGTTCCGCCTCGGCGTTTTTTATCCCGCAAGGTTCCTTCTGCCACTTCTGCCGGAGAAAAAGTGGTTTCCTTAGGCAATTGATTCTGTTCCAGCGCCTTCGCAATGGCCGCCGCTGTACCTTTCTCCGCAATGCCTTTTGCTTCTGCCACTTTGGCGATGAGATGCATCCCGATGGCAACGGCATGACCATGAGTCATTTGAAAATGGCTTTTCTGTTCAATGGCATGTCCAAAGGTATGTCCCAGATTCAACAGCTGGCGCTTGCCTGTGTCAAATTCATCTTCCTCTACTACGTCCCGTTTCATGGAAACGCAGGTTTCAATAATTTCTTCCAAATCCTGCCGAAAATCGCCTCCGGCAATTTTTTCAAACAATGCAGCGTCACCCAATACGCCATATTTCAATGCTTCCGCAATGCCATCCGCAAAAACAACTTCTGGCAACGTCTGCAATACATCCGTATCACACAATACTAGTTTTGGCTGATAAAAAGCGCCTGCCAGATTCTTACCAGCCTCCAAATCCACAGCCGTTTTTCCGCCTACGGAAGAATCAATGGCCGCCAGAAATGTGGTGGGAATCTGTACAAAGGGGATGCCCCGCAGATATACCGCCGCGCCAAAACCCGCCAAATCCCCTGTCACACCGCCTCCCAGAGCCACAATCAAATCCGTTCTGGTCATTTCCTCTTTTGCCAGAAATTCCAGCAAATGGCTGAGGGTATGAATGTTCTTGGATGCTTCGCCTGCGGGAAACACAAATGTGCAGACAGAAAATCCGGCTTCCGTCAATGACTGGCGGACGTTTTCTTCATATAAATGCACCACTGTACTGTCTGTCACAATGGCAGCTTTGCAGGGAGAAATGACTTTTTTCACTGCTTCTCCCGCTTTCTGAAGGAGTCCGCTGCCAATGAGCACCTCATACGTTGCGGAAGTTTTCACCGTTACACTTCTCATACACACACCTTCTTACTCAAACTCTTTTACAACGTCAACGGCAAGGCGTTTTTCTTTCCCATCTTTCAGCATGGCTTTCAAGGTATCTCCATCGCCGCTGCGGATAACTTTGCTGTAAGCCTGCAACCGCTCCACCAGACCGTCGATCTCGTCTGCCAGATAATCTTTGTTCACCAAAAACAGTTCTGTCCACATGGTTTCGTTCAGCTTTGCCACACGGGTCATGTCATGGAAACTGCCTGCGGAAAATCCCTTGAATCTCGGAGACAATTCACTTTTGATATAGGCGCTGGAAACCACATGTGCCAGCTGGGATGTGTAAGCAATCATCTGATCATGTTCCGCATCCGTTGCCACCTGCATCCGGGCAAAGCCAATGCTTTTGAAAAACTGGCTCAGTCGGTCTACATCGGCAATATCTGTACCTTGGAAAGGTGTCAAAATCATGGTCGCGCCTTCAAAAATCTTTTCACTGGAAAAGTTAAAGCCGGAACGCTCAATGCCTGCCATGGGATGGGCACCAATGAAAATGAAACCATTTTCTGCCGCGATATCCTGCACATTCTGGCAAACCAGCCGTTTCACCCCTGCGCAATCCACCACCATGGCGCCTTTTTTGAAATCTTTTGCATGTTGGCGCACATAATCTACGGTCGCCTGTGGATAAAGGGCAATGAGCACCAGATCGCAATCTTTGGGATTGCCGTCAACCATGAATTCATCTGCTGCATCCAGCAGCTTTGCGCTGAGCCGTACTGTTTCTGATGCGTCCCAGCCAATCACTGTATGTTCTGTTTTTTTATGGATGGCTTTCGCCATGGAGCCGCCAATGAGCCCCATTCCTACAACGCCGACTTTCATATGTGTCACCTCTTTTTCTATGTTTTCTCTTAAGCTTCGTTGTATTTGCAGGCAAAAGGTCTGATTTGGAATACAGCCTTTGCCACATCGTCAAATGCTTCCGGTGTCAGGGACTGTGCGCCGTCACACAGCGCTCTTGCCGGGTCGTTATGCACTTCGATCATGAGCCCATCTGCCCCTGCCGCTGTTGCCGCCATAGCCATGGGTTTTACCATGTTGGAATGTCCCAAGGCATGGCTGGGGTCTACGATAACAGGCAGATGTGTCAGTTTTTTCAAAACAGGAATGGCGGATAAATCCAATGTATTTCTTGTTTTGGTTTCGAAAGTACGGATGCCTCTTTCGCAAAGGATGACGTTTTCATTGCCCCCTGCCATGATGTATTCCGCACTCATAAGCCATTCTTCAATGGTGTTTGCCAGCCCACGTTTCAGCAGGATAGGTTTGTTGATGGTACCCAGTTCCCGAAGCAGATCAAAGTTTTGCATGTTTCTTGCCCCTACCTGAATCACATCAACGGATTCAAACATTGGCAAATGGCTGATATTCATGATTTCAGATACGATGGGCAGCCCTGTTTTTGCCTTTGCTTCTTCCAGCAGTTCAATGCCTTCGCCTTTCAGTCCCTGGAAAGCGTAAGGGGAAGTTCTGGGCTTAAATGCGCCGCCGCGGAGCAGACCTGCGCCGGATTTTTTCACACATTCCGCAATGTAGCACACCTGCTCTCTGGACTCTACGGAGCAAGGGCCAGCGATAATCTGAAAATTGCCGCCGCCGATCTTCACGCCGCCGATATCTACTACTAAGTCGTCATTATGGAATTTTCTGTTTGCGTTTTTAAATGGCTCTTGTATCCGTTTTACGTTTTCTACAATGTCCAATGCTCTTACCAAATCCATATCCACCTGAGAAGTATCCCCCACCAGACCGATGATGGTATGGGTTTTTCCAATGGAAACATGGGTTTCAATCCCCATGCTGTGAATCCACGCTTCCAAGTTTTCCAGTTGTTCCGGTTTTGTATTCTGTTTCAGTACAATAATCATTCCACTTACCTCCTTCATGATAAAACGCTTCCTTTCATCGCTGCCTACCCTTCTTTCCTACAAAAAAAGAAAGACTCCGCAGCGAATTTCACTGCGAAGTCCTATATGTCCTTCCAAAGAAAAAAACAACAAAACGAACCGTCTTTTCCTAACAGTAAAATTCACTTTGAATCTCTGAAAACACGGTAAAAATAAAAGTATGCAGTTGCAGCAAAATTATTTTGAATCATAAATATGCAACCCTTTCGTCTGGTTATTTTTTCTCATACTATCACAAAGGATTGCCGATGTAAACCCCCAATATGGAAAAAGCTGCGCTTCTATGAAACCTGTTGAAAAATCAAAAATCCTCTGCAAAAATACCGTCACTTTGCGCGTCTCAGAAAAACAACTGTCTTTTTACACAAAGGAATACATTCTTTTTTGTGCATGTTTTATGGAAGATGTATCTTGGATTCCCCTTCTCCCATTGGTCATTTTTTAAGTGTTTTGCAGTGAACATCTCGGTTTTGTCCTTCTCTGACAAACGTCCCCTTTGGCTTGCCCTCTTTCTAAAAACAGCAAACGAGACGCCATCAGTGGCTTCTTCATAAGAAAACAAAGAAAGCTGAAATCCCCATCATACAGAGGATTCCAGCTTTCTTATATTAGACAGCCGCCACAACTTCCCTTAAGAAATCAAAGAAAGAATTGATGTTTTCTTAAGAGGAAGTTGCTTGAAGTGTCACGTTTGTTATCTTATTCTGATTCTCTGGGCATTTTCCATGCCGTATGGTCTGTATGGAGCAAATGATGGGCTTTTTCTCCCAAAGGTTCTCCCAGGAAATCTTTATACAGCGCTTGGATTGCCGGGTTTTCATGGCTGAAACGCAGGTTTGCAATATCATCCAGGAAATACAGGTGATTTCCGCGGCGTTCTGCCTGTTCCAGTCCATCTTTGATGGGCTGACCGCCGCCGCCGGCACAACCGCCAGGACAAGCCATGATTTCCACAAAGTCATAATGCGCTTTGCCTTTACGCAGAGCTTTCACCAGTTTTCTTGCATTACCCAATCCGCTGGCAACAGCCACCCGCAGGGTTTTGCCTGCCAGTTCAAATTCCGCTTCTCTCCAGCCTTCCTGTCCACGAACATTCTGGAAAGCATCAGGAGCCGCATTTTCGCCGTTTACCAGATAATAAGCGCTGCGCAGAGCCGCTTCCATAACGCCGCCGGTAACACCGAAAATGACACCAGCGCCAGTCGCTTCTCCGATCGGATCATCAAAAGGTGTGCTTTCCAGCAAATCAGGTCGGATATGTTCTGCACGGAGCATCCGCACAAATTCTCTGGTAGTCAGCACCAAATCCACATCTCTTCCTGTTCCCGCGTCGTTCATGGTAGGCAGGATATTTTCGCTCTTTTTGGCGATGCAGGGCATGATGGATACACTGAACACATCTTCTTTTGCAATCCCCAGTTTCCCTGCATAATAAGCCTTCACAACGGCCCCAAACATCTGCTGAGGAGATTTTGCTGTGGAAAGACATTCTGTCATGTCAGGATACTGACTCTTCATGAACCGTACCCATGCAGGACAGCAGGATGTGAACATAGGATACTGATGTTCTCCTTCGTTCAGGCGACGCAGCAGTTCACTGCCTTCTTCCATGATGGTCAGGTCTGCCGCAAAGTCTGTGTCAAAGACATAATCTACCCCCATCATTTTCAAAGCTGTTACGATTTTGCCAACATCCGCATCTTCCTGAGAAAGACCCATTTCTTCTCCCCAAGAAGCCCGTACTGCCGGAGCAACCTGTACAATGACTTTTTTCTTGGGATTTGCCAGTGCAGCAAAGAACTGCTCTGTATCATCCCGTTCGCTCAATGCCCCCACAGGACAATGGGTAACACACTGCCCGCAGAAAGAACAGTCGGAGTCCATGATACGATTGTTATAAGCAACGTCGACGGTAGTTCTGGCACCAGTACCTTCTACGTCCCAAATATGCAGATCCTGTACCTTATCACAAATCTGGATACAGCGCATGCACTTGATACATTTAGAAGCATCTCGAATCAAAGGAGAACGAGGGCTCCACTGATAAGGGGGCACCTGCATTTCATAAGGCTGACGGCGAATGTCCAAATCATTGGCTATTGTCTGCAATGTACAGTTGCCGCTGCGTACACACATGGTACATTTGCTGTCATGCTGAGAAAGAATCAGTTCCACATTGGTCTTTCTGACTTCTCTGACTCTGGGGCTGTTGGTATGGACTGCCATGCCTTCACTGACAATGTTATTACAAGAGGAAATGAGTTTATCTACGCCTTCCACTTCCACAACACAAACACGGCAAGCGCCAATTTCGTTGATATCTTTCAAATAACACAGGCTAGGCACATGAATGCCGGCAGCTCTTGCCGCTTCCAGAATGGTGGTATTTTCTTTTACCTGTACTTGTTTTCCATCTATGGTCAGATTTACCATTTGTCCACCCTCCCTCCTTTGAAGTTGCCATAGCCGTAATGGTCACACCGCAGACAGCGGCAGCTTTCCTGCATGGCTTCTTCGTGGGTCAAGCCGCATTCAATCAAATTAAAGTCATGGTTTCTTTCACCGGCACTGCGTTCTGTGGTGTTGACTCTGCCGCCGGCAGGCATTGTGTTCAGCCGTACGGGAGGAATTTCCACATCCACTGTGATCTGGTGATTGAAGCCCAAATATTCGTCAATATTGGCAGCCGCAACCTTACCAGCCGCAATGGCACGAATGACCGTCGCGGGGCCTGTTACGCAGTCGCCGCCAGCAAATACGCCGTCGATATTTTCTACGTCACTGCTTGCCATAGCATCAATAACGCCACGTTTGATGGGCACGCCGTATTCTTCAAAGGGCTGTGTTTCAATACCCTGTCCGATAGCAACGATGATGATATCACAAGGAATCCGCACAGGAGGCGCGTCCGCAGGCATGGGACGAGGTCTGCCGCCGCTGTCCATAGGCCCAACGATCTGAGGCTGTGCCCACAGTGCTGTTACATTATCGTCCTCATCGCCGGAAATCCGCAGAGGCGCATGCATACACATGATTTCGCAGCCTTCACCGATTGCGCCTTCAATTTCATCAGGCAGCGCTGTCATATCCACTTTTCTTCTGCGGTATACGCAGGTTACACTTTCTGCACCCAGACGTTTTGCACTTCTGGTACAGTCCATAGCTACATTGCCGCCGCCAACGACAACAACGCGTTTTTTCCGGAAATCCGGCAGAGCGCCGTCGCCAATGCTGCGCAGCATCTGTACCGCAGACATAACGCCGCGTTTGTCCTCACCTTCGATGCCGATCTTTTTATCGCTCTGGGCACCGATAGAGATATAAATACAGTCAAAAGCTTCCTTCAGCTGTGGCAGTGTCACAGCTTTGCCTACATCCACACCGGTATGTACTGTAATGCCTGTGGAAAGGATGGCTTCCAAATCCTCATCCAGTCTTTCTCTGGGCAGACGATAGCTGGGGATGCCGTAACGGAGCATACCGCCCAGTTTTTTATGTTTTTCAAATACTTCTACATGGTGTCCCATCAGTGCCAGATAATATGCCGCACTCAAACCGCCGGGGCCACCACCCAGAATAGCAACTTTCTTTCCTGTTGGTTCTGCGCAAGGCGGTGCAGGCACTACGCCCGCATTATCCACAGCATACCGTTTCAGCGCACGAATGTTGATGGCATCATCTACCATATTTCTGCGGCACCGTGCTTCACAGGGATGTTCACAGACCATAGCACAGGATGTCACAAAGGGATTGTCCTTTCGAATAAGACGTACCGCATCTGCATAACGTTCATGGGAAACCAGGGCAATATACCCGGGAATATCCACATTTGCAGGACAGAGGGCCACACAGGGCACCGGCTGGTAAATGTTAAACAGACAGCGTTTATTATGGATATGTTCCAGATAATCATCACGGAACCCTAACACACCACGCAATACCATTTCTGCCGCTTCTGTACCAATGGCACAGTCAGCGGAATTTTTGATGACACGAGCGGTTTTTTCAATGAGCTGTAAATCATCCTCGCTGCCTTTGCCGTCCAAAACTCTTTCCAGCAACACCTGTAACTGTCCCAGACCAACACGGCAGGGCACGCATTTCCCGCAAGTCTGGGCATGGCACAGTTTCAGAAAAGCCGCAGCCATATCCACAGGACAGAGCCCGGGAGGACTGGCGATGATCCTACGTTCTACATCCCGATAAAGCCCTTCCACAACGGTCTGTGCCTTATTGGGTGTGATAATACTCAATCTGCTCATATCGCACCTCCTTACCAAATACCTGATAAAAAAAGAGTGCCCCTTTCCAGAAGGAATCCTATTTTTTTCACTTTCTGGCTCCAGCACTTTTCCCTTCACAGGTTCCTTATTTACAACAATCATTTTCCTTTACCGAAAATTTCAGCTTTCATATTTTTTAGAAACATTTCCGGCAAGCAAACAAAGGACTGCCTATTTTCTCAAACGATCATGACAAATTATAGCTCTTTTTTCCTTTGTTCTTTTAATTATACCATAATCTATTCATTTGTTCTAATAGAAAAAAGGAATCCTTTGATAAGGATTCCCTGTATTTTCTACCAAAAATTATTCAACATCCTGTGTGAAAGTTCTTGTTTCTCTTTCATAAATATATCCCTCTGCGGCCAGTACTTCCTGCAAATCTTCCAGATTGGCATACAGTTTCTTCCCGTCATAAACACAGGCAATCCGCATACTTTCTCCTGTCAGCACATAGCCGGAAATCAGTCGTTTTTCCATAAAATCCTGAGGGATGGTTTCCAAAGGCACCTCATAGGTTTCCACCGTTTCCTCCTGATGCATATGCAAAATGCCTTTATGCAGCGCAAAGGACAACCCCATGTTTTCCGCCAGATCCGGCAGACTCACATATTCCTCCGAAAAAGATTCTTTTGTAAAAGGAATCTCATCCGTCAGTACTTTCTCAAAAAGGATACATCCCCAAGGTGTCTTTAATGGCATGGTAGGCCGCAGTACATTCAGCTGCCACTCTCCATCCGCTTCTTCTTTTTTCTCAATCAAATACACACCATAGCGGGTCTGCTGTAATTGATCTATACTTTCCCTTACACCGCCATAGGTCAGATAAGACTGGTCTGGATTTTCTCCCGTCAGGCTTTCCACTGCCACCATCAATTTTCCATTGATGACTTTCGTTGGAACCAACAGCCCATTGCAGTACACATTGTGCTGCTCAGCGTCATCGTGTATGATGATTTCTTCTTTCTCCACCGTTTTCATATCCGGTGATAACGGATACAGCACCCAATTCGTTTCCAAGCTGCCAGTCATTTTGTCTCCTTTTTGCAGCGCAAAACCATACTCCTGCAATCCTTCCACCGATATCCAATGTTCTTCCTCTACTTCCGTTGTCTGTACTTCCGCACCATCAATGGCAACTGTGATGGACTCTCCACATCCATTCAGTCCCAAAATCCAGAAGACAGCCAGCAAAAAATAGAAATGCTTTCCCCATCTTTTCATTTCTTCCTCCTAAAAAATAACGATGCCCCCTAAACATTGTTCTGCTTTCACTATATGCCCACTTGTCTGGTCTGTCAAGTCGCATATTTGACAGGTTTTTCCGATTGTGCTATGATTTCTGCGAAAAACCCGATTTTATGAAAAAGGAGTTTGTATCATGTTTTTGCCAAGAAAAATATACTGCAGAGTCTTTCAGGAAGTGTTCCATATGGCAATTCCTTTTCTGCCTTATCGAAAGCCGGCTCTGCTCCATCATATAGATGCATTGGTTCCCCTTTTGGGACGAAAGGGAATCTCCCGTATCCTGCTGGTAACAGACCCGGTAGTTCGCGGAAATCAAATCACGCAGCCATTGGAACAATCTCTGAAACAGGCTGGCATCAGCTGTATCGTTTACGACCAGACTGTATCCAATCCCACCACAGACCAAGTGGAAGAAGCCAGAGCCTTATACAACGCCCATCACTGTCAGGCCATCATCGGCTTTGGGGGAGGTTCTTCCATGGACTGTGCCAAGGCTGTGGGGGCGCGGATTGCCCGTCCCAGAAAAACCCTGGACAAAATGGAAGGCATTTTGCAGGTATGGAAAAAACTCCCCTTGCTCATTGCCATTCCCACCACCGCCGGCACAGGCAGTGAAACCACATTGGCGGCAGTCATCACCGACAGTCGTATGCGGCACAAATATCCCATCAACGATTTTGTGCTCATTCCCAGATATGCTGTCCTTGATCCGGAAGTCACAAAAGGGCTCCCTCCTGCTGTTACAGCAACCACAGGCATGGACGCATTGACCCATGCTGTTGAGGCTTTCATCGGCGGTTCTACCACAAAAGAAACCAGACATGATGCCATCAGCGCCGTAAAGCTGATCTTCACTTATCTGCCCAAAGCCTATGCTGATGGCAATGATATGAACGCCCGCCGTCATATGCTCCACGCAGCTTATTTTGCTGGAAACGCCTTCAGCAAATCTTATGTAGGTTATGTTCATGCTGTTGCCCATTCTTTAGGCGGACGATATAACACGCCTCACGGCCTCGCCAATGCCGTATTGCTGCCCTACGTTTTGCAGGCTTACGGTAGACACGCTTACCGGAAACTCCATCGTCTGGCTGTGGCAATCGGCATTTCAGACCCTATGGAAAGCCATAGAGTCGGTGCGGAAAAATTCATTCAGGCCGTACGGGACTTACAGGATCTGCTGGATATCCCCAGAAAATTGCCGGAAATACGAGCAGAGGATATTCCTTCCCTTGCCAAAAAAGCGGATCATGAAGCCAATCCCCTGTACCCTGTTCCCAAACTCATGAACGCAAAAGAATTACAGCGTTTCTACTATGATATTATGGAGGACTAAACCATGAATAAAGCAGACACCACCCATTTGATACAAAAACAAAAGGCTTTTTTTGCCACTGGGAAAACTCACTCCCTTGCCTTTCGTATGCATGCACTGGCAATGCTGAAAAGAGCCATTGAAATCCACGAAAAAGAAATCCATGCCGCATTGGAAGCAGATTTAGGCAAAAGCCCCTTTGAAAGCTACATGTGCGAAACAGGCATGTGTCTGGCAGAAATCACTTATCAGATGAAGCATCTGAAAAAATTCGCCTCTCCCAGACGAGTAAAAACACCTCTGGCACAGTTTCCCGCAAAAAGCTATGTGCAGCCCAGCCCTTACGGCGTCACGCTCATCATGAGCCCTTGGAACTATCCTTTTCTGCTGACTATCGAACCATTGGTGGATGCACTGGCGGCAGGGAATACGGCTGTTGTAAAACCCAGTGCCTATTCCCCTTATACATCTGCATTGATACAGGAATTGCTAGAAGAATGTTTTGATCCTGCCTATGTAGCCGTTGTTACTGGCGGCAGAAAAGAAAACAGTTTCCTTTTGGAACAGCCCTTTGACTATATTTTCTTTACAGGCAGCCAGAATGTGGGAAAAGAAGTCCTCCGGCACGCCGCAGAGCATCTGACTCCTGTTACACTGGAATTGGGCGGCAAAAGCCCATGTATCGTAGACAGCACTGCCAATGTGAAACTGGCAGCCAAACGCATTGTATTCGGCAAATTCCTCAACTGCGGCCAGACCTGCGTAGCACCTGATTATATCTATTGTCACAAAAGCAAAAAAGAAGAACTTGTCAGCGAACTGAAAAAACAAATTTTAAAACAATTTGGAAAACATCCTCTGGAAAATCCCAATTATGGCAAAATCATCAACGAAAAACACTTCCAGCGGCTGCAAAATCTGCTCCATACCTCTCAGCATGTGTGGGGTGGTCAATGTGATGATGGTGAATTGCGTATCGCACCTGCTATTTTGGATAACGTCACTTGGGATGATGCTGTCATGCAGGAAGAAATCTTTGGCCCCCTGCTCCCCATTCTGACCTATCGTCATATGCGGGATGTGATGAAGACTATTAACGAAAAACCCCATCCCCTTGCCCTGTATCTGTTCTCTGAAAGTCCCAAAACCATCGGGGCGGTCACAAAACATTGTCAGTTCGGCGGCGGCTGTGTCAATGATACCATCATTCATCTGGCAACCAGTGAAATGGGCTTCGGCGGTGTAGGTGCCAGCGGTATGGGGTCTTATCACGGAAAAGCTGGCTTTGATACATTCTCCCATTTCAAAAGCATCGTAGACAAAAAAACTTGGCTAGATCTGCCTATGCGCTATCAGCCTTATCAAGAACTTTATGCATCTATGATTCGTATGTTTTTAAAATAAATATAAAAAGAACCGGATTCTATAATAAATAGCTCCGGTTCTTTTTTTGTGCATATCCTGTCAGGTTTTATCTGTTTTTCAATGACAAAATCCCGTTTTTGTCTATGGCTTTTTCTTCTGCATCTGCTAAGATATTTTCTAAAGAGATCAGACAGGAGGAATGCATGTGCATCTTTTATTTACCATCAATGAAAATTATGTGTCTGTATTGGAAACCTGTATCCGTTCTATTCTGCGTTTTCCCTGCGAGGGAGGATATGACCTTTATATCCTCCATGACCAGTTACCAGAAGCTGTCCAGCAGAAACTGATCCAAAATACAGCCGAAAATGCAAGATTTCACTTTATTTCCGTACCGGATACAGCTTTTTCCGATTTTCCACAAAATACACGTTATCCTAAAACCATGTATTATCGTCTGCTGGCAGCGGAATTTCTGCCAGAAACATTAGACCGTGTATTATATCTGGACCCAGATATCATCGTCATTCGTCCGTTGGAAGAACTCTATCACATGTCCTTTGACGGCAATCTGTTCTGCGGCGCCACCCATGTCCGTAAATTTTTGACACGACTGAACGGTGCCCGTCTGCAAATGCCCGAAGACGCCCCTTATCTGAATTCTGGTGTCCTTCTCATCAATCTAGAAGAACTGCGCAAACGCCCCTGCCGCCAGGACATATTGGCTTATATCGAAAAGCGTCAAGCTTATTTTACATTGCCGGATCAGGACATTCTTTCCGCTTTGTATGGCAATGAAACAAAACTCATCGACCACCTACGTTATAATCTCAGTGACCGCATGTACTTTCTTCATAACGCAAATTTCCAAAATGAGAAAATCGACTTAGATTGGGTCAGACAAAACACCTGTATCATTCATTATTGCGGAAAAAATAAACCGTGGAAAGAAAATTATCGAGGCGTGCTGGATTGTTTTTACCATGAAGTTCTCTCTTTGCAAAATTGAATTCTTCTCTTTGCAACTTTACGAAAAACTTTGTCCGTGATATGATAAACGTAATCGTTTCAAAAAGAGGAGGATTTCTATGAAAGTTGAAACAAGGCTTATCATCGGTCTGGTTTCTGCCATTTTGGTATTTCTTTATGAATGGCTGTTCAAAAACACATTGGACTGGTATCCATCCATCGTGGCGTTTGCTGTGGTTTATTTCATCGCCCCCTATGTTTTCACCCGTTCTTTTTTCCTAGGAAATCGAGGGGAGCAAAACCAGAAAGATCAAAATGATTCTGAAAAATAACCATTAAAAAATCACCTTTTAACAAAATAGTTAAGAGGTGATTTTTTTTGTTTTTGAAAATAAAAAACGGACAGTAATCTGTCCGTCTGAAAAATGATCCGTGCGGGATTCGAACCCGCGTTACCGCCGTGAAAGGGCGGTGTCTTAACCCCTTGACCAACGGACCATATGGAATAAAAAATAGCGGAGGAGGGATTTGAACCCCCGACACTGCGGGTATGAACCGCATGCTCTAGCCAACTGAGCTACTCCGCCTCAAGTCGACTAGTTTATTATATAGTCATATTGTCTGTTTGTCAATACCTTTTTTCAAAAAAATGTCTTTTTTTGAAAACTTTTATTGTTCCCGGTTGATGTACAGGATTTCATTGCTCTTGACCAGCCCCAGTTTTTCTCTGGCGATCTGTTCGATGTAGCTGTCGCTGTTGTAGTAATCCTTTTTGGCCTGGAAATCCAATGTCTTTTGCTGTTCATCGGCAATCTGCTGTTCCACGTCAGCCAGTTCCACTTTCAGCTGGCGATATTCCCGATACTGCCAGTATACGCCTGCCACAACGAACACACAGAAAGCTACCAAAAAAAGATGGATCCATAATCCACCGGACTTTTTCTTTCTGGCTCTTTTTTCCATGGCAGTCACCCTTCCTAAGGTTTTCGACGCAAAAAACGAATATCCCGCCGTAATGTGTCTTTTTTTATTTTCACATATACTTTACATAATTGCAAGTGTTTTTTGGATTTTCCACCGCAAAATCTGACGAAATTCCCCACCGGTCTGCCAAAGGCAAGATAGACCAAACGAAAGGGTGTAAAAATTATGGTCAACAATAACATGACAAGCTTTCCAATGACTTTCAGCACCTTTTCTCCCACGCCCATGACCAACGGACTGGCAAGGGTTCCATAAAGCCCCATGCCGCCAAAAACAGCCACCAACAGGAAAAAGCGGACTTCCCCATGATTTTCTTTTAGCAGCACCTCAAAGACCCCCAGCGCCACCGCTGCCCAGTACAGGCCATCCTCAATCTGCACCGCCCAAACACCATGGGGCAATATCCGCCGTGCAAGCCGCATACCGTCATAAACTAGTCCCATACCGCCGCCCAGCAGCAGGCAGCACAAAAACAAACTTCCCTGTCCCTGAATGTCCACCTGCCTGCCTCCTTTCAGCGGAACAACTTGGCAAAGAAAGATTGTTTGCCGTCGCCCATATTTTCCGCGTAGGTCAGTGCATCCATGCGTCCTTCTACCGCCACTTCTCCTTCTTCCAGATTCAGCCGTCCCACATGCAGCCCTTCTCCCTTAATGATGAGCAGTCCGCAGGAAGTATCCACTGCCACCCCTTCCTCATCAAAACGCAGTACGTCCGTCACACCGCCGATCTCGATCCGTTCTCTGTCTGTCATACGAATGGTATGCTGCCGCAAATTTCTTTTTTCTTCCCCCAACAAAAAAACCTCCCCATACTGTTTTTACAGTATATGAGAGGTTTTGGGACATTATTCCACTGCGCGATACATGCCGGCAGCATCTTCTTTTTTGGTGGATTCCTGCAGATTCAGCACTTCCACCTTTGTCACGTTATTGCCGAACTGAATTTCGATGATATCGCCGATCTTCACTTCCGCGCCGGCTTTCACCACTTTGCCATTGAGGGACACACGTCCCGCGTCGCAGGCTTCGTTGGCTACGGTTCTGCGCTTGATGATACGGGATACCTTCAGGAACTTATCAATACGCATGTTCATTTCCCCTTTGCTTTTTTCTTTTTCTGCTCAGGCAGCTGCGGCTCCATCTGTACCAACAGATGCTGAAGAAAGTTTCTGTCATCCACTTCTTCCACCAGCAGCATTTCCTTTGCCCCGGGATAGGGCGCTTCCATAGGCGCATGGGGCAGAATTTCTCTGGCGGCAGGAACAGGCTTCACCAGCAGACGGTCATCGCAGACATAAGCGGCAATCTTGCCCCTGTAATAGAGAATATATTCCCCCATCATCATACGATATGTGATCTCCTTCAAATCTGAAAGCTGATCCAGTAAGAACTGCAAATACTCTTTGCTGGAAGCCATTTTCCTTCACCTCTTTTTCTCTTTCAAAAAAACGCTTTCTCAGGACGAGAAAGCGTTTCAAAAACAATCAAATCAAATTATTTGTTGATCGCATCTTTCAAAGCTTTACCTGCTTTGAATCTGGGTGCTTTGGAAGCGGGGATGGGCATTGCTTCGCCTGTCTGAGGGTTTCTGCCTTCGCGAGCTGCTCTTTCAGCTACATCGAATGTGCCAAAGCCTACCAGCTGCACTTTGCCGTTTGCTGCCAGTTCTTCTGTTACAACATCTTCGAAAGCTTTCAGTGCTTTTTCAGCGTCCTTTTTGCTCATTTCCGCCTTTTCAGCAATCGCTGCAACTAATTCAGATTTGTTCATTGTGTTAGTCCTCCTAAATAAATCTATTAAAGTTTCTTGGATAAGGCAATTTTTGCCTGATCCCAGAGCAAATCCATTTCCTCCAGAGTCATTGTGGAAAGCTGCTTTCCCTCCGAAAGGGCTGAATTCTCAACATACTCAAATCTATTTATAAACTTTTTGGTGGCTTTTGTCAAGGCAAACTCGGGATTTATTTTCAAAAACCTTGCTACGTTCACAAGTGCGAACAAAATATCACCGAATTCTTCCTCTATATTGCCGTCAGGCTGTTCCACAGCCTCCTGGAGCTCCCGGATTTCCTCCGCCACTTTTTCCATGGCGCCGCCGGCTTCATAAAAATCAAATCCAACGTCTGCCGCTTTCTTCTGCACCTTTTTGGCACGGGTCAGGGCAGGCAGCGCATCAGGCACACTTTTGAGGACATCTGTCTGAGTCTGCATGTGTTTTTCCTTTTTCTTCAACGCTTCCCAGTTCACCAGCACCTGTTCTGCCGTATCCACGGAAATTTCCCCGAACACATGAGGATGGCGATAAACCATTTTCTCACAGATGCCTTGAATGACATCATCCAGTGTAAAGCCGCCTTTCTGGGCTTCGATGGAAGAATGGAATACAACTTGCATAAGCACATCCCCCAGTTCTTCCTTCAGGTTGTCCATATCACCTTTATCAATGGCATCCACCGCTTCATAGGCTTCCTCCAGCATATCCGCCCGCAGACTCTCATGGGTCTGCACCTTATCCCAAGGGCATCCATTCTCACTGCGAAGCTGTTCGATGATGTCCCGCAAATCCTCAAAGGTATATCTTTTCTGCACGTTCATTTCCTCCTTTTAATTGGGACGTTTTTTGTCCCATATTTTATTCAAAAACCATAAACTTACCTTCATTGCACTTCCAGAAAAACGGCGTTTTATCCATATCCCGCCGTCTGAATTTATGTTATGATAATTCTAACAAAAATCACCTGCAAAAGAAAGTCTAAAGAAGAAAGGAAGTTGCAAAGATGTTTCGCATTGTCAATAAAAAAGAATTAAACAGTGCTGTGACACTGCTTGAGATCGAAGCCCCTTTTGTGGCGAAAAAAGCCAAAGCGGGGCAGTTTATTATTTTTCGCGTAGATGAGTTCAGCGAACGTGTCCCTCTGACCATCGCTGATTATGACAGAGAAAAAGGCACCGTCACCATCATCTTCCAGAAAGTTGGTCTGTCCACAAAACTGTTGGCAGCCAAAGAAGTTGGCGACTCCATCCGTGACTTTGTAGGCCCTCTGGGTGTTGCCACAGAATATGACGGCTTCAAGAAAGTTGCTGTTGTAGGCGGCGGCGTAGGCTGTGCCATCGCTTATCCTCAGGCAAAAGCCCTCCACGAACTGGGTGTGGAAGTAGACGTCATTGCAGGCTTCCGGAACAAAGACATTGTCATTCTGGAAGACGAAATGAGCGCCGTTTCCGATAACTACTACCTGATGACCGACGACGGCACAAAAGGCGAAAAAGGCTTTGTTACAGACAAGCTGAAATCCCTCATCGAAGCTGGCAACCAGTACGACGCTGTCATTGCCATCGGCCCTATCCCCATGATGAAATTTGTCAGCCTCACCACAAAACCTTACGGCATCAAGACCATTGTCAGCCTGAACCCCATCATGATCGACGGTACAGGCATGTGCGGCGGCTGTCGTGTCACCGTTGGCGGCGAAATCAAATTTGCCTGCGTAGACGGCCCCGACTTCGACGGACATCAGGTGGACTTTGACGAACTGATGAACCGCAACTCCGTTTACAAGAAAGAAGAAGCAGAATTGACTGAAAAACATATCTGCCGCATGGATAAAATGGCACACGACTTGATTCACTAAGGAGGACGGAAACAATGGCAAACATGAGCTTGGAAAAAATCAAAATGCCTGAACAGGCACCTGATGTGAGAAATAAAAACTTTGAAGAAGTAGCCATGGGCTACACAGCGGAAATGGCCATGGAAGAAGCTACCCGCTGTCTGAACTGCAAACACAAACCCTGTGTCAGCGGATGTCCCGTAAACGTACGCATTCCCGAATTCATCGCGGAAGTAGCAAAAGGCGACTTTATGGCAGCTTATAAGATCATCACTTCCACAAACGCTCTGCCTGCTGTCTGCGGTCGTGTATGTCCTCAGGAAAGTCAGTGCGAATCTAAATGCGTGCGTGCCATCAAAGGCGAAGCCGTTGCCATCGGTCGTCTGGAACGTTTCGTGGCTGACTGGTACATGGCAAACTGCGATGAAATGCCCGGAAAACCCGCTCAGAACGGCAAGAAAGTTGCCGTTATCGGTTCCGGTCCTTCTTCTCTGGCATGTGCTGGCGACCTGGCAAAAGAAGGCTATGCGGTAACCATTTTCGAAGCATTCCATACAGCTGGCGGTGTACTGGTTTACGGTATCCCCGAATTCCGTCTGCCTAAGACGATCGTGCAGAAAGAAATTGATAAACTCTCTGCCATGGGCGTAGAAGTTATGACAAACATGGTTATCGGCAAAGTTTTGTCCATCGACGAAATCATCGAAGATATGGGTTATGATGCTGTATTCATCGGTACCGGCGCAGGTCTGCCTTCCTTCATGGGTATCCCCGGCGAAGCACTGGTAGGCGTATACTCCGCTAACGAATACCTGACTCGTATCAACCTGATGAAAGCATATATTTCCGATTACGACACACCTATCCGCCATAGCAAAGCTGTTGCTGTTGTCGGCGGCGGCAACGTAGCTATGGACGCTGCAAGATGCGCCAAGAGAATGGGTGCGGAAAAAGTTTACATCGTTTACCGTCGTTCCGAAAAAGAAATGCCCGCTCGTCTGGAAGAAATCCATCACGCAAAAGAAGAAGGCATCGAATTCCACCTGCTGCGCAATCCTGTGAAAATCCTGGATAACGGCAATGGTCAGGTATGCGGTATCGAATGTCTGAAAATGGAATTGGGCGAACCTGATGCCAGCGGCAGAAGACGTCCTGTACCTGTGGAAGGCTCCAACTATGTTATCGACGTTGATACCGTGGTTATGTCCATCGGCACTTCTCCTAACCCTCTGATTCGCAGCACCACAAAGGGTCTGGAAACCAACCGCAAAGGCTGTCTGGTAGTCAACGAAGAAACCAACCAGACCACCAGAGAAGGCGTTTATGCCGGCGGTGACGCTGTTACAGGCGCAGCTACCGTTATTCTGGCTATGGGCGCTGGCAAAAAGGCTGCCGCAGCCATTGATGAATATCTGAAAAACAAATAATCTTTTTTCAATACAGAAAGCACGAATCTAAAAGATTCGTGCTTTTTTGTAAACAAAAAACGGTATGACCCAAAGCAAATTCCCCTTAAGAAAACATTGATTTTTCTTTTCCTTGATTTCTTAAGGGGAATTGC
>OFMG01000364.1_pt1 | contig 63308 bp, 38 predicted proteins | sample 1541751 | NCBI WGS metagenome assembly OFMG01 (sample SAMN04209232, study PRJEB22552) | human gut metagenome | biome: gut; material: feces | host: Homo sapiens | place: USA: Oklahoma
TTCGTTGCCAGTTGGCCAAGATGGGATGTCCCATTAAAGGTGATTTGAAATATGGCTTTCCACGTTCCAATCCGGATGGCAGTATTTGCCTGCATGCTCGGATGGTACAGTTCGTTCACCCTGTGTCGAAGGAAATGATCCAGTTGACTGCACTGGTACCCGAAGGTAATTTGTGGAACGGCTTTGAGATGGATTAAAGATAGAAAACAAAAAGGGAATGCTTCACAGCATTCCCTTTTCTTACTTTTAGGCATCTTTCATTTACTTCAAAACTTCTCCGCTTTCGCTGAAAAGTACAGTGCTTTCAGTTCCCTCTTCATCAGTTAAAACAACCTTGTAAGTTTTAGTTCCATCTTCGTTCGCTTCTACGGCAGCTTCTTTGATAGTAGATTCTGCATAGTTCTTTGTGATAGCTTCCTGCACGGCAGCCGGAAGGTCTTTCACTTCAATAGGGGTAAAATCATTTATCATAGTTACGGTCACAGAGTCCACCATAAAGTTGTCGGCGAATGCTGCTGATGTTCCTAATCCCATTACCAATGCTGCTGCAACAAATAACTTTTTCATAATTGTAGGTTTTTACTGTTAATACTATGTTGTTTAGTTTTCTCTGATAACAGAAAAACAATATCTGTGCCAGAAAACGGGATTATTCTTTAAGATGTTGATATTTAGTAAATTGTCTTCGATTGGGATGAAAGGAAGATGGGAATAAGTGTGGAATATGGGGAATATCTTGTGGAATTATTCCACATGGCCGATGGGGGAATGGGGTATATACTGTAAGGTTGTGCCCTACTGGAACAGCAGGGGTAACAGCCTTACGGTACAGTAGATTCTTGTTGGTAAAGTTATTGAATATCGTACAGCTTCAATTTGTTATATAAAGTCTTCCGGTCTATGCCTAATAAGATGGCGGCTTTACTTTTATTATTTCCTGTCTGCTTCAATGCCTCAAGGATACGTTTCTTTTCTGCCGCTTCATCATGCAGGCTGAATGTCTGCGGACCGGCGGACCTTATAGGTTCCTGCAGCTCATAACCTAATTCGGCAAGGGTGATGAAGTTGCTCTGTGCCAATAGGGTGGCACGTTTTACTATATTTTTCAATTGCCGGAGGTTTCCGGGCCATGAATACGTTTGTAAAGCTTGGCTGGCAGCGGTATCAAACCCTATCAGCTGACGGTCCAGTTCCCTGTTTGCCTGATCCAAAAAGAAATTGGCGAATAGCAGGATATCTTCTTGCCGCTCTTTTAATGCCGGCATACGAAGGGTGAATTCATTGATGCGGTGGTAAAGATCTTCGCGGAAGTTTCCTTTTTCAATGGCCTGTTGCAGGTTCTCATTGGTAGCACTGACCAGTCGCACGTCTACCTCTATTTCTTTATTGGAGCCGACCGGACGGATACGTCTTTCCTGCAAGGCACGGAGCAACTGTATCTGTACTTCATAACTTAAGTTGCCTATTTCATCCAGAAACAAAGTACCTCCGTTGGCTTCTACGAATGCTCCTGTTTTGTCGTTTAACGCCCCTGTGAAGGAGCCTTTGACATGACCGAAAAATTCGGAAGCCGCCAGCTCTTTGGGGATAGAACCGCAGTCTATGGCAATGAATGGCTTGTCGGCCCGTTTGCTTAGCTGATGAATACGGTGCGCCACATACTCTTTACCTGTTCCGCTAGCACCGTTTATCAGCACGGACATGGGGGTGGGGGCTACCAGACCTACATAATTGTAGAGTTGGCGCGCTGCCTCGCTTTCCCCCTCCAGAAAATTAGAGGGAGGAACGGTTGCACTGTGGGGAACGGCTTTGTTCTTAGATGCTTTGGGCGCGACTGTGTTCTTTTCTATTCCTACCGGTGTGGGTAAAGCTTTGTTTTGCAATGCCTCATTAATTTTCTTCAGCAACTCATCCGGTTGTATCGGCTTTGAAATGTAATCACTGGCTCCATGTTTTATAGCCTGTACAGCGCTTTGGATGTCAGCATAGCCTGTCATGATGATGAGTGGGATGTTATATTTCTGTTCTTTCATCCATGAAAGCAAGAAGATACCATCTTGATCAGGCAGGCGCAGATCAGACAAAACAAGATCGTATGGTTGTGCATCCAGTTGTTTGCGTGCGCGCGCATTACTGCTTGCTGTATCAACCGAAAATCCTTTTTTACCCAGCCAAGTTTTCAACATGGTGGCAAAAGTCAAGTCATCTTCTACTATCAGAATGGAATGTGGCATCTTTATGTGGTTTTTATTCGTGCAAAAATAAGCTTTTTTCACGGTGTACCGAAACACGGACTCTATTTCTAATACCTTTTAACTTAACAGGGCTTAATTCTTCATGCTTCATTCGGTATTTCGATCTGCTTTTTTGCTTCGTCAATTACTTTTTCTATTTCTTCTATTATAAAGTTTGTTTTCTCTATCGCTTCTTCACCGATTTCGGTTGTCCCTCGTCTTTGTTCCATCCATGTCAGTGCAGGAATGCAACGGGTAGCTCCCAGCATGGTGAACAGTGGCAACAGTTTATGAGCTATTGCCGTGATGTCTTCCATATTCTTTTTCGCCAATGCTTCTTCCATACACTCTCGGTTCTTTTTTGTTTCGCTGATGAAGGTACGGAGTATTTCTGCGGCTGCTTCCGGATCATCTTCCGAGAAGGCGGTCAGGGCGGAGAAATCCAACGTTTCTTGTTGGGGATGGTTTTCTTTGGCCGGTGCTATATGGGGAGTCGGATTTCCTGTGGCGGGTACATCCTTTCCTGTGACCTGGAAGATGGCTGTAAACAATTCGTTTATGGTGAAAGGTTTGTGCAGGCAACCGGCAAAGCCATGTGAACAGAAATAATTTTCGTCCATATCGCTACGGGCGGTCAGGGCGATCACCGGCAGGGTTTGCACCCATGATGTGTCCAGCGTGCGGATGGCTTTCAATAAGTCGAATCCGTTCATGGCAGGCATTTGTATGTCCGTGAGTAAGACGTCGAAGCGCTTTTCTTTCAATTGGTTGAGGAGCTCTTCGGGATGATGGCAGCAGGTCACAGTCACTCCGGGGCGTTCCAGCATGGCGGTGGTAAGCTGTAACTGTATGCGGTCGTCGTCAATTAAAATCAGGTGAATCGGCTCACTGTCTTCGCGTGGAGTGTCTGTTTGCCGGATCCCGGTTGCGTCAGGGGAAGCAGGAGTATGTTCTGCTCCCGGTCCGGAAAGATTTTCATCCGGATGGGAAGGACCCTCAGGCAAAGGCAGATATACATGGAAGCAGCTGCCTTTGTCTTGTTCGCTTTCTATCTTGATATCCCCTTCGAGCAGAAGCACCAGTTTACGGGTGATGGCCAGTCCCAAGCCGAATCCTTCTTGTCCTTGTGCATTATGGAGCCGGGTGAATTCCTGAAAGATACGTTGTTGCTCTTCTTGGCTGATACCGCATCCTGTGTCACTGATACTGAAATGCAATTGGCCGTTTTCCAATGCTGCCCGCAGGGTGATGCCTCCTTCTTTAGTGAATTTCAGTGCATTGGATAGCAGATTCTCCGCTATTTGGCGGATACGGAACGGGTCTCCTATGTATACGCGGTTCAATGATTCGTTGCAATGATAGTTCAGTTCCAGCTGTTTGGAGTCTGCCATAGGTTTGAAGCTAATATAAATGGTGTCGAACAGTTGGTGGGGGTTGAACGATACCTGGTTGACGTCCATTTTATGTGCATCCAGCCGGTGGTAATCCAGCAGGGATTTGACCAGGCTGAGCAGGTGATTGGCTGAACTCTGCATATTGTTCAGATAGAAACGCTGGCGTTCTTCGGTAGTGATCCGCTCCAGCAGGTCGGTATAGCCCAAGATGGAACCCACGGGAGCTTTGATATCGTGGGTGATGGTCAGCATTAGTTTTTCACGCGCCGCCAATAAGTCTTCGGCGCGACGTTTGGCTTTTTCCAGTTCTCGGCGGTAGTGGTTGCTGCGAGTGATGTCTCTCCATATCAGGACCAGAAAGAAAATAGCCAGAACCACAGCGACAATGGCGATTCCCGCCACTGTGCGGATAGAGCTTTGGCGAATATATTCCTCTTGTATATGTTTGTTTTGGGCCAAAGCTTGCTCTTCCTCCTCTATAGTACTTAATAGCTGATTGACTTTCTGACTTAGTTTCAAGCCGCTGAGGCGCAGGGACTGGGTGCGGCGATTGACCATTTCCATACGTTCTTGTTGGGTATCGGTTACTCGGCTCTGTATGTTTTTCAACATGGTGACCACAGTATCTGCCGGACTGTATGCCTCGGTCAGCGTATCGGTATATTCTTCCTGAATCACATTGTTGACCTGTGTGGAATCTGCTTTTCCGGGCGAGAACACTTCTCCCAAACGTTTGAAGAAGCTTTTGGGCTTTTTACGAATAATATAAGAATTGGTGTGTGTGATTACTTTTTTTCGTACATGGGGAAGGCTGAGCAAGGAATCTTGCTGGGCGATCAGTTCGTCTATATGCTGTTTGTAAAGTATATCTGTCCCACCGTCCTGAATTGCTTTCAGCAGGTTGCGCATATTCCGTTCTTTATCCATGAAAAGCATTCCTACGGTATCCAGTCGCGCCAGTTGTATGCTGTCTGTCAGCAACGTGCGTAGGGAGTCAAGTGCCGTGGTGGCTTGTTTCATGGCTCGTTGGTATCGGTAGTATTGTTCTATTTGTCCCGTACTGAGCGATTGTCCGATGACTTCCGCCTGATAGAGCTGGCTGATAATTTGGTTGGTGACATGGCGCCGTTGGCTCAGGATGGCTTCATCATCATCGGTTCCGGACAGTGACTTCATTTCTTGATAGATATATCCGATAGATATAAAGAGCAGTGCAGTCAGCAGAATATAGCCGAATGCAACTTTCAGCTTGGTGGAACGGTTGGGCAGGCTCATGGTGGTTTTATTTTTATTTCGTATCACGGTTAAAGCGCAGGTAATAGAGTATTCCGGCTGTAGTCAGTCCGAAAGGAAATGCCATCCATATTCCTATGATTCCCCAATCCATGATGAAACCGAAAAAATAGCCGGCCGGCAGGGAGATAAGGAAATAGGCGATGAATGCGATATACATCATGGGTTTCACATCTGCGATTCCACGAAGGGCATTGGCGAAATTTATCTGTAATCCATCACCAAACTGGTAGATGATGAACGGAATGATAAGTTGTGCTACCATTACGCTGACCGCCGGACTGTCGCTGAACCATCCTCCCAGTTCGTTACGCAGCAGGAAGATGGGCAGGGCGCCTATCAGTGCGATGAGCAGCATGATATGGAATCCGGCGTATGCAGAGCGCCTGACGTTCATCCGGTCATTCTGTCCGCGGAAGTTGCTAACCCGCACGGCAACGGCTGCTCCCATGCCATAATACATCATAAAGCAGATTTGGGAAATGGCGAGCATCACTTGGTGGGCCGCCAGAGCAGTAGTCCCGATCCATCCCACCATAATGGCACTGAGACTGAACGAAGCAGTTTCCATTCCCATCTGCATGGCAATGGGCCATCCCAGTTTGTTCAGGTGCAGGAAGTCTGCCTGGTTGAGCGTATTGTGTAGAAATCCTTCTTTATAAATATGATAACGTCGGGTACAGAAAAAAATGACGGCGAACACGACCACCATCATGATACGGGAGGCCAATGTGGAAATTCCCGCTCCCAGCAATCCCATTTCGGGCATTCCCAGTTTACCGTAAATCAGAATGTAGTTGCCGATAATGTTCATTACATTTCCTGTCAATAAGATCCACATGGAAACGCGGGTATCGGTTATGCCGTCGGCAAATTGCTTGAAACCGTTGAAAAGCAGTACAAACAACAAGGATATCAGCAAAACGATGAAGTAGGGACGCATTAAAGGCAGCAGTTCTTCGGGTTGCCCCAGTCGGTGGATATTCAGATAAAGTATCCACATGATGAGTGTGAGCAATACGGCCAGCAGTGTGTTGGCAAACAGGCTGTTCTTCAGCATTCGTCCCACTACATGGGTTTCTCCCCGTCCGAACAGACTCCCTACGATAGGAGTCAGCCCGTATGAGAATCCGGTAGCGAAAATAATGGCCAAAGTAAACATATTGTTGACAAAACTGGCGGCGGCTAATTCATTTGTGCTGTGATGGCCTATCATCAATGTATCGGCAAAACCCAAAATGATGACACCTATCTGGCCGATAACGATAGGGATACCTAAAGTGAAAAGTGCTTTGTAATGTTGCATGGTTAATAAATTGCTAATGTGCCAATATGCTAATTTGCCAACTGGCTGTGCTGTGTTCCGCATGGCGCAGCCAGTTGGCAAATTAGCATATTATCAGGTCGGCAAATTACTTTTATAGTAGAGTGTGGAACAATTTTCTCGCACAAATGTTTTTTGTGCAGCTTCTTTTATCTGGCCGGCAGTGACCGAGCGATATTTGTTTACTTCATTGTTAATATCTTCCGCTTTGCCGGTCAGTTCAAAATAAGCCAGATTGGTAGCCACATTCAGGTAATTCAGGTTATTGAATATCTGTTCGCTTTCATAGCGGTTCTTTACTTTTTCCAGCTCGTCTTCATCCACACTTTCTTCTGTCAATGCCTTCAGTTCCTGCCATACGGCAGCTTCGGCAGCTTCCAGCGTGACGCCTGGGGCGGGTTTGCCGGTGATATGGAACAATCCCTCGTCAATGCTGCCCGATATATAGGCGTCGATACTGTTGAATACCTGTTTCTCTTGTACCAGATGCTGCACCAGACGGCAGGAACGTCCGCTGCTCAGCAAGTCGCTTAGCATATCAAAAGCATAGTAGTCGGGATGGCGTCGTTCACAGATATGGAATGCCATAAAGAGCGCGTCTACAGGCACGTTCCGCTCTACTGTCAGTCGGCGTTCCTCCGTTTGCCGGGGTTCTGCCGGCAGTGAGCGGGGGGCTACGTTGCGGCGCGGGATAGGGCCGAACCACTTTTCAGCCAATGTCACTGTCTCTTCAAAAGTAATATGTCCCGTTACAGCCAGAATGGCGTTGTCCGGTGCATAATATTTAAAGAAAAAGGCTTTCACCTCTTCAAGGGTGGCATTGGCTATGTGGCTGATTTCTTTGCCGATGGTAGGCCACTGGTACGGATGCACCTTATAAGCTAGGGCGCGTAGCAGATGTGAGGCGTCTCCGTATGGCTGGTTCAGGTTCCGCTGTTTGAACTCTTCGATTACCACTTGCCGTTGCACTTCCAGACTGCGCGGGTTAAAGTCGAGGGACAACATACGGTCACTCTCCAACCAGAATCCGGTTTCCACATTCTGACGAGGGAGGGTGATGTAATAATTGGTTATGTCATTATTTGTCCATGCGTTGTTTTCGCCTCCGGCATTTTGTACCGGAGTGTCATAGTCGGGCACATGGACGGAACCTCCGAACATCAGGTGCTCAAACAGATGGGCGAATCCGGTATGATCAGGATCTTCATCGCGTGCGCCCACATCGTACAGTAGGTTCAATGCCACCATCTGAGTCGTATTGTCCTCATTGTGTATCACACGCAGCCCGTTGGACAAGGTGTATCGGTTAATGTTAATCATCTGAGTTGCAAATTACTGAATACTTGCCTTGAGAATCCGGATATTCTCTATAGGGCGGTCTGCGCGGTTCGTTTTTGCTATTTCAATATTGTTCACTACTTCCATACCTTCGGTTACTTCACCGAATACGGTATAAGAACCGTCCAGGTGGGGAGCGCCGCCTATGGTGCTGTATGCTTTGATCTGTTCGGGGGTGAAGCGGAATTTCTCTTCTTTGTCCGCCAGCTCACGGGCTTGGGCTTCCAAGGTGTCCTGTAATTCCAGTAACCCGGCATTGTCTCCTGCCTTGCGCATCTTGTATATTTCCTTCATGTGCTGGCGTGCCAGACTGTCGAACAGAGCCTCTTCACGCTGTTCGTTTATTTTGTTCTCCATGCCCAGCAATTGCGGTTCGGTGAACTTGCGTCCGGTAACAATATAGAACTGGCAACCCGATGAAGCCTTTTCGGGGTTCACATCATCACCCTGGCGTGCTGCCGCCAATACTCCTTTCTTGTGGAAGAATTTCGGATTGAACTCAGCGGGAATGGTGTAACCCACATCACCGCTGCCCAGCATGGCAGTATCCGATGCGTTTTTGCTGTCCGGATCGCCAGCTTGGATCATGAATTGTTTGATAACCCGGTGGAACAATGTACTGTCATATACTCCTTCTTTTACCAGTTTGATAAAGTTATCACGATGTTTCGGCGTTTCATTATACAGGGCCACTGTGATATTTCCCATGGTGGTTTCCAGTTTTACCAAGGTACGCTTTTCATTTTCCATATGATGATTTGTTTGTCTTTTCGAGCCGGCGTTGCATGCAGTCAATGCAATGAAGGCCAGGCATATTAGTAAAATTTTGTTTGAAGTCATGAGCTATTTTTTATTTATCGGACAAAGATAGGAAATAAAATTGAGAGTAAGAGCGGAAAAGCGAAGAAAGGAAGGATAAAAAAAGAGAGAGAGCGGAGGAATACTTCAGACGCAGACGCGGCAGAACCAGGTCTTTTTTTCTCACAAACGTGCGTGTTCTTATAATTTGTAGAGAAGAAAAATAAATGGGGCAGAGTGAGGGGAAGAGAAGCACCGGAAAGAGAAAAGACGAAAGAAAATAGATAAAAAGACCGGCGGCAAAACCGGAAGATGATAAGACTTGAAAAAAGAAAATTAAAAAAGTTTCTGAATAACATGGTTTGCATAAGTCTTGAAATTCGCATTGAATAGTAGTATGGCATCCATCGTTTCAGAGGGAAGTCTTTGATGAAGGATGCCGGATTTATATCATATTGTAATATGCGCGCACGTGTGTGAGAAAAAGGAACTGCGTCTACGTTGGAAGTAGCTTCCGTCTTCTTGGAAATCTGTCGGCTTGTCCGTATTGTTCATGTTATGGGAACAGACGGGAGATCTGAAAGATTTAAATTTTGCGGGGGTAAGATTATAGATCTTTCCTAGTGGCAACAGGTAGTCCGTAAGTTCTTTTTTAATAAATTATGGGAAACAAAAGATAAAAGCTGCGTTCTTTCAACCATTATGCCGATAAAATTGTTTAAATTTGCAGGAATACTTGTACAGACACTCGATGAAGAAAAAATATGTTCGTTGGACATTGTGGACGATAGCATCTCCGTTCATTCTGTTCGTCATTTTATGTATATTGATTTATTTGCCACCCATTCAGAACTTTCTGGTGGACAAAGCTGCTGTATATGCCTCGGAAGCTACCGGTATGAATATCTCCGTGGGACGTATCTCTTTGTCTTTTCCGTTGAATCTGGTGGTGACCGATGTAGATGCCGCTTCCCCGCATAATGATACGTTGCTCAGTGTACGCCGCCTGCAAGTGAATGTGCAGTTGCTGCCATTGCTGAAGAAGCAGGTGGAAGTGGATGGCATATCCCTGCAGGGAGCCACAGTGAATTCTAATGACTTGATACATGGCATGAAGTTGAACGGTACTTTGGGGGAATTGTTCATTTCCAGTCATGGAGTGGCGCTGGACCCCGAAACTGCCATCGTTAACAAAGTCTTGTTGAAAGATACGGATTTATCTCTCTGCCTGAATGACACTGCTGCGGCCGATACGGCTGCAAGCGACACCACTTATTGGAAAATAATATTGCAGGATATTGATTTGCAGAATGTGTCCTTTGCGCTGGATATGCCTTTGGACAGCTTGTCATTGGCGGCTTCGCTGGATAATGCCATACTGCGCGACGGGCTGATAGACTTGCATAAATCGGCCTATTCGCTGCAAACGTTTCGGATAGAGAACGGACGTGTGCGTTACGATAACGGGAAGCCGCTGGCTGCCGACAGCCTGTCCTCCGGACTGGACCCCTCCCATATTGCACTGACGGATATCGGTGTGAAACTGGATTCCCTATACTACGGAGGTAGAAATATGAAAGCCATAATCAGCCAGTTTGTGCTGAAAGAGCGTTCGGGAGTGGAAATCGTTTCTGCCACAGGGCGGATGGTTTCCAATGACAAGGTGCTGCGTGTGCCTTCATTGAAACTGGAAACCCGGGATTCTTATCTGGAACTGAACGCTGCGATGGATTGGAATGCCTTGGATTTTAAGGATGAAGGCTTGGTGTCCGCACGGCTGATGGCTGATATAGGAAAGCCGGATGTGGTGAGATTCATGGGAAGTATGGATGAAAAGTTTATCCGGCAGTATCCTTCCGAACCCTTGCGCATCCGTACAGGGATCGACGGTGATTTGAACAAGCTGAAACTGACTACGCTGACTGCCGAGCTGCCCGGTGCATTGGGATTGTTCGCTCGGGGGGAGCTAACCCATCTGACAGACAGTCTGCTGCGCGGGGGGGATATCACTTTGGAAGCTGAAACCAAGGATTTGAAGTTTGTTTCCACGTTGGCTGAAGGAATAGAAATTCCATACGGAACGCGCTTGGAAGGCAAATTTACGATGGCGGGCACTAAAATGGGCACGGACCTGCTGCTGATGCAGCCCGAAGCCCAGGCGGTGGTTGCGGCCGATACTATTCCTATAACGGTTTATAATGACAGCATCTCCGTAGCGGATGATTTCAAGATGGAACGGGCAGCCCGTCTGTTTGCCAAATACGACTTGTCGCGTGACAGGTATGAGGCAGACTTGGCTGTCAATCATTTTGACCTGCACCAGTTTATGCCTGCCGATTCTTTGTACACCTTGTCCACCCGTCTGAAAGTGGAGGGGGAAGGTTTTGACTTTTTCTCTCCCCGTACTTATTTCAATGCGGAGGGCGGTATAGACCGTTTCCATTATGGCAGTTATCATTTGACAGGAATCTCACTGGCTGCCGGACTGGAGAAATCGAAGGTGCACGCTTCACTGGCAGTGAAAAACTGGACCATGGATATCAAGGCGCATCTGGATGGTATCTTGAAACCTCATGATGTTTCGGGCGACTTGAAAATGGATGTGGCTCATTTGGATTGGCAGGCGCTTCATCTGATGGATACCCGTTTTCAGACCTCCCAGCACCTGGGTGTCCGTTTCAGCAGTGACCTCAGAAAAAGGTATGCCGTAGGGGCCGAGATGACGAATGCCACGATTGTCACTGCCAAACGCACTTCCCATTCCAAGGACCTGTTTGCCGGATTCAGCACTTCCAGAGATTCCACTTTTGCTTATCTGCGTGCGGGGGACCTTGATTTGAGTCTGGAAGGAGCAGGGCATATGGAATACATTTCCGGCAGGGCGGATTTGCTGATGAAGAAACTGGCGGAACAATGGGAAAGCAAACATATTGAACAGGAGGAACTTCGGGAACTCCTTCCGGGACTATGTCTGAAAATATCTTCCGGCCCCGACAATCCGATAGCCAATTATCTGTCGATGATGGGATTGTCATACAGCCGTCTGTTCATGGATATGGATTCATCTCCGGCGGAGGGATTGAACGGGGAGGCTTATCTCTATGGATTGCGTACAGACAGCCTGACTTTGGATACCATTTATCTGGATGTACAGCAGGACCTGAATGGCATAAATATGTTGAGCGGAGTGGTGAACGGACCCAAACTGGGACAGGAGGCGTTTGATGTGACGCTGGAGGGAAATGTGGGAAACAACAGCGCCCAGTTGTTGGTCCAATACCTGAATGCCCGTAAAGAACAGGGAGTATATATGGGAGTGATGGCCGACCTGCGCCGCCACGGCATACGCATGAAGGTTTTTCCGGAGCATCCCACGTTGGTATACCGTCCTTTTACCGTGAATAAAAATAACTATATTTATCTGGCTGACAACGGGCGGATTCATGCAAATCTGGATTTGCATGACGAGCAGGGGACCGGACTCAGTTTCTATACCAATCGGGAAGATACCATAGCCAAACAGGATATGACGGTGGAGCTTTCACGCATCAATCTGAAAGAATTCCGGCGTATCCTTCCCTATATGCCTGATATGGAAGGATGGATCGGAGCAGAAGCGCATTATATAGATTCCGGTCCGTATATGATGGTGAGCAGTGATTTGCGTATAGATGAATTCAAATATGAAGGCAGTGCGTTGGGAAATTGGGAACTGGGTGGTGTGTATCTGCCCGGTGAGGCAAAGGATCATCATCTGGATGCCTATATACGCCATGATGGTGAGGAGATAGCTCATTTGGGAGGTATCTATCTGCCCGCGGAGGAAGGAACGGGAAGCCTGAGCGCGGATATAGCCTTCGAACATTTTCCGCTGAATGTCGCCAATCCGTTTGTGCCCGACCGCATGGTGGAACTGGACGGGGATATTGATGGAACATTGTCCATGAAAGGTGATCCGGCCAAACCCTTGCTGAATGGGGAACTGGCATTGGATTCCGTGACTTTCTTCATGCCGGAGATGTCTGCCATGTTCCGTTTTGATAATGAACCGGTGCAGGTGGTGAACAGTAAGATGATGTTCAAGGAGTTCGATATATTCACCAAAGGCAAGACTCCTTTTACCATTAACGGCGAGGTGGACTTCTCGGATTTGGAACGGACGGCGGTGAACCTTAAAATGCATGCCGAGAATTATGAGTTGCTGAATGCTCCCCGTACCAAGCGGGCTATGGTTTACGGCAAGATGTATGTGGATTTTAACGCAACGCTGCGCGGTCCTGTGGAGGAACTGGTGATGCGGGGGAACATGAACATATTGGGGAAGACCAATGTGACCTATGTCCTGAAAGACTCTCCCTTGACGGTGAACGACCGTTTGGGGGATATGGTGACTTTTGTCAATTTCAACGACACAACTTCGGTAGAGGAGTCCTCTGTCCAGCAAATCTCTTTGGGAGGGATGGATGTGGCCATGACTATGCATATAGACCAGGCGGTGCAGGCACGTGTGGATCTGGTGCCGGACGGCTCCAACTATATGTTGCTGGAAGGAGGCGGAGACTTGTCATTCCAGTACACTCCTCAGGGGGATATGTTGCTGACCGGGCGTTATTCCTTGATGAGCGGGGAGATGAAATACCAGATTCCGATTATTCCGCTGAAGACTTTTAATATTCAAAATGGCAGTTATGTGGAGTGGACAGGAAATATCATGAATCCGCAACTGAACATTACCGCGACCGAAAGGGTCCGTGCTTCGGTGGGCGAGGATGGAAAGACTTCGCGTATCGTCGGGTTTGATGTAGGGATCGCTTTGAGCCAGAGTCTGGAGAATCTGGGGCTGGCGTTTACCCTTTCGGCTCCCGAGGATGCGTCTGTGCAAGACCAGCTGAATGCCATGTCGGTGGAGGAACGGGGAAAACTGGCTGTCACCATGCTGGTGACCGGAATGTATATGGCTGAAGGAAACTCTACGGGAGGATTTAATGTGAATAATGCCTTGAACTCATTCCTGCAGAGCGAAATCTCGAATATTGCCGGGAAAGCACTTGATATCAATGTGGGCATGGAAACGGTGGATGACGCCGATAGCGGCGGGAAACGCACGGATTATAATTTCCAGTTCGCCAAACGTTTCTGGAATAACCGCTTCCGTATAGTGGTAGGCGGTAAAGTGTCTACCGGAAGTACGGTACAGCAGGATGAAACCTTTATTGATAATGTATCCATAGAATACCGCTTGGACAACAGCGGTACCCGGTATGTCAAGCTCTTCCACGACAAGAACTATGAGAGTGTGCTGGAAGGTGAGATCATAGAAACCGGTGTGGGTATTGTGCTTCGCAAGAAGATGAGTCACCTGGGCGAACTGTTTATTTTCAAGTCTAAGAAGAAAAAATGATTGTTGGAGATATGGAGAGAAAACATAACATAAACCTGTTTCTATTATCGGTATTGTTGCTGATGACAGTTTCCTGCTCTACTACCAGGAATTTGCCGGAAGACGAAACGCTATATGTCGGTGTGAAAAATATGGAGATTCTGAATGAAGACAAGACCCCTGCCGGTGTCCAGACCTTGGAAGAGGTGGAGGCTGCTTTGTCTTATCCTCCCAATAATGCCATTTTGGGAAGCAACTCCTTGCGTTTTCCCATTCCTTTCGGTTTGTGGATATACAATGATTTTGTGAAATACCAGGATAAAAAGGGGGTGGGGCATTGGATCTTCAACAAGCTGGGGTCTACTCCGGTGTATTTGTCTACGGTGAATCCGGAAACCCGTGTGAAGGTGGCCACCAATCTGTTGCATGATTATGGCTTTTTCAATGGTGCTGTGACTTATTCTGTAGACTCGTTGAAGAATCCTCGGAAAGCCAAGTTAAGTTATAAGATTGATATGGCGAACCCTTATTATCTGGACTCTGTCATGTATCTGAAATATCCTCCTCGCGCCGATAGTCTGATCAGGGCTGCTTATGACCAGAGGGTATTGCATAAAGGAGATAATTTCAGTGTGTTGAAACTGGAGGAGGAGCGCCAGCGGCTGAGTACCCTTTTCCGTAACAATGGTTATTATTATTTCCGTCCCGAATTCATTACTTTCCGTGCGGATACCTTGCGCAAACCGGGAATGGTCAGTTTGCAGGTTGTTCCGAAAGCTGGAGTGCCTGCCGATGCGAAAAGACCTTATTATATAGGGAATACTTCTGTTTATCTTACCGGATATAAAGGAGAGGAACCTACTGATTCCATCGTCTTTCCGGGAATGACTTTACACTATAGCGGTAAGAAACCCGGTATCCGCCCCGGAGTATTGGCTAAGCGCTTCTTTTACCAGAAAGGGCAGCTTTATTCTCAGGCCCGTCAGAATTTCACGCAGGAAGCCTTGGCGCGTTTGGGCATTTTCAAATTTGCCGAGTTCCGCTATGCCCCGCAAGATACATTGCCGGGGTGTGATACGCTGAATGTGCGGATGAATGCTACATTCGATTTGCCGTATGACGGAGAACTGGAATTCAATGTGACTACCAAAAGTACGGATCAGACTGGTCCCGGAGCGATTTTCAGCCTCTCGCGGAAGAATTTCATGCGTACAGCCGCCACGCTTTCTTTCCAGTTGAAAGGGTCATACGAATGGCAGACCAATTCTACGGCGGACGGGAACAGTTCTAAATTGAACTCATACGAGTTGGGGACTTCTTTTTCATTGGAGTATCCTCGCCTGGTGTTGCCGTGGATGAGTAAAAAAATGATGAGCTCGCGATTTCCGCAGCATACCTCATTCAAGTTGTATGCCAGTCAGTTGAACCGTGCCCGCTTCTTTAAAATGCTTTCTTTCGGTGGAACGGTGTCATACGATTTCCAGCCTTCGCGGGTATGGAAACATACTGTGACTCCTTTCAGACTGGCATTTAATACGTTGCAGCATACTACTACACGTTTTGATACGATAGTGGACAAGAACCGGAGCTTGAAAATCAGTTTGGGAAATCAGTTTATCCCAGCTATGAGTTATACGTTTACGTATGATAACGCCCCGTTGAAGAAACGCAATAATTTATGGTGGGAAACTTCCTTTACTTCGGCAGGTAATCTGACTTCGTTGGTGTATGCTGCTTTTGGGAAGGGATTCAAGGAAACAGATAAGAAGTTATTAAACAGTCCTTATGCGCAATTCCTGAAAATGACATCCGAAGTGCGTTGTTTGTTTAAAGTCGGAGAGAAACAGCATATAGCCACTCGTTTGATGGGGGGAATTTTGTATGCATATGGGAACCAGACTGTAGCGCCTTACAGCGAGCAGTTCTATATTGGGGGAGCTAACAGTATCCGTGCGTTTACAGTGCGCTCTATCGGCCCCGGTTCTTATCGTCCCGAAGATAAACAGTATGGTTATCTGGATGAAACCGGAGATGTGAAGCTGGAAGCGAATGTGGAATACCGTTTCCCTATCTTGGGTGATTTGTACGGGGCAGCTTTTCTGGACGCGGGAAATGTGTGGCTGCTGCGTGAACAAAAGAATGAGGAAGGTGAGAATATACGTCCCGGCGGTTTGCTTACTCTTCGTAATTTTGCTAAAAGTATAGCTTTGGGTACTGGGGTGGGATTGCGTTATGACCTTACTTTCCTGGTAATCCGCCTGGATCTGGGTATTGCTCTTCATGATCCGTATGATACCGGCAAGAAAGGATATTATAATATTCCTAAGTTTAAGGATGGACTGGGATTGCACTTTGCCATCGGCTATCCTTTCTAGAAATAGGGCTTGATTTGCGTCAAAAGGAGGGAAATGATTGATTTATGCTCGAATTTGAATGGAATGTAGCTTTTTTCCTCCGTATTATTTTGTAGCTTTGTACCATCAAATATTCAATTTTAAATAAATAAACTATGAAACCAACTTTATTTTTATTGGCGGCTGGTATGGGCAGCCGTTACGGAGGATTGAAGCAATTGGATGGTCTGGGTCCTAACGGCGAAACTATTATGGATTATTCTATTTATGACGCTATCAACGCCGGCTTTGGAAAACTGGTCTTTGTTATCCGTAAAGATTTTGAACAAGATTTTCGTGAAAAGATTATTTCTAAATATGAAGGTCATATTCCTTGCGAACTGGTATTCCAGGCTTTAGACAATCTGCCGGAGGGTTTTACTTGTCCTGCGGAGCGTACAAAACCTTGGGGAACTAACCATGCTGTCATGATGGGAGCTGATGTGATACAGGAACCGTTTGCGGTGATCAATTGCGATGACTTCTATGGCCGTGACTCGTTCCAGGTAATGGGCAAGTTCCTTTCTGCATTGCCCGAAGGTGCTAAAAACACGTATGCTATGGTGGGCTTCCGTGTAGGAAATACATTGAGCGAGAGTGGAACGGTATCCCGCGGCATCTGTGGAACCAATGCGGATCATTTGTTGACTTCCGTGGTAGAACGTACCAAAATTCAGCGCATAGACGGAGAAGTGAAGTATATTGACGACAATGGCGAATGGACAGCTACCCCTGACACAACTCCGGTGAGCATGAACTTTTGGGGCTTTACTCCTGATTACTTTGCTTACAGCAAGGAATTCTTTAAAGCATTCTTGAGCGATCCTAAAAATATGGAAAACTTGAAGAGCGAATTCTTTATTCCGCTGATGGTGGACAAGCTGATTAATGACGGTACTGCTACCGTTGAGGTATTGGATACTACCAGCAAATGGTTTGGAGTAACTTATCCTGAAGACCGTCAGAGTGTGGTTGACAAGATACAGGCATTGGTGGATGCCGGTGAATATCCTGCAAAATTATTTTAAGATGAGAGGTAGTGTAGTCACACTTATATAATTTACTTTCGGGGGCTGTCCGTTTTTTTTCGGACAGCCCCCGTTGGATTACTATTTTTTATCTTCTGTTTTCATTATTGCATCTTGTATTCGCTGGGAGATAACCCGGTATGGTGCTTGAAGTATTTGCCAAAAAAGGAAGGGTTCGGGAAATTCATAAAATAAGCTACTTCCTGAATAGACATGACGGAGTATTTCAACAGCGCTTTGGCTTCCAGTATCACATATTCGTCAATCCACTCTCCGGCAGTTTTTCCGCTTACTTTCTTTACTACGGTGGAGAAATGTTTGGGACTCAGGAATAATTGCTCCGCATAAAAATCTACGCGTCTTTCTTTACGGTGATGTTCGGTCAGCAAGTTGATGAACTGGTTGAACAATACCTCTTCCCTTTTCAGTGATTTTGGATTCTCGGAAAGGAATTCCGGTTGTTTTCTATGAAGGATGGAACCTATCTTATATAAATAGGCCCCCATTAGTCTGCGTACGATTTCTGTCCTGAAGTTATCGTTCCGGCTTACGGTTTCTTCTATCAGTTCATAGAATGATTTCAGTTCCTGTACCTCTTCTTCCATCAAATGAAATTTGGGATTCTCTTTCAATGAGATGAAAAATGGCATGAAACTGTTCAGGTTGATATACATCTCTTTTAAGAAATCAGATGATATTAAAAACATTTGTGACAAATGAATGCCCGGTGATAACATGGACTGTAGAATATCGCCGGGAGCGCAAATAATCAGATCGTTTTGCTCAATGTCGTATTCCCGTAAATTGATATTGACTTTGGCAGAGCCTTTTTCACGGATAGAGATAATGATTCCATCCAGCCGTAATGGGTATTTAAAGATGGGGTTCATATTCTCGGGGATGTAATGTTCGCTTCTATCCATTACGAAATCATTGTTAATCCCTTTTAGACTGGGATTCATCTGTCGGATACGGGCTATGGATATATTTCCTATTTCATGTTCCATATTTCTTAATTTTGCCTCAAATGTATAAATCAAAAGTCAATAATCCACTCTTTTTTTCTCATAATATTATTTTTTAATTGAAATTGACGGATGTGAATTCGGAGGCGTGTGATGGCAGGAATTCTTAATTCTATTTAAAAGGGGGATGCTGGCAAACTATTTGTACATAATAACGTGTATATTTAACAACAGAATTATAAAGAACAAAACTATGTCAATGTATTGGATCTTATTTATTGGAATCGCGGTAATCAGCTATATTGTACAGAATAGTCTGCAAAGCAAGTTTAAGAAATACTCGAAGATGCCTTTGGCCAGCGGTATGACAGGAAAGGATGTGGCTGAAAAAATGTTGCATGATAACGGTATCTATGACGTGCGTGTAACCAGCACTCCGGGTATGCTGACCGATCATTATAATCCGGCAAACAAAACGGTGAACCTTAGTGAAGGGGTATATGGAAGCAACAGTGTGGCTGCTGCGGCAGTTGCCGCCCATGAATGCGGACACGCCGTGCAACATGCGCGTGCATACGCTCCGCTAAAGATGCGCTCGGCTTTGGTGCCTGTGGTGCAGTTCTCATCTTCTATTATGACTTGGGTGTTACTGGCAGGTATTTTGATGGTGAATACTTTCCCGCAGTTATTGTTGGCAGGAATTTGTCTTTTTGCCATGACCACTCTTTTCAGCTTTATTACGTTGCCTGTTGAGATCAATGCCAGCCAGCGTGCGTTGGTATGGTTGAGCAAGGCCGGAATTACAAATTCATATAACCATCATGCGGCAGAGGATGCGCTGCGTTCAGCTGCTTATACGTATGTGGTTGCGGCACTTAGTTCGTTGGCTACACTGATTTACTATATAATGATTTATATGGGACGTCGTGACTAAGACCTTATAAGGGAAATATATTTTTATTATAGAAGGCTGCCTGCGGGCAGCCTTTTCTAGTTATATTTTGATTAGTTTCGAAATAATTTTTGTTTTAATCTCTTTTTCTTTTCGTTTTAATTTGTATTTTTGCCCTGTCAGCAAAATGAGATAATACCTATGAAAAAACAATTACTGGTCTTTTTAACAATTTGTTGTTTCCCGTTTATGCTAAATGCACAAATGCCGGAACGTACTCCCGAGAATATTGCAAAATACAAAGAATTGTGCCGTGCCCATATTTATAAAGATATGAAAGGCATGTATCGTGAAGCCGGAGGAGCTTTAGTCTTTCCGTTCCTTGCTCCGGGAAGTAATCAATACTTAGATATGCTATGGGATTGGGATTCTTGGTTGAGCAACATCGCTCTGCGCCAAATCTTATTAGAGAACGGCACGGAAAAGGATAAGCAGGAGGCCCTGAAGTATGAACAGGGATGCATCCTCAATTCCTTGCACTATGGAGGTATGGACGGTTGGATTCCTATCTGGATAGAACGGAATGCCCCTAGCCGCGAAGAGATGTTGAAAACACGGAATCCTTGGAAAAGCAATATGCACAAACCTACATTGGCGCAACATGCCGCCTTTATTGTCCGCAATATGAACGGGGATGCGGAGTGGTTGCGCGATGATTTTTATACGTTGCAGTCATTTGTCTGTAAATATTTGAATTTTCATCGTCACAAGGCAACTGGGTTATTCTATTGGGAAACTGATGAGGCTATCGGAGTTGATAATGATCCCAGTACTTTTTATCGTCCTCAGGGCAGTTCGGGATCCATCTTCTTGAACGCGTTGATGTATCGCGAATTACAGGCTATGGCATACTTGGCCGGCTGTCTGAATTTGGATGATATAGCAGTTTCCTTTGAGAAAGAAGCGGCAGTATTGAAAGGAAAGGTACAAGAACATTGTTGGGACCCGCGTGACCGTTTTTATTATAGTGTGGATTTGAATCTGCTTCCGGTGGAGAAACCGGATATAAAGGGGCTGTACCCGGGACAATTGTTTCTGCACGTAGGGCAGCCGCGTGATTATGATTGTTTGATTCAGCGTCTTAGTGTGTGGAGCGGATTTATGGCGATGTGGGCTGAAATTGCCACTCCGGAGCAAGCAAAGGAAATAGTGCGGATTCATTTTCATGATACTTGCTCCTTTAACGCTCCGGCGGGAATCCGTACTTTGTCTCCTTTGGAAAAAATGTATAATGTACGTGCCAGTGGGAATCCGTCTTCCTGGCAAGGTCCGGTTTGGATTAATGTGAATTATCTGGTCTTTCGTGGATTGGTGAAATATGGATTTACGGAAGAGGCCCGGGAATTGGCGGAAAAGACCATTTTGCTTTTGGGACGTGACTATGAACGTTTCGGGGCATTACATGAATATTATCTGCCTGATAATGGTGAGCCGGTATTGAATAAAGGTTTTCAGAACTGGAATTTACTGGTGTTGAATATGGCTGCATGGTTGGATGGGAAACCATTCGTTACTGAATTCTAGGTATGAAGCTGCCTTTTGACATAGAGCGGGAATTAATTCGGAAACTTATAAATGGAGACAAGATTGCTTTCAGCCATCTTTTCTCTTTTTATAAGTCCCAGGTCCTTTATTATTGTGTCCATTTTGTCAAGGATAAAGAGATAGCTGAGGATATAACACAAGATATTTTTTTGACCGTTTGGGAAAAGAAGGAAGATATTCGGATTGAGCAGTCTTTTTCCGCTTTTCTTTATACTATAGCAAGAAATCGTATTTACGATATATTTCGTTCTCTGTCTGCCCGATCTGTGCTATACGAAAAACTGATGGAACAGGCCATTGATTATGTAGATGATGTAGAGAAGAGTCTGGAAGAAAAGAATATTAAGGAATTGATTGCACAGGCTTTGGAACAGTTGAGTCCGCGCCAACGGGAGATTTTCGAATTGAGCCGGAATAGAGGACTGTCTCATAAAGAAATAGCTGAACAACTTGGTTTGTCTGTTTATACTGTGCAAGATCATATAAAAAATGCGTTAGAGAAAATTCGTGCTTATCTGATCCCTTTCATTAGTGCCTGTCCAATACTTGTAAGCCTAATCATATTAAAATACGTTAAACCATAAGATTCCTATCCCCACCTTTTGCTTTTGATTCGTATCCTTTATAGAGAAACGAAAGAAATGCATAATGAAAGAAAAACAAAAGATACATTATTCGGTTTGGAAAAGATTTGTTGACGGTATTTATACCTGTAAGGATATTGAGGAACTGTTGGCAGACACAAAGACAGACCAGTCAAAAGACTTTGATGAAGCTTCTGCTTGTTTATGGAAAACTGGTGAAGAAGAGTCTTCATCCTCATGGGAGGAATGGATTTCCAATGAGCGTCAGGCACTTCAAATTATCAGCAATTACGAGGATAGGCGTCGGAATCACTCTATCTATTTAGTAAAAAAATGGGGGAGCATTGCTGCGGCTATATTGCTTTGCATCGTTTTGAGCGTAGTTTATTTTGCTAATCCGGCAGGCATGAAGGTTGCTCAATATGAAATACACGTACCTTATGGTAAAAGACAAAAAGTGGTGCTCCCTGACGGGACAAAAGTGATCTTGAATGCAGGCTCTTATATGAAATATCCGAGGCAGTTTGGAAAAGAAGGCCGTTACGTTCATTTCAAGGGAGAGGCTTATTTTGATGTAGCTAAAAATAAAGACTGTCCTTTCATTATTCAAAGTCAGGATTATAAAATACGTGTTTTGGGTACTACTTTTAATCTGAATAATTATGAAGATAGTGAGGAACTGCAACTGACTCTATGCACAGGAAAGGTGCTGATGAATTTCGGCGAAGAACAATTGAAACTGACCCCCGGCGAGCAATTGGTATTGGATAAAACCAATATGCATCTGGAGCGTGAGCATGTGAATACTCAAAATTATATGTTGTGGATGCAGAACAAGTTATACTTTAACCGTACTCCGATACAAGAAGTGACGAGGAGGTTGGAACGGGTGTATAATTGTACTATACGATTAGACTCAAGTTTTGTCTTTAACAATTTCCTTTCGGGTACGCATGATAATAGGAGTTTGGAGGCGGTTTTGGAGTCCATTCGCTTGGCTACGGGCATTAAATACAGGAAAGCAAACAATTCGTATATTCTATATAAATAATACCTTAATAATTAAATAATCAAGATCTATGAAACAACATGCGAAGAGGGCTTCGTGGGCCCGAGTATTGCTTGTACCGACCTTATTGCTAGGTTCGGCATCCATGGCTGCTTTCCCCGTGCATGCAGCACAAGTTGAATTGAATCAGATAGTTACATTGCAGATGCGTAAAGTGAAATTGGCTGATGTGTTCAAGAAACTGAGTAACCTTTCCGGTTATGAGTTTTTCTATGATGAGAGTGTTGTCCAAAAGTATAATACGATCGATATTGATTTGGACAATGTAAGTTTCGATCAGGCTTTAGAGCAAATCAGGAAACAAACTAGTCTGCAATTGAGCAAGGTGAATAACACCATTGTGGTGAGTCTTGCCAGACAAGTACTGGCATCTTCCGGTAAAGTACAGGCTTCCAGGCATAGAGTCACCGGTAGGGTAACCGATGCTAATAATGAACCGCTGATTGGGGTAAGTATAGTTATTCAAGGAAATAGCGGAGGAACTATAACGGATATTGACGGACGTTATACGTTGGAAGAAGTGGATGCCGATGCCACTTTGGTCTTCTCTTATATCGGTTATGTTTCACAGAAAATAGTTGTCGGAAATCAGCAGACATTGAATGTACAAATGAAAGAAGACAACCAGACTTTGGAAGAAGTCGTAGTAATAGGTTATGGTGTGCAAAAGAAAAGGGATATGACCGGTTCTATTGCTTCTATTAAAAGTAAGGATATCACAGCTATTCCTACTACCAATGCCTTGGAGTCATTACAAGGAAAAGTAGCCGGACTTGATCTTACAAACTCTTCGGGGCAAGCAGGAAGCACACCTAATTTTACGATCCGTGGAGAGCGTTCATTGACGGCTAGTAATGCTCCGTTGATTCTTGTGGATGGTATTGATTATGGTACCTCGCTAGATATAAATCCCACTGATATAGAATCTATTGAAGTGTTAAAAGATGCCTCTTCTACAGCTATTTATGGAACACGGGGTGCGAATGGTATTATTATGATTACGACTAAAAAGGGAAAAGAAGGAAAGTCAAAAGTATCCTTTAATGCTTTTGTTTCTTCTACCATGATAACTGATTATCCTGATATCATGGATGCTGAAGAATATGCCCAATACAAAAGAGAGGCCTATCGGGACAGAACAACAGGAAAATACGCAGAGGATGCTGCTGTATTTGCTCCTGAAGAACTGACTTATCTGGAAAAAGGATATGATACGAACTATCGTGACATGTTGATGCACAACGGATTTAACCAAAATTATGAGGTGTCTGTATCTGGGGGCAATACGAAAACCAAACATAATATATCTTTGGGTTACAGAAGCGAAGAGGGACTCTTTAAGGATGATAATTATAAACGGTATAATGCCCGTGTAGCACTGGACCATCAATTGTTTGACAATGTGCAGGTAGGGACAAACATTATCTATGCCTATGTAGATAAGAATAATCGTTATAGTCCGCTGAATATGGCTAATAAAATTGTTCCTATCTCGAAACCTTATGATGAGGAGGGGAATTTAGTGATGTATCCGTCTCCCGGTTATAATACTCAGATGAATCCGTTGATTGACGATCAGGAGGGTATGCGTGTGGATAATACCATTCAGGAGCGTTTCTTCGGCAGCTTGTACCTGAACTGGAATATCACCAAGGATATTTTATTCCGTACGACGCTGGGATTGAACTCAGTGAATGTGCGTAGAGGCTTTTTCTGTGATAAGAACTCGTTGCAGGGAAGTGGCAAGGATTCACAATCCTATAAGGAGCACACCATGACACGTAATCTGACATGGGAGAATGTGCTGACTTATTCAAAGGACTTCTCTGATATCCATAATTTGCAGGCAATGGTTGGAACCAGTACGATTCTCAACTCTAAAGAATATACCTATGCAGGTGGAAAGGGACAAGTATATGCTGATAACTGGTTCCATAATTTGTATTCCAATGAAAAAGAAATCACTATAAAGAGTTCACTGGTCGATCAAAATCTGGCTTCCTTCTTTGGGCGTGTTAATTATAAATTGATGGATCGCTATATGCTGACTGCTTCTTTGCGTGCCGATGGTTCTTCTGTTTTTGCACCAGGTAAGAAATGGGGATACTTTCCGTCTGTAGCACTGGCCTGGCGTATCAATGAAGAGAATTTCCTGAAAAATGTGGATGCTATTTCAAATTTAAAACTCCGATTGAGTTGGGGACAATCTGGCCAATGTGCTATTGATCCTTATCAAACCGTTGGTTTGCTGGGTAACTCCACTTATTCGTTCAATAATGAGGGAGCTTATGGATTCTATCCTAAAACGATGTCAAACAAGGAACTGACTTGGGAAACTACCACGCAGTATAACCTTGGTCTGGATTTCGGATTTTTTAATAATCGTATTTCAGGTAGTATTGATATTTACAAGGCAGAAACCCGGGATATTTTAATGAATCGTGTAATTCCATCTATTAACGGTTATGCTTCGGTTATGGAAAATATCGGTAAGACTGAAAGTACTGGTGTTGATTTGACACTGAGTACGGTTAATATTCAAAACAAGAACTTCTCCTGGTTCTCAGATTTCTCATTGTCACACAATAGGGAAAAAATAAAAGAACTTGCTTCGGGACAATTAAAGGATGAGGCGAATGCTTGGTTTGTAGGAGAACCTTTCAAAGTGTTTTATGATTATAAGAAAGAAGGCATCTGGCAATTGGGTGAAGAGGCTGCCGCTGCTGCCAATGGACAGGAACCGGGTGATATAAAGGTACAGGATGTGGATGGTAATGGTGTCATAACGACAGATGATCGTATCATTTACAGTCAGCGTCCGGATGTAACTTTTGGTTTCAATAATACTTTTAATTATAAGGGGTTTGATTTGTCTGTATTCTTGTATGCTCGTTTGGGTCAGTGGATTGCGTATGATTATAATACTACGTATCGTATCAATGCGTTGGAAAATGGTGGAAATGTAGATTACTGGACTCCCGAGAACCCTACCAATGCTTTTCCGTGTCCTAATAAAAGTAAGAGTTATACACAGGTTACTTACTATTCAACGTTGAAGTATGAAGATGGTTCTTTCTTTAAAATACGCGATATTACGTTGGGATATACTTTCAAACCGGAACTTTTGAAACATCTCAATCTATCCAAACTCCGTGTATATGCTACAGCAAAGAATTTCTTTACTTTCAGCAAGATTGATAATTATGATCCCGAACAGGGAGGAAGTATTTCTTTTCCTATGACAAAACAACTTGTATTTGGTCTGAATGTAGAATTTTAACTGGTAAAGAATGAAAATTATGAAACGAATTACATTATTATATGCATTGGCAGCTACTCTTATGGTTTGCTCGGGCTGCTCTGATTTTTTGGAAGAACACAATCGTAGTGCGGTTACTACCGAAGGTGGTTATTATGATACTGAGAAAGGTTTTGAGTCTTTGATTAACTCTTGTTATACTCCCTTGCGTTTTTGGGGTGGAAAGTCTGCTGCTATGGCATTCAGTGAAACGGGAACGGATATATTGGCTCCGGGCGGTGGTTGTGATTATCCCGCCATTGTTTCTTATCAGAATGATTTTGATGGGACCAATCCTATCAGTAAAGAGTATTATGACCGTTTTTACAAAGCGATCAACTTTTGTAATACAGCCATCTATCATGTAAAGAATGTTCCGTTCAGTGATAAGACACTTACCAGCAAACGAGAAGCAGAGGTGCGTTTCCTACGGGCGTATTATTATTGGATTCTGGTGGAAACATTTGGGGATACTTATTATACGGATCAGCCATCGGAGTCTATTGTTATGGCACCTAGGAAAACCTCGGTGGCAGAGATTTATACTCATATTTTTGAAGATTTGGATTTCTGTATGGATAGCCGGTTATCTGTTGCGCAAGCTGATGGAGGGCGTGTTACCATGTGGGCTGCCAAAGCCTTGAAGGCTCGTTTGCTATTGACTAGAGCAAGTGAATTGAATGATAAAGCATTGTATGAACAAGCCTATACTTTGGCAAAAGAAGTGATTGATAATGGTCCTTTCGAGTTATCAAAGGATTTTGCCTCAGTATTTGATATGGAAAATTCTGATGGAAATGGCAATAAAGAAGTGATTTGGTATATTGATTATTCTTCTACCAATCAGTTGTATAATCAGGAGATGGATAATGATATAATTCGTTCAGGCGGTAACCATACTCATTTGATTTTCTGTATGAAATATGATGACCAGCCCGGTATGGTCAGAAGCATAGAATATGGTCGTCCTTTTAATCACTATATGCCGACGCGTTATTTGCTGGATTGTTATGACGAGAATATAGACCAACGTTTTGAAGTGACTTTCCGTTCGTTATGGAAGGCTAATGGAGGAAAAACCGGAGATAACTACCCTTATATGGTACAAGGGGATACTGCTATATGGATAACAAAAGATGTTGTTCCTCAAGTAAAGCGTCAGTGGGCCAAAGGACGTTATCAGATACTTGATCGGACAGATATTTATCATGAAGATGGTTCTGTAAAAAGTCAGAAACAATGTATGCCTATCTCTAAATTTGAAGACCCTACTCGTGCTACGGTGAACGAGGATCGTGGAACACGGGATGCTTTTATAATCCGTGTGGCAGAAATGTATTTAATTGTGGCGGAAGCAGGAGCAAAAGCCGGCAAAGCAGATGCGTTGGCTTATATGAATATTCTTCGTGCCCAAAGAGCTAAGGCTGGCAAAGAGGAGGCTATGAAAGTTGCTCAAAGTGACATTGAGGATATTGATTTCATATTGGATGAACGTGCTCGGGAATTGGTCGGAGAACAATTGCGCTGGTTTGATTTGAAACGAATGGGAAGTGAAATATTTATCCGCCGGATAAAATCCGGAAATCCTGATGCCGGTAAAAATGTGAAAGCTTATCATATGTTGCGTCCATTTCCGCAAACTTTATTAGACGCCATAACGAATAAAGATGAATTTTTACAAAATGAGGGATATAAATAGGCTTGTAGGAAATAGGGTGAAAAGGTAGTTAGGAAAAATGGCAGCTGTTGGTTCTTATACCAAAGTTGCCGTTTTTTTCTATTTTAACCTTGTATTTTATGTCTAATTGGCAATTTATCTTAGGAGGAAATCTACATTTGGTTATCTTTGTACTTGTTTGATAAATCGATGTAAAATGAGAAACACAATAAAGTTAAAATATATATGGTGTACTTTGTTTTTACTTCTTCATTGGGGTTTTGTCAAAGCACAGCCTATTTGTGTTGCACGCCAATATACAGTGAGAGACGGATTGATTCAAAGTAATCCGGCGCAGATTCTTCAAAGTCATAATGGTTTTATATGGGTCAGTACTTGGAATGGGGTAAGCCGGTTTGATGGACGCGATTTCGAAACTTTTCAGTTTGATTCTCTTTTGAACCAGCACATGCAGCGGCTGGAGAATACGGCCGACGGCAATTTATGGATGATTGCATACGATCGTCATAGCCTGTATTTATATGATATTCGTGAAAATAAGCTGATCAATGTTCTGAAACAGTATGAACAACATTTTAATACTCCGTTGCAAATAGAAAATTTGTATCCTTTATCCAAAGGGATTACTTGGGTTACTTTAAATAATGGAGGATGTTTCAGAATTTCAGATAAAGAGTGTACTGTTTCTTCAGGGATTCAGTATATTACAGCTATTGATGATGTGGAACTGGGGAAAGTCAGTAGGGTCTTTGAAGATAAACAGGGAGAGGAATGGGTATTTAGTGACAAGGGAGTTAGCATATTTGGCAAGCGGACCATTAGTTCATATCCCTTTTCTATGTTCGAAACAATGGATAATCTTGTTTTTCTTGCATCACAGAATGGCAGGCTAGCCTATTATGATGTAAATACCATGCAATTCAACATCGTTCCTTTTCAAGAGAAGATTCAGCATATAAACGGAATTAAAGTGTTGAAAGATAATCAGCTGGCTGTTTTGTCTGATAAAGGTTTGTACCTATGCCGTTTCCCTGAACTGGCGATGGAGAAATATGATTTCTCTCTTCCGGGGCGTGATGATGCGGCTGTGAGAAAAGTCTATCAGGATTCTAAAGGATTTCTATGGATATTTACCGGATTGCCGGGAATTATCCGGCTTGATCCGGAAACCGGAGTGAAACAATATTTGAATACTCCTTCCGGATACATGGCTTCTTCTCCGGAAAATGAACTCTTTATTTATGAAGATCCTAACGGAGTGGTTTGGACTATTCCTTATAAAGGTATATTCAGTTATTATGACGAAAAGAGCCGGGAGCTAAAAGTCTATTTTACACCGGGAAGGAATCATATACCTTATTCTCCTATTATTAAAACAACTTATGTTGACAAACAAAATAATTTGTGGATCAAATCCCAGCGCTCATTTATAAAAATGTTCTTTCCGCCCAGTCCCTATACTTATAGGGAGTTGGACAATTATTTTGATACAAAATCATTTCTGTTTGATAGCGACGAACATTTATGGATTGCAACAAAGAAAGGGATTATACGTATTATGGATTCACAGAAAAACTTGTTGGGTTATTTGTCGCCTGATGGGGAACTGGCTCAAACGGAAACAGTTTTTGCAGAAGGTGGAATCTATGTCATGCTGAAGGATCAGGCGCAGACAATATGGCTTGGCAGTAAGGAAAACGGATTGTTCAGACTTGTTCCTCGGAATCGTCCTTATCATTATGAGGTATATCATTATATGAATAATCCGTCGGATCCTTATTCCATCAGTGACAATAAAATATCATGCATTGATGAGGATCATAACGGACGTATTTGGATTGGTACTTACGGTGGCGGATTGAATTTGGTTGAGGAAAAGGAAGATGGGGCGATACGTTTTATTCATGCGGAGAATAAATTGTCCGGTTTTCCTATTAATCGTACCAACAGTATTCGTTGTATGGTGGAGGGACCCGGTCATACTATGCTGGTGGGTACTATAGAAGGTTTGATCACTTTTTCTTCTGATTTTTCGGATTACGAAAATATTCGTTTTTATCTTAACCTTCCTCGTCCGCAGGCGACTGACGGATTGTGTAGTGCTGATGTGATGTCTGTTTTACGAACGACGGATGAAACTATCTATTGTTATTGTTATGGAGGTGGCCTTTGTAAGTTGGTTTCGTCAAATTTATTATCTGATGAACTTCGGTTCCGGTCGTTCGGCAAAGAGACATCTCCGTTGGCTAGAGCCTTGATTGAAGATAAAAATCATAATATATGGATCGGCTCGGAAACGGATATCACTCTGTTTGATGTGCACGATCAGACTTTTGAGTCTTTTGGAGAAACTTTTTTCAATCGCTCTTTTAATTATAGTGAATGTCTTCCGGTTACAGACAGGCAAGGGGATATCTTAATGGGTACAGAAGGCGGTATGCTTGTCTTTTCTCCGGATAGTATCGTTAAGCAGACTTATGAAGCTCCTATTGTAGTGACAGGTATAAAATATTCGGAGGATAATTTGTCTCATGTATTGAGTGATGCGGATTATTTAGAGATCCCTACCCGGCGGAGGAATTTTACCATCTCATTTGCTGCGTTGGATTATACTAATTCCTTGGATATCGAGTATGCTTATAAGTTGGATGATAATCAATGGTATTATATAGGTAAGAAGAACTCGGTTAGTTTTGTAAGTCTTCCGGCAGGAAAATATCAATTTCAGATAAAGGCGACCAATGGGGATGGTATTTGGATGAACACTGTGAAAACGGTTACTTTACAGGTATTACCCACCTTTTGGGAAACCGGTTGGGCTAAGGCTTTTTATCTAGTTGTTGTCTTGGTGATATCTTTAGCTATCGGATATATTTTTTTCTATATTTACTATTTGAAGGATAAGGTAAATATGGAACAAAGATTGGCGGAAATAAAAGTACGTTCTTTTATTGATATCTCACATGAACTACGTACTCCTTTAACCCTTATATCCGGTCCGGTATCCGAAGTGTTGTCCCAGGAGCCTTTGACTTCCCGGACCCGGCATCATCTTCAATTGGTTCAGAAAAATATCAATCGTATGTTATTGCTCATTAATCAAGTATTGGATTTCAGAAAGATACAGAATAAAAAAATGGGCTTGACTATTGAATACCGGGATATCATTATCATGCTTCATAATATAATGGATAATTTCCGGTTGTTGGCAACAGAAAAAAATATAAATTTTTCTCTTCAGACAACGTTGCCTTCTGTTTTTTTGTGGATAGATAGTGATAAGTTCGAGAAAATTATCTTTAACTTGCTTTCCAATGCCTTTAAGTATACACCGGATAACAAGTCGATTACCTTGATTGTGATGGAAAGCGGACAGTTTGTTTCGATTGCCGTAAAAGATGAAGGTATTGGCATCTCTAAAGATAAAGTGCCATCCATATTTGAACGTTTCACTACAGTGTCCAAGGAAAATGACATGCAGCCTTCATCGGGTATAGGGCTTTCGCTGGTGAATGAGTTGGTTAAAATGCTGCATGGGGAAATTCAGGTCGAAAGTGAAGTAAAGAAAGGAAGTGTATTCAAACTGGTTTTGCATAAAGGAAAAGAAATATATGCTCAGGATAAAAATGTTGAATATATATTGAACGACACTTCGGAAGAACAGGAAACGGTCTTGGCGGAACCGGAACAAAATGATAAAATATCTTTGCCGGACATGCCTCCGGCAACAAAAGAAACTTTAGTAAAAGTGATGGTAGTGGAGGATAATGCGGAGTTGCGTCAATTTATATGTGAAATATTGTCGGGCACTTACCGTGTTGTTGGAGTTGCCGACGGGGTGATGGCATTGGAAAAGATAGAAGAGGAAATTCCGGATTTTATTATTACGGATATTATGATGCCGCGTATGGATGGTATTGAATTGATAAGGCACATCAAGGAGAATGTCAATACCTGTGATATCCCTCTTATTATCCTTTCTGCAAAATCGTCTGTTGAGGATCGTATTCAATGTTTACAATTAGGGATTGATGATTATATACCTAAACCTTTCAGCAGCGATTATTTAAAATCGAGAATTGAGAACTTGATCAGGCAAAGAAAAGTGCTTCAGTCGGCTTTTTTGTCAAAGTATGGTGCTCAACCGAAGAAAGAACCTTTAGAAGCCATCGCTTATCCTGTGTCGCAAATTGTTCCTTTGGATGAGTTGTTTATGCAGAAGCTGGTAGGATTTATGGAAGAGAATTACAGTAATCCGGGGCTGCGGGTGAATGATCTGGCAGAGTTCATGAATATGAGCCGCTCTGTATTCAATCGGAAAGTGAATGGTATCATGGGGATTTCTCCGATAGAATATATAAAGAATTATAGGTTGAATAAAGCGAAAAGTTTTATACAAAGTGGTATGTCTTTCTCTGAGGTCGCTTTTGCCGTCGGCTTCTCTGATCCCGGTTACTTTGGCAAGGCGTTTAAAAAAGCATTTAATCAGACTTTGACTGAGTATAAAAATAATAACTAAGTTCCGTTTTGTGCTGTTTATGAAGGTAAATAGCAAGAAAATACCTTATTGACGTAAGATTTTACCTTTGGCTTTCAAGGGTAAAATCTATCTTTGTGCTCATTGACACAGTATGAAAATGTTCCGGAAAACTTTTATGAGTATAATTTTTAAAACATGATAGGATGAGTACAAAATTTTATGTAATAGCTGTTTGGACGCTGTTAAGTTTTGTGGTAAAAGTAAATGCACAAGACAAAGTGGAATGTTGGGACCGGTTTGAGTTGAGTTTTAAACAGGTGACCAAAGGGAATCCTTTTGATATACGTCTTTCCGCTACTTTCGTTTGTGGAAAGGAAAAGAAAACGGTGGAAGGATTTTATGATGGTGAGAATACTTATAGGATACGGTTTATGCCTGCTGTCGCCGGGGAATGGAGGTATGTTACATCTTCCAGTATAGGGGCTATGAATGGTCGGAAAGGTACATTCACAGTGATACCTGCCGGAAAAGATAATCATGGCATGGTATTGGTGGACGGAGAACATAATTTTAAATATGCGGACGGTACCCGTTATTATCCGATGGGTACGACGGCCTATGCATGGACACATATGAAGGAAACGACTCAGGAGGCTACTTTGAAATCGTTTGGTGAAGCCGGTTTTAATAAGGTAAGGATGTGTGTGTTTCCTAAAAACTATTCTTTAGTGAAAGACGAGCCTGCGCTTTATCCTTTTGAAATAAGGAAGACGATAAAAGATAAGGAAGGAAATGAAAGGAAAGAATGGGACTTTGACAGATTTGACCCGGCTTTTTTTCAGCATTTGGAGAAACGGATAGACCAACTGAACCGTTTGGGGATTGAGGCGGATTTGATCCTTTTCCATCCTTATGATAAGGGAAGATGGGGCTTTGATGCTATGTCGAATGAGGTGAATGTACGTTATATTAAATATATTACTGCTCGTTTGGCTTCTTTTAGAAATGTATGGTGGTCTATGGCAAACGAGTGGGATTATGTAAAAGCGAAAACTGTGGATGATTGGAAGCTGTTGACAAAAACTGTGGTTGAGAATGATCCTTATCGCCATTTATGTTCTATTCATGGAGCGACGGCTACTTATTTTGATTATTGGATGCCTGAATTTACCCATGTCAGCATTCAGGATGAGGCACCGGTGCTGAGTTCTACCGCTTCTGCTACTTTAAGAAAAATTTATCGCAAACCGGTTATATGTGATGAGGTTGGGTATGAAGGGAATCTACCTTATCGTTGGGGAAGGTTAAGTCCGCAGCAGATGACTTGCTTTATTTTGAATGGTTTGTTGGGTGGAATTTATGTCACTCACGGTGAATGTTATCAGCAGGGGAACGAACCTATCTTTTGGGCGCAAGGGGGATCTTTAAAAGGTGAAAGCTGGAAACGTGTGAAATTTTTAAGAACGATTATTGAAGCTGCTCCCCATCCGTTGGAGATGGCAGATATCAGTCGTGACTTGGTTACTTCTACTGCTGGACCAGATTATTATCTGGTCAATATGGGAAAAGATGTGAAAGGTTTTTGGACTTTTAATCTGCCGGTAAAAAATGCGGATTATAACAAATTGCAAAAGAATAAACGGTTTAAAGTGGAGATTATTGATGTGTGGGCCATGACTGTCACGGAATATCCTGTGATATTTGAAACAACGGAGGAATTGGATTATCGTGTTTTTGATATACATCATCGGGGAGTAAGAATTCCGGATGCTCCTTATATTGTTCTTAGAATAACAGAAGTGAAATGATGGGATAAGCCTTCTGACGGGAGATGATTGATTTTTTTTATCATAAAAAAGGCTAATAGTTTTCGATTCTTTTTGTTTTAGCTTAAATTTGCGGTATAATTAACTCCCTAGATACACTAAAATGTTAAATACAGTAGAAGAAGGATTGGAAGATATTCGCCAAGGCAAAGTATTGATCGTTGTTGATGACGAAGATCGTGAAAACGAAGGCGATTTTATCGTTTCAGGAGAAAAGATTACTCCTGAAATTGTAAATTTTATGATTACTCATGGCAGAGGGTTGTTATGTGCTCCTCTGCCACGTTCACGTTGTGAAGAACTTTGTCTGGCTCCGATGGCAGAAGAAAACACTTCATTGCTAGGTACACCGTTTACTATGTCGGTAGATTTAAGAGGGTATGGCTGTACTACGGGAGTTTCTGCTTTCGACCGTTCGTCAACAATAAAAGCTTTGGTGGCAGGAAATCTGAATCCTTCCGAGTTTGCTCGTCCCGGACACGTTTTCCCTCTATATGGTGCGGAAAATGGGGTCTTGGAGCGTAATGGACATACCGAAGCCACACTGGATATGACAAGAATGGCAGGTTTGAAACCCGGAGGAGCTCTTGTTGAAATTTTGAATGAAGATGGTACAATGGCGCGTCTTCCCCAACTAGGTGAGATTGCAGCAAAATTCGGTTTGAAAATTGTTTCCATTAAGGATATTCAGGAATATCGTAAAAAACATAACCTCTAAATCTAATAAATATGGCACTCAATCAAAGAAGAGTAAAGATATTGCATCTGATTCGTGAAGACGGGCATGCAAAAGTTCAGGACCTTAGTAAAATTTTCAATGTGACGGATGTAACGATCCGTCAGGATTTGGAAGCCTTGGAACAAATGGGGTATATCCAAAGAGAGCATGGAGGTGCGTTTCTGAAAGGAGTAGGGTCGTTTGCCAAGACCGGGCAATTGTTCAATCAGACTCATTTGGAGGAAAAGAAAGAAATCGCTCAGAAAGCTATTCAGTTTATTCAGGAGGGGGACAGTATAATTCTTGATTCCGGTTCTACAACTACAGAGATCGCAAAGCTTTTAATGAATTATAAGGACCTGACAGTCATTACCAATGCTTTGAATATAGCTTTGATTTTAGGTGAGAATCATGGTATTAATCTGATTGTTACCGGAGGTGAGTTCAAGGCTCCTACACTTTCTTTGACAGGAAAAATGGCGGCCGATTCATTTAAAGATATACGCGCTAATAAATTGTTTCTGGCTACGGCCGGTATTTCTTCGGATATGAAGCTAACTTATCCTAGTCTAAGTGATTTGGTCGTGAAATCTGCTATGATAGAGTCTGCCAGTAAAGTGTATCTGGTGGCTGATTGTTCAAAAATAGGTGTCAGTGCTTTTGCTAGTTTAGGCTCGGTTTCATTAGCAAATGCTATTATTACAGATAGTACTATAACCGAAGAGGATTTTGAAAGATTAAAAGAATTAGAGGTCGAAGTTATCTGATTCTTACTGAAACAAAGGTAATATGGGTGATTGAGAATGTTGGAAAATACATTCTTGATCACCTTTTTTATCAACTTTGATTTTACTTCCTTATTTCTCCTTATTGTTTGCTTCTTTTTTTTTATAACAGTTCTGTTGGGTACAAAATAGACAATCGGATAGTCTTGTTTATATAGAGATATAACTTTGTTAGCAGAATAAATTAATTCCTGATTTATAGATTATATAGATATTTATTGTTAATATAATCAAATTTATTTTCATTTTATTTCGTTTTGTGTTGAATGTTTCCAGTTAAATTCCGTTATTTGCGAAAGAATAAGAAAGTAAATGATAATAATATGCAAGTTGAAACGTTAGAATTACAATCGGAAAAGAATCGGAAACGGTTGGTTGAGATTGTGTATAAAGCAAAAGCAGGACACATTGGAGGTGATCTGTCGTGTCTTAACGTGCTTACAGCACTTTATTTTGATATAATGCGTGTTTGGCCGGATAAACCAAAGGAAACGAAAAGAGATCGTTTTGTAATGAGCAAAGGGCATTGCGTAGAAGCGTTATATGTTACGCTGGAAGCAAAAGGTTTCATCTCTCGTGAGGTAACCGACACATTAGGAGAATTCGGATCTATCTTGTCCGGCCATCCTACTATAGAGGTACCGGGTATTGAAGTAAATACAGGAGCTTTAGGGCATGGCTTGTCTGTAGGTGTCGGAATGGCGATGGCTGCCAAAATGGATAAAGCTGATTATAAAACGTATGTATTGATGGGAGATGGTGAGCAAGGGGAAGGTTCTATATATGAAGCTGCTATGGCAGGAAACCAGTATAAATTGGATAATCTGGTAGCCATTATTGACCGTAATCGTTTGCAGATCAGCGGTACAACCGAGGAGGTCATGTCATTGGAGAGTATGCGCGACCGCTGGACTGCCTTCGGTTGGGATGTATTGGAAATGAACGGAGATGAGATGGAAGATATCATCCGGACTTTCCGTTCTATTGATTATACGAATAAAAAGCCTCATTTGCTTATCTCCCATACTACAAAAGGAAAAGGAGTGTCTTATATGGAAGGCATTGCAAAATGGCATCATGGCGTGCCTACAGCCGAACAATATGAAGAGGCTGTTCGCGAGGTATCCGAAAGAATTGAAAAACTAGAAAAAGAAAACAATGGCAAATAATATGATAGCGTGCAGAAAGAGCTTTACAGATACGTTGCTGGAGTTGGCGCGTCAGGATAAAGATATTGTGGCGGTTACAACAGACGCCAGAGGATCTGTTACTTTGGGGGATTTTGCAAAAGAATTACCTGCACAGTTTGTAGAATGTGGAATAGCCGAACAGGATGCGGTAGGAATATCAGCAGGTTTGGCACATAGCGGAAAAAAAGTGTTTGTATGTGGCCCGGCTTGCTTTTACGTGGCACGTAGCTTGGAGCAGGTGAAGGTCGATTTGGCTTATAGTCAGAATAATGTGAAGATACTGGGAGTAAGCGGTGGAGTTGCTTATGGTGCTTTGGGGGCTACTCATCATAGCCTGCATGATATTGCCGTATTAAGAACTTTTCCGGGAATGAATATCGTTCTTCCTTGTGATGCCCGTCAGACACGCAAGTTGGTCAAACTATTGGTAGATTATCCTGAACCGGTGTATGTACGTGTAGGAAGAGCTGCTGTTCCCGATGTGTATGAGAATGATGATTTTGATTTTGTTCTGGGAAAAGCTAATATGCTGCTGAACGGTACGGACCTGACCATCATTGCTGCCGGAGAAACGGTTTATCATGCTTATCAAGCTGGTTTGATGTTACAGGAGAAAGGCATTAAGGCACGTGTGTTGGATATGTCTTCCATCAAGCCCGTTGATGCGGAAGCCATCAGGAAAGCGGCAGAAGAAACCGGAAGAATTATCACTGTGGAAGAGCATAGTCAGTTTGGTGGTTTGGGAGCTATTGTGGTTGAGACGCTTTCCGAAAATCCGGTTCCGGTACGCATTATCGGCATCCCCGATGAGAACGTGGTTCATGGAAACTCCCATGAAATCTTTGCCCATTACGGATTGGATAAAGAGGGCATCTGCAAGACTGCCCTTGAATTCGTGAAAAAATAAACATATCCTTTTTAAATCTAATAGTATGATTAGCAGAATAATTACCATAGATCAAAGTACTTCGGCAACAAAAGCCATGCTGTTCTCTGAAGATTGCGAATTGTTGCATCGGGTAAATATAGAACATCAGCAATTCTACCCGCAGATAGGATGGGTAGAGCATGATGCCGAAGAAATCTATAAAAATACCATAGAAGCGATACATTGTCTGCTTGAACAAGAAGAAGTGAATGGAAAGGATATTTCTTATTCTCTTGCCATCACCAATCAGCGCGAAACGGTGGTTGTTTGGAACCGACATACCGGCAAGTCCGTTTATCATGCCGTGGTATGGCAATGCCAGCGGGGAGCGGCTATTTGCAAAGAACTGAAAGATAAGGGATACAGCGAACTGGTACAACGAAAGACCGGATTGCTTATCGATCCTTATTTTTCTGCCAGTGGTGCTAAGTGGATATTGGATAACGTGGAAAATGCACGTGAACTGGCAGAAAAAGGCGATTTGTTGATGGGAACTATTGATTCCTGGCTGATTTGGAAATTGACCGAAGGCAGGAAGCATCTGACTGATTATACGAATGCGTCGCGTACCATGCTTTTTAATATTCATACTTTGGACTGGGATGAAGAGTTGTTGAAACTCTTCACTATTCCCCGGAGTATGATGCCGGAAGCGTTGCCCTGTGATGCTGTTTTTGGAGAAACAACGATAGAGGGTTTGTTCAAATCTCCGATACAAATAGCAGGTGTTTTAGGTGATTCCCATGGAGCATTAACCGGTCAGATGTGTTTTGAGGCAGGTATGGGCAAGGTGACTTATGGAACGGGATCATCTGTTATGGTTAACATTGGAGAAGAGGCTGTCGCTGCTCCTGAAGGGCTGGTTACATCCGTCGGATTCTCGGCTTTGGGTAAAGTGTATTATGCTTTTGAGGGCAATATCCATTGCACCGGAGCCACTATCAAATGGATGGTGGAGAAATTGGGATTGGTGGACTCGTTCCATCAAATTGAAACCTTGGCGACTTCGGTTAAAAACAATGATGGAGTCTATCTGGTTCCCGCCTTTACCGGATTGGGAGCTCCCTGGTGGAAACCGGATGCTAAAGCTGCTATCTGGGGAATGACACTGAATGCTGGAAAAGCGCATGTGCTGCGTGCAGGATTGGAATCCATTGCTTATCAAGTGAAGGATTTGATAGACATGATGACCCGGCAGGCAGGAATCGAGCTGAAAGCGTTGCGTGTTGACGGAGGCCCCACGAAGAATCAGTTCCTGATGCAGTTTCAGGCTGATATGCTGCATGCCGTCATTAACCGTTCGGAGATAGAGGAAGCTTCTGCATTGGGGGCTGTTGTCATGAATGGCTTTGCCCGTAAGAAGTGGGCCAGTTTCCAAGAAGCCGCTGCCATGCGTACCATTGACAATTGCATCGCTCCCTGTATGGAGGAAAAAGAACTTCAATCTTTGTATAGTGGCTGGCGTGAGGCTGTTAAGAAAGTAATAGGACAGAATAACTAACTGAATATATCGTAACTTTTAATACCATTAGAAATGAAAAACAAGAAAAAAATGTGTTTTGGTGTCATCATTGGAACACGCGCTTATTTTAACTCGGAATTAGCAAAAGATGTCCGTAAACAATTGTTGGAAACACTGACGAAAGAGGGCTATGACTATGTCATTCTCCCCGAAGATGCTACGCCTACAGGCAGTAGCAGTATTGAAACAAGAGAAGATGGCTTGAAATGTGCAAAGTTGTTCCGTGAGAACCGTGACCGCATTGATGGAATCATTGTTTCATTACCTAACTTCGGTTTTGAAATCGGTATCATCAATGCTATCAGTGTAGCCGATCTGAATGTGCCTGTTTTGGTTCAGGCATGTGATGATGAGAATGACAAGGTGGATTTGGATAGCCGTCGTGACGCGTTCTGTGGTAAGATTTCCGTATGCAATAACTTGTATCAGTATGGCATTCCTTTTACTGATACTACGCTACATACTTATTCTATTTATTCTGATTTGCTGGCAGCCGATATTAATAAGTTCGCTGCGATCTGCCGGGTGGTGAATGGTCTTCGTCATGCTCGCATCGGTGCCATCGGCACTCGTCCTGCCGGTTTCCAGACCGTCCGCGCCAGCGAGAAACTGTTGCAGGCATCGGGCATTACAGTCGTTCCGGTAGATCTTTCTGAAATCTTGTCTGCCGCCCGTAAGATTGAAGATGCTGATGAAACGTTACAAGCAAAACTGAAAGAAATCAGACAATATGCTGCTGTTCCCGAACAATACAATGATAAACTGATTTTGCAGGCTAAATTTGGTGTGGCTGTAGAACAATGGATGGAAGCCAATGAAATTGATGCTGTAGCTATCCAGTGTTGGGACTCTTTGGAGCAAAACTATGGTTGTGCAGCTTGTGTGACTATGAGTATGTTGAGTGAAAAATTAATCCCTGCTGCTTGTGAAGTGGATATTGCCGGTGCAGTGTCTATGTATGCGTTGACATTGGCTTCCGGTCGCCCGTCGGCATTGCTTGACTGGAACAATAACTTTGCCGAGGATCGTGACAAGTGTGTGTGTACACATTGTGGTAACTTCCCTAAATCATTTGTAATGAATGATTTGAAGTTAGGAACATTAGGAGTGTTAGGCAGAACATTAGGTAAGGTACATACTTTCGGTGCCGTTTACGGTAAAGTAAAACAGGGTGATTTCACCTTCTTCCGCATCTCGACAGATGATACGAAGGGTTGTATCAAGTCTTATTTGGGCAAAGGTGACCTGACTGATGATCCATACGGAATGGATGGTTGTATAGCAGTAACCAAGGTGGATAATCTGCAGCCGCTTATGAAATATATTTGTAAGAATGGATTCGAACATCATGTGGCTATGTGCCGTGGCAATGTGAAAGATATTTTGGCGGAAGCTATTGAAACTTATCTGAACTGGAATATCTATATTCACGAATAATATCGATGAAATATGATATTGGTAGATAATTACTTTTTGGCAATCCTCTGCTGTGTTATTTGCTGTGCCTGCTGGGGCTCTTGGGCAAATACGCAGAAGATGGTTGCCGCCAAGCAATGGAGCTTTGAACTGTTTTATTGGGATTTGACCGTCGGTCTGTTCCTTACAGCTTTATTGGGGGCGGTGACTTTGGGAAGTATGGGAAGTGAAGGTCGTACCTTTTTTCAGGATTTGGCAGTCATGGACTGGTCTAGCATTCAATATGCATTCTTGGGCGGTGTTGTGTGGAACTTTGGCAATATATTTCTTACCGCAGCCATTGCTGTAGCCGGAATGTCAGTAGGTTTTCCTATCGGTGGAGGCTTGGCCTGGATTGGAGGTATTGTATTCAATTATTTATTAATCTCTTTGGCCGGTCAGACCTATCAGGGAAATCAGCTTTTACTATGGAGTGGTGTGTTAGTCATCATTGTAGCTATACTGATCTGCGGAAAAGCGTACGGAAAGTTATCGTCCGGCAAGGCTTCCACTCCGAAGAAGGGGATTCTGCTGGCCATTATGGCAGGTATCGCTATCATGTTTTTTTACGGATTGGTAGTGAAATCTCTTGACCCGCAGTATGTGGCGGGAGGAACCGGAACGCTGACTCCTTATACAGGTGTGTTCTTCTTTGCGGTAGGTATTCTGGCCAGCACACCTATATTCAATACCTTTGCCATGAAGCATCCGGTAGAAGGCAAGGCGGTGACCATGAAAGATTACTTTGCCGGCGATGCCAAGACCCATCTCACAGGTATGCTGGGAGGCTTTATCTGGATGGGCGGCATGGTGATTAGTTTTATGGGAGCAGGTGCTGCCAATCCGGCTATCTCTTATGCCCTTAGCAACGCAGCGCCTGTGGTGGCTATGATCTGGGGAGTTTTTGTCTGGAAGGAATTTAAGGAAGCTCCGAAGGGGACCAATAAACTGATTGCGGCTATGTTCTCCTTGTTTATTATCGGATTAATAAGCATTACTTTGTCAAATTAGAAATTAGATGAAGAGAAATTATAAAATAGGGCTTGTAATGAAGTCGTTACAAGCCGATTTTTTCAAAGTGATGAAAGAAGGGGCCATTCAGTATGCGGCCCCTCTTCCGTTTTTGGATTTGGTTTGTGTGGGAACGGCTACACAGACAGAGGTAGAGGAACAGGTTGACTTGATGTATTCCTTGATTCATCAGCAAGTCGATGCTATCGTATTGGTTCCTATAGATTCAAAAGCCTTAGTTCAGCCTGTAGTAGAGGCTGTCAGGAAAGGAGTTCCGGTAATCAATATTGATATCCGGTTGGATACTCAGCTATTGGAGCAGGCAGGAGTAGAAGTGGCTTTTGTGGGACCGGATAATTTTGCAGCTGCGTATGAAGTGGGTAAATTATTGGATAAGAAGTTGCGGAATGAAGATAAAGTTGCTATTATTGAAGGATTGGCGGCAGCCGATAATGCGCAGCAGCGTAAAAGAGGTTTTATCAAGGCGATAGAAGAAAAAGGGTTAAGATTGGTGGCATCCGAACCGGCCGACTGGGAAACGGAGAAAGCCGCCGAAGTTTTTCAGGCTATGTGGATGCGGTATCCTGATTTGAAAGCTGTATATTGCAGCAATGATGCGATGGCGTTGGGGGTTCTTCAGCAGATGCAAGAAAAAAATTGCTATCTGCCTGTAGTGGGCTTTGATAATGATGCGGTAATGAAAGAATTTCTTTCTACGGGAAAACTGGTTGCAACAGCTGATATTTTCAGCTCACAGATGGCTGTCCGGGGCATTGAGTTCGCTTTGGATGTATTGGAGGGAAAAATAGAGAATAGAGGGGTTCATTCTACAGCTTACGAAATTATTAAACAATGAGTTCGTAGGGAAACGGCCCATACTGAGATATGCACTTAAGGCACCGGCTGTTTAACTTCTTAATATTGCCAGCAATGAGCAATATTAAGAAGTATTCTTTTTACGAATGAAATATTTAGTGTAATTTTGTGGCTCAAAATAAATTAAATAGAATCATTATGGCAGCAAAACCAGGTATACCTAAAGGAACGAGAGATTTTTCGCCGGTGGAAATGGCGAAACGTAACTATATATTCAATACGATCCGTGATGTGTTTCATCTTTTCGGCTATCAGCAGATTGAAACTCCTTCTATGGAGAATTTGTCTACCTTGATGGGAAAATACGGTGACGAAGGGGATAAGTTATTGTTTAAGATACAGAACTCAGGTGATTATTTCAACGGCATTACCGATGAGGAATTGCTGGGCCGCAATGCGGTAAAGCTGGCGAGCAAGTTCTGTGAAAAAGGATTGCGCTACGATCTCACCGTACCTTTTGCCCGCTATGTGGTGATGCATCGTGATGAAATAAGTTTTCCTTTCAAACGTTATCAAATCCAACCGGTTTGGCGTGCGGATCGTCCCCAAAAAGGGCGTTACCGTGAGTTTTACCAATGTGACGCCGATGTGGTAGGCAGCAATTCTTTATTGAATGAAGTGGAGCTGGTACAGATGATAGACCGTGTATTTGGTAAATTCGGAGTACGTGTTTCAATTAAAATCAATAACCGTAAGATATTGACCGGTATTGCCGAGATTATCGGGGAGGCTGATAAAATTGTAGATATCACCGTAGCCATTGACAAACTGGATAAAATCGGATTGGAAAATGTAAATGCGGAATTGGCTTCTAAAGGGATTCCTCAAGAGGCTATTGATAAATTGCAGCCGATTATTTTATTGAGTGGAAGCAATGAAGAGAAATTGGAAACTTTGAAGACTGTCCTTGCTACCAGTGAAGCGGGATTGAAGGGAGTGGAAGAAAGTGAATTCATATTAAAAACCGTGTCTGCACTGGGTGTGAAGAGTGAAGTGGAATTGGATTTGACTTTGGCTCGCGGCTTGAATTATTATACGGGAGCAATTTTTGAAGTGAAGGCCTTGGATGTGCAGATTGGCAGCATCAGTGGTGGTGGCCGTTATGATAATCTGACCGGTGTCTTTGGTATGGATGGTATGTCTGGTGTAGGTATCTCTTTCGGAGCCGACCGTATTTTTGATGTGTTGAATCAGTTGGATTTGTATCCGAAAGAAGCGGTGAACGGAACCGAGCTGTTGTTTGTAAACTTCGGCGATAAAGAGGCTGCTTATTGTCTGCCTATCCTGGCAAAAGTCCGTGAAGCAGGGGTGCGCGCTGAAATTTATCCGGATGCTTCTAAAATGAAGAAGCAGATGGGATATGCCAATGACAAGAAGATTCCTTTTGTCGCCATTGTTGGTGAGAATGAAATGAATGAAGGTAAACTGACTTTGAAGAATATGACTACAGGCGAGCAGTCACTGGTTACACCGGATGAGCTGCTGGCGGTGGTGAAAGCTTGATGTTTACTAATTATCTGCAATCATACCATAAAAGCTTCATTGATGGATGATTGCATCACATGGGAATGCCCGATAACGTTTGCTTTATACGTTATTTGTATTGAAATATAAATGCTGGATTACCTATGTGGATAATCAGATTGTTTTTTCTTCCGTCACTACATCTTACTGATTCTAAAAGAGATGTAGTGACGGAAATTTTTGTATCCCCCCGAAATGGTTTGTTCTCTTTTTTCCGCGTAGAGGCGACAAAGCGGAATGCCTGTTCTTGTCGTTGTTGGTTGTATTTCTTGTTTTAAGGATGAAAACTGATGGAGCTGACCTGAAATATGATTTTCTTTTGCGAGAGTCTGATATTATTCACTATATTTGTGGAATGCTAGCCTTATAAATTTAATCAGATGATAGAGGAAAATCAGTTGATATCCCATTTGTATCAAAATAGGGATAATGGTCAATGGATGATACAAACCAATGATGAACATCAAAAGGGGGTTGCTGATATGGCGGCATCCTTCGCCGGGCAGTTCGGACTTCCTTCTTGGGGGCGTGCGCTCGGCCTACTTCATGACAAAGGAAAGGAACGGGCGGCATTCCAGCAATACATACGCAAGATGAATGGTTTGCCTACGAGTGACAAGAAGCGCTATGATGATCATACCCATGCTTTTGTGGGTGGAATATTGGCAAAAGAACTTATGGGAAAGGATGTTTCCCATCTTCTTGTAAACCAAATTATTTCTCATCACACGGGGTTACATGATTTCGGGGATGTGGAAAACATATTGAAAGAGAGGCTATTGTCCAAAGAAATAAACGAGGGTGACATTAGCATAAACAAACCTTTATTATTCCAAGAATTTATTGATTCACCTTTTTCTAAATCAAAGGTTGAATGGAAACACTTTCATCACCTTTCCCGTATGCTTTTTTCCTGTCTTGTAGATGCCGACCGGCTCGATACAGAACGGTTTATGGATGTAGAGTCATGGCGGAAGCGGGGAAATTCGGCTACGCTTGCCGATTTGCTTCCACAGCTGGAGGCATATATGCAAAAACTGCAATCGAATGCAGCCGATACGAAAGTGAACCGCATCCGCCAGCAAGTGAAAGAACAATGCAGTAGAACTTCTTCAAGCGAAAAAGGATTTTATAGTCTTACAGTTCCGACGGGAGGCGGTAAAACACTTTCTTCTTTGTTATGGGCCATGAAGCATGCTGTAAGCCATTCAATGAATCGTATCATCATCGCCATCCCATATACCAGTATCATTGTGCAAACGGCAGGGCTTTTGAAGGAAATCTTTGGTGAAGAAAATGTATTGGAGCATCATAGTAATTTCGACCCCGATGATATTAAGGACGAGGAAAATAGGGAAAAAGCAAAATTGGCTACAGAGAATTGGGACTATCCCATTATTGTCACTACCAATGTACAGCTTTTTGAATCTATGTTTAGCAATAAAACATCTGATTGCCGCAAACTGCACAACATGGCAAATTCAATTCTTGTTTTGGATGAGGTTCAGATGTTGCCAACCGGCTTCTTGCGGCCGATAGTCGATGCGCTGAAAGCGTATCAGGAAATGTTCGGGGTTTCGGTATTGTTTACCACGGCAAGCCAGCCGGTACTGAGTGGTCTGATAGAAGGAACAAATCCTAAAGCTGATTTTAAGGGAATAGAACATATCAAGGAAATTATTCCGGAAGAATTTGCTTTGCATGACCAGCTTCGCCGTGTGAAGTTGTCAATCGATGATACAGGAAAAACATACGATGAGATAGCTGCAAAGGTGTCTGAATATAATAAGGTGTTGTGCATAGTGAACACTCGTAAAGATGCCAAAGAGCTGTATGACCGTTTGCCCAATGACGGAGTGAAATTGCATTTGTCTAGAATGATGTGCCCTGCCCACTTACACGAAACTATTGGTAAAATAAAAACTTTATTGAAGGATGAGTCGCAGCCGATTGTCAGGGTCATTGCAACCCAGCTTGTGGAGGCCGGTGTGGATATAGACTTTCCGGTTGTGTTCCGTCAAGAAGCAGGACTCGATTCTGTATTGCAAGCAGCGGGACGGTGCAATCGGGAAGGACGAAGTGCCATGGGACATACATTTGTGTTCAGTCTGGCGGCAGAGAAGCGAAAGCTCTTCGGTTCAATGGCTGACTCCAACAATGCTCGGTTGAATTTGCCGGAAGATAGTGATTGGTTTGCTCCTTCTACCATGAAAGCCTATTTTTGTCAATTGTATAGCAGAAAACAAACATTTGATGAAAAGGATATAAAGCACTGGCTCTACAAACCTACTGAGCTATGTTTTGAAACTGCATCAAAAGAATTTCGCCTGATTGATGATACAAGTATAAATGTTATCGTAAATTGGGAAAACAGCATGGAACTTATAGAGCAGTTGAAAGAATCGGGGTGTACCTACTCGTTGGTGAAGCAATTGGCGAAATTTACTGTAGGCATCCGTTCCTATGATTTTAAGCAACTGAAAGGCTATGGGCTTGTCGAAGAAATATTGGAAGGAATATATGTATTGGCAGACAGGTCTCAGTATAATAAAACCACAGGTCTCAGCCTTGATAACCATTGGCTGGAGGAAGTATTAATGATATAAAGAAACGGATATGACAAAGAAAGAAACATTGAAATTGTTTGAAGAACGTAAAGTCCGCACCGTGTGGGATGATGAAAAGGAAAAATGGTATTTTTCGATAGTTGATGTGGTGTCAGTTTTAACAGACAGTGTTGATGCAACTGCTTATTGGCGTAAGTTAAAGCAAAGACTTAAAGAAGAGGGAAATGAAACCGTGACAAATTGTCACGGTTTGAAAATGAAAGCCACAGACGGTAAGATGCGACTTACAGATGTGGCTGATACAGAACAACTACTACGTATCATTCAGTCTATCCCATCTCCCAAGGCAGAACCGTTCAAGCAATGGATGGCACATGTAGCATCCGAACGTCTTGATCAGATGCAAGACCCTGAGTTGAGTATTGAGCAAGCTATGATGGACTACAAGCGACTTGGTTACTCTGACAACTGGATAAACCAACGCTTGAAGAGCATTGAAATCCGTAAAGATCTTACAGATCAATGGAAACTACATAATGTAGAGGAAGGTGTTCAATATGCTACTCTTACAGACATTATCTATCAGCAATGGACCGGAAAGTCGGCAAAGGAGTACAAACAGTTCAAGGGCTTGAAGAAAGAAAATCTCCGGGACAATATGACCAATGAAGAATTGGTTCTTAATATGCTGGCCGAACTCTCTACGACAAGTATTACTAAAGCTAAAAATCCTCAGACATTGGGTGAAAATATGCAGTGTGCGGCTGACGGTGGTGATGTGGCTCGTGTGGCACGCGAACAGTTGGAGCAAAAAACCGGTCGTGAAGTGGTAACTCCCTTGTCGGCAAAAAGGTTTTTTGAAGGTCAGAAGCCGGAAGATTTATTGGAAAACAAGGAAAACGATGAATGATATGGAATATACAGATAAAGAATATTGTCTGGAGGTGTGGGGCGATTGGGCTTGTTTCACTCGTCCGGAGTTGAAAGTAGAGCGTGTGAGTTATGATGTCATTACGCCATCGGCGGCACGCGCCATCTTTGAAGCGATACTGTTTAAACGTTATGCCATGCGTTGGCAGATAACCAAGATTGTATTTAGAAGCGTAGAACAACCAAAAACAACTAGAAATATCCAATCGTAAATCTTTAACTATCAGTGTATTTTAAGATTTAACACTTTCGGCTGCCTGACCGGACTAAGAAAGAGCGATATTAGGTAGCTCACTTGGTAGCAGATACAGCCGTACACCAACGGCAAGATGTTCGTGACCACCCATATGCAGAAGACGAAGCAGATTGTACACAACCCCATCAGTGATGAAGCCTACGGATTGCTCGGAGAGCGGTGCGAGGGGCTTATCTTTGCCGGATTCAAGGACAAGATGCTGCAAGGAGCGCTCAAACGGTGGCTCTTGGCGGCAGGCATCACCAAGAAGATAACCTTTTACTGTACCTGCCATTCATTCGGAAGCCTGCACGTGGAAATGGGTACGGACATGGCTGTCATCCGCCTATATGGGACACAAGAACATTACCACTACGCAGATTTACTCCAAAATGGCCGCACAGCAGATATGTGAGGTCATGGACAAGATAACCTTGAAACGCAGAGAGGTATAAGACGGTTTTTATATGAATATTCAGAGGGAACGGTTATTGCGTGGAGCTTTAACCGTTCCGTTTATTTCGGTTTAAAGTATGATAACCAGGTATGATGATTCCGGACATTTGGTGAAAAACGCTGAAAAAGACCCGCTGGTTATCGGTTATGAATAATATCTGGGAAAATACCATTAAATTTGCAGGAAATCAGAAAGTAACCAATAATAACCGAAAGGACATGGACTCTGAATTTATGCGGATACTATATTCTAACCTGTTGGTTGAGCTAAAATAAAGCATATTTGAGATGACCTATTCTCGATGATTCCAGAAATTTACGTATTGCAGCTTATTTGTCATTATGTTAACTTTTTAATTCAACCAACGAGTAAAATAATGTCTCCTACGTTAGTGATGCTACATAACGTGGAGACATTACATTGTTTCCTGATTTTACTGTGATTCTTTTTACCTAATATGCTCACTTAGTACCCTTCATTCTGTTTGTACAGTCCGGGAGTAATGTTCATTTGATTGAGTGGGATGGGATATAAGTACCTGCCCGGTATGACATAGTCCAAACTTGTGCCATTGGGTATATTGTAGCGAATGAACTTGTCCTTGATGTCCTGTTCCCAAGTTCCTCTGCGGACTTCGTCAAACCATTGGACTCCTTCACCCAGCAATTCGATACGCCGTTCGCGCACAATGTAATACATGGCACGTTCCGCGTTGCAATTGGTTTCTACCGGTTCGCACATAGCGCGTTCGCGGATGGCGTTCACATATCCCATGGCTTCCGCAATCCGTCCTTCCTCTACCAATAATTCCGCATAAAGCAGTTGCATATCTTCTAAGCGAAGGATAGGATAGTTCACCGGCCAGTCGTAATTATCTTGCATTCCAGATTCCGGATTGATTGACATACCCAACGCGGCAATCTTTCGTTTCGAAGGCATGAATTTGTACATCATTGTCTTGGTATAAACATCGGTTGTTACACCGTCTACCGTCACCGGCTCCTTGTCGTTCGTATAGGCTTGTGTATTGCCTTCCGCCTCGAAGCCTGTTAAAATAGAATAGCCTTCGCCTCTTCCGTCTTTGTGGCCATTGTATTCTTTATCAAACTCATACATTAACGATTTTTCTACCCAAATTTGAGCGCCAAATAGTCCCCTGCCAGTGTATGAAGGAGGTAATTGGGGCGAAAAATAAAAAATGGAGCTATTGCCGCTTCCCCCGCTTCGGTATTGTATGGCGAAGATGGAATATTTATTGTAATATTCGGCAGAGGGCATCCATTGCTTGCGCCACTCGTCGATGTCCGGAGCCCACCATTTATTATTATTGGCTTTGGAGTAGTTCAATACATCTTCTAAGTATTTCTTAGCTTCGGCCTTTGCCGATGTGTCATTGTAAGGATAGCCCGCTAATGTCATGTAGACCCGTGCCAGCATGGCCGTGGCAGCCATCTTGTCGGTGCGCCCTTCATTGGTAGGGGTACCATTCGCATCGAGAATGGCATCAGCGTAAGGCAGGTCCAGTGCGGCGGTCAAGTCGGGAATGACAACCTGGTTGATGATTTCCTGAGCGGTAGATTGGGGGATTTGGTTTACCTCAGCCGTTCCCAAGGGTTCTGTTACCATAGGAATGTTGCCAAATAGGCGTGCTAATTCAAAATAAGCCCATCCCCTCAAAAAATGAGCCTCATTTAAAAATTGCTCGCGGACAGCTTCGTCATTAAACTCGGCATCGGGATACTTTGCCAAGGCAACATTGGCATCATAGATGAGTTTGTACCACGTGTTCCATGTATCGTCGAACGTAGCGAGATTGTCGGTAGCTCTAAAAGTGCCTATCTCAGTCCAGTCGCGTGCACCGTTGCCGTCTGGATTGACCCATGTATTGTTGGAACGGCACTCGGACATGTGCAGGTATTCCAAATTAGTCACTTCCCGCAAGTCGCCATAGATGCCCATGAGGCTTTGTTCGCACTGGGCAGCCGTGTTATAGAAATCATCCACGCCCATGTAGTCTTTGGGCGGAGTATTGAGGTAGTCATCACAAGATGCTATGGCAACCGTCATGGTGCTTATCCATAGTATAGTTCTTAATTTAATCATAATCGTATGAATTTAAAGATAAAGATTAAAAGTTAATGTTGATGCCCACTGTGAAGGTGCGCGGTGACGGGTAACCGCCATAATCAAGGCCTAAAGCTGTACTTCCGCCCGGCACACTGCTGTTTGCGGTGTTTGCCGACTCCGGTGAGAAACCACCATAATACTTATCCCATTTCGCCAAGTTCTCTATGGACAGGTACACACGCGCATAGGATATATATTTGGGATTGATAGGCAGTTTGTAGCCGATGGTCAGGTTTTTGATGCGCAAGTAGTTGGACGAGTATAGCCAACGGGAGTCTAACGTAGTGCCGGTAGTGGTGCTCAAGATGTAAGGTGTCTTGCCGTCACCCGGTTCTTCTTCCGACCACCAAGCGTTGCGCCAACGTCCCAAAACGTTACTCTTTGCGCCCATGCTCGGACGGTCGATGGCACGTCCAAGCACACCGAATATCTTGCCGCTTGTTTGGGCGGTCAACAAGATGGAAAGGTCGAAATTCTTCCACGACAGCGTGTTTGTCATGCCGAATATGAACTTGGGAGTCGGGCTGCCAAGTATGGCCCGGTCGTTATCTTTGTCAAAGACACCGTCGTTGTTCACGTCCCGATAGCGGATGTCGCCCGGCTGGACTTGCTTGCCTTCGAATGTGACAGGCTTGCTTCCGTGCATTTGGCTGTAAGCGTCTATTTCCGCCTGGTTCATCCATACGCCAACCGCATCGTACATGTAGAACGAGTTGATGGCTTCGCCTACCATAAGGACATTGGATGGGTTGTTGCTGTCGAAGCCCGAATAGACCGGTGTGTCATCGACTCCCAATGATTTCACCTCATTCTTGTTGTAAGACATGTTGAAAGAGGTGTTCCATTTTACTTCCCCGGTGAGGTTGCGGGTATTCAGTTCCACTTCAAAGCCTTCGTTGTGGATGTCGCCTAAGTTGTTCCACGTGGTAGAGAAACCCGATGCACCGGCAGCAGGCACTTGATAGAGCAGGTCGGTGGTGTTCTTCGTGTACCAGTCGAACGAAAGCTGTACACGGTTGTTGAAGAAGCCTAAGTCGACGGCCACGTCCGTACTGTGGGTTTTCTCCCAACCCAAATCATTGTTGGCGATGGTGTTGACATAGTAGCCTGGAGCGTCTGCATAGGTTAAGTTTCCAAGAGTGGCGTATGCGGCTGTATAGGAAATGGAGTTGTTACCCGTAACACCATAGCTGGCACGGATTTTCAACGTGTTCCACCAGTCTTGTTCCCATTCCTTGAAGAATTTCTCATTGCTGATCATCCAGCCTCCTGATACGGCAGGGAATACGCCCCACTTGTTGTCGGTGCCGAATACTGAGCCACCGTCGTAACGCAAGCTGGCAGACAGCATGTAGCGTTCGTCGTAGTTGTATTGCACACGGCCAAAGATGGATAGCAGCTTGTCCTCCGTCTTCTCGGTCACGGTGTTGGTGGTCGCTGTCACCTTGCTCCCGTCGAACGAACCGGTAATGGCGTCATTGGGGAAAGGCTTGCCAAAACTTTGGTTGGTCGAGAAGCCCATGTTTTCTTTCTCTGAAGAAAAACCTGCCATGATGCTTACTCCATGTTTTTCAAACGTATGGTCGTAATTGGCAACTGCCTGCAACAGTGTACTCCACATGCGTTCAGTCGTATGTCTGCCGGATGACTCAGCGCCTTCACCGGAAGTCCATTTGTTGGTCACGGAGGTAAAGTTGTATCTGTTGGCGTCTGAATCATAATAGTTGGCGGCAGCGGACAACTCGATGCGGAAATCCTTAAACGGAGTGATGCGTACAAAGGCGTTGCCCGTCATGCGCAAAACACGGTTTTGGTTGATATTCGTATCCATAATATAATATGGAGAAGATGTGCTACCCGCCCAGTCATACTGCTTGTTAGGCTCAATGTTCGTGCGATAACCCACGCCGGGTTCGGAAACGGGGGTAGCGGCTACAGCCTGGTGGATTTGGGCGTCCTTGCCGTTTGCCAGCCCCGAACCGTCGGTTACGATATAAGTCGGAGCGAGGTTCAACCCCATTTGCACATATTTGTTGATTTTGCTTTCAATGTTGGCGCGGAACGCGAAACGTTCGTAACCCGTTCCGGTCACGATACCGTCTTGATTCAAGTAGCCCCCGGAGAAGAGGTAAGACGTGTTGTCTGTGCCACCAGATACGTTGAGGTCATAATCCTGTACGATAGCGGTGCGGAACATTTTGTCCTGCCAATCGAGCAACGACAGGCTTTCGGAACTGGGCGTATAGGTATGTGCCGCCTGCACCTCTGGACTCATGTAGTTGTACCAGCGCACGTCGTTGGCATAAAGGTACGAGTCGGCCGAACCTGCCTCAATGCCGAGCTTTTGCAGGCGGGTGGCGTTGTCGTCAGAGATTTTGGCGTCTGTGATGCCCTTGTTTTTGGTTTGCTGCAAGTAGTTGGCGTCATTCCAGCGCATTCTGAACTCCATCCATTCTGTTGCGCTTAGCACATCGAGCTTCTTCTCCTGCGTCTGGATGCCCACAGAGGCGTTAAACGAGACGGTGGGCTTGCCGTTCCGTCCTTTCTTGGAGCTTACGATGACCACGCCGTTTGAACCGCGTGAACCGTAGATGGCGGCAGAAGCGGCATCCTTCAGCACTTCAATAGACAGGATATCGCTCGGATTAATCCCGCTCAAGGTGGTCATAGGCACGCCATCTACGACATAGAGCGGGTCGGCACTGGCGTTGACGGAAGCTGCGCCACGTACACGGATTTGCATGTCGGCACCCGGCTCACCGGTAGTGGTACGTACTGTCACACCTGCTAATTGGCCTTGCAGCGCACTTTCAGCGCGCGCCATGGGACGGTCCTTGATGGCTTCCGACTTCATCTTGGCGACAGCCCCGGTCAGCGTGCTCTTTTTTACCGAGCCATAACCGATGACTACAACCTCATCCAGCGATTTGCTGTCTTCCTCTAACGTGACGTTGATTTGCGTTTGCCCGTTCAAGGGAATTTCTTGCGTAGTATAACCGATAAAGGAAATCACTAACGTGCCGTCGGCAGGAAGGCGGAGGGTGAAATCACCGTCGATGTCCGTTATTGTGCCGTTCGTGGTGTTGCCTTTCTCTACGATGGTAGCTCCAATGATCGGACCCGTCTTGTCTTTCACGACTCCTTTTACTTCTACGGTAGCCGCTTGCTGCGTTGTCTGCTCTACCGCTAGGCTTGCATCAGCCTTGCCCCATCCGTAAGAAGGGATGAGCGTGGTTATGCAAAAGATCGAGACTAAAACTTTTACTGTTTTCATGGTAAATCTTTTATTTATATGATTGAATTGTATATTCTGTTTTGTACGCCATAGTTCCCGCTGGCAGCGACAAGGCTTACAGAAAATTTTAAGCATCGTTCGAGCCTCCGACAGCGCAAACCCTGCTGGAGAAGTGCTGTCGACGCAGGGAATAGTGCTTACAGAAAATTCCCAGCATTGGCTTGATCAAGGCTTTGCAAATATCCCCTGAAGATTTTCTCCTTTCAGTTTCAGAAATGACAAGTCGGGCAGACTACCGTCCGGACGGCGGGGGGCAACCAGCTGTTTCTCGTCCAAGCTGATGAAGCAGGCATCCGTTAAATCCCCTTCTAAGTCAAAGTCGTTATTAAGCAGGATGCAGGTAGGCAAGTCAATACGTGCCAGGTTGCTGGTTGTCCCTTTGTAGCTCAAGTTGTTTATCAATACATGGTTGCGGCCGGGAACGAAAGTCAATACGGTGTCGGCAGGCAATATCTTTCCGGCGGTATCCATGTGGAAGTTGTATTTGTTGCGATATGCGGTATTATTCTGCCAAAAGTTGCCGGCGGCATGATGGTTGGCGTCGAATCCTTTGTTTTTGTTGCCGACGGCAATACAGAAACGGATGATATTGCGCGGCACCGGCTTAGGAAGCATGGACACTCTGGGATTGCGGTGATAACCTCCGCATTTAAAGCCATTTCCGTCGCCACGCGAGTGGAAGGCATCCTTTTCTCCTTCATAAGAATAGCCGTTGTAGAAAGCCCAGCAGTTTTCGATAATCGTAGCCTCGCCGTTTCCTATGCAGTCAAATCCGTCATCGCTGTTATGCCACGCTCTGCATCCCCAGAAGATGTTAGGTCCGTCTCCCGGCGTGCTGTAGTGGCTCCCGAATCCGTCTACATTCCCTCCGTTGGCGGCACCGGCCGTGTCCGCCACAGGGTCGTAGTTGCGGTAAGCGTCGCAATTAAGTATCAAGTTATCGCCTCCTTGGCGCGAAAAGAAACCGATAGCCATTCCGTCGTGCATCTCCAGTTGTTCGTAAATGTTGTGGCTGCCGCTGTTAGAGAAGCACTCCGATTGGGTGTTCTCCCCTGTCACCGTCACTTGTACGCCTGTCACTTCAATGCCTTTTATATGCAGCCAGTCGGCATCGTTCCAGAAAGCGGAGACACGTTTCCCCGCCGGCTTAATCTGTGAAAGGTCAAACATTGGCTTCTCGCCTGGATAAGCGAAATAGCAAATTCGCTGTTGCGGCGTGCCGCTTCGCGTAAAGTGAGTATAGCAAGTATAATAATGGTTTTGGAATTCCACATTGCCGCTCAACTGCTCCGGGCGTACACGATAGATTCCGCCTCGGATGTACACCGTGTCGCCGGGTGCCACTTCTTGTTGCGCCCGTTGCAGGGTGGCAAAAGGAGCTTTTTCACTTCCGGTTCCGGCATCATCTCCTTGCGGGCTGACATAATAACGATGGCTTGCAAAGCCGCTGGAACAATGCAGGCAAAGCATCGTTCCCAATAGGTAAAAGATTGTTTTCATACAGTTTGATTTGAAATTTATTAAAAAATATGCGGTTAGTCAATCAGGTTGATTCCACTCCCGTCGGGTATCCATACTTCCATTTTCCCTACTCCCCGATGGTTCCATAAATAATAAGGTATCAGGGTCAGCGTAGTCTCTTTTACGCTTAACTTCCCGTCTTTGCCGGAAGCAAGTGCTTGAGCCGCGGCGGTCAGTTGTACATAGCCGTTGAGCGACCGGTTTTTTTTAGCCGTGAAAGCCGGTTGGTCATACAAAACCACACGTCCCAAGTCCGCCGGATTGTCTTTCCATTCGGCGCAATATACGATGGGGCCACGTTCCACGGCGATCCGACCCTGGTCGGCTTCTACGTGTTCGTTCGCTTTCACTGTACGTGCCTCCATATCAAAATGGATACGGACTTTATCCCCTTTTTTCCACCGGCGGCTTATGGTGAAATATCCGTTGTTGAGTTCGGATTCGGCGGTCTTACCGTTTACTTCTATCTTGTAACCAAGCTTTTTGCCGTCGGCATACGAATAGAGATCGCTTGGCACAACGTTGTTCCGTACCCATCCGGGTATTCTGATCAACAGATTGAAATCAGGCGTTTGGGTTTCATCAATGGTGATAGCGATAGCGCCATCCCAAGGATATTCCGTAGTTTGGGTGAGCTTTACGTCCTTTCCGGTGACGCTTATGTCGGAGGATGACGCCGTAAACAGGTTGACATACACGTTTTTATCTTTTACCGCATAGACGTATCCCGGAAGTGAGGGGATGAAGCGGCACAGGTTGCTGGGGCAACATGCACACCCGAACCAAGGCTGGCGTTCGATGGATTTGTCCGCATTGAAATGGAACAGGCTGTCGCAAGCCAACGGGTTGGAATAGAAGAAACGTCCGCCGTCAATGCTCATGCCGTCTATGACCGCATTATACAATGTGCGTTCCAGACAGTCGATGTATTTTGCGTCTCCGTGTAGCAGGAACATGCGTTGGTTGAGGTACACTTGGGCTATGGCAGCGCAGGTCTCATTGTAGGCATATTTGTTGGGAAGTTCATAATTTGCTCCAAACGACTCGCCTTCTCTTTTTGCGCCGACTCCGCCGGTTATGTAATACTTCTTGCTCACAATGTTATCCCATATTGTGTCAATGGCTTTTATATAAGCGGAATCTCCGGTAAGCGCAGCTACGTCAGCCATGCCCGCATACATGTATCCGGCTCTTACGGCATGTCCGACCGCTTCTTTCTGCGTCGTGACAGGCTTATGGCTTTGGGCATACTCTTCTTTTACCCGCGTCTTGCCCCGGTTGTCAAGGCATTGCTTGGCAAAGTCGAGGTATTTCTTTTCACCGATAAGCACATACAGGCGTGCAAGTGCCATTTCTGCGATTTGATGTCCGGGAACAACATTTACCTGCCCTTTCCCCGGTCCTACTTCACGAATGGCACAGTCAGCATATCGCTTGGCTATGTCGAGGAATTTGATAGATCCGGTCGCTTGGTAGTGCGCACAAGCCGCATCTACCATGTGTCCTAAGTTGTATAACTCATGGCTGAGGTTTTCTGCCTGTGTCCATCTGCCTGTGCCTAGGCGTTGTGCGATACGCTTAGGCTGTGTCCAAGGATTCATGGTGCGAGGCGTATAGAGGTATCCGTCCGGCTCTTGTGCCGCTGCCACGATGTCAAGCACCGAGTCGATGTAATGTTCCAACTGTTTGTCGGGATAGGTCTGCAAGATGTAGCTTGCTCCTTCAATGGTCTTATACACATCCGTATCATCAAAAACGTTCCCTTTGAATTGATTGTTCTTGGATGGATGTGCCGCCATTACAAAGTTGTTGTAACGTCCTTGCTCCTCACATTTTTGGAAAGCTAACGGAATGGTCACGGTGCGTGCCGCCTGCAAACGCTGCCCCCAGAATGAGGCAGGCGCAATTTTTACCGAGGTGAAAGGTACTTGGGTGATAGGGTAGCCGTTGTTTTCAGTTGGCTTTACGTTTTGCGCCGACAGGCCGGTTATGATTCCGCCCATCATAATTACAGCTAATAATCTTTTCATGCTTTTGCTATTTAAATGATTTATAATTCAAAATCAACGATGTTGTGTCCTTAGAAATTCGGACTAATCCGGAATTCCTTTGATGGCAATAAGATTGCTGCAAAGTTATTCGGAACAACTTGAAACAGGGAGTATGAATGTTGAAAGGAGGGCGTCAAATGTTGAAGGGGCGCAAAAATCCACTATCCCCCTACAAACAGGTGTTGAAATGTTGAAAGTAAGGGGAACAAATGTTGAAAGCACGCGCTTGCGCTTCGTATCAGGTCATAGATAGAGGGCGGTTAGGATTGTCCCGATAGCGTTTGAGGTATTCAGATGGTTTCATGCCATATTCGCTTTGAAAGCACCGGCTCATGTATTTTGCTGTTCCAAAACCGGAACTATAAGCCGCTTCGCTCACCGTATACCCTTGTTGCAATAATTCGGCAGCGCGTTTTAATCTGGCAGACCGCATGAATGCGGAAGGGGTTTTGCCGATGACGGTCATCAGTTTTCGGTAAAGCCCCGTGCGGTCCATGGCCATGTCCGCACTTAACTTTTCTACGGTATACTCATTGTTATCCATGTTCCGCTCTATGCATTCAAGAAGCTTGTTGATAAAGACAGCGTCTGCATCCGAAAGATTACTTGTTTGGTTTGCCGCTGCATCCGGTGGGTATGAATGTCGGCTTGGCTCATTCCGGAGTTCAAGTTGTTTCTTCAAGCAGTACAGCAAGGAATGTATGTTCATGCCTCCATCCGATGTTTGAACCACAATTTCACCTGATAGCTCTTTCAATAGCTCGCTAAGGTCGTGTGCGCTGTTTTGAAGTTCTGTTTCAGCCATCCGTTGCTTCTTCCTATCCATATATGATCTAAACAAAGATGTGCATAGAACGATGATAATGATAGCATACAATCCAAAGGCGATTTTTGATTCATACCATTCCGGCTGTCTGCTTACAACAATTTTTACCGTTGGTGTTTCCCAATTGCCATTGGCCGAAGTGGAGCGGACTTCAATGGTTTGTTCGTTCAAAGAGACTCCGGCTATGCTAATCACGTTTTGTCCGGGCAAGAGATAATTCCAGCTCCCAGAATCATATCGGTAAGAAAAGCGTATATTAGAAGCTTCTATCGGATTCAATGTAGAAAAAGCCAGTTCAACATTCTTATCACCCGGAGGCAGTTCGATGTTTGTTTCTTTCGTTCCAACAAGGTGCGTGATATTGTTTGATTTCCATGAGGTAAGGTGTATATTCGATTCCGTATCATTCCCTATATAGCTTGAGTTGTCAAATACGGAGAAAGCTCCGCTTCCTCCTATCAAGATTTTCCCGTCCGTCGTTTTACTCAGGCTGAGTGCTGCGTCAAGAGACAAGGGTTGCTCTGTTGTGTTCATTAGAACGGAAGAATTGGTTTCTTCATTATAGACAGATAATGTATTACCGCTTAATATCCATAATTTTCCCCTACCGTCAAACTGAAGTCCGGATATGACATTTCCCGATAATCCAGCATCTATGGCTATTGAAACGGGAAGTTCTTGGGCACTCTTTTGGAAATAAAGATTGCCTGTTGCTGTAGCCCAGCTTACCTTCCCGTCGCTGCTTGTTGCAATATAGGTTACATTCTCCGAAGTAGTGTACCAATTCTTGCTGCCATCCGTGGGATTATATCTGCACAATCCTCTTTTCTCTGTCCCTATCAGTAAAATTCCGTTCTCTTCAACTTCTATTGCATAGACAATTCCTATATCCGGTAAATTATAAGTAAGCGTATGTGTGCCGAAATGATAGGAATATAATCCCCGTGATGTGCCGATCCACAAACGGTCAGAAACAACTTTCAGGACATGAATCCCGTGGAGCAATGGCATTTTCACCAATTCTTTCAAGTTAACCGTTCCGTCATCATCATACGTAACCATTTCAATATGAAGGTTGTCGCGTGCGACTAAAAAACTTTTTCCTTTGTTTAATAGCTCTATTATCGGTGCCATGTTCATTTGGTCGTGCTTTATATGCTCCGTTCGATTGGTGGCCGTATCAAAATAGTAAAGCCCTTGCCGCAATTGGCAGAACCAAAGTCTTCGTCCGTCAAAATAGGTAGCCGCTGGAAGGGCGATTGAAGGTTTCATTGACTGGACTGTTGGCAAATCGTATGTGCGCACTCCCGGTTCGTACAAGGAATAGATGGCAGAACCGATATAAGATGACATAACCCAAGCATATCCTTTCTTGTCTATGATAAGATCTCGTGGATTAAGCACGGTTCTTCCTTTTTCGATTTCAATCGGAACGAATGCTGTTGGTGAAAGGATACGGTATGTATGTACGCTCGAAGAGGTTATACCCCAAAAGAGCTTCTTGTCCGGGTCAATGGCAATCTTGATAAAACCGGTTGCACCGTCCGTAAGGTTGACCTTTTTGTATTCCTTGTGTGCATTGTCGGTATAATATAAGCCATTGTTTTCTGTGGCAATATAAAGTCCTCTATTATCAAGTTCCTCAGCTATACATGTAGGCGGGGCGGTAAACGGACAATCGACGGAAACCCAACTTTCTTTGCCTTTAGGAAATAGCTTGGGCAATCCTTTATCTTGCAAAGCCCAGACAGTGCCGTTTTGTGTTTCATACAGACTTTGCACCCGTACCTGTTTTCCTTCATACTTAGATTCGGTGCGGGAGAGACGGAGCAGATTGGGGGCATAATGTATGACGGAATTATTGGCAGAGACCCATAAACCTCCGTCACGAGCAACAAGAAGGGCATCAACTCCCCATGTTCTTATCTCGTTGTCCTCAAATATCTGTAAACTATAATCACGTTTATCTACATAATAGAGTCCGCGCTTGGTTCCAAAAAAGATTCTGCTTCTTTCTTTGTCCTCAGCGATACATGTGATGTAATTGCTAAGCATTTGATTGCCTGACAAAAAGTCTGAACGAAACGCCGAAGTCTCATATCCGTCATCGCGCCACAACCCATATCCTTCGGTGCCGTACCAGACAAATCCCTCTGCATCAATCAGCACTTTGTTGATTGCATTTGTAAGCAAATATTTTTGTGCAGGCAAAGGTCTGGCAACAACATTCGGCTGCGCATGGGTTGAAACAGCGATAATAGAATATATCCCAACCAACCAGACAATGACAATCTTATCAATAAGCGTTTTGTCCATAAATTTATTAACATTAACCCGTTGGCGGATTAAATCAGGTTGACAAAATGGGTAGTTACCTCAATTTAATTGCAAAAATAGAAGCAAGTAATAGTCGCCCACGCTATAGTGTGAGAACCACTATGCCATCCCTTGTACATTTTTTGAAAGTTTCTCAGGTTTTCAAACTACAAGATAGGTATAACGCTTCTTCAAATTTTATATGTCTTGGAGAGAGTTTTCTCTCTTCGAATGCAAAAATAAGGAAAAATGTTTGAAAAAGAAGCGAGTAGAGCAAAAAGTTATCTATTCTTTATTTCTTTTCCCTTGGTAGATTAAAAATAATAGATTAACTTTACACCAACAAATCCCGCCCGCTTCCCATAAGAACAGCGTACCCAGCGGGACATTTTTATTTTATGGGAATCAGATACACGCATCAGGCCATTACTATGGAGTAGCAAATAGGCATTCTCAAAGAGAGAGGCTTGCTGATTGATGATGTTGAGCAGGCGATTGAGATGCTTGATACCATCGGCTATTTTCGCCTTGCCGGTTATTAGCGGACTTTGAAGCCAACCGTTTCACGCATCAATTCAAGGAAGGCAGAAGCTTTGCTGATGTTATAGACCTTTATCTTTTTGATAAACAATTTAGGGCTTTACTGTTTACTGCCATCCAAACGATTGAGGTTTCCGTCCGCACAAAAATAATCAAACACTTTGCCCTCGAATTTGGTGCATTTTGGTTTATGGGCGAAAACTATGCCACCAATAAGCGCGTTTCACGGCAAACTTGGCCGTTATTCGTAGAGAAGTATCTTGCTCGCACGATGATTTTATCACCGAGCACTTCCGCAAGTACAGCGAACCCGACCTGCCTCCTGTATGGAAAATATTGGAAGTTATCTCAATGGGTACACTTTCCAAACTCTATGCTAATTTTTTAGCTGCGGCAGCCAAACATGCTGTGGCAAGGGAGTTTGGTTTGAGGCATCACCAATTTTTGAGAAGCTGGTTGGAATGCCTTGCCGTACTTCGTAACTGTTGTGCCCACCATTCAAGGCTATCGAACCGTGTCTTTCCTGTCAAACCAATGATGCCGGAGCGTATGCCCCATATTTGGATTGCAGACTTCTCATTCCGTGAACAGATCCTTTATCCGCAACTCTGCTATGTGGCATATTGGCTTAACTCCATTACGCCCAACAATATTTTCGTAACCGACTTCAAACAGCTATTGGCAAAACATCCATTAGTAAACGTCAGCTTGTTAGGTTTCCCCCGTAATTGGGAGCAAGAACCTTTATGGAAATAATGAATACCTGAAAAACAAGGAATAGGAAGTAAATAGCATTGAAAAGAAAAAAGCACGCATATTGATATGCCAAATGAGTTAAGAATCAACAAAAACGTTAAATCTTCATCTTTTAGAATACACCATTAAAGATTACGACCATATTTCGGACTTATTGCTTATAAAATATTGAGTAATAATCGGTTGTAAATACAAGATTGAAGTGCTCAGGCCTATTAAATGGGTTGCTATTAGACGGAATGAGGTGAAGGCAGTTGCCAGTAAATCACCTATCATTATCGAAGATAAACGTCAGCAGAAGAACACTTTGCTTTTGCTGGATGTGCGTTACCGAATTTATGCTAAGTTAGTATTTATTCCGGTAAAAGACTGTTCCAAAGGGGCTTTTGCCAAATATCAGCCAAATGCTGACGAGAATCCTATGAAGTATTATCAGATATTCGAACGTAGGGCATCACAAGGGCAATGTTTTACGCAGCCCTATCTCGGATGTCATGAGTTTTCTGCAAACTGGAAGTATATTGAAAGTACTGATAATCTTGATAATTCCTTAGCCGAAGACAGGGATTTTGGTATTATGCTTTATGATATGGACTTTGAGGAAAATTCACAAAAACCGAATGCTATGTTTTATAGAGCCCAAATGAAAAAGGGAGTGATTATTGTACCGGATAAAGATAGTGAGGAGGTGTTGAGATGATACTGAAAGCATTATATGATTACTATTATCGAAGTGAAGGACTACCCCTAAGTGGGCTTGAGCTAAAAGAAATAGGGTATTTAATTGTCTTAGAAAAAGATGGAATTTTTATTAGACTTGAAAGTCGTATGAATGATAAGAAAAAAACGTCGTCATTTATAGTCTTACAGGCGGTCAAACGATCAAGTAAAAAGTTTTGTGCAACTATTTTGGGGATAACTATGAATATGTTATAGGTGGTGATGAAAAGCATAATACATTTGTAGATAAAGTTACATCTAATGCACTTGACTAAATTCAAGCTTCTAACAATAATGGGATAGCCACGATTTCGTTATGTTTTCCATTAACTTTCATCTGTCTAAGATTGATGCTATTAGCTGTAGCCCAAGTACTAACTATATGAAGCTTAAAATTTGGATTACCAGTGGGGGAAGATGGGCTACATTTACTGGCACCACGAATGATTTTGAAGTCAATAGCTACAACACCTCCATATTTCTCGCAGATTTCCAACATCCAATGCCGAAAAATACGTTCGAAATATTTAGGATTCAGAGCACTGAAAAAACGATTGAAGGTATCGTGGCTGAGGATAGACTCCAATCCGAACAGCCGTTCGCGGAAAAGTCAATTTTGGCATTGCCGGAATCTTCTATTTCAGACCAGGATTCTGCATCACATATTACAGTAGTCATTGAAATATAAACGATGGCATCGGCAGAATGTATACGTTTTCTGTCAATACGAAGATCATTGATTTGTTTACAAATGCTATATATTGCTATTATTTTAGTTAATTCATGTTTCTAAACTGCTTATAAAGAGCAGAATTTAAGATGACATATAAAAACAGATTATGTATTAATTGTCAATTATATATAGTGCAATTTTGATGAATTGAATATAAGTATTTATGGTAAAAACTATAATGCGTCATCCTTGAAAGAACTTCGCTATTTCTATTGTTTCACTTAGGTGACAACGCATTAGCATCTAAATGAAAAGGCGTAGTCACCCAAGTGATATGACTGTTTCACCTTGGTGAAATTATAAATGTAACTAAGTGTTCAGGGCAGACGCATTAAAAAGTATTGTTCTGTAAAAGTTGTAACAAATAGTTTTCATCCCATCCCGCTTTTAGTCTTTTCAGATTCATACTTCCTTTTGTTGTTTTCTCATTCTTAAGTGTGGTAAGCGCCATCTTTGTTGCCACCGAGAAGCTTCTAGCTGCATTTTTTGCCTTCTTACTGTAGTCTTTTCGAAAGGTAACATCCAGTTGCCAATGAAGATTATTCTCAATAGACCAATGCTGCCTGATGGCAGATGCAATCTTCTCAGGTTGGGTATTATCAAGTGAAGTTACATAGTATCTGACCTCTTGAGTATATGCTCCTGT
>OFMG01000365.1_pt1 | contig 63106 bp, 99 predicted proteins | sample 1541751 | NCBI WGS metagenome assembly OFMG01 (sample SAMN04209232, study PRJEB22552) | human gut metagenome | biome: gut; material: feces | host: Homo sapiens | place: USA: Oklahoma
AACCGGAATCCCGACACGTCAACTCCCCAAGGAGTTGACAAAAACATAGGAACACCCCCCAGTCGGGCGAAGCCCGCCAGCCCCCGCCAGCGGGAGCCTGCTCACAGTTGTAGGGTTCGTACGATTTGTTCGGTGGTGCGGGTCACGTTGGCGGCCGCGTCGGCCAGCAGTTCGCTGAGGCTGGCGGCTCCGGGCGCGATGCCGAATACCGCGTCGATGCCGACCTCATGCAGCTCATCGATGCCGGTGCCAATATGCCCGGCTACTGCGATGACCGGCTTGCCGTGGCGCTTGGCGGTTTCGGCCACGCCGGCCGGCGTCTTGCCGAACTTGGTCTGGAAGTCGATGGAGCCTTCGCCGGTGAACACCACGTCAGCCCATTGCGCGGCCGCATCGAGTCCGGATTGTTCGATGACGATGGCGATGCCCGGGCGGAATTCGGCGTTTAGGAAGCCCTTCAGCGCTGCACCGATGCCACCGGCCGCGCCGGCACCCGGCACGTCGTTCACGGCAACGCCGAGCTGGCTGTCGATTACCTGCGCAAAATGCGCGAGGGCGGCGTCCAATGTGGCGACATCATCTTTGGACGCACCTTTCTGCGGGCCGAACACGGCGCTGGCGCCGGTGGGGCCGGTCAGCGGGTTGGTCACGTCGCAGGCGGCGGTGATGGCGACGTTCTTGAGAGCCGGGTCCATCGTGCTGATATCGATGGTGGTCAGATTGGCGAGGGCCGCTCCCCCGTGTGCCAAGTCGTTACCGTTCTTGTCCAGAAGACGAACGCCGAGGGCCTGCAGAAGTCCGGCACCGGCGTCGTTGGTGGCGCTGCCGCCGAGCCCGACGATGATGCGCTTGGCTCCGGAACGGACGGCGGCGAGCATGAGTTCGCCGGTGCCGTAGGAGGAGGCGATCAACGGGTTGCGTTCTTTGGCTTCAAGCAGTGCCAGTCCGCTGGCTTCGGCTGTCTCGACCACGGCGGTCGTGCCGTCGGCGAGCAGACCGAAGTGGCCTTCGACAGGCCGGCCGAGCGGGTCGTGGACCGGCACGGCGCGCATCGATCCGCCGGTGGCGTCGACAAGCGCGCGTGCGGTGCCTTCACCGCCGTCGGCCATGGGAAGGCAACGGACCTCGGCATCGTGGTCGGCATTCTCAATCCCCTGAGCCATCGCCCGGGCCGCCTCCATGGCGGTCAGGCTCTCTTTGAAGGAGTCAGGGGCGCATAAGTATCGCGTCATGCTTCGAGCATACCGCACGACACGACGAAACGGTAAACGTTTTCCGTAATTCGCGTGATTATTTTTTTCAGAATTCAGGCTTTCCAATCCACAATGCTACTATTGCAAGCAAAAATGCGATATCGTTGCGGTAAACGTTTAGACACGTTTTCCGTTTCAGGGAAGAAGAGGATCGATTCGATCGTGGCTGTACAGAACGATAAGGCGCAATCGCCAGCGACATTGATGGATGTCGCCAAAGAAGCCCAAGTCTCCATCGCCACCGCATCCCGCGTGCTCAACGGCAGCACCCGCAAGGTACGCAACCAATCGTATGTCAAGGTGATGGAAGCAGCCACCAAGCTCAACTATCGTCCCAACGCCTATGCTCAGGCAGTGGCCAAAGGCACCGCACCGAACATCGTGCTGCTGGTCTCCGATATCTCCGATCCCTACTTCGCATCCGTATCGCAAGGCGTGGTCAAGGCGGCGGCCGAACGCGGCATTTCCGTGACCATCGGCGTGGCAGCCACCCCGCACGAAGAGTTGGAGGCGGTGCGTAAGTCCGTATCCACCAGGCCGCGCGGCATCATCATCTCCGAAAGTGAATACACCGACGCGCCAGAACGCCAGGCGTTGCAGACGGAACTCACCCAGTACGAAGCATCCGGCGGACGTGCCGTGTTCGTGCTCAACCGCAACCTGCCCTTCCCGGCCGTGGACGTGGCGAACGATGTCGGCGCGCGCGCCATCGCAAAGCTGATCGTCGATTCCGGGTATACGCGCCCTGCGATTCTCAAGGGCGATGACGCACATCGCTCCTCCAAAGAACGACTGGCCGGTGTGATGGAAGTGCTGGACGAGGCAGGCATCACCGTGGATCCGAAAGCCGTGGCGAACGGTAAGTTCAGCCGTACCGACGGCTATGCGGCCGTCATGCAAATGGCCCGATCCGGACTGCTGAAGCCGGGCGAAGGCGCACTGTACGACGGCAAAGGCATCGATTCAATCATCGCGCTCAACGACGTGATGGCCATCGGTGCGATGACCGCGTTGCGCGCCAACGGCATCGAGCCGGGTCGGGAAATCGGCGTCACCGGTTTCGGCGACATCCCCTACTCCGCCGACGTGTTTCCGCCACTGACCACCGTGCATCTGCCGCTGGCCGAAATGGGCCAGGCCGCCGTGGACAGCATCCTGTCCAACCGCGATGACGGGGAGGCCACCGGCGGCACTGCCAACCGCCTGATCTACGTGCAAAGCGCCCCGGACGTAGTCCTACGCGGTTCCCTCCCCCGCCGGTAAAACAAAAATAGCTCCCTCTGACGGTGTAACCACAACTAGCGAACAGGTAATGGCGACTGCCGCGCACCATACCACCGACTCATACACCGACGAAATCGAAGAACTGTTCGATTACCGAGTCATTGAGCAACCGGCCACGACGAGTGGGCACCACTCGATGATTATCGGATACGGTAATCAGGCCTTCGCTGACCATTGGGGCGAGTTGGTCAAGGGAAACATTACGGAGAGTCTGGGGCGTGCTGCTCATACCCGCATCGTTGATGGCGCGGTTGATGCGGTCGAGGTCAAGGCCCTCGTGCAGGCGCAGCCCGAGCATGATGAGCTCTTCGAGGTTTTCCTCGGGAGTGATCGTCTCGCTATCGGCCCACGGCACACGGTTCTCGTTGATGGCCGTGCCCCACAAACGCGGGTGCGCGATGTCCCAGCTGCGCAGACCGTGTGAGACAGAAACCACCCCCAGTCCGGCATCCGCCGGACAGCCCCCGCCAGCGGGGGCATGAATTTCTTGGGAGTTGTTCCCATGCGCGTTGATCATACCTAGTTCGGCGTTGGCCTGTCCATCAGCTGAGGCAGAGGCAATGGCTTCGGACTTGCCCCCGCCAGCGGGGGCTGTCAGCGAAGCTGACTGGGGGTGGTCAGCCTCGGTCACCGCGTTGTAGTGGGAGTGGGCACCTGGCCCTAGACCGGCCCAATCGACGTTGCGCCAGTAGCCGAGGTTGTGCTGGCTTTCGTATCCGGGGCGAGCCCAGTTGGAGACCTCATACCATTCGAGGCCGGCGGCGGCGAACAGGTCGTCAGCGATCTCGTATTTAGCTGCCTCGTCATCGTCATTGGGCTTGGGCAGAGTGCCGGCCGCGATTTGACGGCCCATTTTCGTGGTGGGTTCCACGGTCAATGCGTAGGCGGAGATGTGGTTTACGCCAAGATCGATGGCGGTCGTGACCGAGGTGCGCCAATCGTCCAGGCTCTCCCCCGGTGCACCGTAAATCAGATCCACGCTGGAGCGCAGGCCGGCCTTATTGGCGGCATTAACGCCTGCGGCCACGTTGGCCGGCGTATGCGTGCGGTCGAGGGTTTTGAGCACATGTGGTACGGCGGACTGCATACCGAAGGAAACACGGGTGAAGCCGCCGGCAGCGAGCTCATTGATGTAATACTCGTTGACCGTGTCCGGATTGGCTTCGGTAGTGATTTCCGCGTCGGGCGCGATGCTCCAGATCTTGCGGACGGCATCGAGCATGGCGACCAGATCGCGGGCGGCGAGAATTGTGGGGGTGCCGCCGCCGAAGAACACGGTGGAAACCGGCGGCTCCTCGATGCCGTGGTCGAGCTGCCACTGCTTGGTCAATTTCATTTCCCGAATGACCATATTGGCATAGTTGCCGCGCGAGGCCCCCGCACCAAGATCCGTAGCCGTGTAGGTGTTGAAGTCGCAGTAACCGCAGCGCCGCAAGCAGAACGGGACGTGGATGTAGACCTCGAACACTAGCCCTCGGTCTTCTGAGCGGCGCGGATCTTGTCTTTGGTGTCGCGGTCGTTGGAGTCCTCGCCGGTGGACAGGGCTGCGATGAACGCCTCCTGCGGCACCTCCACATGGCCGAGCATCTTCATGCGCTTCTTGCCAGCCTTCTGCTTTTCGAGCAACTTGCGCTTACGGGTGATGTCGCCGCCGTAGCACTTGGCGAGCACGTCCTTGCGTAACGCACGAATGTTCTCACGTGCGATGATGCGCGAACCAATCGCAGCCTGAATCGGAATCTCGAACTGCTGACGCGGAATCAGACTACGCAGTTTCTTGGTCATCATCACACCGTACGAATACGCCTTATCGCGGTGAACGATGGCACTGAACGCATCGACCTTCTCGCCCTGAATAAGGATGTCCACCTTGACCAAATCGGCGGACTGCTCGCCATCCTCATGGTAATCAAGGGAAGCGTAGCCCTTGGTGCGGGACTTGAGCTGGTCGAAGAAGTCGAACACGATTTCCGCCAGCGGAATGCGGTAGTGCATCTCGACACGATCGGTGGAGATGTACTCCATCGTGCCCATAATGCCACGGTGGTCCTGGCACAGATCCATCACCGCACCGATGAATTCCTTGGGCGTGATGATGTCGGCGGCAACCATCGGCTCGACAATCTTCTTGATTTTGCCGTCCGGGAATTCGCTCGGGTTGGTCACATGATGCTGGCTGCCGTCCTCGGCGGTCACGTCGTAGGTGACGTTCGGGGCGGTCTGGATCAGGTCGAGGCCGAACTCGCGGGAGAGTCGCTCGTTGACGATTTCCATGTGCAGCAGACCCAGGAAGCCGCAGCGGAAGCCGAAGCCTAGGGCCACGGAGGTTTCCGGCGTGTAGATCAGGGCGGCGTCGTTGAGCTTGAGCTTGTCGAGTGCATCACGCAGTTCGGGGAACTGGGCGTTGTCGATCGGGAACAAACCGGCGTAGACCATCGGCTTCGGGTCGCGATAGCCGGGCAACGGCTCGGCGGCCGGGCGGACGGCCGAAGTCAGGGTGTCGCCCACCTTGGACTGACTCACATCTTTCGCACCGGTGATGATGTAGCCGACCTCGCCGGCACCGAGTGCCTTGGTGCGGGTCATATCGGGGCTGATCACGCCGATTTCAATGGGATCGTGGGTCATGCCAATGCCCATCATGTGGACCTTTTCGCGGTCGTGCAGTTCGCCGTCCTCCATACGGATGTAGGTGACGATGCCGCGGTAGGAGTCGTAGACGGAATCGAAGATCAGCGCGCGGGCGGGGGCATCGGGGTCGCCGTGCGGGGCGGGCACGTCCATGACGATCTGGTCGAGCAGGTCGGCCACGCCTTCGCCGGTTTTGCCGGAGACGCGCAGCACGTCGCTCGGCTCGCAGCCGATCAGACCTGCGATCTCCTCGGCATGCTTGTCCGGTTCTGCGGACGGCAGGTCGATTTTGTTGAGCACGGGGATGATGGCCAGATCATGGTCGATGGCCATATACAGATTGGACAGGGTCTGCGCCTCGATGCCCTGGGTGGCGTCGACGAGCAGCACCGCGCCTTCGCAGGCGGCCAGTGCGCGGGACACCTCATAGGTGAAGTCCACGTGGCCGGGGGTGTCGATCATACCGAGCGTGTATTCGGTGCCGTCAAAGGTCCACGGCACGCGCACGGCCTGGGATTTGATGGTGATGCCACGCTCCTGCTCGATATCCATACGGTCGAGGAAGCGATCGCGCATCTCTCGCTCGGGCACAATGCCGCTCAACTGCAAGATGCGGTCGGCCACGGTCGACTTGCCGTGGTCGATGTGTGCGATGATACAGAAGTTGCGAATCACCGACTGATCCGTGGAACCCGGCTGATTGTGTTGGACGACCAACGCATTCCTCCTCTTGGCATATACTCAAACTTCACCTAGTGTAGCCGAGGGACTGTATTCGGCGTGGCATTGCGCGGGTTTTTCCGGGGCTCATGCTATCCTCTAACTTTTGTATGTCCTTATAACACACATCGTTTGGAGTAAACGTGGCAAACATTAAGTCGCAGAAGAAGCGCGTGCTCACCAATGAGAAGGCGCACCTTCGCAACGTGGCTGTGAAGTCCGGCCTGAAGACCGCCATCCGCGCCACCCGCGAAGCCATCGCCGCCGGTGACAAGGCTGCCGCCGAGGCCGCCTACAAGGTTGCCGCCCAGAAGCTCGACAAGGCTGCTGGCGCTGGCGTGATCCACAAGAACCAGGCCGCCAACCGCAAGTCCGGCCTCGCTGTTGCGATCAACGCTCTGTGAGCATAAGCCTCTTAAGGTTTTAGAAAGTCCCGCAAGTCATCTGGCTTGCGGGACTTTTTGTATCTCCGTTCAAAGAGGTACATTGGCGGTCTTGCGAAATGACATCTCCGTTCAGAGAGGTACCGAATACGGGAAAAACCAACTATAAACGCCATCATTGCAACACTTATACTCAGCGTTTCGTGCTTCAGGTACCTCTTTGAAAGCAGTTAGCATTCTGCAGAAGGCCAGATGTACCTCTTTGAAGACAGTTAGCCCTGAGGCGGCCTTGAACCATCCTGAGGCTTGTCTTCTTCGTCCTTGGTGGTATCGCCGGGATCGACGGTATCGGCGTGCGGATGGATGACCGGGCGCTTGAGATATCGGCTTTCGCTGGGCAGGTAGACGCGATGACGTTCGACGGCTCCGGGCAGAGTGACGTTGAAGCCTACCGAGAGCAGTCGCAGCGCCACCACGATGATGACGATCAGCACGTCGAGCAGCATTTCCGAGCGCATGTCGAACCAGCCGTAGCTTACGCCGCGCCATACCAGCACGGTCAGGATGCAGCCGATGAACGAAGGCACAGCATAGAGGTGTTTGTCTCGAATAATCATTGGCACGTCGCCAATGAAGATGTCACGAATGAGGCCGCCGGCCAGTGCTGTGAACATGCCAAGGAATACGGCTGTCATGCCTGAGGAACCGTAGGCCAGAGCTTTTGCGGTGCCGCTGACTGCGAATAGTCCGAGGCCCAGAGCATCGATGACAGTCATCGTCCATTTGAGTTTGGTGATCTCCGGATGGGCCACCACCACGATAATGCCGGAAAACAGCGTGGTGAGCACATAGCCTTTGTCGGTGATGCCGACCGGCGGCAGGGCACCGAGCATCACGTCGCGCACAAGACCGCCGCCGAGTGCGGTAAGCCATCCGCACAGCATGATGGTGAAGATGTCGTAGCCCTTGCGAATGGCGGCAAGTCCGCCCGATAATCCCCAACACAGGATTGCTAAATACTCGATGACCACAAAAACGATGTTGTTCTCCAACGCCACCTGCATGAGCCACTCCCCTCTGGTACCGCTTCGGTTCGTCTCAGTCCGTCTTCGTTCTGTTCCCGTTCATCCTTATTCGGCGCTACAGCCCGTCGTACCCGAGCCTACAACAGGCCTTGCCTGAGTAGTATGGCCGGGGAGGAAGGGGCCACTAAGACGTGAATAGGATGGCAATGACGCCAGCTTGCCGGTAGTCGTTGGCAACTCAGCCCCTCTAGGTTTTACGATCTGTAATCAAAAAACATGTATGGACTTAATCGTTGTTGATTTCTGATTCAATCAAGGCGACTTTTTCTTCGACATCACGCAAGCGATTGCGCAGTGCGGACTCGATATCGATGCCGTCAACGCGGGCCTTGCGCACGACGGCGAGGATTTCATCGGCGTAGGCATCGGCCTTCTCCCGTTCAGCGGAATTGTCGCCGCTTGATTCGGATTGGTTCGCCGCTTGAGGATGTACATCATCTCGCTGAGCATCAGCCGCAGCCGGCTCATCAAACGCCGCGAACAATCTATCAGCATTCGGCGATTTGGAGATGCGAGAAACGACTTTGGCCGCGCGAGGCAACGCACCTTGAGCGCGGGAAATGCCCTCAAGCACGGATTTACGATGCTTTTCCTGCTGTTTCATCTTTTCCCATAGAGCCAGCACAGCTTCCGGGGATTCGGGTTGGGCAGCTTCTCCCCCGTCGTTACTGTCAGCATCAAAAGCATCAGAAGAATCAGAGGAATTGCCGGCATCATCAGCCGCAAACACATGCGGATGCCGAGTGATGAGCTTGTTCACCAACCGATCGGCGACCTCATCAATACCGAACGGGTCCTCAGTATCCGATTCGCAGACCCGCGCCTGAAACACGGATTGCAGCAACACATCACCCAGTTCCTCGCGCATGTTGTCACGGTCGTGAGTCTCCACCGCGTCGACGTATTCGTAGGTTTCCTCGAGCAGATTCTTGAGCAGCGACTTGTTCGTCTGCTTGCCGTCCCACGGGCAGCCGCCCGGCGAATACAGCACATCCACCACGGCCTTGACCCGGTCCAGCGCCGTCGCTGCCTCAGCCACCGGCTTCAATTTCGAGCAGTGTTCGAAGCCTGACGGCAAACGGTAGGCTGAAGCATGGTATTCCGTCATGTCACTCATCTTGCTCATAGGTTTGCTCCTGTTCTCATCTGGATGAACCATAACCACCCCCCGCAACGTGCAGAAGACCTAGATCATATTATTTGTTGCGGAATGTTGCTAAATCCATCTGTATCTCTCTAGCCAAGAACATTTCCAATACGCCAAGACCCCTTGGAATTGTTGCTGTTCCAAGGGGTCTTAGTCAGAAACAAAAGGTGCTAGTTCAGCACACCTTCCACATCCAGTAACGTATAATGAAATCAATGGCTCTCTCGGAAAGAACGGCGGAATTTCAACGATTTGATACGATTGGTATACCATTGGAATACCATTCGCCACGGATTGTTTGTTGGAGAATGTTGGAGAATGGAGGATGCTGAATGCCTAGGATAAGGAAAACCGGAGCGGTCTACCCCATCCGCCACGAGCAGCGGAAGACACTCAAGGACGGCACGGTAAAGACATACGTGAACTGGCAGGCCAAGGTGGACGGCCGATGGGTGTCCGCCAAGACCTACAAGGAATGCGACAGGAAGATAGCCGAAGCCCTCAAGGAGAAAACCGAATGGGGCATGGGCGTGGACCGCGCCACCCGTCTCGGGGAATACGCGGCGCAATGGTTCGAGCTGAAACGACGCGACCTGAAACCCGCGTCCACCGGCAACTACGCGAGCCTCATAAGCGTCCACCTGAGCAGGTACGCGAACGAGAAGCTGGGCGAAGTGACCGCCTCGGCGGTGCAGCGCATGATAGCCAACATGCGCAACCTCGACGGCACCCCATGCTCATACGACCGGCAGTTGGGTTTCTACAACATTCTGAACCAGATATTCAAGGCGGCGGTGGCCGACCGGCTGATACCCACCAGTCCCGTCACCAGCGCGGCGAGGCCGAAACGCAGGGACACGGGATTGGCCGGGGACCGGCGCACCATCAACGGGCCCGTGGTCGTTTCGACGGACAAGCGCAGCGGCTCGCAGGACCGCAAGGCGTTCACCGTGAAGCAGATGCAGGACATGCTCGAAGCGTCCTCCGACGACCTGTTCATGGGCGCACGCCAATGGTGGAGGCTGCTCACCGGCATGAGGCAGGGTGAGATACTTGGAGCCACATTGGATGATCTCGACCTGTGGCGGGACAAGACGTTGGAGACACCGGACAGCGGCGAGATATGGATAGGCACCTACACGGTGAACTGGAAACTGGAAAGCCTCGACAAGGAGCATGGGTGCGGGGAGCCCGGCAGGGACGGAAGATACCCGTGCGGTTTCAAACGGCCTTCGAGCTGCCCCCGATACCGGTGGAGGGTGCCGGACGGATACGACATGATACACCTGTGCAAGGGGTACGCGTTGACGCCGCCGAAGTCCGCGAGAGGCAAGGTCGTGCCGATAATCCCCCAGTTGGGCACCGTCATGCACCGGTATCTGGAAGCCACGGAGAGCATCATCCCGAACCCGTACAACCTGATATTCAGGACGCGCGAAGGACTCCCGATATCCGCGTTTGATGACAGGGCCGGTTTCCGCGACCTCATGCGCAGGGCGGGCATCCCCGACTACGAGAACCGGTACGGGCATGAATGCCGCAATTCCGTCGTATCGCTCCTGTTCCACATGAAGGTTGACGCCGGCATCATCCAACGCATCGTCGGCCATTCGTCCGTGGAAATGAGCGAGCATTACCGCACCGTGCCGATAGAGGATTTGATGCGAGGCATGGAGACGATAGGCGACGGGCTCGATTTGAAGCAGATCGAATGGAAGGCGTAAGCATATTCCCGGCATCAAGAAAAATGGTCTCGTCCTCTAATACAAGAGGACGAGACCACTTGCCTCATGAAAGCCATCCGGCAATAATCGTGTCTCCCAGGCTGAACTCTTCTTGTATAAAGCTGACTGGGTGTTCCAGCCGACGCTGGGCTCGTTCCAGCGCCCCCTCTAGGAGTGAAACGCAGGGTGCGGTACAGCAATGGTATTCACGGCATGATTTCCTAGAACGGTTCGAGATGACACTGCCGCACACGCGGCATTTGTCTCCTGGCTTGGACGGTTCAGGGAATAGTCTATCGACCCAACTGTCTATGCCCCCGTAGGGGTCGGCACCTATCACCTGTCTTACATCCTCCGGCAGGCTGGCATCACCAATCACAGAACGTATTGTGTACTGCTCCCCCATATCAACGAGTCCATTTGCGTTGAGCTTTCGAGCGAGAAATATCAGCAGCTCCGCGCATTTGCCCGCATCATATGTAGCCGTATGGTATTCATTCTCAGATAATCCGAGGTTAAATTTCCTGCATAGATTACCGAGATTATACGGATGGCTGCCACTCAGCCCAGGATAGATCAGCTTCGCTGCCTCGTATGTGCATACATAGTCGAATACCGGCATGGGGATTAGGTATTGTTCACATGCCTTTTCCATCATGGATATGTCGGCGCTTTTCGCGCTGTGAAATGCGAGAATGTCCTCCCCCATGAACTCGCGCAATGGTTCGAGAACATCAGGCCATGAGGGAGCGCCGATAAGGTCTTCGTCTTTTACATGATTGTGTCGCATGTTCTGTGGATTCCACTCGCTTCGCGGCACAGCCGGGGCCACTGGGCAATCGAAGGAATCCACCTGACGGCCGTTGCGCACTTTTACTGCGCCGGCCCAGCATATGCTTCCCGGCTTATTTGACACTGTTTCAAAATCTATCGCTACGAAGTCCAATGACACGAGAGCCTCCTTGATCTTGTCCATACAAAGCGATTGTAGGTCGTGAATCGCGGCGCGGCGTGCATTAGATTGCGGAAATAGTAAATCGGGTGCATAATCAAAACTATGGAATCGAACATTTGTTCTAGTGAGTTGACCGCAGGGTCGTGCGGTCGTATGTCGTTCGATTCTTCAAAGGAAAAGAAAGAGGTCCGCCCATCCCGCGAAGAACCGGCGAACCTCTCAGCATTGCCCCACCACCAGAAGGAGGTGCGACATGAGCTAGTCTAACACTATTCGACTCGCCTGCGGCCTACCGAAGCGGCTATGAGGGCAAGGGAATCAGGAAGCCCGACCATCGGCGCGATGATATCCAGCTCGGAAATCAGGAATGACTTTTTTCCCGTCAGCCGATCGCTGACATAGGACTGGGCTTTTCTGTCTATCGCTTTTGCGATATCCATCTGAGTGAGATGCTTGTCCTTCATTCTCGCGTCAAGGTATGCACCTATTGCGATATCTGTGTTTGAGATTTTTGCGTTCATAACAAACAGTATATCTCATATAACATATCTTGTCGGGCGTGTCGTTCTTTGACATATCTTAAATAAGATATATAGTTGTAACCAGCAAATCGGAATACGGTACAAACACATTGTTGAATATCGTATATAAGATATGGAGACTTCATGGACACCAACGCATTCATCTCGCAGGCAATATCGGTACGCCTTCTGCGAACCAAGAAGAAGCAGTACCAGCTCGCGTCCGAACTGAATATCGACCAGACCGTGCTCAGTCATTACATGACCGGCAAAAGCTCTTGGAACGCCAAGGTAATGGACCGCATTGCCCCTCTCCTCGGCTGGGGCTCTGCTGTTGACATCGCGATTGCCGCAGAAGAGGAACGAAAGATTATGCAGTCGATTCCCCCTTCCGAGTCTCCCAAGCCAGAAGCTGAGCAGCGTCTTTCTAAGTCTTCTGACATGGAGGTAACAGCATGAAACGGCATGTCAGCCTTCCTCCGAAGAGTCGGAGAACCGCGAGACGCGGATACACCCACCGATACACGGTTTCCGTCCACATGATTGAGTTACGCAACCGCAATTTCGTAAGACAACTCAAGAACGATATCGCCTCCGGTCTTATCGGAGACGTGGAACTTCGCGGCTTCGGCCTTGAGGAAAGCATGGCGATGGGCGTACTGCTGGACACGGACCCGGCAAAGCTCGCGTCCAGCAGCGACATTCCGGTAACCATCAGTCTTCTCGACCGGCATGAGGCGTTCGTCACGTTCGGTGAATACCGGCTCATGAAACAGGAACGCCTGATGGACTGGCTGGACATGGTTCAGACGGGAACGTTCAGGACCACACCGGATATTGAACCGTCCACGGAAGTCCTGCCCCGTCTACATAAACCAGAAGGAGCAACGGCATCCACTCCCCTCGACGCCATTCGTCTGATGATGGACCGATACGAATCGAAGAATCATGTACAAGACTAAGCCCAAGACCAATGAGCATGGGGAACATGTCTACGACTCCCCTGCTATCGGCATGGTGATGTACGACCCGTTGGAGGCGGATGTCACGAAGACCTTTGAAGCCCACATTTTCAAAGGCGAGGCGCATCCGGGATATGTAAAGGTGACGGCACCGCTTTCCGTATGTGAAAAACTGACCCCGGAACAGGCCCGCGAGATAGCGAAAGCGCTCAATGACCTGGCGGATAAGGCCGAATCCTTTCCGAAGGAACTTAACTCGATAGGCAGGTGACGATATGAGTGACGGCAACTATTCGTATGCCTCGGATTCGTCGGAGCGTGTTGCCGACGAGCTGAACATTCTCAACACGTGGATGGCTCAGATCGTGGAAACCGGGCTTCCCCAAATCTCCGCGCAGTTGGCGGAAATCTGGGGAGAACAGGTCAAGCGTCGCGAGTCAGACTCCGAGTTTGTCCAGACGATCGGAAAGCTCGCGCTGGTTGGCGGCGATAACGTCAATGGCCTTGGCTGTGAAGTCCATCGACGTTTTGATGTGTCTCAGCCAGGTCTCGGCGTTGTTGGAGGCGTTCAGGAAGCTCATGTCTCCCCTGATCTCCCGAGCCGCTTTTTGAAGCGCGTCGATGTCGGTCATTTTTCATTCTTCCTTTCGGGTTTGGCATGTGGTTTGGCGATTACAAGCCTAATCCGAAAGGGCCTTTAAACGATATTCACAAGAGAAAGAAAACAATGGTCAGTTCAGATCGTAATCTCTCGCAGAAGCTCGTGGTCGAGGAACGTCGCACCCGTGAATACTTCACCGGCAACGTCACTGCCGAAGGTCTTATCAATGCGGAAATCGACACCGATTACGGTGCCCGTCCCCTCACTCCAAGTCAGGCGCGTTTCGCCGCCAAGGCCCTTGAGGACTTGGCTGACTGCGCCGACGAGAAGAACGAGGAATAACAAGTCTTGCCGCAGTGGGTCGTTTTTTATCCACCTATCGACTACAGGCAAATAAATACCATACTGCGATCTGCTGCGGCAACCATCGGCCGGAACCCTTCGGGGTGTCTGGACACGCACCATCGTCACCACACCATAGGACTCGTCATCCATCTCTCAGAAACCAGAAACACGGTGACGGCAAGGACGTTCTCGGTTCGAATCCGAGTCCGGCCACGAGGAAAGGACATGTCATGAACAGGAAAACGTATGGGGCGCACTGCTCCGGCTGGCAGCATTCCATGGACGAACGCCGCCACATGGTTGAGAACCTTATGCTGCTTGCTGTCGTGACGGTGACGGTATGCGGGTTCCTTGTCCTCGCGTTCCAACCGTATGCGGGACCGTGGAGCATTCTGGCGGGCTTCTGCTGCTGTACCCCACTGACGTTCTCCCACCTCCTAAGCGAGTAGCCATAATGCTTCCGGCCGGGGTCTTTTTTATTCCTTACCTTCCTCCCCGGCCGGTGGAGCCAAGCGCACGGTGGCCGTGGTCGTGAAGCGTTCCGATGTCATGGACTTCACGATCACACCCGGGTCCGACTCCCGGCTTGGCGCTCAGAAAAATTTAACCCCTTCGCGTCCTGCGTCGAAACCAGCAAAACAAGGGTTTCGGACGTGTCAGCACCGGCGTAGAAGGACAACCAAATAATCAAGCCCAGTGAAGGGAAACAATCATGGAACTCACCCCATTCGACCGTATGAGACTACTCAGCGAGGCGCGTGGACTATTGCCGCAGGACGAGCTTGAACGTCGGGCACGTCTGATTCTCGACGGTTCCGCCGCTCCTTCCAAGACATCGAAGGAACCCGACTTGCCTCGTCTCATCATCAGCGACTTCCTACGTTCGAAAGGATTCGAGCCGATGAAGAAAAACGCCCTCCATTTCGGCTCCCGTTTGGCCGAGAACTACAAGACGAAGTTCGGCGTCTACCCGCCGAAGCACGGGAAGACCTACATCTACTACGAGATCGACAGGCCTCTCATGGAGGAGACGTGGGCTCAGATTCAGACGGAGGACGCCGACTGATGGCATCTGATTTCAACTCCATCGCCAGAGCAATCCGTTATCTCGGTGATTGCGTCCGTTATCTCGCGGACAAGTATGTGGCCGTGAACGATCGCGTGTACTCGGATTGGAACGAGGCGTCGAAGGTCGTGGGAGACGTTGGCCGCGACCATGTGGCCGATTATGCGGAGGCGTCGCACAAGCAGGGCAAGTCGCGTACTTGGCGTCACAGTCACCTAATGGAGCGTGAAGAACAATTGTCTATGCAGTCGAGGGGTTCTCATGTTGACCCCGAATGACGTTGACGATTTTCCCGACTCGGTGGCCGACACCATCGAGGTTTTAGACAAGGAAGCACTCAAAGCAAGAAAGGAAAGGCAATGACCGTCGAGCAGATGACCGATGACGATTACTTCGCGTTTGACGCGGTGGACCAGACCGCGTTGAAGAAGTATCTGGTTAGCCCGTTGGCGTATTCGCAGTATCTGACCGGCGAGCATTCGTCCTCTCCCCAGTTCGAGTTCGGGAAGGCGGCTCACAGTCTCATATTGGGCAGTGGCCCCGAGGTGCTGGCGAAACCGAACCTACGCACCAAGGAAGGCAAAGCCATGTATGCGGAGACATTGAAACTGCATGAGGGCGAGGATATCGTATGGCTTTCTCCCGATGATGTGGAGAAGGTCGAGGCCATGCGGGACATGGTTGGAGATTTCTTCACGAAGCTGGATGGTCAGCCGGAGGTGGCGATGATCGCCACCGACCCCGATACCGGGTTGTCGATTAAGGGCAAGGCGGACTGGTTGCCGTCCACTCCCGACCCGGATGGTGTGCTGCGTATCCGTGATTACAAGACCACGGTGAAGTCGCCGGATGAGTTCGAGCGTTCCTGCTGGCAGTACGGGTATCACATTCAGGCCGCGTTCTACATGCGTCTCTACCGGTTGACGATGCCCGAATATAAGGGGCCGTTGGGTTTCGAGTTCATCGTGCAGGAGAAGAACCCGCCGTTCGACTGGATGCGCTACGAGATTCAGGAGGATTCGCCCATCATCACCGAACTGGCGGAACCGAAGATAAACCACGCCTTGCAGGGCATCAAATGGTTCCGTGACAACACGGAGGACCCGTTGGAGGCTATGAGGGCCTACGGGTTGCCCAAATACCCGCAGGATGTCGTGTTCCCCGACTGGAAGCTGTTGGAGGAAGAGGAGGAGATTGAATCATGGCGGTAATCAAGAAGGATGCTCGGGGCGGGCGTGGCACGTATGCGACGCTGGCTTCCGTCGTGAACTATGTGGACGAGCAGGGGTTCGACCTGCAATGGCCGACCCAGTTGGTTGACGGACGCCTGTATGTGGATACGGCCGTCAGGAAGAAGGGCACGGACAAGTGGATTGCCAGTAATTGTCTTATCCCGGTCGAGGTGGGTGATTCGCGTGGCATGAGCGTCATGCAGGCCCTCGGTTCCGCATTGACGTATGCGCGACGCTACAGCACTTGCGGCGCGTTCGGACTGGCGACCACGGATGATGACGGTGAGACGAGCGGCTACAAAAAGCGTTCTGTCAAGGGTATGACCGACGAGCAGAAAACACAGATCGACCGGATTCTTGAAGACTGCAAGATTCCGGTGGGTCAGGAGAACGGTTTCATCGGCAATGTCCTGCAAACGCGGGTCGCTTATGGCACGTTGACCGAATATCAGGCGCAACGGTTCATCGACGCTTATCGACAGCATAACGACAAGGTTAAGGAGGCTCCTAGTGAGCAGTGAGATTGGTTTGAACGACGTGAAGCCGGGCATGTGGGTTGAGTTTGATGATGCGGACGGGCATTATGCGGGCGAACTGCATGAGATGAAGAACCCGGAAAGTATGGTGGACGTTCTCATCATGAGTATGGGCCATAAGCCGCCACTGTACATCGAGACCGAGGATGAAGGCAATCTCGTGGTTTTCTTGGATTTTGGCGATGGGTACAGTACCGGTTTCGCTCGGAACGTGCATGTGTACGAGTCGAAGCCCGAGACGGAATCCGTCAAGCAGGCTGAAGATGATGACAAGAAACCGTTCTGGAAAGGCAAGACCTGCGGGGAGCTGGAAGGGCTGCGTGTCAAGATAACGTGGAATAACGGCGACACGATGACCAGTACGCTCGACATGGTGGGAAACGTTGCTCATTGCGTCTCTCTTTCTCCCGCCATTCGTTCATCCTCGACTTTCGTCCCTTACTCCGGTATCAAGTCCATCGAACTGGTGGATGATGCTTTCCGTGAGCGTATCACCGATATCACGAAGGTTCGCCCCGGCGACAAAGTGGTGGTGAAGAACGGCAACGAGTACACGGTGAAGAAGACGGATTCTGATCGTATGGGCGGACAGACCCTGTGCCTGAGTATCGGGGAGCTCGGCTTTCCGGACGGGTGGTGGATGGATGACTCCTTTTTCCAATATGCGTACCGCGGACCGTACACGATGGATGACCTTCCGAAGGAGCCGGGCTTCTACAAGGCTCGCACCGAATCGGTGTGGAAGCATGACGGCAAACGTTGGATGCCGGTGCTCTCCCATGATGGCACCATCGCCCCCGCCTTCCCATGCCAGTCCCAATCCCGCAGCCAGTTCTTCAAGACCAGTGTCCGGGATGATCGTTTCCCGTTCACGAAGGTGGAGGCGAGCTTCGAGTGACTTTCACCCCGAGGCCGGGCTGCAAGTGCGCCAGATGCCTGTGGGCTCACGGGGACAAGATCACGCTCCCCCAATGCCCCACATGCGGTGCCGTTGATTGCGCCGGAGCCCAATCACACATGCTGGTCTGCAACAGGCGGGCCATGGAGAAACACAAGACGAACAATTACAGGAGGAATGCGTAATGGCCGGAGAACCAAGCATCGAGTTTACCGGATATGCGGGAGAGATCAAGGATTTTCAGGATTCCAGTATTCTCAACGTCAGCGTCCATCCGGGTTACACGGATAAGAACACGAACCAGTGGGTTGACAAGGAGCCTCAGTTCTATGGTGTGCGTCCCTTGTCGAATCAGGCGAAGGATGCTTTGAATCAGATTCGCCAGTTGAAGTCCCAGCCGAACATGAGCGTGAAGGTTCTTGTGAACGGCAGCTTGTCCAAAAGAGTGTCGGAAAAGGATGGGAAACGGTATGAGAATTGGGATGTCGCGGCCCGCACCATTGCGGTGTTGAGCGCGAAACCCAAGGCCCAGCAGTCTCAGCAGTCCGGTTTCCAGCAGTCACAGCAGCAGTATCAGCAAGGATTCCAGCAGCCGCAACAGGGATTCCAGCAACCGCAACAGCAGTATCAGCAGCCTACGGACCCGTGGAGCCAACCCCAGGACGAATACGGAAATGGGCAGATCTAACCCGTCCCAACACGTCAAGGATTTGGTGGACGCACGCGACCAATACCGGTGCGTCCGCTGCGGCAAACCATTCCATTGGAGCGGTTTCAGCCGGCATCATCGCAGACTCCGGTCACACAAGTGGCCGGGACTGCATGAGGCGTCGAACATCATCTTGGCGTGTGGGAGTGGCGATACGGGATGTCATGGGTGGATTCACGCCCATCCGCGTGAGGCCATGAGCTTGGGGTATATCGTGAGCGGTTTCAACGATCACCCCGAACTGGTGCCGATTCTCACCGCCCAACATGGTTGGGTGCTTCTGGACGATAAGGGAGGTTGGACGCGATGCGAACCGCCGAAGCAGTAAGCCTGTTGTTCATCCTGTTCTGCCGTGACCCGCAGTTTCGGCGGACATTGTACAAGCTCGACCCTGTGCTGTTCCGCAGGTTCACTAATGGGGAGGTGTGGTTGTGAACGTTGATGACATGACCGACGAGGAGTTCATCGACTATTGCCGGAACGGCGGCGAACTGTCCGGCCTGATAACTGAACGTCACCCGAAATGCGATTGGTGCGGCTGCACGTACCGGGTCGGCAAGGATGGCATGTGCCGGAACTGTCGCGTCAGGGAACGGCGTCGAACCGACCCCGAGTATGCGCAGCATCTGCGTGATCTGGCGAATCGGCGGAACGCTCGCAATCGTGAGAAACGCAATGAGTATGCACGCCGGTACCGGTCGGAGCATTTGGCTCAGGCTCGGGCTTCGGCTCGTAAGTATGCCGCCGCCCATCAGCGTGAGATGGCTGAATACCATCGCCGTTGGATGTTGGAGCATCCCGGTAAAGCCGCCCAGTATGAGGCGAATCAGAAACGTAAACGACAACTGGCCAAGGAGGCTGTCAATGAGTGAGAAACCCTTCTGGGAAGGCAAGACCCTTATGGAGATTCAGAATCTCGATAAGCGAGTCAAGGTGACAATGGAGAACGGAGACGTATTCATAGGGAAGCTCGTGCGACGTTCCAGAGACGCGGACGGTATGTGTAGTCTTTCGATGCAGCTCGACGCGCATCGAACATATTTACACGTGTTCTCGGCTGAATCATTTGATACGCAGCCCATCATTCCCAGTTACGTCGATACCGTCGAACTGTTGGATGACCCCAACTACGAGCGTATCGAGGAGGCTGATGACCTCCAAGAGAAAGATATTGCCGTTACGCTCGACGGCAACCGTTACAAGGTCACAGATGTGGAAAAAGGCCGTAACCGATTCTGGGGTCGGGTATACGGCGCTGTCGGGCAGGAATGTATCGCCCTTGGCTTCAACGCCTTCACCTACGGACTCCGTCCGAAGCCCCGGCTTCCTGACAAGCCTGGACTGTGGTTGGACAAGGATGATGCCGTCTGGTGTTTTGATGGTGATTTTCTTCGCCAGTTGAATGATATCGAAGAGGCATGGAGTGTTAGCAGAACGACTCAATTTGCTCCGTTCCGTCCGGCTAAGGCGGTGGAAGCATGAGTATCGAGGTGGGCCAAACATACCGCAACAGTCAGAATGCTGAATTAACCATCATAGCCAAGGTGGCTTGCTTTGCCGCCTCCCGATTTGGCATGTATCTAGGTGTAGACGTGCTACCGGGAGCAGGACTGTTCGTCGCGGACGACCCATACGACACAGGCTCTGAAGTGATTGTTAACGAGCAGTCTCTGACTGAATGCGGATACAAGGCGGTGGAAGCATGAATCGTATTGTGAAATTACCCTCGGTTGAATCTTTCGGCCGTCTCACGCCCGACAAGTGGCTGGCCATGAAGAATCTGGAGGAGAGCGCCGAACTGGTCGAAGCCTGCAAACAATACCTGAAAGCCAGCGACCCGACAGACCCGAGCGGCATTGGCCGGGAGTTCGATGATCATGCGAACTGTCTCGCCTGCTTCGGGGTGAATGTGGGCGGCGAGCTTGGCGATGACCGGGACAGGGCGAAGGCCGGATGGATAGGTTACGTGCGCGACCAGCGTCGCCAGGCCATGCTCGATGAGCTGGCCGACGTGTTGCAGACGGTCGGCAACCTGATTACCGCGTTCGACATCACCGACGAGGAACTTGCTCAGGCTATGAATGATTGCCTTGTTCGCAATCAGGAACGAGGCCGGCTGTGAGCATTATCAGCAGTGAGGCGGACAGCATCTACGAGAGTTCCGCGTGGCCCGACCATCCGAACATCCTGCGCCAGCTCTATGACAGCGATGATCTGCGCGAAGCCTATGAGCAAGGCGCTTCCCGCCAACCCACGGACGAGGAAATCGAAGCCGCCATAGGCGAAGTCCGGAAGTTCATCGCGCTTCCCGGCGGATATTTGGAAAACATCATCAGAATCGCCTTCAACGCGGCGAGGAGAAAGGCAACGGAAGAATGAACGGATGGGTTTTTACTGGAGTGGCACTCTGGCTCCTGCTCAATTTCATAGGAACCGTAGCGAGCGTCGCTGGTATCGGCTGTGACGATAACGAACCCGTGCAGGTGCTAGCCGTTTTCGCTCTGGCCACAGCTATCACGTCATGGGCCATGTTTATCGGGTTTTGCTTACGCATGGGAGGCGCATTGTGAGCATCATCAACAGTGAGGCGGTGGAAAAATACCCGGAATTAACCCACCCCGCTCACGGATATATCCCAATGGACATTCCAGAAACATATGACATTCACGCCGTTCGCGCCGCGTATATCGCCGGAGCTACGCGCCGTCCCACGGACGAGGAAATCGTAGCCGGGGCGAAAGCGTTCTACGAGGCGTTGAAGCCCGACTCTTACCCTCAATGGGATTCTGACTGCGCGTTGAGGGCCGAATACTACGACGCCATGCGACTCGCAGTCAAGGCAATGCAAGGAAAGGCAACGGAAGAATGAATCTTTTAGGTGAAACCAAGAATGCGATATCACGAAGCGGGCATTCGACCGATGACGTTCGATTCGTCGGCTCCCGCGACGGGGAGCTGGGAATTCCGTGGAGTCAGGCCGAACCGGTGCTTGACATCGATTACGACGACGACTACGGCTCTCAGGAGATAGCCGCCGATCTGGTCGTGGTGTTCACGGATGGCGGGTTCCTGCGCCGCGAGGAATACGACGGCAGCGAATGGTGGGAGTACGAGCCACCGTTCAGAGTCCCGGAGACGCAGAAGCCGTTCAAACTCGTGAAGGCGCTCAGCTATTACACACAGTTGCTTGTGGACATCAATTACCCGATGAAGGCAACGGAGGAATGAGCGACATGAGGAGCTTCATCAAGGTTAGCCATGAACGTTTCACTTTGATTCTGCGCAAGGGGATGCTCCCGTTCCACTGGATTGCGGAATCCCGCGTCTACCCGGACAAAGGTTATGTCACGGCGGTGCGAGAGCGCGCCAACTACGGCGCAGTATGGGCGTTGAGCAGTATGGGCGCTCTCGATCAGGTCATGCCCTCGATCTGGGAGGACATCAAATGGTTGGACGAAAGGATGGACTGATGCGTTTTCACAAAATTAGCCCGTGTCCCAAATGCGGGGGCAAGGTCAAGGCGAAATGGGAGGAGCAGCATTATCTGTCCGCTTTGGTCTTCCGGTGCGGCGGATGCAGGTATAAGCCGTATGCTCTCGCGTTGAAGTCGAAGCCCGCAGTGGAGTGGGAGTGGCCGAAAGACATGATGCTCGCCGCCGCCATCCGTCGTTGGAATGCGATGTGCAACGGGGACAAGCGTTATCGGTTGATCTACGAGAGTCTGGGAGGCAGACGATGAGCACTCTGGATATTTTGGGTAACACGAGCGAGCAGGCGGATTCGATACGTCTGATGCTCAAAGTGCGGGGCATGAAGGACGGTCGTTTCATCGACGCCGACCCGCTCATTATCCTCAAGGCCGACAATCATCAAGGCTCCGACAGGTGGGACGTGTATGTCAGCAAGACGGTGTATCCGACCGCCGAATCGTATGGCACGCTCGCCGGCGTGCTGAGGATGCTCGCCGACGACGTGGAGATCATGGCGCGAGAGAAGGAAATGGGAGGCGGACAATGAGCGGACACGACGAAACAATTCATCCAGACTATATTCCCGAGGATTTCAGGGAACTGCTGCGCATGGCTTGCGATTCCGTCTGGGAACAAGGCGAGCTGTACAGCGAAGACCTGTTGCTGGCGGCTTTCAAACCCGTCATAGACGAACACGACCGGCAGATAGCCGAACAGGCATGGGAGAACGGATATATCCAAGCCCTCAAGAACATGAACCCCATGCCCGGCGAGGAACCGCCCGAATACACGCCAAACCCATATCGAAAGGAGAACGCATGAACGAGATTCAGCTTACAGACCATTTGGTTGCGCATATCGGCGCGGAAGGCACCTGCGGCCGTTATCGAGCCAAAATCTACGAAGACGGCAACTTCAGAGACTTCCTGTACGCCATGAGCCTCAAACGTCTCAAGCGCAAATGCGAGAAGTATGCGAAGCGTGAACGCAAGGCCATCGCATATGTCGCCACGCTCAAGGAGGAATCATGAGCGTAAGTAGTCTCAAAACGCGAAGAAGGAATTGAATTGAGCGGCTGGCGTGACAAGGCCGCGTGCCGTGACATGGACCCTGACCTGTTCTTCCCAACCACGTCCAGCGAGGAACGATTGGCGCTCAAGGCCTGCGCCCAATGTCCGGTGATATGCGAATGCGCACGGTACGCGGCGCAACACGACAGAATCAGCGGCTACCCATTGCAAGGCGTATGGGGTGGCGTGAACAGGAGCAGAAGAAGGAATCGAAATGAGTGATAAGGATATGGTCACGGTTTACGAACGACGTGACGGCAGCAAACCCGGATTATGGTCCGTGTACTGGTATTTGGGGTGGGACGTGTTCTACTCGTTCTCCCTCGCGGTGGGCATCACGTCAAAGAACACGATGCTGGTCATCATTGAAGCGTTTTGTCTGCTGTGTTTTCTTGGACTCACCGTCTGGCAGTTGAACCATCTGACTTGGAGCATCACCGACTATCGGGTGCGTATCAGCTCTAATTTGGAGAAGGGGGCTCATGTTGAGCAAAGCGAAAAGTAAAGCATGGCAACTGCTCATTGAAGACTCGAACCGTCCGGCAGAGGAGATTCGCTTGGCTACCGGACTTCGGGTCGATGTGATCGAGCAGATGCGCGGGGACGTGCAAAAACGACTACGAGACAACCCGGAGTTCTGATTATGAGACCGAGTTATCTGCCCGTCCAGTATGAGCATTGCCCGTACTGCGGAGGAATCTTGAACGTATTCGGGGACTGCGTGGACTGCCAGTTTCACGATGACCCGACTGAATGGTGGATGGACGAATGAGCCGACAGAAAGCCAAAGGCACACTGCTTGAATCCAAGGTGGTCAACTATTTGCGCGCCCGGTTGGGTGACAGCGAGCAGACGATACACCGTGAGGTGTTGCATGGGACGAAAGACCAGGGCGATATCACCGGTCTGCGTATCCACGGCCAGCCGGTCGTATTGGAGTGTAAAAACTACAGCACCTATACGGGGAGACTCAAGGAGTGGATGCAGGAGGGCCGTACCGAGGCGGGTAACGCTGACGCACCTTACTGGTTCGTCGTGTTCAAACAGAAGGGTCTCGGCTTGAACACGTTGTCAAGCATGGACAACCAGCCCGTACTCACCGACTTAAAGACCCTCGCATTGATAGCAGGACATGGAATCATCGAAGGAGACGAAGAATGAGCTATGACCTGTATGTGGTACGCCCGGATATTCCCGAGGACTGCGGGCAATACGGATGCCCCCGAGCCAAGAAATTCATTCTGGATTATTGGATGGGCCGTTGCGATAAGGAGAACACGTCATGGACAAGCTGTTAGACGATCTCATGCGTGAGGTGGAGCGTTGGGAGCGAGCCTACAGGCTATTGCCTTGCGACGAGATCAGGCAACGTCTCCACGAGGCGAGATTACGGCTTAGCCGGGAACAGGCAAGGAGGCTGGGATTATGACCGCGCGTGGGGATGATAGGAAACTCATGCATTGGGTGGCTTCGCACGGGTACAAGGTGGTACGCGCTGGTAGCGGCCATTGGAAGGTCTATGACAACGGCGTGCTGTTGATGGCGACGAGCGGCACGCCCTCGGACTGGCGAAGCCGCCACAACTTCATACGAGATTTAAGGAGACGAACATGTTCAATCTAGTATCGAGGATTCGGCACTGTTGCCCCTTCTGCGGATGTGTCCCGCTCATATTCGAATGGAGAGGCCGCTACACGTTTTACTGCACCCACTTGGAAGCCCCTTATGCCGATACGAGAGAGGAAGCATGGGACGAGTGGTGCGGAATGGTTGAGAATATTTGGGAAAGGGACGGGAAATGACCGATAACGTGAACCATCCGCAGCATTATGAGAACGGCCCGTTCGAGTGCATCCTGCTCACCGAACAATACTCGTTCAATGTGGGCAACATGATTAAATACGTGTGGCGGCACAAGGATAAGGGCCATCCCAAGGAGGACTTGGAGAAAGCCCTATGGTACGCGCAGAGAGCGAAAGCCAACGGAGAGAGCTTCGCCGCATACCCTTGGCACTCAGACAGCGGCCTGACCGACTACATCCGTTCCCCTTATGATTGGGTGACTCTGCTTCAACTGAAAGCCGATATGACTACCGGCGTGGAACATGATTTCTGGGACAGAATGACCGAAGCCGATGACGAGAACGCCATTCACGCATTACGCGAACTGTTGAAGGAGACGGAATGAGTCTGGTGGGTTTGGCGCATTTCATCGAACTAACCGTACTGGCAGTCACTTTCATACTGCTGGTACGGTACTGGTGGCGCAAATGCCGTTTGAGCCTGAGCGACTGCATCATCGACCCCTCGACAATCGTCTTGATTGGTGTTGTCGCTTTTGTCGTTGTCTCTGCCGTCTACGCTACCTGCGCGATTTTCATGTACATGGTGTTCCCTGATTACACGTACTGGCTGATAGGAGCATGATCATGTCGAACGATACGGAAATTTTTGCCAAGCTCAGCGCGAATCTCTGGATGAACGAGAAGTTCGGGAAATTCGCTTCCGCTAATCCTCGTGCGGCAATCGTGTGGATAAAAGCAATTACTTTTGCGGCAAATCGCAAAAACGATGGATTTATCGGAGAATACACGGCACGCCACCTGCTTGGTGCCACACCCAAAGACTTGAGGCTTCTTGTGGAAAATAGTTTCTTCGAGCCGAGGGAAAACGGTTGGATAATCCACGATTATCTTGACTCCCAATTTTCCAGTAAAGAGATAAACGAGATGACAAAACGGCGGAAAGAAGCCGCTCGCAAGGCCGGACTCGCCTCGGCACAGGCTCGCGCGGAGAAAAAAGCGTTGGAATCCGTTGCAACGGACGTTCAACGAACCGTTGACGAAACGTTGAACGATTCGTTGAACGAAAATCCAACGGACGTTCAACGTCAATCCAACGACTCTTCAACGGAAAACCAACCAGATATAGATATAGATATAGATAGTAATTTATTAATTACTCCCCCTACCCCCTCAAAGCCTGACTTCGCTGGACTGCTCGACAGTCTTGAGCGTCTTTACCCGACGAACAGGTTCGACGGGAAGACATCTCAGGCTCGAATGCAGTTGGAAATCGAATGGCCCAAGATCGTGAAAGCCGCTGGCGAGGCTGACCCGCGTGAGTTTCTTGAAGCCAAAACCCGAGCGTATGTCGGGGCCACCGAGGAACGGTTCGTGAAGACGTTCAGCCGGTTCATCGGCGGGGAACTGTACGCACGCAACTGGGAGAAACCCAAACCGGAGACCCCAAGGGCCCGGCAAGTCCAGCCGGTCAAGTCACGCAGCCAGCAGAATCTCGAAGCGAACATGGCGAAAACCTGGCAGTACATGACCGAGGAGGAGCGTGCCCGATACTCGCAGGGAGGTCTCAATGCTCAGCAAGGGTGAGGCGGCGGCGTTGTTGTCGCTGATTAACGCGCATCACGGCAACGCGCAGTGGGATGATGTTCAGCTTGATGCGTTCCATTCGGAACTGCGTTCGGATATCACGGCGGTAGAGGCGCGTGAGGCCGTTCGACGCTTCTACGCGGTCAACAGCACGGGTCGCTGGTGTGGTTCCGGCGACATCAACGGCATCGTCCGCAAGCTGCGCAACGGTGCGAAACCGTCCGAAGCGCAGATAGGCCGGGAGTGCGAACGTCTGGGACTGGTGGAAGATCAGGCGTGGTTGTATCGCCGGCAGCGCATGATGGGCCGTTCCCCGGACGAGTCTCGACAGGTGGTGTTGGCCGCGCGTGACCCGTTGCGCTTGCCTTCTGCGAAACCCAAGCGCAGGCGTGAGGGTGGTGGTTTCAATCCGGGCTTGGGCGTGGCGTTGGACGAGGTTCTGGCGACACGCCGTCCGGCTGAATCATGACCGGTTTGATGGCATAATTGGGAGTTGCTGACACGTCCGAGACCTTCAAAAAAACCGAAGGTCAAGGTCACTATTGTCTTTTTCCACTGAAACTACGAGGCTCTGCCGTTACCACGGTTGCTGGCGGGATATCGTCACCGACGCGCCGTCCATGCTTATCGGACATGGCGTCGAACCGAATCTGAATCTCCTGTGCGACAAGCACGCCAGCCAGTTATCCGGCGACCTGCGATGGTTGGAACGCAGTCTGCCCGACCTGTGCGAGTATCGCATCAACCGCGCCTACGGGCACAAGAACGGTGGCGGAGGTCAATCCGGCACCGCTCCCGCACCATTACGCGAAGCCCTGCATGATCTGCTGTACGCGGACGATGACCACGGTTATCCGGGCTTGCAAGGCACCTTGTACGAGTGGATGCGGAGCCTGAAAATCAACCTGCCCGAGTCCACGCCACTATCGGACATGGTTCACCGTATCGCCAATCATCCGAAACTCATGGAGCATTCCAGCACCCCCGTGTACGCGGAACTGGTTCACAGTCTGACCCGTAAGCTGCGTCGTTTCCTCACGGACGATGACGGGGAAACCGTATTGTACGGGCCGTGCCCCGCCGACAAGTGCTTGGGCCAGCTTTCCTGCTATGCGGACGCGGAGACGGCGAAATGCCCGAAATGCGGTTTCAGTATGCCGGTAGCCCTTATCAGGGCGGAACGGGTGAAACGTCTCCTTCAATCGGAGGCGGTGAGAACCCGTGGCGAACTGTTGGACATCATCAAGGCGTGCGGAATGCGCGTGAACCGCAGCACTTTGCGTAGTTGGATACATCGAGGCCAGTTGCCTCAGCAGGGCGAGGATGCGTACAGCAATCCGCTTTACCGGTTCAGTGACTTCTACCGTCTCGCGTCCGGCCTGTCGGAGGACGCGGACGTGTGGGAGATCATGCAGGCTTCGCAAAACCAATCCAAGGAAGGAGACGACAAGTGAGCAACCAGATTCAACCATTCGACTTCAACGGCATTCAGGTGCGTATCCTAACTGACGAACACGGCAACCCGTGGTTCCTTGGAGCGGACGTATGCGCCATTCTCGGTACGGCCACCAACCATATTCGGGAATACCTCGATGCCGATGAAATCACCAATATCCGTAGTACGGATATTGCTCAGAACGGCGGCAAGGCACCCGTTTTCGTGTCCGAGTCCGGTTTGTACTCCCTCGTGTTACGCAGTCGCAAGCCCGAGGCTCGCGAGTTCAAACGCTGGGTGACGCATGAGGTGCTGCCATCGATTCGCAAACATGGCGCGTACATGACCGAATCGACTTTGGAAAAGGCAGTCACCGAACCCGACTTTCTTATCCGGCTTGCCACACAAATCAAACAGGAGCGGGCGGAAAAGGAGAAGGCCCAAGCACAGGTCGAACGGATGCGTCCCAAAGCGTTGTTCGCTGACGCTGTGGAAACCTCGAAGACCAGCATCCTTGTGGGCGACTTGGCGAAAGTCCTGAAAGGCAATGGCGTGGATATTGGCGGCACGCGCTTGTTCGCGTGGCTGAGGGATAACGGATGGCTGATGAAAACCGGTAGCTCTCGCAACATGCCCACGCAGAAATCTATGGAATTGGGATTGTTCGAGATCAAGGAAACCACCGTGGTTCACTCGGACGGTCACACGACCATCAACAAGACACCGAAAGTCACGGGCAAAGGTCAGACGTTCTTCGTCAACAAGTTCCTCGGACACAGGGAGATTACTCAATGAGCATCAATCTTGGCACCACGGAAGTGGAATTGGGCTTGTACTCCAAGGCGCTTCAACTAGCCACGTTCACCGTGGAAGTCCCGGTGGTGGGCGAACTGGAACCGGACAGCGTGTTTATAGGTGACGACATGCAGCCACGCGCGCACGTGACAGTGATGCCGCCGCCCGACGGTTCCGTCGAAAAGGCCGTTAGAGCCGGTGTTGAAGCGTTTCAGAAGGCGTTCAACGAGTCGATGGAATCGAGGGGCATGTGAACCGGCTGAAACGACTGTTGCACTTGGAGGAGCCGGAACCGGTCGAAAAACCGGAACCTGAACCACCGGTAGTGGAACCATGCCCCATCTGCGGACTCGTACCCAAACTGAAGCATGTGTGCGTCACCCGCAACTACCGCGACTACTGGCTGGAAAAAGACTCGTGGCAGCTCTTGGAATGGTGCGATCACGTCGAAAGCATCCTTTCGTTCGCCTCGTTTTTTGAAGACGAGAGTGTTCAGAAGTGGAATACCGGTTGCAGACGGTTGAAGGCAGTGGTTGACGAGCCGGTTCCCGAATGCCCTGTCTGCGGGGAGAAACCCGTCGTGCAAACGGACTCGGAGTCGGATATTCCCCAGCTTGTCTGCTCATGCAACGAACTGTTGAGCAATGTGGAGATAACAAACGTCTATAAGCGCAAACGCGAGTGGATACGTCGTTGCGTGGCGTTGAAACGCAAGCAGGACAACGTGAGTGAAATGGAACAACTGATCGGAGAAACACAATGAACGGACATTATTCGGTTATCACGAATTTCGGCTGTCATTGGACATGCCCCTACTGCATCGTAAGGAAAACCGGATTGAACGTGCCGGTGACGGACATGCAGGCCACGCTGCGGACCATCAGCCGTGAAAGCGAACGCCACCCCATGAGGTTCCTGAGCTTCAGCGGCGGCGGAGACCCCCTGTTCCCCATGCGCGAGCCGGAAGCGTCGAAACGTGTCGCCTTCTACCGGGAGGCGATACGCAGGGCCGGAGACTGGCTCACGGAAACCGAGATGCACACCAGCTACTTCCAATGCGGACGCGACGTGGCTCAAGTCATGCAGCAGGTCAGGTTCAGCCGCGTGGTGTATCACATGCGCCCCACGAGCTTGTCCGATGACGTGGCGTTGGCATTGCCCCGCAAATGGTTCGACGGTCAGAAGGTGCGTGTCGTGTACGTGGTCACTCCCGATTTCACGCCGGAGCGTATCGACCGGATAGCCGGTCTCGTGGCCGATAGCAACGTGGTTGATGAACTGTCGTTCAGGCAGAAGGTCAACCCCGACAACACTATCGACCACACGTGCGAGGAGTATTTGAAGGCCGGCCATCAAAACCGCTGGTGGTACATCCAACAGGATGATTACAACACGTATGTCGTGAACGACCGGCTTTACACACGATTCAGCGATATCGGCAAGGAGGAATACAAGTGAGCAAGAAGATTCGCGTCGCTTGGGAGGACTTGAAGCCCGGCGATCTGATTCACGTCAAAGGCAGTACGAACACGTACAAGTTCGTCAGCTACGGGAGTGGAACCATTTCGGGCGACCCGGAAAAAGTCACACCCAAGAAAGCCAAACAATACGCTTTCGTTGACATCCAAGCCGCCGCAGTCCACCCATGCGGCAGGTGTTTCTACACGGAATTGAATCTTGTCGTTCTAGACTCTGACTTTGATTACGCGACACGTCCCGCACCAAAGAAGCCGCGTATTGAAGAACCGGTTTCGCCCGGCGAATACTGGGCGCGTATAAGAATGGGATCGGAGACCGTTTGGGGACGAATCATCAAACGGTATGCTCCCCACAGTGATAGTTGGCTGTTCGGAAACGAGGACAAGGCACCGTACCAAGCATCTTGGTGCGGGAACCTGGGTGGTCTTCATCCGTGGATGACCTGGGGGGAATTGTTGCAGGTCAATAAGCAGACTCCGATTCTGGAACTGTTGTCTGCCGAGGAATACTACACGAGGAAAGCCAAGGGCCAGCTATGAGAATGCTCATTGAAGCTGATCAACTGTGTCCGCGATTCATGGGAAAAACCCTGACGGTGAATCACGAGGGCAATCAGTTGAAGGGGACGCTCACCAATCTGCGTGTGGACGCACACCCGTGGGAAGCGAAAACCGTGCTGGACATAATCACCGGATACGAACAAACCATCGAAGCCACGTTGAGTGGAAGCCTGACCATCCGCCTGCACGCTACCGACAAAATCACCGTGGAGGACGCATGAGCCAGCCGATTCACCCCGGTCAGCTCAAAACCGTGAACAACAAGTTGGCGGAACTGGGCAAGACAATGGTCTACCAGCCTGACATGTTCCGCAGCCGCCCTGATCTTCAACAAGGCATAATCGACTGCTGCAAAGCGTATGCCAGCTACATGACCGTACACATGCTGACCGCCTCGATACATTTAGCCACGATGACGCCCGCATTGGCGGAACAGCTGCACCATGCACGCAACAAAGCAAAAGGTTTGGGAGAAGACCAATGAGACACATATTCATCATCGACGGCGGCAATGCCGCCGAAGAGTTTCCCTTCGGGTCGATGTTGTACAGTTTTTCGTCCACGAATGGCGACCATGTGAACATTCGAGTGTGCAGACGCTGCAAGATGAACCCATGCCGCTGCACAATGGCCGAGGAGAAACTGCTGCGCACGATCAAACGTAAGCCAGTCCCCTATTGTTCGGAAACCATGCTGGAAAACCTAAGGAAACAAGATACCCACCAGCTTCACTTACGCACGGAATGGTGATACTATCCGCGCCTCGGTCAAGGCCGTGGCGGTTGGTTTGACCTATGAGAATGCCGCCCTAGTGTGCTTCATTGAGAGGCAGTGGCGGCTTCTAACAGTCTCAATATATAAAAACCCGTGGAACGACTCTATTCCGAGTGTTCCACGGGTTTTCTTGTATAATCGGGCCCACATTTATGGTTATCAGTTATCAGCATCGCCATTCTATAACAGATAACCGATTATCTGTTAATGTCTTAACGATTCCGCCATGAATTGTTCATACTAAGATTCACTGAATCTTAATGCATGGCCCCGCAGCCACAATAGGTTCATTGTGCCTCGTACCGGCTCGGCACTGGCGTCGGGTTGCCCCACTCGTCCGTTGATTCAGAGGTCAGCTCCCACAAGCGCTCAACATCGAGCTCACCCGCCTGGAACAGCGTGTCCGCGTAATCTCGGAGTTCGTTCACGTCGCTTGCGGATAGTCCGGCGCGGCCGCAAGCCTCCATCACGTCGTTCAGCATGGCCGTATCGTCCTTATGGTCACGATACCACGCGATGATATGCTCGAAATAGTCGATCGGAAGCTCTGAAGCGTTCGGGTTCACCTCGAAATCTGACCTCATGGCCGCGTACAAGTTTCGACCCAGCTCCTTGAGTTCCCTGACGTTCTGAGAAACGTGAGTAGGCATGATATTCCTCCTGAAAAAAATGTTAGGGCGTGACGTTTGCCATGCTCTCTTGTGTTTTGGTTTTTGCTAATTCCCAGAAGGCCACAAGTCCTATGGCCTTCAGTGTATCAAGGTTTTTGAGTATTCCTTGCATAGGTCGGCGGCGAACTTGGCGAGGTTATCCGGGTTAAGTTCATAGTTTTGCCCAGTCTCCCCCGCTTCGTCGTAGTATTTCCAAACCTCGTGCAAGGCTTTCTCCATACGTTCAACGTCCATTGATTGCCTCCTGATTCCAGTCCAACATGTCGCCGGTCAGCCATTCGCCGCCACCTGAAACACGCGCGTACAACCACGCCCGGTAGCCGATTCGAGCCGCCTTATCGTGTTTAAGCCACGCCTGAAGCCACATGAAACGCAGCTCCCAGCGTGGTATACGCCGCCACAATTCTTTGTTGGTGGCGGGGTCGAAACGCTCATAACGGTAGATTGCGGTTATCATTTCGTCCACTTTCTCTTGACATGAGAGCCGTCCTCGTAATCGGCGCTGACCATATCGTTGTCCAGTTCATCAATGTCCAACAAGTCGCCCACACCATGACAATCAACCCAGTCGCTCAACTGGTTGAACGTCAAGCCTTTCGGCGCGGTGACGTGACGTGTCTCGATCTGCGTCACACGCATGTAGACCGTATAGACTTCGATTTCTTCATCCATGATGGAAAACCTTCTTTCTATTGTTCGGTAAAACGATTAACGGAACAATAGAAGCCTCTAAAGTCCCGTCTAAATGATGATTTATAAGAAAACCGCACCATAGAAAGCCCTATGATGCGGTTCTAAATGATGGTTTCTATAAGAATGGCCTCACAGAACAAGTCCATGAGGCCATGAAAACGATAACGGCTATACGCTCCGCCTGTATGGTGGAATGTCCAACGTGGCTTCCAATCCGTCGTTAACATGCTCCGCGTCCCTCAACGAGAGTCGTCCGAACCATCGCAGCAGTTCGCTCCTGTTGAAGTAGAAGCGTTGCGAACAGCGCACGAGCGACGGCTTCAACAGCCCCTCGGCCTTCCAGTCGAGCAGCGGCACGTCACCGGCCTCATCCCAATCAGTGTTGCCGGTTATCTTCGCCACGATACCCGACACCAGATCACCGTCAACCTCGGTGATAACCACCGGACGCGGCTTCCCGATACCGGGATGGTCGGGAAACTCGACCCACATCAGCCACACGTCATACAGGCGCGGTTCACTTGGCGTACTGGTCATAGACATCATCCTCCGAATCATCCCAATCGGCGGGCAGTATCACATGGCCCTTCTCCGAACGCTCGAACATGTATGCATTGTGAACAGGCGGCACCGGATAACCGTCCGGCGTGTGTCGCGTCGGCCTGAACGGCAACCCGTTGTCCACCAGAGACTGGCGTAGGAACATGTTCACGGCGGTGCTCAGGCTCATGCCCATGGAATCGTAGAGCGCGGCGGCACGCGCCTTGACATCATCATCGACATTGGCGACCAGCTTACCCACGATAAACCTCCTTAACGGTTAACAGATGGTATCAATCATATACCATATTGGGTTAAAAAATGAAATGCCGTCCGATGAGAGTAAGGGGAAAAACACCGGACGGCAAGAATCAAGTCAGTAACTCATAGTCCAACAGCGGCCATCTTCAGTCACCAATCTTCCGGCCACGTCTATCACTTCGGAGCCTCCAATGAACGGTTTCATGCCGATCTCCTTGTAATTGTACAGCCAATACCCAAATGACTCCATACCGTCGAACATGCGACGCCAACCATTTAAGGCGATATTCTCACGCATGGTGTCCAGCTCATCAGCCAACCATGAGCGGAACGCCGTGAACCACGAGCACCTTTGCAGTCGGAATGTCGGACGCGCCCGCGACTCCCCATAATTGGTGATGTCCTCGATACGGAACACCTGCTTGCGAACATCAGGGTACTTCAACAATGGCGCAGTGAAGATTTCTAGACGCGAATAGTAAACATCGTCAAGCCACATTCCAGACATAATCAATCTCCTTAAATGTCTTTTAATACACGCGAATACATGGGGAAAATGGGTTGCCGTCCGGCGGAAGTGAGGAAAAAGCTGGACGGCAAGAACTAGAAAAGCGGCAAGGCAAACCGCTTGTCGGGTAAATCGGTGGCGTTCAATGCCGCCAAAATCAGATCAGACGTGTGAAGCGGAATGTTGGCGCGCACCGCCGCGATATTATCCGGCGTATACGCATAGCCAGAGGACTCCAGAACCTCACGAATCTTGCTAGTGGGTATCTTGACTTCCATCATTCCCACCCCAGCATGTCGTCGATGCACCAGCCGATAGCGCACTCATACCGGTCATACGCGGTGGAATACTTCTGTGAGAACGCCTCACGCGCCCTCTTGTCGAGCATGTCCAACGACAAACCGGTTTCGGCTATCTGCTGTTCCGCAGTATCGAAGTCCGGCGCGGTGTATGGCTTGTCCAGCTTCAGCATGGCACGACGGCGTAAATCATCGATAAAACCATGCTGGCAGTCGAAGATATCCGCCACGCTATCCGCGTTATCGGCGGCCATCTCGTAAGCCGCCTGCAACAACAGGCGTACGGCTTTCTCCCGAATCTCGCTCATGTCACGCCGCCTTAACCCACTTGTCGCGGACGGTAGCCACGTAATCGGCCACCGCCTTTTCCAACTGCCTGTCACTGCCACGCTCATAACGGGCACGGTAGGCGACAACGCACCTGCCACTGGCCGAAGCAACGTAGGCCACCTTGCGGCCCTTGCTGGTACGGAAGTGACGGATAGGGCCCAAACCTTGCAATTCGGGGCATTCCTTAGCCATCATCAGGTCAGGCATCGTACAATAGGAGACGGCGAAACTGTTCACCTTCGGCGGCACTTCGGGAATCTCCTGTGTATCCGGCGCGGGTTCATCATCCATGAACTCGTCTTCCAATATCGCGTCCTCGGGCATAGGCACCGGCCACTGAACATTGCTCGTGAAGCGTTCCTCCTCACACTTCCAGTTTGCATCGATCGATGGGTGCGCGACAATGCCGCCAACCGTTTTAGCGTCCATTCCGGTAGGTACCGGCACCGGCACTGTCTTCATACGCTCGGAATCGGGTATGAGCATCCAACCATGCTCAAGGTCAACGGAGCTTGACCTCATGCCATTCAAAAAGTCCTCATACTGGACTCCCTTGGCCTGAACATTCCACGCCGTGCCCTGCGAAGTCTGGGAAAGTGACCAGACTCGTCTAACCCGAGCGTTCACATACCGAACATCATATTTCGAGCCATCCTTGCGCAACCGCACCCACATGCCGCTCACGGCATTCACGTTACGCGACGGGTCATTGGTCAGCTTCTTCATTTTGGTTTACCTCACTTGTAAAGATTCGATTTTGATTGATTTTCTGGAATGAGTAGGCGGCTAGAAGACTCTCAGCATTCACCCTCTTCGGTGGCTTCGGTGTAGAAAACGTCGTCCATTTGGTCATTGTTGAAACGCTCATTGATGTAATCGGAAATTGCCTTACCGGTATCGTCTTCGTTAATTAGCTGACTAATGCGGGTATGGCTCACACCGTTACCGTCCAAAATGTAAGCGTCTTGCGCCCAACCATCTTCACGCTCGAAAGCCTTGTTATATTCGGTTTCCGTCACATATCCCCAGTCGCCAAGGCGATAGATGCCCTCATAGGGTTGGAAACCGTCATAGCGCGTCAATGGCGATAGTTTTTCGTCAACACGTTCCACCATGTCGGCAACATCTTTAACGGTAATGGACATTTTGAATCTCCCTTAAACAAGAGGGGCACGGCCACAACGCCATGCCCCACAACGATTTATTAACGATGGACTCGCACCATGTAGCCCCTACCCCACGGGACTAGCTCCACGGGATAACCTTTGGCCTCATAATGCGATTGAGTGGCAACAGCCACGGGAAACGACTTGCAACGGTAATGGTCAATCATGGTCGATCACTCACCCATATACGCGACTGGGTTAAGTTGCATGTCGATACGCCGCCATGCCCTGACCAATTCGGCGGTAGGCGCGTACCGTTCGACAGCCGACCGGCTACCGTCGTACCGTGCGGCCATATCATTATCAAAACCGATAACAGTATCGGCCATGATATGACGCGCCTCTTTCGCCGTAATGGCCTCACAATGCCAATTGCCATCAAACACGTCGTCGGCAACCCAAGCGTCACGCTCAGCCCTCGAATCAAACACGTAGAGGCCACCCGGCCATGACCCGTCATCCCATGTCGCGCCGATACCATAAGCCCAGCGGAAAGCGTAGAAGTAGCGTGCCATCATGCCACCGCCTTAAACTCATGCGATTGGATAAAATCGTTGCGACTAAAGACGTTCTCAGGCGGGAAAAAATCACTCGGCCAGAACGTGAATGCACCGTCCTTGAAATAGCCTCCTTCAATCCACTCGAAACGCTTACGCCGGACACGCCGAACGGTAAGCCAGACGGTATCGTATTTATCGAACGTCACCGTCTTGTCAGTGGCTTTGACGATAACGTAGATGTCACCGGCCAACGATTGGGCCAACCAGCCAACGTGAAAGTCGCTTGGATTCAGTACTTCTTCAGACATGACACACCCCTTAGTGTGATAGGCTTGATTGATCGGAATTTGCCCGAATGGGCGGGAAGCGCGGATTAATGCGCCGCGCTATCGCAGTCAGGTCAGCGGTATTTACGGCAGACAGTTTTGCCGTACAATTCACCAATTTCGGCTTTCGTCATGCGCTTCCAGCCGAATTGCTGGATAAACTCACGAACATGCCTCACAGTCGTATTCGAATACGACCATGTATCTTCAAGTTCCAGCTGATACGTGCCGTTCAAGCCGTTATCAAAAACAGTGGCGACATGCGTACCGTAGCTGAAAAGCTCATAATCTAAACCGAGATTATTGCGCCAAACTTCAACGACCGCCTTACCGCCGAACGACTTTTGAGTGGTGTACTGCGTGTCAAGCATGTAAGAGCGTTCCATCATGCCACCTCGCCATCGAATTGACGTTCTGCGGCTACCGCGTACAGCACGTCATGCATGGTGTCGGTACTGTAGCCGTTGATATTGGTGACAACTTGCAAAGTCTGCTCGGACACGCCGTAATCATCTTTCAGCGCGTCCCACATTTCCTCGATAGACATTTTGAATCTCCTTTGAATTGTTGAAGCGCGGAGTCAGCCGCGCGACTGATTGAACTGGTTTGAAAGAATTTCAGTAGCGTTCGCCGATTAGCACGCCGTCACGGTAGATGTACAAGCCGGTACCTTTACCGTTGCCCATTCGCGAACTATCCCAGTAGCAGAGTCCCGCTTGACCAGACCCGTCTTCATTAGCGCAAGGCGGTATGTTGGCCGTGTCACTACCGCAAGCGGATAACGACATCAAGGCGATTGCTGCGGCAAACGCCGCGACACACTTATTACGCATGGTTTCCTCACTTCCATGTGAGGCGTGCTAAGATAGCACAGCCTCGATTTGATTGATTGGTTAGAGAACTTTCAACTTAAGGCACGCGGCTAGGTAGTTGGCGCTACTTAGCCGCATTCTTTTAACGCATCAGGTCGCTCGGTTGGCAGTTGAGTGCACTGGATATCTTCAAAGCGTTTTCAAGAGTCATGTTCCGAACGTCTCGCCGCCCGGTCTCATAACTGCTGATGATTGTTCGCGCTATTCCAGTGCGCTTGGCTAGCTCAACTTGTGTTAAGTCGGCTTGTTTGCGCAGTTCCTTAAGTCCCATAGGCTTACCCGCTTTCTCTAGTAGTAGGTAAACCAATTATGACAGCAAAATGTATCATTTGCATGTAGGGAAACACTGTTAAGTTCTCAAACTTGCTTTTGTCTTGCCCGATTGGGCTTGATAATTGATAGCATAACGTATCATTTTGGTTTAAACAAATCGGCGTGTCGGAAAACCAGCACGCCGAACAGCTCACACTGACGCGAACTCACGCACCAGCGCGTGCCGCATGATGTCATCAGCGGACACGCCACGACGTTTAGCGACGGCATCCAACATGGCCGACATGTCAGCGCTTAACGAAAACGTCCGACTGACAGCATCCGCCTGAGCGACAGGAACGACAGGCCCGGAATACACCGCACCCGGCCTTCCGCCGAACTCGCCGTTATCCGCATCGTCGGCCCACTTGTCCAACATGTCATCAGTGACCACACGGCCACCCTTCGCAACAAAAGACATGACACTTCCTCCTTTACAAAAGTTTCAGTTCCCGCAGCACCTTCGGCGTCGCACGCATGGCATGGAACACATGCCAACGATCCGACTCATCTAGTACCGCCACCATTTCCAGCAAACGCCCGTACTCGTCGTATCCAACCGCCACATAACGCAACGGGTCGGTATCCTCACGCGCCATAAACCGCACGACGTTCGACCATGCCACGCGCACCGAATCAGCGGACACGTCGGGATGTCGAGTCTGGATACGCGGGTCAACGACGATATCGCCAACCGGCACGGCTCACCACCTTTCGATATAACAGGTTCCAGCGTATCCCGTCCACCTTGGGACACGCTATGAGTGCCTAGACTATGGGATAAACCCAGTGAGCTAGGCCGACTGTGTATAAGGCCCACAGTCAGGCGAAGAATTGATTAGGGCACACACCTAGCTTTCGCTAGTGTTTTCTTTCGACTCGCTTGGAGCTTCCAATAGGCGACGTGGGTTAGACATTTTGAACGCGTCAGCGACTCTAAGCACGACACTAAAAGAAGCGTCTTGCAAGTCTCTAGCGCCAGTCTCCCAAGCGGCAATTCTGCCACGTGTGACACCGTCTACCCTATCGGCCAATTGTTGCTGAGTCCAGCCGCGCTTGGCTCGATACTCCCTAATACAGTTGTCAGTCATGACCCACCTCGCTATCCGTTCAGTGGGCCCAATTATACAAATTCCAGACGCTCGGTTTAGCCGTCGCAAGAAGATACTGAGATATCTCCATGTCTGCCACCATAAGTGGCAACGTCCATAGCGGGGACAATTCCATGCCGGAAACCCGCTCTCTTATCCTCACCAGCCCAGTAGGCTAGACGCCGGTAGACGCAACTCACTTACGCAACCTTGTATGACGCTCTCTCACCGCGCAGATTGCAACCGACTTTTGGCAACACTTTTAAGTTATCAATGAGCATGTCCGCCTGATTGCCCTCTGCTCACAATGAGTTTCAGGCAGTGGGGACTAAGTGCGCGACTAGGGACTTGCACCCTAGCGTTAGCCACTATGGCCGCGCTGTTATTTGTTGAGTTCCGCGTAAACCTTGTTAAACAAGTTGTCAAACCGCTTGTTATCCCAGTCGATGTGCAATGCTGCCGCTGTCAGCATTGCAAGGACGTTAACCATACCGAGTGTTTCGTATTGGTCTGTCGCGGCTAGGTTGTTGATCACCTTGACCAGTGCCGTATGGATATCTGCCGCGTTCGCGTAGTGGGTTGTGGTGTTCATCTCTGTACCTCGGTTTCTTGTTGTTGGTGTTTGTGTTTTTCGGTATGCCCATCAATATACACGCTACCGTTTGGGTACGCAACTCGGGTATCGCAAACCACCCCTAAAACTATTGCAATTACTAGCATTCATCGGCGTGTCGAAACCACCATAAACCACGCAAAAACCACCACGCCATAGAGTCTAGGCCACTACCTCATGCGTATATGGTTGCACATACAACAGTTGCACCATGCAACAATCACAAAACATGAGCCAACCTTACTCAACCCCATACCGACGCCGCATACAGTCCCATGACCACGTCCATACGCACGCCCATGCACGCGCACGCGCCTATGCCCACGCACACGCCTACGCGCGTACACACGCGCGGATACGCGCACGCGCACATACGCACGCGCACATACGCACACGCATACATGGGGGTGGGAGAGCCCCACCCCGGTAAGACATGGGGGCCGCACGGACAATGGTTCTGCTCGTGAATGATCTGCTGGGCTGTTTTTTGAATTAGCGTTTCATTGGTGGTGGGAATACTCTTGCAACGCTTGCTGCAACGCTTGTTGTGAGTAAAATGTCGTGTAGATGGATTGTCGGGGATTGGAGCGAAGCTCGGGTTCCTGACAAGGTGAGGCCCCGCAGTCGCGGGGTTTTCTTGTATTTGCGTGAGATATCCCAATTGGTAGAGGACGCCGGCTCAAACCCGGTGTGTTGTGGGTTCGATTCCTTCTCTCACGACTAGGCCACGCCTTTTTTGAAAACCGAACCGTCAAAACAGTTTTACGAGGATTTGTAAGGTCGAGTTCTCTGGGATTCCGTTTTGTATTGGTGTTGTTTTCTTGGACCGGGGGCGTGGCCGTGGATGATTGGCAGAGTAGACGAATGCGGCGGCTTGCTAGGCCGTAAACCGTAAAAGGTTCGCAAGTGCAAATCTTGCATCATCCGCGAGATGGTCGGTGAGGCTGGTCAAGGCCCTGACTGTCGTGGGGGTTCGACTATCCCTATATGCCCGTAGCTCAATGGTAGAGTACCGGTCTCCAAAACCGGTGACGTGAGTTCGATTCTCACCAGGTATGCGATGCCGGTAGCTCAGCGGCTAGAGCGTATGGCTACGGTCATAGGGTCGGTGGTTCGAGTCCACTCCGGTACCACAACGCCTTCAAGAAGAGGCGATTACAGGCGGTGACGGCTTCTTGGGTCATCGCCGGATGTCGGCGGCGGCTTCATGCCATGCCGTGCGGCGATAACTGAACAGCGCTCCCCTAGTGGGAGGCATGGCATTCTAGCTCATTGGAAGAGCGGCGCTCTCGTAAAGCGCAGGTTCGAGTTCGATTCTCGGGATTGCCTCTAGGAGCCGGTGGCTCGTGGACCAACCTCCCCTGTATTTGGATTAACCCCGTTGGAATGCTCGCTCGCCACGCTCCCACCGGCTCCGCCCCCTACGTGTAAGGAGTCATCGTGGCTTGGTCATCTTCCAACCGTGATGCACGGTTCAACCCCGGATGGGAGCGGACCCGCAAGCGGATATTGGAGCGGGACCATTATCGATGCCAGTGGATTGTGACCGACTGGCATACGGGGGCGAAGCATATTTGCGGCTATCCGGCCAATGAGGTTGATCATAAGGTTCGCGCGAAGAACGGTGAGCCTGATGATGATTCCCCGTCGAACCTGTGGGCGTTGTGCCCGTATCACCATAAGCAGAAAACCGCTCGTGAGAGTGGTGAGGCTCGGGTGGAAAAGCGTAGGAGCCGCGAGGAGGCCGAATGGTATTCGAGGCCGGCTTTTCGATAGAGCGTTGCGCTGTGTTCGGGTGTCTTAACCCGGTGTGCGCCAAAGGGTTGTGCAGGGAGCATTACAACCGGAACTATTATTCCGGCACTCCGTTGAGGAGGCTGCGTACCCGCATGTGTCCGGTGTGCTTCAAATGGTTCGACCCTGAGCGTTCCTCCCGTTTGTTCTGTTCGGACAAGTGCCGTTTGAGGTATTTCCGTAAACGTCAACTGCATCCCGAGCTGCCGTCGCGTCCTGAAACCGTGTTGCATGAGCGGACGGTGGAACCGGCTGAACGGCCTCGGATGGTTGTCGAGTCTTTCACCCGTTCGCAGGTGATTGAGAAGTGTGCCGGCCGTTGCCAGAAGTGCGGCGGACTGGTCGATGTAGATAGTGCCGGGCCTGACGGCGCGGCTTTTGAGTGGAAGGTTCCTTTGGAGAAGTCGCATTCAGCGACTTTGGAGAACCGCATTCTCGTTCACGACCGGTGCAGGGGCGAAAAGCCCGTGCGTCGGACAGCCCGGAATGGGCGGAAACGGAGCGTGAATCATGGCAGGAAACGGGCGTAGGGCGTCCAAGATAGCCGCGATGCCTTTGCTGAGCAGTCCCGAGGAGCCTGTTGGGCCGGAACTGCCTGATGTTCGCCCGGATACGGGCGATGAATGGTTGCCGGTCACTCGCCGTTGGTATGAGGATTTGCGTCGTAGCCCGTTGGCTCAGCGTATGGGCGTTGGCCCTGACTGGGATTTCGTGTTGGATACGGCGCTGCTCAAGGATGATTTCAAGCGTTCCCGTAAGGGGCGTGCGATTCTGGCGGCTGAGATTCGCCAGCGTGAGGCCATGATCGGCGTCACTCCGAAGGCGCGTAACGATTTGAAGTTTGACGCGCCTCAGGCGAATGATTTGAAGGCGTCCTCGTATTCGGGTTCCTCGAACGTCATCAGCATGGAGGAAGCACGTAGGCAGCGTCGGGCGGTGGGCTGATGCATGACGTTATCCCTAATCTGACCGCCGAGGATAGGGAGCGTTCGCTTGGCTGGCTTGCCTTGTGGTGGATACAGTCGTTCTGCGTCGTGGGTTCGGAGCCCGCGTATGACATGCCCGTGTATGAGAGTCCTGAGTATGCGCGGTTCTACGTGGACTGTTACGCGCTCGACAAGTATGGGCAGCGTCGTTTCAACCATGTGTTCCTGAGTCGCCCCAAGGGTTGTGACAAGTCCGGCAAGGGCGGCCGTCTGGGTTTGTTCGAGGCTTTGGGCCCATGCCGTTTCGCCGGTTGGGCGAAGGGCGGGGAAACCTACACGTTCCTCGGTCAGACTTACGAGTATCTGCCGGGCGAGCCTATGGGCCGTCCCGTGCAGGGGCCGAACGTGGTGTGCATCGCCACCGCCGAAGAACAGACGGATAACGTTTATCAGGTGATGAAGTACAACTGCGAGAACGGGCCTTTGAGCCAGTTGCGCGGTTATGGGCTTGATGTCGGTGAAACCCGTATCCTGCTGCCGGAGGGTGGTTCGATCAAGCCCGGTGCCACCGGTTCTTCCACGCATGACGGCGGCAAGCAGACGTTCATTATCGCTGACGAATCCCACTTGTACAACGTTCCTCGGTTGAAGGCCACGTATCATACGCTGAAACGTAATCTTTCGAAGCGTATGGGCGACGCCGAACCGTGGGTGTTGGAAACCACGACCATGTATCGTCCCGGCGAGAACAGTATTGCCGAGGAGACTTACAAGCACGCTCAGGATATTCGAGAGGGTCGCATCAAGGACCCGAAGCTGCTGTTCGACCACAGGTATTCGCCTTTGAACATCGATGACCTGGGTGATGCGGGCAAACTGAAGCATGGCTTGTATGAGGCGTATGGTTCCGCCGCGAAGTCAAGGGATGGCAAGGACCATATCATTCTCGCTGACGGCAGCATCGTGCCGGTCAACGACGAGGGTGTGAGCGATGACGGGTATTCGCTTCGCTCCCCCGGAGTGGAGCCGGGCCCGTCGAAGGACGGCTGGGTTGATATTCGCGGCCCTATCGCGGATATCCTCGACCCGGCTTCCGATGTGGGCGATTCGATTCGCTACTACCTGAACAGTCTCACGAGCGTTTCCGACGCTTGGCTGTCCGAATCCCTGTTGAAAAGCCATCTCGCGGGCATCGCATTGTATGCGGGCGTTCCCGAGGGCACCGACTTGGACGAGGCAGCGCCTTGGAAGGACATCATTTCGGACGAGGACGAGATAACGCTTGGCTTCGACGGTTCGCTTTCCGATGATGCGACCGCCTTGGTCGGCTGCCGTGTCAGGGACGGCCTGTTGTTCCTTATCAAACTGGAACAGAAGCCCGAAGGCCCCGAGGCCGCTGACTGGCAGGTCGATGTGGAGGCGTTCGACCGCAAGGTTCGCTGGATGCTGGACAACTATAACGTTGTCGGCTTCTTCGCGGATGTCCACGGCTGGCGTGACCTCATTATCGGCTGGGAAACCGACTACTCGTATCTCGACCTTGTGGGCCAGCGCAACAACGGCGACCCGATCATGTTCCACACGAACAATTGGGGGTCGGACATGAAGCAGGCGTATGTGGACATGCATACCGCGTTCTGCCGTGAATGGACGGCGTGCGATGACGAGGACAATCCCGTCATCGGTGATGTCGCGCTGTTGGCCGACCCGAGGCTTCTCGCGCATTTCAGAAACGCGCGAAGGAAGAACCTGCGCCAGACGAACGCCGATGGCTCCACTCAGTACCTCGTGTACAAGGAGACGCCGAACAGTCCGTTGAAGATAGACGCCTGCATCGCGGGCGTCCTCGCATATACGGCGCGTACCCGTTATCTGGAACAGGCCAGTTCCCGTGCGCCGAGGATGCGCACCCACGTTACCCGAGTGACTTATTAGAAGGATGGTGAGATATGGACGTGCAGTTGGAGTCGTTGGTTCCCGATGATGTCGAACCGGGAGGCGACGGCGTGGTGCTTACCCGGTTGGCGAACCGGCTGGTGAACCGTATCCCCATGCTGTGCCGGTTGAAAACGTTCTACGACGGCAAGGAGACCGTACCCACGAAGGCCGTCCCCCGCAACATGGATATGACCAGTTCGGACATCTACCGCAGGTTCGTGGACATCTGCCCGATGAACTTGGCGAGCACGATAGCGAACGCGGTCATCACCTCGGAGAAGCCCACCGGCTTCCGTCTGGTGTCGGACAAGGCGATGCGTTCCACCGCCGCTGACGATATGTGGCAGAAGTCGGGCATGAACCTGAAATCGTTGAACATGCTGCGTGACGCATCGGTTTACGGTGCCGCCTATGCGCAGGCGTGGTCGACGCCTAACCCGGCCTACATTTCGAGGCTCAGTCCTTGGGATACCGTCGTTTCCGACGATAAGAGCGCGGCCATCGTCTACTCGTATGACGCGGATGAAGGCACCGAGAACATCGCCTTGTACCGTCTGGTCCGTGACGATAAGGGCAATGTGACCGACGTGTATGGTCGTGTCGCCAGACGTGAGGTGGAGTCGCGGACGCTGCCGACCGACAGTCCCGACTATGAGGATGCCGTGTATGAGCTGGCGAACGATGATTCCAAGAAGAAACCGTCGTTGCCCGCCTTGTTCGAGTGGGTGGATGCGGCCAGTTCCGATGGTCTTGATTTCGCCCGTGACTGCGGTTGCCTGCCCATCGTCCAGTTGAAGACCGCGACCGGTCGAGGCCAGTTCGAGCCTCATCTTCCGACGTTGAGCGCCATCGACCAGCAGCGTTTCCAACGTTTCTGCATTCAGGAGATGCAAGCGTTCAAACAGCGTTGGGTGTCCGGCGACCTTCCCGAGTATTACACGAAGCAGGACCCGGCCGTGAAGGCCAATCGTGCGCGTGCCGGCGAAAAGATCGACTACTCGTCCTTGTTCGAGCTTGGCCCCGCCGCCTTGTGGCTGATGCCGAAGGACGCGAAGATGGGTGAAAGCTCCGTGACGGACATCACGCCGATTGTCTCCGCCGCGAACACGGACATCAAACAGTTGGCCGGCGCGTCCGGCACCCCGTTGTCGATTCTCAGCCCTGACGTTTCCGGCAGCGCGGAGGGGGCGAAGCTCACCACCCGCATGCTGAGGCTCAAGGTGCAGGACATGAACGAGCGTGCCAATGATGCGTTCGTATTGTTGCTTCGCATGGCGTTGGTCGCAAGCGGCCAGCAGTCCGCCGCCGATGAACGTTTCGAGACGATGTGGCAGCCGGTCGAGACACCCACCGATTTGGAGCAGGCGCAAGCCGCCAACTATGTGAAGGGACTGCTGCCGGTCAAAACCATCATGCGCAGGTTCCTGAACATGAGCGAGATGGATATAGCCGAAGCCATGCAGGACTTGCAGGACACGGCTTTCGCCACCGCCCTGAGTCAGGAGAACACTCTGGTCGAAGGCAAGACCTCACAGCAGTCGGCTCCCATCTTGCAGGACACGTTGGATTCGACATCGACCATCCCTGACCTGAACGACACTCTGGGCGACGAGACGTTGGACTCCACCAATGAGGTGACGTGATGGCCGACATGACACAGGCGCTGACCGTCATGGAACGGCAGCGTCAGGCGCTGGTCGACGCCTACGTGCAGCGTGCGTGGAACATGTGGAAGTCGCTCGACCCCGCCGACTGGTGGAACGACGCGATAACACAAGGCGTGTCCGCGTGGATAACACAGAACCAGATCGCGTTCATCAAAGCCATGCGGCATCTGGGCGTCTCCTATGCGGACGTGATGCTCGGCATGGTGAACGTGCCTTCGGATGGTCAGATTCCCGAATACATCGTCACAAGGGACAACACCGACCCGTGGGCGGTGAGCGTGCGTCCTGCCGACGCCTATCGGAGCATGGCCGTAAGGGACCCGTCGATACGCCCGCTGGCATGGGACAATCTGGACGATTACGTGCAGAAGGCCGTCGATGATTGGCTTGACGCCGCCGTGAAACGGTTGACGGACAATGCGAACACCGATGGTCAGATAGCCATGAACAGTGCGGCCACGCAACGATTCCACGGTTCCGGCGTCAGAAAATACCGTAGGGTCATACACCCCGAGCTTTCCAAGACCGGCACGTGCGGCCTGTGCGCCGTCGCGGCCACGAACGTGTTTTCCACGGCCGACCTTCTGCCCATGCACAACAACTGCAAATGCACCGTCGCCCCGATCACCGCGAACAATGACCCCGGTCTGAAACTCAACCGGGAGGATTTGGACGCCATCTACAGGAAGGCTGGCAGCACGTCAGCCGCCGACCTGAAAAGCGTGCGCGTCATCGTGGAATCGCATAGCGAGATCGGGCCGATTCTCACGCAGTCCCAGTGGCGGCGTGAATACGATGACGGCACTCCCGCGCCGGAATGGCATATCCCCGACCTGAAGATGACGCGCACCGCGTTGCAGCGCATGTACGCGAGGGCTATGGAGTTCCAACAGCATTATCAGAAAGTGCTGGATACGGGCGAGGAAGACGATTTTCCATTCGAGGGTCGAAAGTACAGCTTCCGGCCTTCGGTGCATTTAAGACAAGCCATGTCCTATCAGAGGGCATGGCTCCGATACCTGCGGTCGACCCTCGGTTTGGCCGCGTGAATGAAAGGGGCGGGCGGATGCCTACCAAGGAAGAACAGAACACTGCCGAAACCGAAACGGTTCAGCAGTCTCAGCCTGAAACGGGCGCGGCAGAAACGACCGCCGACATTCAGGAAAACAATGAAAACGTCAAGCCGGAGGAAAACCCCGGTGACAACGAGCTTGCCAAGTGGAAGGCGATGAGCCGTAAGAACGAGAAGCAGGCCGAAGCGAACCTCAAGCAGGTGCAGCAGGTTCAGGCCGAGCTTGCCCAGGTGCGTGCCGACAACGCGCGTCTGATTGCGAAGAGCACGTATCCGCAGGTCACTGACAAGGTGTTTGAAGCCCTGTACAAGGGTGATGGCACGCCGGAGGATATCGCGGACTTCGCCAAGTCCTACGCGGAGCTCAACCCCATCCAACCCGGTTCGCCGTTGGGTGTTCAGCCGAACGGCCGCGTTCAGGTGCCGGAAGCCGAGGCTCTTCGCAACGTAGGCCGAAAGGCCGAGAACCCCGAGGGCGAGTTCAATCCGAAACCAAAGCGCGGCGACGCCTACAAGCGTGCGATGGACCGTCAGAACGCCCGCCGCCGCAACCATAACAAGCAAACCAAATGAAAGGAGCCATACTCATGGCGCTTCCTATTGAAATGGTGCATGGCACCGGCCTGACCACCGTTGAGGAAAACAACGAGTGGCGTTTTGGCGAACAGTCGGGCGGCGTGGTTTCGGTCACGCTCGTACCGGAACTGTTCAATGTTTCCGATGAAACTTTGAAGGGCAAGTACCTGACCGGTATCGGCCCGAACGCCACCACCGTTTACATCCGTTCCGGTATTCCGCTCGCCAAGATCACAAGCGGCGCGAACAAGGACGCTTACGGCCCATACGACCCGAACGCCAAGGATGGCCGTCAGACCGCCATCGCAGGCCTGCTCGAATCCATGATCGCCGTGAACATCACCTACGCCGGATGGGATGTGGACGACGTGTACGTCGGTATGCGTTATCGCGGCGACATCATCAAGAGCAAGCTTCCCGTGGTCCCGGCCGATACCGCCGTGTGGAACGGCGACTTCTGGGACGTGGAAGACGATGTGGTCACCCGACTGTCGGGAAAAGCCTGACCCCAGCACCTCCGGAGAGTATTGAAGCCACACCTTCCTCAATGACTCTCAGAGTTGGGGAAACCAAGGAATTGAACGTCAGCGTGCTCCCGCCCGACGCGGACCAGACCGTGGGTGTGACGGTGGATGACGCGACGATTGCTCGCGTCTCTTCAATATAGGTGCTTGGGGTATTCCCCGGCCGTGTTTGTAGAAAGGAAAACTTATGACTCTAGACAAGGAAATCTTCCCGCCGAGCGAAGCCACCGAGGTTGCGCAGGCGGGCTTCGATTACGTGAACGGCATTCTTCCGTTCTCCACCATGTTCCCCATCCAGTCCAATGACGGCGAATGGACCGTCTCTTGGACGCCGAATCTGCCGACGCTCTCCACGAACGCCATGCAGCGTCGTGCGCTGGACGCCGAGATCGGCCACACTTCGATGGTCGAACAGTCCGCCGAACAGCATACGGGCCTTCTGCCCCTGTCCGGCATGGACCACATCACCGAACGTGATATGGCCAAGCACGCGAACGACAAGCAGTTCATCCACGACAAGGCCGAAGCCAAGACCACGCATCTGGGCCAGACCGCCGGCGTGACCCTTGAACTTGAGTCCATCTCCGCGATGGTGGATGGCAAGATCACCGTCAACGAGAACGGTGCGAACGTGGTCTACTCGTTCGGCCGTCCGGCCAAGCAGCATAATCAGACTCCGACCACTCTTTGGTCCCAGGCTACTTCCGACCCGATCGCGGACGTTCAGGGTTGGATTGAGGTCATGCGCAAGAACAAGGGCCGTACTCCGCACGCCGCGTTCACCACGTCGAAGGTCATCGACGCATTGCGCGTCAACGAACAGTTCCGTCAGGAAGTGTCCGGCATGGACTTGGCTCATTCCAAGCCACGACTGTCCCGCGACGAGGTGCTGGGCGTTCTCGCCAGCCAGCTTCAGCTGAACGACGTGCGTATGCTCGACCTCGAATACGAGAACCTTGAACTGGACGGCGGTTTCAAGATGGACGTGGACACCACCACGCTCATCCCCGAGGCGACGTTCGTCATGCTTCCCTCGTTCAACGACCCGACCCTTGGCTTCACCGCTTCCGGCCCGACCGCAGAAGCCCAGAACGCCGAGTATGAGATCAACAAGACTGTCAACGACGGTCTTGTCGCCGCCATGCTCTCCCATCAGGCTCCGGCCAACTACGATATCTGGGTCAACGGCTCCGCGCTGCCCGTATTGCAGGATGCCGTCAGCACGTTCAAGGCCAACGTCCTGTAGGAGCCGTCATGGCAAGCGTTGACGGCATCGACTGGATGAAACACATGCAGGTCAGTCTGCTTGACCAGCCCGGGCTAGCCGACGCCTATCCGAACGAATGGGTGAAATCACGTTGCCGTATCGCCGCCGAAATAGCGTTGACCGAATCCGGCAACGCGGAACCCCGCCTCAATTCGGGCGACCTGAGCGAGGACACGTTCGCCTACGTGGTCTGCTCGATGGTGATTCGCGTCATGCGATGGCACCGGCTCAAATCCGAGTCGAACGGCAACTATTCGTATGAGGAGCATGACCCCCAGCCTAATCCGCCCGCCTATGATGCCAGTCCCAACCTGTATGTGAGCAAACGCGAAAAGCAGTTGCTTGACGGTTACGCGGAGGGACACGGCCCCGTAGGCACCATTGGTGTCGGGTTGAGCCGAATCTACGGATTGTGAGGCCCTATGGCCGATGAAACATTGGACTTGGGACACCTTTACGACGGTGTTGATTTGGATGAACTCGGCGGCGGGCACCTGTACGACGATACCGAGTTGGAGCCTCGTATCACGGATGACCTTCTGCACCGCGACATGATCGTGGTGCAGCCGATGAAACCGGTCGAAACCGTCTACGGTTCCGGCACCGTGCCGGATGGGGACGCCTCCTACTGTTACTGCTCGTTCGAGCCTCGAATCAATAAGAACAGCACGTTTTCCAAGAACTGGGCGCAGGATACCACGCCGCAATCGACAGGTGGCCTGCGTGAGGATGCTCTGGCGATCGTTCTCGCGCCGGAATGGCATGGGGACATCAACACGCAGTTCTGGTTCGATAACGCCTGTTACGAGGTTGACGGCCCGCCTATGGAGATGCGTCACGCCTCGGATGCCGCCCACCATTGGAACATCACCGCGAGATGCATCGGCCATGCGACCGAGGACAACGGGTTGAAACCGCCTGTCCCGCCCGAGGGGAGCCGCACATGGGGTACGTGAAACTGAAGCCCGCGAGGGTGTTGAACCGTGACATGGCGATACTGTTCGGAGCCGAAGCGACCCGTCCCGTGGCGGAGAAGGTCGAGGCGAAGGCGAAGGCGCTGGCTGACATGAAGGCGAAGCATTCGTCCGTCGCCAACCGCATCGACATCAGCACGCACGCGCATGGCACGCATACCGCCGTGATCATGAGCGTCAAGGGCCGTGACGGTTCCGAGATCGCCTCGCATCTTGAGTTCGGCTACTTCAACCGGTGGCTGGAACACAAGTACGGCATCAAAAGCCCGAGTGCTTGGATGCCGGGATTGTTCATCATGTCGAAAGCGAAATATGTCTGACCCCACGATATTTGACCTTTCCGTAAGGGAACAGTTGGATGCGGTCGCCATGACACGCGCCTACCTGGACGCCGTCGAATGGAAGAACCGTGATTTCAGGCCGGTCATCCAACCGGAGGTCACGCCTGCCACGGATTCGCTCCTGTTGTCCCATGACGTGATTCTCTACCATTGCGGCGCTCCTGAGCAGCCCGACTGGAATCTGAAGGCTTGGATATGGCAGTACACGCTGTCTTTGACGGTGTTGGGCCGTGACCCGGAACGGGTGGCCCGCATCTGCGGATGGCTGCACCGTTGCATATCCGCATGGCCGTACCAGCCGGGAACCATGTACGGGAAAATCGGGCGCATAGTGGACAACCCCGGTTTCGAGTCCCGGTCTTCCGGCGACATGACCAGTTCCAAAAGCATCGTCGCGTGGACTTCCACGAAACGTATACAGGCCGCGTCCCCACGCGGCTGACCTTATCTGAAAAACCATCAATCACACAATCAGACCCCGCACGCCTGCACGGCTGCGGGGTTTTCCATATTTGAAAGGAAAACGATATGGCTGACGAAATCGGCATCCACGATGACGGCGTATTGACCGCCGTCCGAGGAGCGATCTTCATGGCGAAGGCCGATACGACCATTACCTCCGCACTGCTCAAGCAGTTCACCGTCGAGGCGGCGACCGTGGGCGTGGGCGACGGCATGTGGACGAACCTTGGCCACATGTCGAACGACAACCTGCCCGAGTTCGCGTTGGACGGCGGCGACGCCACCACGCTTTCCACGTGGCTTAAGAACGCCTTCCGCACCCAGTACGACCAGACCACCGGCACTGTGACGTTCAATTCGGTGCAGGGCGACAAGGGCACGTTCAAGACCTTCTACAACGCGGTCGACATGCCCGATGTCGGCGTGGCGTTCAGTCTGGAGAAGACGCCTATCAACAAGGCGTTGTTCATCCTCTGGTCTGACACGAACATCAACTCGCGTGCTGGCCTGCTGCTGCCGAACACGGATATCGCGTTCTCCAGTCTGCCTGCTCTTTCCACGGATTCGTTCGTGGAGTTCTCCGCTCAGGCGAACATCAAGACCTCCAGCGCGCTTCCGCGTGACGCGGCCAAGAAGTTCACGTCCGCAGCCTACCTCAGCCCGGCTGATTTCGCTGCCGCCGCCTGACCCGGATTCTTCCTTGCCGCGTACCTATCCGCGCGGCAAGGATATTCCTCTTTTTTCGGATAGGAACCATTTTCACACTTTATGGATAGGAGCCGATGATGGCAGAAAACATTGAAACCACCGAGACTACCGAGAACAAGACCCCGGAGACTTGGGATGAATTGAAGAGCCTTCCCCTGTTCGAGGAGCTTCCCGACATGGTGAAGCCGCAGGAATTGAACGTGGCGCAGTCCGCCGAGTTCCGTGTGACGTGGCAGCGCGTCAGCGAACGCCAGACCAGACTGTTCGACACGGGCGTCTTCGATGACGAGACCGCCGACAAGGGCAAGAAGAAAACCAAGGAGAAGCGAGACGAGGACGAGGCCGTCGTGCTCATGGCCGAGATCGCCCAGTACGCCGACATGTTCTATCGTGACATCGCCGTGGACGAGAAGCAGTGGGAGGAGTTCACGAAGGGCCGCACCTTGGAGGACCTGTTCGTACTACTGGTGTCCCTGACCTCGTTCTACGCATTGGCACTGGGAAAATCAAGCGGCTCCAAGACGCGCTTGACGAAAGCCGAGTAGCGGTCTGCTCTGATTTCCAACGCTTCTACAATCTGAATCTCCCGGCCCGTATGAAGGTGGACGAACCCGTATGGTTGTGCGCCTTGTTGGACGGGTTGGAAGGCGTTGACGGAAGCCTGTACCGCGCGTACATGATGGAGCATCATCCTTTGCCGGCGTCCGATTCCAAGGAGACGCCACGGCTTTCCTATGTCACTTACGGGCAGTCGCAGATGCTCATGCTTGACATGGCGAACACGCTTGACGTTCTCAGGGTGATGCTCGCCCGGATGATGGGCGACAAGAAGATGAAGCCACGTCCCATCAACCCGCCCGGAGTGGTGGACAAGCCCGATTCGATGGCGTCGAAGTCGTTCACCACGGCGGGCAAGTCGTTCGCCCAGATCACGGGCATGTTGGGTGCCGTGTTCGGCGGCAACAGTTTCTAACTGAAAACCCCTCGCATTCCACGAGGGGTTTTCGTTTATCCTCCCGGAGGTTTTCTCATGGCCTTGTATACTGCTGGCGCGGTCGGCGTCGATATTCGCCCGGACACCGATAATTTCTGGAAGATTCTCAACGCGGAACTGCATTCTCGCCACCCTGAGGTCACCGTTGATGTGAACACGAAGGGTGTCGCACGCGCCAAGGAGCAGATGCGCGACCTTGACGGCAAGACCCTCACCAACGTGGTGAAGATCGACGGCGACCCGTCCGGCTTGCGTGCCATCGACAAGGCCATGCAGGCCCAGCGGAAGCAGTGGGAGAAGAAGCCGGTCACTAGCAGGTTCGACTTGGACGATACGTCGTTCAATGAGAAGATTCACCGGCTTTCCAACCAGACCAAACGGACCGTCGGCCAGACGGAGGCGTTCGTCAAGAAGTCGCAGAAATCCGTGGCCGACAGCCTTCAGGACAGTCTCTCCCGTATGCGGTTGGAACGTGCCCGCTACGACAAGGAGGCCACGGCCGCATCCCGCAGGCAGACCGTGCTCATCAAGGACGAGCACGCCGCCTACGACATGTACGCGGAGGCCATCGAGAACGGGCGCAAACGTCAGGAGCAGTTGACCCGCAGCCAGGCCGATGTCAGTAAGACCCTTGACTGGTCCATCAAGAAGATGAAGGAGCTGCGCGAGGCCGGGGACATCGACACTGCGAACTGGTACAAGAACAGTCGCATCCCCGAGCTGCGCGAACAGCTCAAGGGTCTGAAGGCCGACCTGAAGGCGGTAGGCAAGGAGATAGCGGAGAACAAGAAGGCGCAGGACAAGCTCTTCTCCGCTGATTTCGACAATAAGGTAGCGGCCCAGCAGCGTCTTATCGACTCCAACACCAAGAAGTGGGAGAAGGCGACCGACGCCATCTCCAAGTATTCGGACGCCGAGCTCATGCGCAAGGCGCGGCTCAATGACTTCAACCGTGAGAATGACCGGCTGTTCTCCGGTCTGAACAAGATTCTCGACCTTGAGGAGAAGTCCGAGAAGCTGAACCGTAGGCAGCTTCAGCAGCTGCCGAAGCTCACGGCTGGCCAGAAGGCGTTGGCCGAGGTGTTCGGTGACACGGGAACCAGCGTCAAACGCCTCAACGCGGTGCAGAACGATTCACGCCGCACGATGGACAAGCAGCGTAAGACCGCCCGCGAGCTGACCAGCCTGTTCGACGAGCAGGAGACTCAGGTCAAGGCGCTTTCCGCCGCGTTCCAGAAGTTCAAGCCTATGGGTATCGACAAGAGCCTTGGCAAGGAGCTCAACAACACCTTCGACCAGTTGAAGAAGCTGCGCGACTTCGCATCCCGCAAGCCGATCACCGCCAAAGCCACATTGAATAAGACCCAATGGGACAAAAAATACGCGGAACTGATGTATGACGCGGAGAAGCTGCGCGCCAAACTCGACCGGGAGCATGAGGTCAACGTCCGCGTCAAGGTGTGGGAGAACAACGCCGACAAGCTCGAAGCCCGGTTGAAGAAGCTGCGTCATACGCGCCTCGACATTCCAGTGGACTGGCAGGTCAATCAGGAACAAATCATCGCGTCGATGCGTGAAACCGCCGCGAAGATCAAAGCCAATCCCGAACGTCGCTGGGAGTTGGAAGCCGACCTCGACCTGCAAATGCGTCGCGCCGAGGAGAAGCTGAAGAAATTCGAGGACAAGAACGACGAGCTGAAGATGGATTTGGACTTGGAGACCGCGTTGGCCCGAGCCCATCTCGCCTACTTCACCCGTCCGCGCACCGTCGATATCTTCGCTAATTTCAAGGGCACTGACCTTGGCAAGATTTTCTCCGGCATGACCTCCGGTGCGACCGGTTTGAAGGGCGTGCAGAACCAGTTCGACAGTCTTGTGAACCTGTTCGACAAGCTCGACAAGGTGGTTCCCAAGTGGTCGATTCTCGGTGCCGGCGTCACCGCGTTGGGTGCCGGACTCCTGAACCTGGGACGCACTGCGGGCGGTGTCGGTGCCAGCCTCGTGTCCATGACGAAGGCCGCGTTGGCCGCTCCCGCCGCGTTGGCGGGTCTGGCGTCCGCAGGCTACGTGGGCTACCGGGTGTTCGGTGATTTGAAGGACAAGTTCGATGTCGCCAAAACCTCGCTGGCGAACCTGAACAAGGAGTTGGGCGACAACGCTTGGAACGAGTATGGGGATAACCTGTACCGTCTCGCCAACGACGTGGCCCCCTCACTGTCCAAGGGTTTGAACGGTATCGCCGTTGAGGAAGGCAAGGTGCTCAACGGGCTTATCGACGTGGTGCGCCAGTCGAACGAAGCCGACCAACTACCGCGTATCTTCGAGAACACTCGTCTCGCGGTGTCCGAACTGAATCCGGGCTTGCAGTCACTGGCCCGCGCGTTCCTCGGCTTGAGCGACCAGTCCAGCCAGTATCTGCCCCGCATGGCGTCCTACATTTCCGATGTGGCGGCGAAGTGGGCGAATTGGGTGGATACCGCCGAACGCACCGGTCAGGTCACTAAGGCGATGGAAAAGGCCATCGAACAGGGCGGCTATCTGAAATCGTCCGTGTTCGACCTGATAGGCGTGCTTGAGGGCACGTTGGGTACTCTGGCGAAGACCGAGAACGGCATCCAAGGTTTTTCCGAGGCTTTGGAGAAAGCCAACAAGGCCGTTCACACCATCAAGTTCCAAGAGACTTTGGAGGCTTGGAGCGCCGGTGCGCAGGACGCTCAGGACAAGATGCGCAACGCTTTCAAGGATATTGGCGACGCCGCGTACTCGTTGAAGGACACCACTCGCGCGGTGTTCGGTGACGCGGGCCAGATCGTAGGCGAGGGCATCACCGGGTTGAGCCGCGTGTTGCAGCAGTCCGGTGGTGGAATCCGCGACTTCAGTTCCGGCGTCCGCGACGGGTTCAGCCAAGTGTTCGACGCGGTGGGCGACGCGGGCCCCATGTTCTCCGACCTTGCTTCGATGGTGGGTCAGTTGTCGCGCACGTTCGGCGGCACGTTCGCGTCCGCTTTGCGTACCGTGAGCCCGCTTATCAGCACCATCGCCAAGGGTGCCACCGGCGTGGCCCAAGCGTTCGACTCGTTGCCGGGGCCGGTGAAAAGCATCATCACATTGTGGGCCACGTTCGGTCGTGCGGGCAAGACGGCGTTCGAGTCGTTGAAGACCGGCATGTTGCAGAACATCCAGTCCACGATGCGATACCAGAAGATGCTCAGCGAACTGGGTTTGAGCGCCGAACAGGCGTCCGTGAAAATGGGCACCCTGATTAAGGCGATGAACCAGTTGCGTTCCGGCAATTATGCGGGCATCCTGTCCGGCGCTATCAGCGAGGTCAATTCCCTCGGCATGGCGGCGGAAGCTAACTCGAAGAAGCTGCTCCTTCCGGGGAACGCTGCCAAGGAGACTTCCAAGGACATGGGCGGCTTGGTCGGTGCGAACGGTCAGGCCATCGCCTCCATCCGTTCGGCCGGGGAGCAGGCCGAACAGCAGTCCGGCAGGTTCGGTTCGTTGAAGACCGGCGTGAAGAACCTGTGGGATGCGTTCGGCGGCTGGACGACGGTCGCCGGTCTGGGAATCAGCGCGGGCATCGCCGTCATCGACAATGCGATATCCGACTACACGACGAAGGCGGAAGCATCCAAGCAGGCGATGGACAAGGTCATCGACGGCATGAAGGGCATCAAGTCCAACGCCAAGGAGGCGGCGGACGCGTTCAACGATTTCAAGTCGGAGACCACGAAACAGTGGGATGACCCGTCGCTCCTGTTCGGCAAGGACGGTGGCGGCGCGGTCACTGAATGGCTCGTCAAGGTCAACGGCGGCTACACGTCCGCAGCCGACGCGGCCAAACGTCTGGGCATCAACACCAGTACGCTGACCGATGCGGTCAGCGGCAACGAGGCCGGCTACAAGAAGCTCGTCAAACAGTTGGAGGCGCAAAGCAAGGAGACATACAAGGCCAGCGACCAGTACGGCATGATGGTCGAGAAGCAGACCGATGCCGCCATCGCCGCCGACACGCTGTTGGAGGCGTTGAAGAAGCAGCACAAGGAAGGCTTGGAGAAATCCGTCAAGGAGCAGATGAAATATCTGCGTTCCCTCGAACAGATCTCCGATTCCTCCTCCGCGCTGTCCGACAAGCTCAGCTCGCTCGCCACGACGGTCAAGGCGAACGGTCAGGCGTTCAAGGAAAACGGCGAACTGGCTGACGCCAACAACGCCGCCTACAAGCGCACCGACAAGGCGATGAAGGACGTGGCCGCTACCGCGTTGCTGTCCGCCCAACAGCTTCTCTCCTATGGTGAGAAGAACGGTCAGGTGGAGGAGTACACGCAGAAGGCCGCAAACTCCATTTATGAGGCGCGTGAGGCCATCGTGCAGCAGGCTCAGGCCGCTGGCATGAGTGAGGAAGCTGCTGAAAGGTACGCTGATTCGCTTGGCTTGATTCCCTCTGATGTGGGCACCACGATTACCGCTCACTCGGAAATCGCCCAAGATGCGGTGGATAAGCTCGTGCAGGGCATATCCGGTCTGACCGATGGTGAGAAAGAGATCGTTATCCGGCTACGTGAAGCTGGAGTGGTCACCACGTTGGATGGTGTTCTCAGTCTTGTTGAGCAGCTGATGAAAGGCGACTTGTCCGAGAGGGACCTCACATTGCTGTTGAACGCGAAGGGCAATGCTCGCTGGGAGACAGGCGAGGTCAAGGAGAATCTTCTTGCTCTCGGCATGTCCAAGAAAGCCTACAAGTGGCTGTTCTCAGGTGAGGGCAACGCTGAGGAGCGCATGCAGAAGGTCAGGGACGAGCTCGGCTATCTGAACCTGACCGACGAGCAGATACAGTGGATTCTCGACTGTATCGACCACGCTTCCGGCAAGATAAAGGACTTGGAGAAGAATAAGGTTCCCGCCGCCAAAGGTGTCAGCTTCAACATCGACGCCAACGATGATGACGCTCAGGTGAAACTCGCCTCCTATAGGGAGTCCGATGGTGAAAAGCTCGCTGAGAATAATATTCTCGTCAGCGCCGTCGATAACACCAGCGAGGGCACCGAGTCCGCTAAGGCGAACGTGTTCAGCGTCCCTCATGAATGGTGGTCGTGGCTGTTCGGACTTGATGGCACCAGTGGCCCATCCGGTATCGCGAAGAACGCCGTTGAGAGCATTCCTCAGCAGTGGCAGTCTATATTGACTGGTTCCGGCAATACGACGCTGTTTTCCAACATCGCCAATAATGCGGTTCGGAATATTCCTCAGCAGTGGTTGTCCATGTTTACAGGTCTCGGCAATACGCCATCGTTTGCCGGAACGGCACGAAGCCTGATCGGCAAGGTGCCCACCTATCATTCCACGACATTGAATGCGATGGGCAACGCTTTGGATGTCGCGTCGAACCTGCTATCCACTCTGCGGTCAATCGCTAGCCGCACATGGACGGCTTTCATCGACACGATATCCGGGGGTGGCCATCATGCTACCGGTGGTCGTATCTATGGTCCCGGTACTTCCACTTCTGATTCGATTCCCGCAATGTTGTCCAATGGTGAGATGGTGCTTCGTGCCGCAGCCGTCAAGAAGATTGACGCCGTGTATGGCAGGAGTTTCCTGAACACGTTGAACGCGGTCGGCAGTGTGGAGAAGGCCATGCAACCGTCCGCGTTCGCGTTGAACGCTCGCAGGAAGTCTCAGGCGTATGCGACTGGTGGCCGCGTATCCACGGCGAACGGCTCGTGGAATGTCGAAGTTAACCCGGTGATAAAGGTCGAACTTCCCGCGAATACGGGGAACACGACGAACAACACGGTGACTATCAACGGCGTGGAGTCCTCCGACCGGAGGATAGCCGACGCGGTGGAAACCCTTGTCGCTTCCGCCACCCGGAAACGCAACATGCGTCCGCGCTGACCGTCAGAGAAACCCCCGCCTGAACATGCGGGGGTTCTCTCCTGTTTCCTAATATCGTCAAGAAAGGGTTGTCATGGTTGAAGGTGCCGGCAATATCATCGGCGGCGGCTGGCGTTGCTGCGTACAAGCCGATATCGTCTCGCAGAACGCGACACAGGCCGTCATAGGCGTGCACATCATCTACCGTCGCACCGACCCGTCGCGCTGGGTGGCGTCCGATGCCGTGTCCGGTGGCGCTTGGGTCAATGGCGTGAGCACGAGCACGAACACGGTGAACTTCGGCTACCGGTCCTTCAACGGCGACGTGGATTTACACACCCAGCAAGTGACCGTCACGAAGCAGGAGTCCGCGCAGACGTTCTCCTGCCGCGCGTTCCTGAACATCCCATATGGTTTGCCGGGACGGTCGGAAGCGCATGTGAACCTCACGGTTCCCGGCATCACGTATGCGAAACCGAACCCGCCGAAGAACGTATCATGGACGCGGGTCAATGATTCAAGCGTGAAGGCCGCATGGCAGTCGAACTATGATAATGCGGCGCGAAAATATTGGAAGCAGATCTACGCAGACCAGTGCGTCGGCTTGAACGGCGGCACACAAGGCGCGTGGGGTCTGGTCAAGGCGTTGAACTGGGACGCCTTGAATTATTCGTACACGGGGTTGAAGGAGAACGCCCGCTACCAGTTCCGTGTCGCGGCCCAGAATCCTGGCGGAGTGTCCGACCATGTGACCTCGGGCTACATCTACACGACGCCGGCCGCCCCAGTGGCGGTGAACGCGGTGAAACTGTCCGAACAGTCCGTGCGCGTGACCGTGGATGCGTCGAAATCGTATGTGCATGACATCAGACTGCGGCGCAGGGTCAACGGCGGCGAATGGGCCGACGTGACCGGAGGCACCCCCAGCGCGTTAACAGACGGCTGGCTTGCAAGCCCGAGCCAGAACGTCACGTGGACCGACACCGCAGCTCCTGCGGGCCAAGTCCAGTACGCGGCGTTAGTGGGAAGACCCGTCTACGACGACGACAACACCAAGACCACGCTCTTCTCCGACTGGACGTACAGCAACACTATCCAGACGGCCGTGGCCCCTTCCGCGCCGACGATTCTGAACCCGACGCAGAACGGCGCGTATGTCGTCAACCAGCCGATGACTGTCGCTTGGAAACCGAATCATCCAGACGGTTCCTCCCAATCCGCCGCGCAGGTGGAGGTCACCGACCCCTCGGACGTTACGGTCATCGAAGAGCAGACCACGAACACCAGTTATCAGCGCACGCCCGAAAGCTGCGGCTCGTATAGGATTCGCGTGCGCACCAAGGGCATTCACGCCGACTGGGGCGCATGGTCGAACTACGTGACCTTCACGGTCGCGGAATATCCGAACATCAGCATCAACGAGCCTTCCGGCACCATCACGGCGACACCGCTCACCGTGGCGTGGACCGTGGCGGACGATACGGGCGTCAGCTCGCAGACGCTTATCATCCAGTCGGACGGCGTGGAGAAATACCGGAAGACGATGGACGGTTCCACGCGGAGCCTGAGAATCGGCGCGAGCCAGTATCTGCCGAACAACAATTCGACGTTGACCATCACGCTCGTGGTGCGTGGCGGTTCCGGCTTGGAGTCCAGCACGAGCGTCGTGAGGGACGTGGACTGGCCGGGACCGGCCGAGCCGATGGCCGCGATAGAGTCGAACAATGATTACGCGGCGTTGGTCATCGTGTCGTTCGGCGTGCCGGAGGAAGGCCAGTCGGAGACGGTCAGCGCATCCGTCATCCGTGTCATGCCTGACGGTTCGGAGGTGCTTATCGCTTCGAACCTGTTGGACCAGCAGTTGGCCGTGGACCCCATTCCCCCGTTGAACACCGACTTCCATTACAGGGTGGTCGCGTATTCGGCGATGGGCACGACCACCGCGCGCATGGTGGACGCGCGCATCGAATCCGGGTTCGGAGTGTTGAACTTCGGTTCGGATGCGGGCAAGGCGTTATTGCTCGGCTATAACAACACGGTGTCTCATAAGCGTTCCCATTCGACCAGCGAGTTTCATTTCGCGCGGGGCGACGGGGTGAATGCTCTGCCTTCCAGCTACGAATTGGACCAGTTGGATTCCACGGTGAGTGTCACCGGCGTATGGGAGTGGGACCAAGCGTTGTGGCTGCGGATACTCTCGTTGGCTGACGAATACCCTTACGCATGGTATCGGGAGCCTTCCGGCCTGCGTGTCTACGTGAAGGCGGAACAGTCCGTGAGCGTTGACATCGCGGACAGGAAGAACATCACCTATTCCGCCGACCTGACGCAATTGACATGGGAGGAGCCGATTCTATGAGCGATTGGAGCAAACCTTTCAAAGTCTCCTACCGTGTGATGCGCGTCAGCCGCCGAACCGGTTTGGAGACCGGACGATTGAGTTGGGTTGTTTCCGGTGGCTCCATCGAACGTGATCAGGATACGGATATCGGCGAATCGGGTTCGCTTACGGTGGAGGGTTCTCCGTCGTTGGGTGTCGATCGTGTGCGCGTGTGGGCTGATTGCACGTGGCATGACGGTAGCCGTACGTCCGTCGCATTGGGTACGTTCCTGCCGAACATTCCCACACGGCATGTGAACGGTGCTGAAGCGACATCGCAGTTCGACTTGTATGGGCTTCTCCAAGAGGCGGCGGATGACATGTTCGAGACGCCGTTCACCGTGAAGAAGGGTGAGAATCCAGTCGATAAGGCGGCGGGCATCCTACGCGGATGCAATCTTGAAGTCGCCGCCTATAATCCGGGCGGTTACAGGCTGTCGGAGAATTGGACGTTCGGTATCAGGAATAGTGCGAACGCCGATCAGGGCACGTCGAAACTCGACGCGGTGAACGACCTGCTGGACTTGGCGGGGTACGCGGCGGCGCGCACCGACGAGTACGGGCGCGTCATACTGGAAAAGTATGTGGAACCCGCCGACCGTGCTTCCAAGTGGAGTTTCATCGAGGGGACGAACGCCACGTTCCTCACGGAGATGACGGACGAACGAGACTTGCGGGACGTGGCGAACGTGGTGCTTGTCGTCTACTACGACACCGACCGCGAGTATACGGGTTTGGCTATCGACGATGACCCGGCAAGCGAGTACAGCACCGTGAACCGTGGCCGTCGCGTGGCTCGAAAATACGAGTATTCCAATATTCCCGAATCCGTCAAAACCGATGAGGCGGGTAGGAAGCTCGCCGCCCAAAAAGCGTTGAGCTTGTTGAAAACCGCCCAAGCGGTGATTCACCGTGTGACGTTCACTCACGTGTACGCGCCGTTGAATGTGACGGACGTGGTGGAGTTGGCTTATCCGACCGGCCGAGTGTCGGGACGGTTCGCGATTCGTAAGCAGACGATCAGTTTGGATGCGGGTATTCCCGTCGAGTGTGAGGCGCGCATGTTCCAACGTGCGGGCACGAGTCGTATCGGGGAGGTCTCGTGAGTGTTGACGTGTTGCGTGCGGGCAGTCAGCTTGCCGAGTTGATGCCGTCCGATAGGCCGGGCGGGTATACGGTGGCGCGTGTCGGCACCATCAACGAGATACATGGCAGTGACGGGTATTTGACCGCTGACGTGTTGTTGAGTGGTGGTGAACTGCTGGGCTTGCAGTTGACTACGGCGTGTGTGAACGCTCGCCCGGGTGATAGGTGCGTGGTTGAGTTCTACGCGAATATCGGCGTGGTGACTGGTGTTCTCGCACGTCCGGGCGTGGATGCCCCCTTGTTTGAGTGGTCGAGCACGTGGAGCGGCACCCCTGGGACTGAGCCTGAGCGCGGTTATCTTGAGAAGACTGCGACTGTTACTTGCGGTGGGCTTATCCTGTGCGAGGTTGCGGCCGCGATCGGCGGTACCGGCGAATACAGTATGGCGTTCGACTTCTTGGACGCGAACGGTGAGCGTAAAGCGTATTGGTGTTCCACGTCGCCGCAGAAGAACGGCGGCACGTTGAGGTGGGTTGCTTCCGGTTCTGTGCGGTTGCCTTACGGCTCGTACACGGTGAAGCTCACGACGTTTCATTGGGGCACGGTTTCCATTGTCGGCAATGATTCGTCTGGTAATAGTCTGCGTTGGCGTGACGCATCGTTAGGGGTTGAAGGTGTTTCGCGTTATGCGCGGCTGCGTATGGCGTGAAGTGGACGTGTCCCGCCTTGCCGTTTGTTGTAAGCATAATACGTAACGCCTGACGATAGTCAGTTGACTTAGCCTCACACCATATCGTGTGGGGCTTTCCCATATTCGAAAGGACACTGAATGTCCCCTTTTCATGACCTGTTTTCAAGCGCCGAGTTTTGGAGCGCGTTGATTCTCGCGCTCCTCGGCGGTGGCGGCATCGGCGGACTGGTCGGCGCGTGGTCGAACAGCAGGAAAACCGAGGCCGATATCGACGGCATCACCGCCGACGCGGCCGACAAGGCCGTGAAGATTCTCACGGAAAGCATCATCGACCCGTTGCGTGAGCAGGTCGCTTTTCAGGAGACCCAAATCCAGCATTTGGAGGAGGTGCAACGCAAGTATTTCAAGATCGTGGCCTACGTGCGCAGCCTGTTCCACTGGCTGCAATCATTCTGCGCGGTCACGGAACCCGAGTTTTTGAAACGTCATCCGAAACCATCGCTGCCGGACGAGCTTCGCCCGGACGTGGCCCCCGAAACAATCGAATCCAATAAGGAGGAACAACAATGACCCAAATCCATATTTCCATCAGGAAGCCGAAGACGGGCGGCTTGGACCCG